>OGGZ01000274.1_pt1 | contig 61465 bp, 58 predicted proteins | sample 1571371 | NCBI WGS metagenome assembly OGGZ01 (sample SAMEA2582025, study PRJEB24529) | metagenome | biome: Human gut stool | place: China | collected 2011
CGACAGCTTTGTTAGAATACCACCCCATTCCCCATTTGTCAACACCTTTTTCCCGCATTTTTCAACTTTTTTATCCCTGCCAGAAGGTGAAATTATGGTCTGTACGGTTATAATTTCGTTCACTTCTTGCAGGCCATATACACCTATATTATAATGTGCCAAAAGGCGGCCCCGGGGGAATGGGACCGCCTTTTGGCAAGAGATGAAAGAAAAGAATAGAAGGGAGTATCTGATGGGTGCTCTCGCCGCCCCGTCAGTCCAGAATGTTGGAAGCTGTCACCCAGCGGCCCGCGTCCTGCCGCAGGGTCACGCTGCCACCAGGATAGCGCAGGGTCACGCTGCCGTCGGGGTTGTGGCAGCCGTACTGGAAGCGGACATAGCCCGCGTCACCGGCCGGTGCATAGTACGCGTCGAAATCCGCCAGGTACACCAGGCCGTGGAAGGCGCTGTCGGACATATCCGCCAGACCAAGCCCCGTGCAGCGCAGCAGCAGATCCTCCAGCTCCGCCGCCGTCAGGCGGGCGCAGCCGTCCATACCCAGCTGCCGCAGCTCCCGGTCGGACAGCTCTCGGCTTCCGGCTCCGGCGGCAAACAGGGACGCCAGATCCATATCCGCCGCCCGGTCATAGGAGGCGGCCAGGAACAGGTTGGGTCCCCAGGACGGCAACACATTGAAGCATCTGCCGCCGAACCAGCGGAGCTCCTGCTCCGTCAGCAGGCTGACCCCCTGGGGCAAGGTCACCCGGGGCTCCTCCGCCGGGGCTGCGTCCTGCCGGACCGCCGGGGCGGAGAAATGCACAGGCTCGACGGTATTCCCCGCTACGCTCTGCCCGCGCAGGCCGCAGGCGCACAAACCCAGCACCAGACACACCGTCAGCAGCAATACCGTCTTCTTCATGGCGACTCCTTTCCCAAGGTGAATGTTGGTTTTTCCCTTACTGTACTTGTAGTATACAGGAGTTTCCCGGCAAAATCATCTCAAAATGGTGAATAACGGTTACAATCTGGTAACAAAGCGGTTAAAATTTGGTACACCTTATTTCGCGGTTGCAATAGGGACGGAGATACGATATAATTATAAATTAAGTATTTTCACAGGAAGGAACACTTCGCTCATGTGGTACATTGTGTTATTCGCCGCCCTGCTGGGGGCGGATCAGCTTATCAAATACTGGACGGTGGAGCACCTGGCTCTGGGGGAGTCGGCGGCGTTTCTGCCGGGGATCGTGCGGCTGACCCGGGTACATAACTACGGCGCGGCCTGGTCCAGCTTTTCCGGCCAGACCACCGCCCTGGCGGTGGTGACGGTGCTGCTGATGGGTGCGGTGGCGTATCTGCTGGTGCGGCGGATCGTGCGCCATCCCCTGGGCGTGATCGCCGGGGTGATGATCCTGGCCGGAGGCGTGGGGAATCTCATCGACCGGCTTTTCCGGGGCTATGTGGTGGATATGTTCGACCTGACCCTGTTTTCCTATCCGGTGTTCAACTTCGCCGACTGCTGCGTGGTGGTGGGGGCGATTTTAGGCGCCGTGTATTACCTGTTTCTCTATGACAAATACGACAAGAGGGAACGTCCGCATGGAAACGATACGCCTGACGGTGACAAGTGAAGAAGCGGGACAGCGGGCGGACAGTCTGCTGGCCCGGCGGCTGGAGGGCCTGACCCGGTCCGCCGCCGCAAGGCTCCTGGAGGAGGGGCGGGTCACGGATCGGGGCCGCCCGGCGGCGAAGAACCTGCGGGTGCAGCCGGGCCAGGTGCTGGAGGTACAGCTGCCGGAACCGGAGGAGCCGGAGGCCCGGCCCCAGAACATCCCCCTGGACGTGGTGTATGAGGACCAGGACGTCATCGTGGTGAACAAGCCCACGGGGATGGTGGTGCATCCGGCTCCGGGGCATCCGGACGGCACCCTGGTCAACGCCCTGCTGTATCACTGCGGGGAGAGCCTGTCCGGCATCGGGGGCCAGAAGCGTCCCGGCATCGTCCACCGCATCGACCGGGACACCAGCGGCCTGATTATCGCCGCCAAAAACGATGCAGCCCATCTGGCCTTAGCGGCCCAGCTGGCGGACCACACCCTGGCCCGGACCTACGAGTGTCTGGCGGTGGGGAATTTCCGGGAGGACAGCGGCACCGTGGACGCCCCCATCGGCCGCCATCCGGTGGACCGCAAGCGCATGGCGGTAGTGCGGCAGGGGGGCCGGGAGGCCGTGACCCATTGGGAGGTCATCGCCCGGTATCCCGGCGTCACCCATCTGCGCTGCCGTCTGGAGACGGGCCGCACCCACCAGATCCGGGTCCACCTGGCCTACATCGGCCACCCCATTCTGGGGGATACGGTATACGGGGCAAAAAAGCCTGTGCCCGGGCTGACGGGCCAGTGTCTCCACGCGGTGGGCCTGCGGTTCATCCACCCCCGCACCGGGGAGCCGGTGGAGCTGACCTGCCCCCTACCGGAGGAGTTCGTGCGCATGCTGGAAAAGCTCCGGCGGAATATGTGAAATGAGGATGTGCCTATGATCGGCTTTTATGACTATACGGTTCTGGCCACCTATGCCGCCACGGCCCTGGGGGTGACGGGTATGTTCCAGGCGGTGGAAGGGCGGCCTTTGACCGCTGTGTTCTGCCTGCTGGCGGCGGGACTGCTGGACTGCTTCGATGGCCGCATTGCCCGTACCAAAAAGGACCGCAGCCGCCGGCAGCAGTCCTTCGGCATCCAGATTGACTCCCTCAACGACGTGCTGTGCTTCGGAGCGCTGCCATCGGTGGCGGGCTACTGCGCCTGGAGCCGGTGGAGCGATGCCCCAACTCCGGTATGGTATGGGGCGGCGCTGTGCGTGTTCACCCTGGCGGGGCTGATCCGGCTGGCGTACTTCAACGTCACCGAGGAGGAGCGCCAGCAGACGGAGGGCGGCGGGCGGAACTGCTATCTGGGCCTGCCCATCACAGCCAGCGCCCTGGTCTTTCCGCTGTTTTACCTGCTGGGCCTGCTGCTGCCCGGCGGGCCGTATATCCTGGCGGCGGGAATGCTGCTGCTGGCGGCGCTGTATGTGACCCCGCTGCGCATTCCCAAGCCCGGCCTTGCCGCCATCTGCCTTCTTTCGGCGGTGGGGGCTCTGGAGCTGGCAGGGCTGATCCTGGCCGCTCTGGGGCGGCTGTGACCGGAAGGTCCCCTGTCCATATTTGACCAATTTGTGAATTTTTGAAATTTTTCCAAAATCCCCCTTGAAAAATCCAAATAGTGTGGTATGATAATCAGCGTTAGCACTCCAGGAAGTCGAGTGCTAACGCTGAACTCGTTTATTATGTAAAGATATAAGGAGGAACCAACCATGAAACTGACACCGCTTGCTGATCGCGTTGTGCTGAAGATGACGGAGGCGGAGGAGACCACCAAGGGCGGCATCATCCTCACCGGCTCTGCCAAGGAGAAGCCCTCTGTGGCGGAAGTGATCTCCGTGGGCCCCGGCGGCGTTGTGGACGGCAAGACCGTTACCATGACCGTCAAGCCCGGCGACAAGGTCATCACCGACAAGTATGCCGGCACCAAGGTCACCCTGGAGGATGTGGAGTATATCATCGTCAAGCAGGCCGACATTCTGGCCATCGTCGAGTAACGCTCCCATCCCTGTCATTTCCAAAATCAATCTTTCTGCTTTTAATTAGGAGGCAATATTATGGCTAAGATCATTAAGCGCGGGGAGGAAGCCCGCAAGGCTCTGGAGTCCGGCGTCAATCAGCTGGCCGATACCGTCAAGATCACCCTGGGCCCCAAGGGCCGCAACGTGGTGCTGGATAAGAAGTTCGGCACTCCGCTGATCACCAACGACGGCGTATCCATCGCCAAGGAGATCGAGCTGGAGGATCCGTTTGAGAACATGGGCGCGCAGCTGGTGCGCGAGGTGTCCACCAAGACCAACGACGTGGCCGGAGACGGCACCACCACCGCCACCCTGCTGGCCCAGGCCATGATCCGCGAGGGTCTGAAGAACCTGGCCGCCGGCGCCAATCCCATCGTTATGAAGAAGGGCATGGCCAAGGCCGTGGACGCTGCTGTGGCCGCCATTCATGAGCAGAGCCAGAAGGTCAACGGCACCGACGACATCGCCCGCGTGGGTACCGTCTCCTCCGGCGACGCCTTCATCGGCAAGCTCATCGCCGAGGCCATGGAGAAGGTCTCCGCCGACGGCGTCATCACCATCGAGGAGTCCAAGACCGCCGAGACCTACTCCGAGGTGGTGGAGGGCATGATGTTCGACCGGGGCTATATCACCCCCTACATGGTCACCGACACCGACAAGATGGAGGCCCTCATCGACGACGCGTATATCCTCATCACCGACAAGAAGATCTCCGTGATCTCCGACATTCTGCCTCTGCTGGAGCAGCTGGTCCAGGCCGGCAAGAAGCTGTTCATTATCGCCGAGGACGTGGAGGGCGAGGCCCTGAGCACCCTGATCGTCAACCGTCTGCGGGGCACCCTGAATGTGGTGTGCGTCAAGGCTCCCGGCTTTGGCGACCGCCGCAAGGAGATGCTCCAGGATATTGCCATCCTCACCGGCGGCCAGGTCATCAGCGAGGAGCTGGGCCTGACCCTGAAGGATGCCACCGTGGATATGCTGGGCCGTGCCCGCCAGGTGAAGGTCACCAAGGAGAACACCATCATCGTCGACGGCATGGGCGACAAGCAGGCCATTGCCGACCGCGTGGCCCAGATCCGCGCCCAGATCGGCAACACCACCAGCGAGTATGACCGCGAGAAGCTCCAGGAGCGGCTGGCCAAGATGGCCGGCGGCGTGGCCGTCATCAAGGTGGGCGCCGCTACCGAGACCGAGATGAAGGAGAAGAAGCTGCGCATCGAGGACGCCCTGAACGCCACCAAGGCTGCCGTGGAGGAAGGCATCGTGGCCGGCGGCGGCACCATCTTCGTCAACGTCATCCCCGCCGTCACCGCCCTGCTGGCCGATGCCGAGGGCGACGAGAAGACCGGCGTGCAGATCGTGGCCAAGGCTCTGGAGGAGCCCATCCGCCAGATTGCCGCCAACGCCGGCCTGGACGGCTCCGTGATCCTGGAGAAGGTCCGCACCTCCGGCAAGAACGGCTTCGGCTTCGACGCCTACAAGGAGGAGTACTGCGACATGATCGCCAGCGGTATCGTGGATCCCGCCAAGGTGACCCGCTCCGCTCTGGAGAACGCCGCCAGCGTGTCCGGCATGGTGCTGACCACCGAGTCCCTGGTGGCCGACAAGCCCCAGCCCGCGGCTCCCGCAGCCCCCGCTCCCGATATGGGCGGCATGGGCGGCATGTATTAAGAGACGCCGCAAGGGCATAACCGCATAACAAAAACCGGCGCCTGCATAGCAGGCGCCGGTTTTCAGCTTGTCAAAAACGGCTTTTTGACAAGACGAGGACTATATCGCAGCAGTCTTTTCCCCGGTTTGCAAGGGTGAACGGACAATTTTTTCTCCGGCGTCGACTATTCCCGGCCCGGCAGGAGCGGATGTGGTTGGTTTTTTCCAGGGCCCGGTCGATGAACAGCGCAGCGCTCTCAGGGCTGCCGGCATAGCCCTTGGACAGCAGCTCCAGATACCCGATGACCACCGTCAGCGGGGTGCGGATATCGTGGGCAATGGACTTGACGAACTGCTCCTTCTGCTTGAGCTTGGCGTCCTCCGTCAGCAGCAGCAGTTGGATGGTGTCCCCCAGGTGGTTGATGTTGGCGGCCAGGGTGGACAGCTCCGTGCTGCCCCGGATGGGGATCTGGCGGCTGAAATTCTTGCTGCACAGAGAGGAGACGTTCTGCTCCATCTCCTCGATGTACCGGATGTGCTTCTGAAACAGGAGATAGAACCCCGCCACAAAGGAGATCAGGAACAGCCCGGCGCATATGCCCTTGCGCAGGATGGAGCTGCACGGCTTCATCTACTATGCCCGGACCCAGCTGCAGATCGAGCCCTGCGCCCCGCCCCACGAGCCCAATCTGGAGTACGACCTGTTCATGAATTACGCCCTGGAGGGCGCCCGGGCCTTCGGCGACGTGGCCTCCATGAACTCCATCTATAACTCCTCCAGCGAGTATGCCAAGGAAAACGGCGCCACCGAGGACAATAAGCCCTGGTACGACATCACCATGGAGGCAGGCTACGACCCCGCCACCGGCCGTTATGAGTACCCCTCCGACGACATGTCCACCAACTACACGCCCACCTATGCCCTGTTCCACGGCACCATCGGCTACACGGTAGAGTGCGGCGAAAACAACGAGGCCTCCGTCACCATGGGCAAATACGGTCTCGTCGGCCACACCGCCTATGTGGCCGAGAACAAGGACGACCTGTATCTGAACCAGCTGGAGTTCTTCCGCCGGGCCCTGAACAACGAGGAGTCCCCGGAGACGGAGAAGTGGTTCGTCACCCAGGACAACCAGGTGGAGGAGAACTTCCGGGAAAAGGACGAATACGGCAAGTTCTATCCCGAGTATTACGTGATTCCCACCGATGCCGCCTCCCAGCGGGACATCGCCGACGCCTATTTCATGCAGGAGTATTTCATCCGTAACGGCGTGCAGGTGGAGAAGCTCACCCAGGACGTGACGGTAAACGGCGTGACCTACAAGGCCGGGGCCTTTGTCATCGACATGCACCAGATCAGCCGCAGCTTCGCCAATGCCGTGCTCTATAAGGGCAAGATCGTGAAGAACTGGACGGGCCTGTTCAGCGAGTCCGTCACCAACTTCCCGGAGCTGCGGGGCTTCGACTGCACCCCCATCACCCAGCCCGGCGTGTTCGAAGATAAGACCGTCGACGCCAACACGGTGGAGCGCGGCACCGCCTGGGTCACCACCTACGGCACCAAGGCCACCGTCATCAGCAACAACGGCCTCGACGCCGTCAACGCCGTCAACGACCTGCTGGCCAAGGGCGTCACCGTTGGCTTCATCACCGAGGCCGGCGACCACTACAGCAAGGGCGACTTCGTCATCGACCACAAGGACGCCGCCCAGATCAGCGACCAGTATGTCATCGAGATCACCCATGTGGCCGACGTGCCCCAGGCCAGGGTCATCACCGAGCCCAAGGTCTATGTGGACGACGACAGCTTCGACCGCTTCGCCTTCACCCGTCAGATGAATTTCAAAACCGTGGCCGATGTGTCCCAGGCCAACGTGGTGTTCTCCAGCAACGAGCCCGAGGAGGACGCGAAGGCCGCCGTGGCCAACGGTCTGCCCTTTGTGGGGGCCAGCGTCAACATCCTGGAGTATGCCAAGGCCACCATCCCCGGCTTCGACTTCAAGATCCAGTGGATCATTGAGGAGGGCATGTACGGCCCCGAGGAGGTCTATAACGACTATGAGGCGCTGTTCAACGTGGAATACGGCGACAGCCTCATCACCGCCAGCTACGCCGCCGACGGAGACTTCACCACTTATACCAAGGGCGGCTCCATCATCTCCGCTTATCCCCAGGAGGCCACCGTCCTCATGCGGGCCGGCAGCCAGGACGACTTCTATAAGGCCGGCTGGTGGAACGGCATCGACGATCCCGACGGCGGCCTGAAGGGCCAGGTGGTTGCCATCGACTATCAGTCCGGCGGACTGGACATGACGGTGTCCTGCACCAGCATCACCAACAAGGCCCACCAGACCGACGATTACCGTCTGGCCACCAACGCCATCTACAGCAAGCTCCTGGGCGCCGACTTCACGGTGTCGGACGCCGGACAGGATGAGCCCGTGCCCGAGCCCAGCAGCCCCCGCACCGGCGACAACATGAACGTTGTGGCGTGGACCGCCGCAGCGGTTCTGTCCATGGGCATGGCCGCGGTGTTCACCACCCGGAAAAAGGCCCGCTGACAGCCGCAGCGCCCAGCGCAGGAACCCATAAAACAGCATCCCCCGGCGCGATGCGCCGGGGGATGCTGTTTTTTACGAGACGCCGCAACGCACGGGATTCCGGATCAGATCAGGAGCAGACTGTCGCCATTCTGCAGGCAATAGCTGCCCAGAGTTTCATCCTCTCGCAGCAGCAGCCGTTTGTCCCCGGAGCAGAGAAACTCTCCGCCGGAGATGGGATACAGGTGATCCGATAAGTCCTCCACAGCCTGGGCGATCAAGGGAGTCAATTCCCGGACCGGCAGGTCCTCCGGCATCAGGATGTCATAGCTTCCGGATATAACCGGCACCCCCACATGAACCAGAATTTTCTTCATCGGTTGTCCGCCTCCCCCTCAGCCCTGGGCCAGCAGGGTGCCCAGCGCATCGGATAAGCTGTCGCCGGTGTTCCGCATCGTCGAGGGAATCTCCTGCTGGATGCGCAGAAGCATGCGGCGGCGGTCCGTGATACACTCCTCCTCCTGCTCCGCTGCCCGCAGCAGCTGCCTGATTTTTGGGCTGTATCCGGCAGCAAGCTGCCACTGATCCAGGGCGCTGCGCAGTGCCCGCACCTCCCGAAGCTCCTTGTCCAGAGAATATTCCTGCTGCTGCAGATGGTGCAGATTGACGGAGACCTGCATCAGATCCCCAGGCCGGCCAGCGTGCCCAGGGCTGCCTCCAGCACCTGGCCTACATCCAGATTGGCGCCGTCCAGCTTCTCCACAGCGGACTTATAGAAGATCAGCAGGTCATGGGTGCGGTCCATGGAATTCTGCACCTGACGAATCTGGATATCCAGAATCTTGCCGATTTTCTCGGCGTTGGCGTCCTCCCAGAAAACGAACACCTGCTCCCGCAGCTCCTCCAGCTTCTCCAGATGCTGCTGCAGCTGGCCGTGATAGCCCTCCAATTCCGTGATTCTGGCCATATACTGGGCCTTGGTATACCGAACTGTAATCATGACTTATCCTCCTTTACTTGCCGATTTTGCCTCTGGTGCCGTTGATATCATTCAAAATATCGCCGACAGTCTTGCCGATCTTCTGAATCGCCGTGTCCACCTCGCTGCTGGCGGAGCGGAAGCCCTTGATCATCGAGGTCCAAAAGCTCTCCAGATTTTCGCACACGTTGGTGATGCCCTGCATGATGGGGTCGTCATCGCCCGGAATGGTCATCTGAATCGCGGCCACCTTCTTCAGCAGCTCCTGCACGCGCTCGATTTCCACGTCCACATCGTTTTTCCATTTTTCCGCTCTTGCCTGGTCAATAGAGAGATCGTAGTTTGCCATTTTATTTCCTCCTTATGATATATTGGGATTTTGCAGCAATTGTATGGATTCCCGCAAATGATCCATTTCCTCTGTCAGGACGCTGCGGTAGGCGTCCAGCAGCTCCCCCTGCAGGCTGTGGGCAATATCGGTATATTCCTCCTCCAGCATCTGCAGCAGGCGCCGGAGATGGATCAGGCATTCTTCATACATAGCTCCTCCTTTTCAATAAGCTCAATTTTGAAATGGACTGCGGCCCCATCAGCCAAATATGCTGACCGTGTCCTCGTCCGGTTCAATGCTTTCAATTTCCCCGCAGGGCATCAGCAGCGGATGAAGTGCCTCCTGATACTGCATGACGCAGCGGTTATAGGGAAGCAGCTTTCCGGGTTCCTGCATCCCCCGCGGCAGAGCTACCAGGTCCTGCCGGTCCAGCCGTCCGCCCAGCAGCAGTGCATCCCCCGCCGCAGACAGCACGCTGTACAGCAGATTTCCCTGCACTGGCTGCTCCCTGGGCTCATAGCACGCCATAATGTACACGCTGCGCACGCTTGCGCCGCGAATCACCTTGTCAAACACCAGCCGCGATATCGTGTCGGCCGCCTGGCAGAAGTCCGCTGCACTTTCCAAAAACAGCAGCACCGGGGTGGTATGCTCCTGCAGAAAGGCAAAGGTATCCTCCAGGGCGTCTATGCGTTCCGGAGGCAGGTCCTTCTCCCGGCAGAACTCCTCCAGCAGGGCCCGCCTGGCGGACATCTCCGCTGTCAGCTGCTGCCACAATTGCTGCAAATCAGCCGCCTGCGGCTGAAACAGCCTGGTTCCCTCCGGAAGGGATATCTCCCGGTCAAACAGGCTGTCCCCTTCCCGCTTGACCAGCCACAGATCCATCTTCTCCCGTCTGGCGGCATACAGCAGATTCTCGGTCACCGGCCTCACACCGGCGGGATTGCCAAAGAATACCCGCAGCACAGACAGCTGCCGCAGCGGCAGCGCAACGGAGGCTTTCTTCATCATGTCAAAGCCCAGGGGAATGCGCCCCCGGCGGAAGCGGGCGGCAAAATCGCGATATTCGATGGTTTCGGATACCACCGGCAGCCGCCGGGCCGGCGTATCCTCCGGCAGGCTTTCTGCGCGCCGGGCCAGAAGCTGCTTCAGCTGCTCAATTCGCTCCCTGTAGGGCAGCCGGGGCCGGAACATGGCCGCCTGAAATTCCAGGGCCGCCCCGTCCACGTTATACATGCCCCGCCCGGCCTTTTCCGGCGGGGTGTAATTGACCTTGCAGTTGAGAACATCGGCATAGGCGAACTTATCCTTTTGATGCAGCGCAATGGTGTTGGCAAATTCCTGCCGGATGCGGGAGGGCACTTCATTGAGATGGTTGGCCGTGACGATATAGTAAATGCCGTAATTCGCGCCCTCCTTTATGTAATTCTGCAGCTGATAACTGTAGTTTTCGCCCTTCTTCGTGGCGCTGAGGCCAGATATGTTGTCGATCACCACCAAAATCAGCGGCAGTTCCGTCATAGACGCGGCCGCCTCAAAGCTGTCCGCCTCCCATTTGCGGAACAGCTGCTTGCGCTGGGCCGCGATCTGCGCCAGGGTGTTGAACAGGGCGTCCAGTGATGCATCGTCGCCCTCACCCACCACACCGCCGCAATGGGGCAGATTCTTGAACAGGCGGAGCATGCGGCTGGAATAATCCAGCACATAAAACTGGATCCGCCGGGCGGGATAGCGCATGACCAGGGAGAAAAGCATAGCCTGCACCAGGGTCGTTTTCCCGCTGCCACCATCGCCGCAGATCAGCAGATTCCGGGTTTTCATCCAATCCAGCGTCAGCGGGAACTGCCGCTGAGCAGCCGGATCATCCAGGTATCCGGCGCAGAACTCCAGCCGGTTTTCCTCGCCGGGCCAGCAGCTCTTTTCCAGGTCCAGCGGATGGGGCAGCATCGGTTTCCACAGGGAACGGAACGGAATGCCCTGGGCCTGGGCCACGGCAGTCAACTCCTTCAGAACGGCTATCAGCTCAGAGCCCTGGGCCGTCTGCGCCTCCCTGGGCGGCCGGACCTCTATCAGGGGCTGCCCCACGTTATCGATCACCTGCACGCTGTCGTCGCGACGGCTTACCACCTGGCTCCTGGGCTCATAGGGAGCGCCGGCCCAGGCGGATTGGCCCAGGGAGAAAAACTCGTTGTACCCCACCTGAATATAAAACCGGCCCGTATCCTTCAGTTCTGCCGCCTCCGGGCGCTTCAGCATGTCCATGCTGTCCGAACGGTCCTGCACCTTCAGGCAGATGCGGAATTTGGTGTTGCTGAGAATCTGGTCATTGACCACGCCGGACGGCTTCTGTGTGGCAAGGATCAGATGGACACCCAGGCTGCGGCCGATGCGGGCAATGCTGATCAGCCGCTCCATGAATTCCGGCTCCTGCTGCTTCAGCTCGGCAAACTCATCGGAGATGATGAACAGATGGGGCATCGGTTCGTCCACCTGCCCGCCGCGGTACAGCCGCTGATAGGCATAGATATCCATCGTCCCCTCGTCCGTGATATGCTTGACCTGATTGAATATTCGCTGGCGGCGGGTCAGCTCACTCTGGATGGATACCAGAGCCCGCTGGATCGTGGGGCCGTCCAGGTTGGTGATGGTTCCCACCAGATGGGGCAGATGAATTCCCTTGTCCGGGTCATCGAAGGCACCGGCCAGGCCTCCGCCCTTATAGTCGATGAGCACAAAGGCCACCTCATCGGGGTGATAGTTCACAGCCATGGACAGAATATACGTGATCAGGAATTCACTTTTGCCGGAGCCGGTCATACCGGCCACCAGTCCGTGGGGTCCCTGGAACTTCTGGTGCAAGTCCAGCTGCATCAGCTCGCCGCCGGAGCCTATTCCCACAGGGGTGGACAGGGACTTCATGGGGTTGCTTTCGCGCCACCGCTTCATCGGGTTCAGATCCTCCACCCGCCCCACGCCGAACATTTCCAGAAAGGTCACGGTTTTGGGCAGGGAATACGCCTGTGAAACGATGCGCAGGTCCGTGTTTGCCACAATGCGCATGCATCTGCCGGCATCCTCCGGGCCGTATGGATCCAGCGCAAAAACGGCGTCCGGCCGGTCGATTTCCCGCAGATATGTCATGGTGTGCTGACCGGAATCGGACAGTGTGAACAGCAGGGAGCACTCCTTGGGCACATCGTCAAACACGGTCAGAACGGTCACGCCAAGGTCCTCATCGGACTGGATGATGTCCTTCAGCGGCTCCACGCAGTCAAACAGACGCTTGCTCATGGCAAAAACCACATAGTGGGGGCGCTTCCTGGCGGTGCCGTCGTGCTTGTCCCGCTTGTCGTCCAGCCCCAGCTCGCGCTTGAAATACTCGCCGATGGGATATGACTCCCGGGAGTCGGCGGCGATGAAGCGGGTGGTCCTTTGATTGTCCCAGCTGTGCGGCAGATAACGGATAAATGTCATCCGGTTCAGGTCCTCCGGCTCCAGCAAAAACACAGTTTTCACCTCGTCATAGCTGTGAAGGACACACAGGCGCATAATCAGCGGCAGGACAAAGTCTATGGCCGCCTGATGGCTCCCCAACACGCCGCACACGCGGTTGGAAAGCAGATCTGCCATAATAGGCACGTTATCAAGCATCACCTTCCGCTGGGCCAGCTCCTGCATCTGCTGCTCCAGTGCATCGTCATCCAGGGAAAATCGTTCCCGGGGATACAGGATCCCGGCGGCCATTGGCCGCTGCCCGTTCCCTATCCGCAGGTGCAGAAAGTCGTCATCGGTGTTCCGGCGCTCCCACAGGTGTGTCCTGTCGTCGGTATAGTGCAGCACCTGATCAAGGGGTGGATAATTCTGCTCCAGGGCATCCCGCTCGCGCTCCGCCTGCCGGTCGATTTCCCGGTCTTTTTCCTGCAGATACTCGGTGTATCGCTGGACGCGCTTGGTCTCGTATTCCTTCTTCTCCTTATCGGAATATTTCTGCGTCAGCAGCGGAAACAGCATGGACGAGAGCAGCGTGGTATAGTTTCCCGCCAGGGCGGCGCTGCCGCCCATGACCATGGAGCTGCCCATCCGCAGCATCAGGGGCATGTGCGCGCCGTTCATAGAGGGCGGCGGCCCCTCGATGGAAATCTCCGCCGAAGGAAAGGGGCACCGGCGCCGCGGCAGGCGGTTGAAGGCTCCGGCTGCATCCCCGGGCGCAGGCCTGGCGGCGCATCCGGTTTCACTGGGCAGCCCGACGCGCTGCAGGGCGGAGGAGCGGACGGCGATGTTTCGCCCGCCGTCATTGATGGAAACAAAGCCCACCCCCATAATCACCTGCATCCACAGCACAGACAGCACATCTCCGGGCCGCAGTACGGCGCTGCGCACCCGGGTGCCGTTGACAAAGGTACCATTGAAGCTGTCCTGATCCTCCACGCGGCACACGCCGTCCTTCCACAGGAGCAGCGTGTGATTGCCGGATACCAGGCGGTTGCTGTAAACAATGTCGCAGTCCGGGTCGCGGCCGATGCGGATGGCGGAGCCCTCCCGCAGGGTATAGTTGTGGAACACGGAGCTGCTGTGGTTGATCTCCTCGGCATAGCAGAACCCCCGGCCGCCGCCGCACTCCACCACCAGATAGGTGTTGTCCTCCACGGGATAGCTGCCGAACCGGTTCCCCTCGGAATCCCTGAGATGGACGCCGTCGCCGCAGCTGAGGCACCATTTGCCGCGCCGGACCTCCATAAACACGGAGCGGAACAGCATGTCGCCCGGCGGAATGTCGAAGCCGCAGCGTCCCTCCGGCCGGATGGGCAGGGACAGGGAGTAAATCTGGCCGGAGCCGGAAATCAGCGATACCCGGATGCCGGTGGGCTCCTCCCGGAATTCCGCCATAAACAGCGGCGCGTTCCGTTGGGCATACTGCACAGACAGGTCTGTCCCGTGCTCCAGCCGGATGCGGCGGCTTACGCCGCCCCCAACGCCGGTCATGCGGATCTCCCCGCTGCACGACATCCACCACGTCTGTCCCCTTTTCTCCAGAAGCAGGACAAAGCCGCACAGATAGTGCTCCCGGGGCAGCCGGACCTGGCAATCCGGCTCTGTGCCGATGCGAAGGCTTTCGGCATTCTCCGGAATGGGAATTTCTTTTGTGCCCAGCGTATCGCTGAGCCGCAGCCTGTACTGTGCCATGGTCCGTTTTCTCCTTCTGATGTCCTGCCCTGCCGCCTCCGGCAGGGCAGGCGAACGGGTTATCTCTTTTTATAGCGGTACAGCGTCCGGGTCCGGACCTGGGTATTGGTGTCGGCCGCCCGATAGGTGTCGCTGTATCCGGTCCAGGAGGTCCAGCGCTCATAGGTATACACGGTGACCTGCACACGGTCGCGATAGCGATACTGCGTCTTGGGCGAAGCATCGTTCCACTTGAACCACCGCTCGCCCCAGATATCCGTTGCATACTTGCCGGTTCCATGGAATTCGTAAAGTCCCGCGCTATCCCATGGCGTAGTGTTCCACATTTCATGCCAGGAGCCCTCGTATACGGTGTTTCGCCCGCAGCCATCGGCCCAGGTAAGACATCCATAGCCATAGACATGCATATGAGCGCCGCAGACGGAGCACTGGAAGTAGTAGTACGGATACACCACGCGGGTCTCCACCTGGCGGGAATCGCTGGCATATACGGCGCCGTCCTGCCAGTCGCTCCAGGCGCCGTAATCTCCCCAATAGGTGGAAGCGCTGACCTGTGTCCAGCCGGGCATGCTGGAGGACTCCGACGTGGTGGTCTCCCGGGTGCGATAGCTATACTGCGTCTTGGTCTCGATATAATAGCTGCTCTGGGTCACGCCCGCAGGCAGCGAGGTCATCCAATCCGACCAGGTGGGGGCCGGTTCAGGCGTGGGTGTGGGCGTGGGTGTGGGGTCCGGCTCAGGCGTCGGCGTGGGATCCGGGGCCGGTGTGGGTGTGGGCGCAGGGGCCGGCGCGGGCTGCTTGCCCTTGCTGACGGTCAGCACGATCACCGTGCCCTCCGGCTGCATGCTGCCTGCATTGGGCAGCTGGGCGATCACCGTCCCGGCAGCCGAGTCGCTGTATACCTCGTTGAGCTGGGCCTTCAGCTTCTGGCCCTCCAGCATGGTCTTAGCGTCTGCGGAGCTCTTGCCCATCACATCGCTGACGGCCACAAGTCCCGCCTTGCTGCACACCACGATGGACACGGTGCTTCCCCGGGCCACCGGTGCGCCGCTGACGGGATCCTGGGACAGAACGGTGCCCTCGGCCTTCCCCGCGTCATAGCCGTATTCCACATTCAGCGCCAGGCGGCAGGTAGACAGGGCCTGTCTGGCCTCATCCTCCGTTTTCCCCACAACATCGGGCATATTCACCGGGGTACCGCCCTTGCTGACGCTCAGTGACACGCGGCCGCCGGGCGTTACCTGCTGCCCGGCCGCCTTACTCTGGCTCAGAACCAGGCCGCTCATAACGGCATCGCTGGTCTCCTCCTGCACATCGGCGGAAAGGCCGATGTTCTGCAGCAGATGCAGGGCCTCGTCCTGACTCTTGAACAGCAGATTGGGCATGGCGAAGCTCCTGGGCTGCTGCGCCACCTGGATTTCCACCGTCTGACCGGCGGAAACCGATCCTCCAGCCCCAGGAGACTGCTGCATCACCTGTCCATCCTGATACGCGTCTGTAAAGGGCCGCGCCTTTACCACCAGGTTCACCCCGGCGCTTTCGGCCGCCGCCAGCGCCTCCTCATAGGACAGGCCCTCCAGCTTCGGAACGGTGCCCGCCCGTCCGCTTCCGGCGGACAGCGTCAGCGTCACCGCATCGCCGGTGTGTATTTCCGCACCCGGCTCCGTGCTTTGTCCGGCAACGGCTCCGGCCGCCAGGCCGTCATAGGATCCTTCCTGGGTATCCACCGCCAGGCCCATGCACGTCAGCGCCGCCAGCGCCTCCTCCTGGGTCATGCCCCGGACGTCCGGCATCTGATAGGTCTCCTGGCTGCAGCTGATGATAACGGAGATGTTGGTGTTCTCCCGCACCACCGTCCCAGCCATGGTGTCCTGCGACAGCACCAGGTCCGCCGTCATATTGGGAGAATATTCCGCGCCGGAGCCGGTCAGCAGCAGGTGGGATTCGTCCGCCCATCCCTGGGCCTCGTCAAGGGATGCGGTGATAAAGTCCGGCACCCGGGTCATGCCCTCCGGCAGCGCATAGGAGGACGACGGCGACGAAAATACCCACACCGCCGCCAGGACCAGCAGCGCCAGGGCCGCGGCCCCCGCCACCGGCACGCCGATCTTGGCCCACAGCGGCCAGCGAAGAAAGTCTATGCGCCGGATGCTGTCGCCCCGCCGTTTCACCGGCTCGAAGGAAACCAGCTCCTCCTGGAAGTCGGATATGGAGGCGGTGCGGTCCTCCACGCGCACATTCAGCGCATTGAGCAGGGCCGTTTCGAAATTTGAGGACAGGTCCGGATTCAGCCGCCCGGGCTCCTGCAGAAGGTCCGGATTCTTTGCCTCGATTCTGGAGCGGCGCTCCAGGGCGTCCGGCGGCTGCTGGCCGGTGACCATGCGATACATGCAGGCCGCAACGGCATACACATCGGTGAACGTTCCCTGCTGGCCGTTGCTGCGGTACTGCTCCTCCGGCGAATAGCCAGGCCGGATCAGCACCGTCAGACTCTTGCTGTGGGAGGTGGTGGCAAACCGGGATGCCCCGAAGTCGATGAGCTTGGCATGCAGGTGCCCCTCGTTGTCCGCCGTCAGGAAAATATTATCCGGCGAGATATCCCGGTGGATAATCCCCTTTTCGTGGACGCTCTGCAGGGCCTCCAGCACGGGCATCATCAGGTCCAGGGTCTCCTGCTCGGTAAGGCGGCCCTTTTCCGCCAGGTATTCCTCCAGCGTCCGGCCGTCCAGAAACTCCATGGTGATATAGGCCGTTCCGTTGGCCTGGAAGCAGTTATACATATGGACGATGCCGCTGATGTCGCCCACCTGGGCCAGGCGCTTGCCCTCCTGCAAAAAGCGGTCCAGGCCCTTCTGATACTGGGACAGCTGCTTTTCACCGTCCAGCAGCATGATCTCCTGCTCATCCGCCATGCGGGTGGCAAACTCGCTGGGCAGATATTCCTTGATGGCAATGCGGCGCTTGAGCATGGTGTCCCACGCGATATAGGTAACTCCAAAGCCGCCGTAGCCCACCACCCGGCCGATTACATAGCGCCCCACAAGCAGGGTGCCGGGCTTGATATGCCAGGGGGCCTTGACGGGGGTGTCCTTCTGATAGCCGCAGAAGGGACAAACGTCGAATTCCGCGTTATAAAACTGCATGCAGCCCATGCATTGGGTCTTGCCACTGCCGGGAACAAAGTTCTGTTGCTCCATAGGTGAAGATGCCTCCTCGTTATTTGCAGAAATGCGGGTTGGAAATGCTGCCGAACACCGGCTGGAATGCATGACGCACCGAGACGTAATTGTCCAGTGCCGTCTTTTCAAGGGGCAGGCCCGGGCACCCGGCCTGCAGATACAGCTGATCCTGGGCATAATTGCTGAGCAGATACGCCAGGATCTCCTGGGCCGCCTCCCGCGTGTCCCCGTCCGGAGTCGTGGTACTCCAGAAGTTGGAATAGCGCAGCACCGACGGCTCCGCCTTCACCGGCAGCATAACAAAGTGCCCGGGAAGGGCGGACCGCACCCGGAAATAATCCGAGGTGTCGGCAAAATAGGCCACTGCCCGGCCTTCCAGAAAGTCCTGCGCCGTATACGCCTCCAGCGCGGAGCGGTTGGCGGTATAGTCAGGCAGGGCCTCAGACAGCAAAGCGCGCACATCCGGATCCGCCGCCACCGGCAGATAGGCCATCGAGCCGCCGCTGAGCTTCATAAAGGCCTCCACGCTGTCCACCGTGGTCCCCTCCGGGATATCCGTCACCAGGGAGCTGTTGATATAGACCACCGGCGCGTCAAAGCCCACCGGGAACCGGCAGTCAGCGGTGTACCCGTCCAGATAAGGGCACTCGCTCTGCACCCGAGCCGCCACGTCCAACAGGGAGTTGGCCCCCTCCAGATAGGGCGCGTCCGCCAGGAGGCTTTCATACAGAACCGGCATCTCACCCCCGCGATAGGCCTGGGCAAGCGTCTCCGGATAGCTGTCCTCCGGAATCCCCTGGAGGGTTATGGTCACCTTGGAGAAGCGGTCGCTTTTTTCCAGCTCACCCACGATCGCCTCCATGGCGGCGTTTTTTCTGGCGGCCTGGTCGTCATCGGCTTCCAGCGCATACCAAACAGATACCTCCGCCGGGGCCAGAACTGCCTGATCCCGCCGGTTGCCGAACCACTGGAAGCCTATAAGCACCAGCAGCACTGCCGCCACCAGGCTGCCAGCAATTCCGAAGGTCCTTCTGCGGACCTTCCTCTTCCGGACCACCTCCACCGGAAGGACCTGCCGCTGCCCCAGCAGCGCATCCTTGAACTCCCCGGCGCTTTGAAAGCGTTCGTGGATGTTGATGGCCATGGCCGTCATGATGGTGTTGTTCAGAAAATCCGGGATCTGGGGATTGATCTCCTGAGGATAGCGGACCCGGTCACAGTGGTTGTCGAAGTCGGCTTTTCTGTCGCTGGCCTCTGCCGGCACCTGGCCTGTCAGGGCCATATACAGCGTGGCGCCCAGCGCATACACATCTGTCCAGGCCTGCTGTCTGTCATTGCGGGGGTCAATGCGCTCATATTGCTCCGGCGGAGCAAAGCCCGGCTTGAGGACAATAAGCCGGTCATCAAAATCCTCCCGGCTCAGCCTGGCCGAACCAAAGTCTATAATCTTGACGCTGCCGTCCTCATTCACGAAGATGTTATCCGGCGCCAGATCCCGGTGGATCACGCCGGCCTCGTGGATCTCCTGCAGGGCGTCGCAGATGTGCGCGCCGAACTGCACGGCCTGCTCTGGGCTCAGCGGGCGCTTCCGCGAGACGATATAGTCCTCCAGCGTCTGGCCATCCAGAAATTCCATCACCATATAGGAGGTGTTGTTTTCCTCGAAATAATCCTCCACCCGGACGATGCTTTCAGACTGGAATTTCGCCACAATCCGCGCCTCGGCCAGCAGGCGGGAGCGTCCGTATTCAAACTCCTCCCGCCGCTTGGGGGCGGAGATGAGCACCTCGGCAGTGCCGGGGATCCGGTTCACCACACCCTGCTGAAAGTATTCCTTCACGGCCTTGAACACGCCGCTGTATCGATCGATGACCTTGTATGTAATGCCGAAGCCGCCCGCTCCGATGACCTGAACCACCTCATATCGCCCATGAAGCACGGTTCCCGCCCGGAGCCAGCGGGGGTCGCTGGGCTTCTTGGCCGCCTGGACCGGCAGCGCTTCGGTGTTTTCGCATCCGCAATAGGGGCATATCCCGGCAGCTATTGTCTCATCATACTGCCGCAGACATTTTTTGCATGTTATCATGGCTGTTTACCTGAACTCTCCTCCGTTATTTCCGCTCCGGAGGATAATCCTCCCAGCGGAACTGATTCCCGCACAGCGGGACAAAGATAAATTGGTTCAAGCCTGCATCGCCGAACTCCATCAGGTCATAGCCCTGAAGCTCCATCCGCTGGTAAAGGGCATGGTTGTTGACATAGCAGAGGCTGCTGCTTTCCCCGGGCATGGCCGAGAAGACCTGCTCCTTCGGATCATAGATCACAACAGCCGCGCAGGTGCGCGAAACGCTGCCGTCATCCAGATTGACGTCCATCTCCGCAGACCGCCCAATACGGTTGCGTCCGCTTCTCAGGCAGAAGGACTGGCCATAGCACGCCCCCCTGGTCCCCACCAGCCAGCCCACCGGCGGCTGCACTTCCCTTCCGCCGCCGGGGGAAACATAGGTGCCCACCGTGCGGCCCGCATGCTGGATCTCCTGCCGCAGATCATCCGGCCGGTCCTCAGCAGGCCGGTCCATAGCAGGCCAGTCCACAGCGGGTATACCCACAACAGGCTTATCCGCAGTGAATTCGTCCGCAGCTGGCTCATCCGCAGCGCTCCGGTTCACACCGGGCCGCTCCTGGTCCGCATCGGTCCGGCTGCCATTCAGACCGCTGGAGTCTTGGTTCTCGTCCGACGGCTTGTTTTTCTTTCTTCCCATTATGTCCAGGATGCCGCCGAAGCCGGTCGTGGGCGGTATCTGGCGGCGGCTGCCGCTGATGCCGCTGTCGCTGCCGCCGGAGGCTGCGCCCGAACGGCAATACGGGCACTCGGCGTATGTGTCGGCGTTATAATAATTTGTGCATACCGGGCATTTGACTACTTTTGCCATGACTTCTCTGCTCCTTATCGTATCGGTCTGTTCATTTTCTGCCGTGTTCTTATTTCTTCTCAATCAGAATAAAGGTCACATTGTCCTGTTCCGGGTCCATGCGCTGCTGGATCAGGGTGCAGATCTGCTCCGCCGCGTCCTGAATATTCTGCGAATGGAACAGCAGGATCTGCAGCTCTTGATCCGTCACCGTGCGGTATAACCCGTCCGAGCACAGCAGCAGAACATCCCCCGGCAGCAACCGGAAGGGCTTGTCGCTGATGTCCTCCATCAGAAGTCCCCCCATGCCGATAAAGCTGATGAGGGCATCCCCGCTCTTGCTCTCGCGGGCATAGGTGTCCTCGCTGATTTTTCCAGCGCTGCGCTGCAAATCCAGGTGCATCATATAGTTGTGGTCCGTGGTGGCCCGGACCAGTGTTTCCTGACGCAGTATATAAAGCCTGCTGTCGCCCACCGAGATCCAGCCGAAGCAGTCCCTGACCGCGCTGACCGCCACCAGCGTGGTTCCGGCGCCCAGGGGATTCCCCCCGGCGTCCCGAAGCCCGTGGACCATATTGTCTGCCGCCTCGGCAGCCTCCCGCATCCAGGCGCTGTCCTGCATATCCCGGCCGCGGACCAGATAGTGCGCATAGTACGCGCGCAGGATGTCCACCGCGGAGGCGCTGGCCAGCTGGCCGCCGCGGGCGCCGCCCATGCCGTCACAGAGCACGGCGAAAGCCGCCTGCTCCCCCGCCATCAGATAGGCGCTGTCCTGCTGGGAGCTGCGCCGCCCGATGTCGGAATAAAAGGCCACGTCAAAGCCGTCCAGGCCGCCGCCTCTGCGCTTGTCGTCAAAAATCACGTTTTTCAATGTGTTTTTCTCCCAAATAGTCCTCGACCCGTTTCAAAGGCGGCGATGGCGGTGTAGTTGTCCATTTCCTGTCCCCGGCCGTTTTCCAGAATGATCCGGTTCATCTGAGAAAGCCACTGCTGCGGCGTGGCGGACTCCTTCAGGGTCCGCAGCATGTCATCCTCCTCGATCAGCTCCCAGTATCCGTCTGTGCACAGCAGGAATTGATACGCCCCCGTGAGCCGTATGGGCTTGCCCACCTCAAACCGCGGCGCATCGTTCCGCACGCCCATCACCCGCATCAGGCGGTTCCGGTCGGGATGATGGCGGATGTCCGCCTCCCGGATCTCTCCGGCCTGGGCCAGCATCTGAGGGACGCTGTGGTCCAGCGTCCGCCGCAGCAGGCGCTTGCCCCGGAAGATATACAGGCGGCTGTCCCCTATGTGGGCCCAGTGGATCCATCCGTTGTCCACCACCAGCACCACCAGGGTGGTTTTCATGGTGGAAAATCGCTGCGTCAGAGCCTGCTGCTCCAGAATCGCGTTCTGTGCTCCGCTGAAGGCGTCGGCGAAGAAATGGTCGGAAAAGCCTCTTTCCATGAACAGTGTGCACACCGCGTCCACCGCGCATTTGGATGCCACGTCTCCGCCTCCGTGGCCCCCCAGGCCATCCGCCACAACCAGGCAGTGTGCATCGCCATATGAAGAAATGCCGCAGTCGTCCTCGTTGTGGTCTCTTGTGCCCTTGTCCGTATACGCCTTGTATTCCATAGCATCCTCCAGCTCCCTTTTTGCAGCCCGTTATTTCGTCAGTTTCTCGCTAAAAATCAATAATCGCTATACTACAATTTTCGGCAATTGCAACCTACTACGCATTATAACGTACGCTTCGCCAATATGCAAATTTTTTTTGCTTAAATCCGATGTGGGCAGATTATAATATGTAATTGGACAGGCCGAGAGGGCTGTTACAAAAAGGGTCGGACCAAGGCCCGGAAAAATATGGAGGAACATCCAATGGAAGAAAAGACGTTTGTAGGTTACGGTTACGGCAGATTTTAGAATGACGCGGGTGAAATGCAGAATTACTGCAACGTGTTCATGCTGGAGGATTTCAGCGGCCAGGAATCCAACGACTATCATTTTGACGGACAGAAGGCCGTGAAGTACGGTTGTGTCAGCCCGGAGGTGTACAAGGATATCAAGCCGGGCACCCGGGCACGCCGCTTCTTCGATTCCAGGAAGAAAGTCTCCTATATGGTTCCTGTTGACAAGGCATAATGCCTTGCTGCCCCGCAAAAACACCGGGAGGTCGCTCCTCCCGGTGTGTCCCCCCGCTAACAGCTGAGCGGGAGGGACGCATTGTATGCGTCCCTCCCACTGTTTTATATAACATATTAATCCTCGAAATCCGCGTTCCGCTGGCGGACCGCTTCCAGCCGGGTATGAACGGCAAATAGCCCTGCGCAGAAAGCCCCGATGCCCAGAAGAATTCTCATGACGCCGCAGCATCTCCTGACAGAACTCCTCGTCGATGAGGGTGCCGTTGGTGAAAACGTGGAACGCCATGTCCCGGTGCTTTTCGCACAGGCGGATGATGTCTTTTTTCCGCAGCAGCGGCTCGCCGCCGGTGAAGAGGCAGGCGTGGGTACCCAGGGCCTTGGCCTCGGTGAGCACCCGGTCCATTTCCTCGAAGGTCAGGCTCTGCTTGTGGCCATATTCCGCCGCCGCATATTGCAGGCGGAGGTGGGATCCATCAGAATCAGCCACGGCACGTTGATGTCGTACTTCTCCGTCGTCTCCTGCGCCGTCTGATAGCCCCGGAAGCCGCCCTCGTAGGCCGCGTTGGTCAGGAAGGTCTTGAGAATATAGGGGTCGTTCTCCCGGATCAGCCGCTGGGTATAGTGGGCCCACTTGCCGTCGGGGTTCTCGCCGATCATACGCAGGGCGTCGAAGGAGGCGTCCGACCAGGCGCCCTTGTGGATCTTCTGGATCATGTCGATGAGCTGCTGGGCCAGGTCGCCCACGTCCTGGGTCTGGCCCTTTTTCAGCATGGAGTCGAGGATGGTCTCCCCGTCGATCTGGAGCGGGGCGGGGCGGTCAAATTCCACCGTAATGTCCTGCCCGGTCAGCACCTCCACCACATGGATATGCCGGACATGCTCACCCTTGAAAATGGACGGGAATACCGTCAGGGCCTTCAGTGGTAATAACCGCCGAGGTAGGCTTATAGTGAAACAGCAGGCCCTTCACCGCAATGGCCGCGTAGTTCACCGGCTTTGTGGAAGTTTCCCGCTGACGGTCGCCCTCCAGACAGCAGTAGCCGTCAATACCGTAGCCGACGCCGTTGAGGAAATAGCGGCGCTTCCCGCCCACATACACGGAAGGCAGGCCCTGCAGGTATTGGTTGATGGGCTGCGGCGGGTCCCCGGCCTTTCCACCGATGTCGGTGAGAAAATCGTTGCCGCTGCCGGTGGCAAAGTAGTAGATATGGCAGCCGATTTGGAACTGGGCGGTGTCGTTGATGAAGCGGTTCAGCGTTCCGTCTCCTCCGGCAATCACAACCCGGTCATCGTCCCGGAGGGAACGAAAGATGGCTCCGTAATCATCGATTTCCGTGATATCGCGGAACAGCAGCCTGTCGTCAGGCAGCAGTACGTTCAGCCGATACGCGGCCTCCTGGCCGCGTCCGCTCCCCGCGTGGGGATTGTATAGAATGTGATAGGTCAGTATAGGCTTGCCTCTTTCTTCGGTTAAATGCTCAGGTGGGTGGGGGCCATCGGGTGTGGGTGATGAAAATGCGGCGTTTACCAATCGTAGTTTTATAAGTTTAACGGAATCTGAACGCGAATACCATGGCGAAAGCGGCCGCTTCCTCCGAAAAAACGGACATATCGCAAGCAAGCCTTTTGCGCCGCCGGAGCGCTCCGGCATGCATCCGTTTTGCGTGGTGAACACCGGGAGGGAATCCCTCGGCGGTGATAAGGCATAAACGAAAACAGCACCTGATTTCTTACGAAATCAGGTGCTGTTTGGTGGAGACTGCTGGACTCGAACCAGTGACCTCCTGCGTGTGAAGCAGGCGCTCTAACCAGCTGAGCTAAGCCTCCGTTTATTCGGCAATCCCGTTTACGGATTGCCGAAGTGGTGACCCGTACGGGACTCGAACCCATGTTACAGCCGTGAAAGGGCCGTGTCTTAACCACTTGACCAACGGGCCGTCTTTGTTTTGCTGAGGGGATGACCGGCGAGACGCTCCCGCGTCTCACCGGTCGATGGTAGCGGCGACTGGATTCGAACCGGTGACACTGCGGGTATGAACCGCATGCTCTAGCCAACTGAGCTACGCCGCCATGTCGTCTCCCCGACAGGCAAGAATTAATATACCACAGCACCACCCATGTTGTCAACACATTTTTTCAAAAATTCCCCCTATTCCGGGAATTTTTCTTCCGGGCCGTCCATCTCCGCCTCGGCCCAGTCGGACAGACTCTCCAGCACCGGCAGCAGGCGCATGCAGCGCTCCGTGGCGCTGTACTCCACCCGCACCGGCACCTCCGGATACGCCTGCCGCCGCACCAGGCCGTCCCCCTCCAGCTCCCGCAGGGCCGCCGAGAGCACCGTGTTGCTGATGCCGTCCAGCTTGGCCCGCAGGGCGTTGTAGCGGATGGTCCCGGCGTTGGCCACGGAGCAGAGGATCTGCACCTTCCACTTGCCGCCGATGCGGCTCATGGCCCAGTGCAGGGGACATTTTTCCATACAGGGACAGTCGTAATGGGACATGGTAAGCTCCTCCTGACCTGCTCATAATTTTCTGCGCTCTTGCTTTTTCCCGGGATTATGATACGATTATAGCAGATAAGAAAAAAGGAGTAAATAGCAAATGCGTATATATCTTCAGGGCCTCACCATGGGCCTGGCGTATGTGGCCCCCATCGGGCTGCAGAATCTGTTCGTCATCAACAGCGCCCTGACCCAGCGGCGCAGCCGGGTGTATCTCACCGCCCTGATCGTCATCCTGTGGGACGTGTCCCTGGGGGTGTCTTGCTTCCTGGGGGCCGGGGCGCTGATGGAGGCCTTGCCCTGGCTGCAGAAGGTCATCCTGGGCATCGGCAGCCTCATCGTCATCTGGATCGGCATTGGACTTCTGCGGTCCAGGGCCTCCCTGGAGGGGGGTCGGGACGTCAACGTCCCCATCTGGAAGCTGATCTCCTCCGCCTTTGTGGTCACCTGGATCAATCCCCAGGCCCTGATCGACGGCACCATGATGCTGGGTGCCTTCCGGGCCAGCCTGCCCCAGGGCGGCGATCTGCCCTTTATCTTCGGCTTCGGCAGCGCCTCCGTCCTGTGGTTCCTGACCCTGTCCACGGTGGTATCCCTGCTGGGAGGCCGGTTCAACGAAAAGATCCTCAACGTCATCAACAAGGTCTGCGGCGCAGTTATTATCTTCTATGGCGCGAAGCTCCTCTGGAGCTTCGTGCAGCTTATGGGTTGGCTGTAAGCTGCCGCCGGGAGGAGGCGATGTACAGGGGAATGGCCGCCAGCTGGGCCGCCACGGACACGGCGATCATGGCCGGGATGCTGACGTCATACAGCACACCCAGCAGCCAGCTGCCCAAAAACCAGAACACGCCGAAGGCGCACTCGAACACGCCGTAGCCCGTGGCCCGGCTGGCCTTGGGCACCATGGAGCTGACCGCCGCCTTCAGGATGGACTCCTGGGCGCCCATGCCCACGCCCCACAGGGCGATGCCCACCAGCAGGGAGGCCACCGAGTGCCCGGCGAACACGAAGATGGCGAAGGGCGCCGACAGCACCGTGCTCCACACCAGGGCCCGGACCCCCTTCTTGTCATACAGCAGCCCGAAGAACAGGGCCGCCACCGCGTCCACCAGCATGGCCCCGGCATACAGCAGGGGCAGCGTTCCGCTGGAGATCAGGCTTCCCGTTTCCTGCAGGCCCGCCGCCACACCGGTGAAGGTCCGGGACACGTGCATGATGATGATGGAATAGTCGATAAAGCCGAAGGCAAACAGGCTGATGCCGGCGATATACAGGATGAACTCCTTCTTCATGTGGAAGGGGACATACTCCTTGGGCTCCGGCTCAAAGTGCTCCGGGTTGGGGAACTTCCGCCGAGTCACCAGCAGCAGGATCAGCGTGATGGCACCGGGGATGGCCAGCACCGCAAAGCACGTGGCATACACCTGGAAGGTGGTGCCGTCGGTTTTCAGCAGCATCACCACATACAGCAGCACCGGCCCCAGGAACGCGCCGATCTGGTCCAGCACCTCCTGGATGCCGAAGCTCTTGCCCACCCCCTCCTGGGAGGCGGCAAAGGACATGATGGTGTCCTTGGCGGGCTTTTTGATGGCCTTGCCCATGCGCTGGATCACCAGCAGGGCGCAGGCCCAGATCCAGCCGTGGTCCCCTACCAGGGCCAGGGCCGGGACCGCCAGAACGTCCAGCACATACCCGGCGATGGTCATGGGCCAATAGCGCTTGCTTTTATCCGTCAGCTTGCCGAACACATACCGCATGGAGTAGCCCACCAGCTCCCCCAGGCCCGAAATGAACCCGATGGTTCCGGCGGAGGCCCCCAGCAGGGCCAGATACGCGCTCCGGATGCTGGACGCGCCCTCGTGGGTCATGTCCGAAAACAGGCTGACGATGCCGAACAGCACGATGAAGGCCATGGCCTGGGACATTTTCTTACCGCGCATAATGGTTTCCTCCCTGCCGGCTGCTTTTCTCACAGCCCATGATACCCCAGCCTCCCGGTTTGTCAAGGGCCTGCGGAAAAAAAGGAGCCGCCCTGCAAGCAGGGCGGCCCAAGCGGGTGGGATATTGGAAAGCTTCCGATGCTTATGATACGCCATTCTGGCCGCCGTGTAAATAGGAACCTTTGTCATATGCCGTCGAATGACAAAAAAATCTTAATTTTTTGTGAATAACTGCCAAAAATGCATGGGGCTACTTTTCAAGCGCCCGGCAATATGTTATAATACGTCCAAGGATAAAGGGAACCATCTCCCCGACCCTTGCCCCGAAAGGGATACCTGCGAAAGGAGCAACCAACTATGAAGTTCACATTTACCTGCAAGAAGATCGCTCTGAATGACTCCATCAAGGAATATGCCGAAAAGAAGATCAGCAAGCTGGATCGGTATTTCCCGGAGGAAGCGGACGCATTTGTGACCTTCGCCGTGGAGAAAAAGAACCGCTGCGTGGTGGAGTTGACCATCCGCACTGCCAACGGCACCCTGTTCCGCGCCCAGGAGGAGGACCCCGACGGCGATATGCGGGGCGCCATCAACGAGGCCGTGGCCTTCATCGAGCGCCGCATCCGCAAGAACAAGACCCGTCTGGCCCGGAACCTGCGGCCCGACGCCCTGACCTCCAACATCCCCGCCGAGTTCGACGTGGTGGAGGAGCCGGAGTTCGACGTGGTGCGCACCAAGCGCTTCGCCGTGAAGCCCATGACCACCGAGGAGGCCATTCTCCAGATGAACCTGCTGGACCACACCTTCTATGTGTTCCGCAACATGGATACCTCCGCCGTGTGCGTGGTGTACCGCCGCAACAACGGCGGCTACGGCCTCATCGAGACCCAGGACTGATTCTCATATATCTCCCCGGGGGCGGACGAAAGTCCGCCCCCGGTTTTTTGACAAATAAATTCCCCTTCGGAGAATCTTTCCGAAGGGGAATTTGTGCGCTTATGCCCGGTTGTTGAGCTTTCCCAGATAGCGGTAGATGCTGGCCTCGGAGCTGTGCAGCTCCTTGGCCACATAGCTAACGGAGCCCTTCAGCAGGAACACGCCCTTGCGGTTCAGGGCCGCCATGATCTCCATCTTCTCGTCCTGGGTCAGACGCTCCACCGGCACGGGATAGCTGGACACCACCTCGGACACGATGCTGGCGGTGGCCCCGGCGATGGAGGTGGGATAGGTCTTGTCCGGCGGCTCGGCGGTGGGGTCGGTGTCGTCCTCCACGATCAGGCGGGTGCCGCTCTGCACCCCCGGCGTCAGCATATTGCTGCACAGGTCCATGACCCGGGCCGACAGCTCCTGATACCGGCTGCTGTCGAAGTTGATGCACAGCAGGCCCGCCAGCTCGTTGTGGGGCCCCTTGATGAACAGGGAGTTGGAGCACATCTTCTTGCCGGTGATGGCGGTGGACTCGAACCGCAGCACATAGTCCTGGGTCTCGTACAGGTGGCTGGTGAGATACTCCAGCATTTTGTTGCTCAGGGGGGAGCCCAGATGCCGCCCGGTCAGCTCACCGTTGGCAATGGCGATGATCTCGTTGGAGTCGTCCTTCAGCTCATGAAGAGCCACCTCATAGTCCGGGCCCAGAATGTGGCCCAGGAAGTCCACCAGTACGGTGTATTGCCGTCTCATTTCCCTGTCCATTGACAAGCCTCCTTGCTTTATTCCTTGGGGGTTTCAGCCTCTTGGGCCTTGGCCTCGTCCTTGTCCGGATTTTTTGCCTTGGCCTCGGCGGCCTTCTTGGCCTTGCGCTCCTGAACGGCGGCCTTGCGCTCCTCCTCCAGCTGGCGGCGCTGGGCGTCGATCTTGGCATTTTCGGCGGCCTTGGCGTCCAGCTTGGCGTTTTCTTCCTCCTCCAGCACCCGATAGGCCACCTTGCCTACCAGGGTCTTGGGCAGTTCCTCCCGGAACTCGATGTCCGAGGGCATGGCATACTTGGCGATGTGCTTGCGGCAGTAGTCCATCAGCTCCTGCTTGCAGGCCTCCGTGGGCACATAGCCGGGCTTGAGCACTACGAATGCCTTGACCCGCTGCATCTTGATGGGGTCCTTGACGCCGATGACGCAGCTCAGGTGGACGTACTCGTGGCCCTCCAGGATGTTCTCCAGCTGGGAGGGATACACGTTGTAGCCGTTGGTGACGATCATGCGCTTGATGCGCTGGCGGAAATAGATGAAGCCCTCCTCGTCCATCATGCCCAGGTCGCCGGTGTGGACCCAGGTCAGGCCGTCGGCGTGGGTCTGCTTGGTCTGGGCCGTCTCCTCGGGATGGTTGACATACTCCAGCATCATGGTGGGGCCGGTCAGGCATATCTCGCCCTCCTCGCCGTAGGGGACCTCCTCCTGGGTGCCGGGCTTGACGATCTTATAATAGGTATCCGGGAAGGGGATGCCGATGGAGCCCTCTTTCTGCTTGTGGATGGGGGTCAGGCAGCTGGCGGTGACGCACTCGGTGGTGCCGTAGCCCTCCCGGACGGTGATGGATGCGCCGTGCTCCTTCAGGAAGGCGTCGAACCGCTTCTTCAGCTCCACGGACAGGCTGTCGCCGCCGGAGAACACGCCCAGCAGGCAGCTCAGGTCGGCCCCCTCGATCTCCTTCACCCGCAGCAGAGCCTCGAATAGGGAAGGAACGCCGGCAATGAGATTGGGCTTGTGCTTCTTGATGAGCTCGGCATAGCTCTGGGGCGTGAAGCGGGGGATCAGTATGCAGTGGCCGCCGTTGGCCACCATGGAGTGGATGGACACACCCAGGCCGAAGCCGTGGAACATGGGCATAATGGCCAGCATCTTGTGGCCGGGCCGGAAGAAGGGGTTGGTGGCGATGATCTGGGCGGCCAGGGCGTTGAAGTTGCGGTTGGACAGCAGGATGCCCTTGGTCACGCCGGTGGTGCCGCCGGAATACAGGATGGCGGCGGGGTCCTCGGCCTTGCGCCGGACCTGATAGATCTCCACATATTCGCCCCGGCGCAGGAACTCCTTCCAGGACAGAACGCCTGCCCGGCCGGCGGGGATCTTGGGGTTCTTGCGGCCCTCGGTGAGCTTATAGCCCACCTTCAGCAGGGGCTTGAGCTCGTCGGCCACGGAGGTGACGATCAGGCACGGCAGGTCCACGGCCTTGCGGACGCTTTCAAACTTGGGATAAAACTGGTCCAGGGTGATGGCCGCCACGGAGCCGGAATCCCGCAGATAGAAGGCAATCTCGCTTTCGGCGGACAGGGGGTGCACCATGTTGGCGATGGCGCCCACCATATTCACGGCGTAGAACATGCACAGGGTCTGGGGCGCGTTGGGCATGCAGATGGTGACCTTGTCGCCCTCCCGGATGCCGATGGCCTTCAGGCTCTTGGCGCAGGCGTTGATCTTCTTCCACATGTCGGCATAGGTGGTGCACTTGCCCATGAACTCATAGGCGATGTAGTCGGGATAGCGGCGCACCATCTCCTCCACCCGGCCGCACATGGACAGGGTGGAATAGTTCAGGGTGGCGGGCACCCCGGGGTCCCTGCTGTTGAGCCAGGGCGCTTTGACCTGGGCGGCTTTACTCATAAGATACTTCCTCCTTCAAGGGCTTCTCCAGCTCCTCCGGGTGCTCCAGCAGATACTTCAGCAGCCGGATGGACTTGGAGTAATAATAACCGTCGGCCAGGCGCTCGTCGATGGTCAGACCCAGGTCCAGGGTCTCCCGCATGGTCACGCTGCCGTCGGCGTCGTAAAAGGGACTCATCTTCTTTTCGCCGATGATGCAGAACACGGAGCAGGTGCCCCAGTTGGTCAGGTGGTGATAGCCGCACTTGAGCTTGATGGAGCCCAGGTTGGACAGCACCACAGAGCTGTAGTAGGGGTCGTTGCAGGTCATGCTGTCGGGGACCCAGCCGCGCTTATCCAGCCACATGATGAACCGCACCGCCGCCTTGCCCAGCCACCGGGGCAGCTTGTTGAGGATGTCCATCTCGCCGGTGGTGCTGTCCACCTTGTCGGAGCGGCACTCCGTCACCTGCTGGCGGATGTATTCATGGACCGTGTCGATGGTGTCGTCGCCGGTGGTGTGCAGCATGGCCAGAGCCTCGGCCCCCTTGTCGGAAAACTGCTTTTTCACCACGAAGGACGCCGTCACCTCATTGCGCTGGAAGAAGTTGCCGTTGACGATGAAGCGGTTCATCTTGGGCCGCAGGGTGATGGTTTTCACCAGGGCCGTCAGCACCAGGTGGAAATAGGTATAGGGGAAGTCCTTCTCCGTCTCGTTCCGGCGGGCCATATAGGCCTTCACCGGGGTCAGGTCGATGCGCTCGGAGATGTATGCCTCGTTGTCGCAGCGGTTGGGGTAAATAATGCCGGTGATGAAGTGCAGGGAATCCAGTTCCCGCAGCAGCCGGCCGTCACGGCGGTCGCCCCGCCGTCTTTTCTGTGTTTCCATTGGTTTCTCCTGTTTTTTTATTCGCATTTTTACAAGCAAAAGTAATATCTCATATTAGATTATAAGATTCTCTTATTATAACAGATTCTTTGCAGCATTTCTACCCTTTTCTGTCAATTTTCTTCGTGAATTTGCCCAAAATGGCAGGAATCTACCGCAGCAGGCCGCTGGAGGCCATGGAAACATAGTCTCCATCGGCCACAATAATGTGGTCGATGAGCCGGATATCCAGCCGCTTCAGGGCGTCCCGGACCTGGACGGTGGCCTGAACATCCGCCTGGGAGGGCAGGGCCACGCCGCTGGGGTGGTTGTGGGCCAGGAACACGCCGCTGGCCCCGGACAGCAGGGCGTTTTCCACCGCCTGCCGCAGGCTCAGCACCGTCATGTCCGCCTGCCCCTGGGACAGCATCCGGCAGGATAGGACCTTTCCCTTGCCGTCCACGCACAGCTGATACAGCTGCTCCGTCCGCTGCCCGTCCAGCAGCCGCAGGAAATAGGCCCCGGCCTGGTCCACGGAGGCCACGATCTTCTCCTCCCGGCCCGGCCGCCTGGCCCGGTCCCCCATGGCGCCTATCAGCCGCAGAAGCACCGCCGCGTTCTGCCCCACGCCCTCCACCTGCTCCAGCTCCTGCTCCGAGGCGGTCAGCACCCGGTCCAGGGAGCCGAACTGCTCCAGCAGCCGGTGGGCGGTCTCGTTGGTGTCCCGGCGGGGGATGGCGTAAAACAGGGCCAGCTCCAGCAGCTCATGGTCGGCCATGCTCTGGGGTCCGTGGGATAAAAACTGCTGGCGCATGCGCTGGCGGTGCCCGTCGTGCAGGCCCATTTTTTGTCCCCCCTTTGTCCCGATAATATCCCGCATTGTATCACATTTTCCCGGATTTTACAAGTACGGCCCCGCCGCCCTTTACGGAGAGAAAAATTTGTGCTACAATAAAAAAACTATTACCAAAAGGAGCGTATCATCCCATGACCACCGCAGAATGCATCCGGCAGCGGGTCAGCTGCCGCCGTTTTCAGGAGACCCCCATTCCCCGGGAGGACATCCGCCGGGTGGTGGACCTGGCCCGGTTTTCCCCCAGCTGGAAGAACACCCAGCCTGTGCGATATATCGTCATTGATGACCCGGCGCTGAAGGAGCGGATGGCCCGGGAGTGCATCCCCGGCCAGGGCTTCAACACCAAGACCATCAACCGGGCCGCCGCCCTGGCGGTGATCGCCTATGTGCCGGGCCTGTCCGGCCAGGGGGACGCCCCGCTGACGGAGAGCCAGGCCGCCGGGTGGGAGATGTTCGACGCCGGGATTGCCGCCCAGACCTTCTGCCTGGCGGCCCGGGACCTGGGCATCGGCACCTGCATCCTGGGCATATTCGACGCCGGCGCCGCCGGGCGTCTGCTGGAGCTGGAGGGCCTGCGCCCTGCCTGCCTCATCGCCATGGGCTATCCCGAGCAGTGGAAAAACGGCCCCGGCCGCAAGGAGACGGAGGAGCTGCTGTCTTTCCGATAAATCAATCATTCGATAAGGAGCGATAAAATGACGGACCACGAACCATTTCAGCAAGAACCCCAGAATCCCCAGGACCCCCAGGTCGTGGTCTTTTCCCCGGAGCTTCTGAAGCTGGCGGACCGCCGCCGTCAGGCCCTGGAGGACTGCCGCCAGGCGGCGGAGGACGGCGACGCCAACGCCGTGGTGCAGATGGGCATGAACTGCCTGTACGGCATCGGCGGCGCGGCCAAGGATCCGGAAAAGGCCTTCCGGTGGTTTTCCCAGACGGCCCCTGACGACCCGGCGGGCCTTTACTGGCTGGGGGTGTGCTACGACAACGGCTTCGGCGTGGAGCGGGACGAGGACCGGGCCTGCCGCCTGTATCAGGAATCCGCCGCCGGGGACTATGCCCCGGCTCTGTGCAACCTGGGCGTGTGCTATGAAAGCGGCCAGGGGGTGGAAAAGAATCTGGAAAAGGCCGTGGAGCTGTACCGCCGGGCGGCGGAGGGAGGCTATCCCATGGGCCGGTGCAACCTGGGCGTGATGTATTTTTTCGGCCAGGGGGTGGAGAAGGACTTGAAAAAGGCCGCCTATTGCTTTGCCCAGGCGGCGGAGCAGCGGCTGCCCCGGGCCCAGTATCTGCTGGGGGTGTGCTGCGAGTTCGGCGACGGCGTGGAGCAGGACGTGTCCCGGGCTCTGGCCCTGTACCGGGAGGCCGCCGGGGCCGGATACCCCGACGCCCAGTGCGCCCTGGGGGTGCTGCATCACCAGGGCAAGGGGGTGGACCAGGACGACCGGGAGGCCGTCCGTCTGTTCCGCCAGGCGGCGGAGGGGGGCTATCCCCGGGCCTGGCACTTTCTGGGCCTGAGCTATGACCAGGGCACCGGCGTGGAGCAGAACGCTCAGGAGGCCTTCCGCTGCTTCCTGGCTGCCGCCCAGGGGGACTATACCGAGGCCCTCTGCCAGACGGGCATGTGCTATTACTTCGGCCACGGCGCCGAGAAGGACTATGACCGGGCGGCGGAATATTTCCGCCGGGGAGCGGAGCGCGAGCATCCCCGGGCCATGACCCGGCTGGGGGTGTGCTATGAAACCGGCCACGGCGTGGAGCAGGATGTGCAGCGGGCCGAGGACCTCTATCGCCGGGCCATGGCGCTGGGCGAGCTGGAGGGCCAGTACTGCCTGGCGGGGCTGCTGCGGCGGAGAAAGGACCCGGAGTCCCACCGGGAGGCCGCCCGCCTGCTGCAAAAGCCTGCCGCCGTGGGAATGCCCCGGGCCCAGTATCTGCTGGGGGTGTGCTACGAAACCGGCGACGGGGTGGAGAAAAAGCCACGGTACGCCGCGTACATGTATCACCGGGCCGCCCTGCAGGGCCACCCGGAGGCTATGCTCCGGCTGGGCATCTGCTACGAGACCGGCGTGGGGACGGAGAAGGACCCCGCCATTGCCGCCAACCTGTACCGCCGGGCGGCGGAGCAGGGCAGCGACCTGGCCCGGTGCCGCCTGGGGCGGCTGTATGAGCAGGGCCTGGGGGTGGAGCGGGACCTCCGCCGGGCGGAGGAGCTGTATGAGGCCGGGACAAGGGCCGGAGTGTCCGGGGCAAAGGAAGCCCTGGGCCGGGTCCGGGCCGCGCTGGCCGCCCCGCCGGAGCCCCAGCCGGAGGACAAACCAGTGGACAAGAAAAGTCCCCTTCGCCGTCTGCTGGACCGGCTGAAGGGACCAAAATCAGAGGAATAACGGAAAAAGGGGCATCCCCCGGCGCATCGCGCCGGGGGATGCCTGTCGAGAAACCCGGCTGCGCATTAAGCGGCAGTCGGATTTTGGACGCATATAACGCAAAAAAGCTGCGAAAGGTCATAGCGAAAACGCTCCTTCCATTTCCAAGTAGCCGGCTTTTTCAGATTCATGGCCGCCCTTCATCGTTTGCGGGCGCTTGTAGGCTGTGGATAAAACTCTGCCGTCATTGAAGACCTTCTTGCAGATATGAGGCGTTTTGTAAGCGGAATCGGCAACGATAGTCTCTACCTGTGGAAATTTCTCTGTTCCATTGTCGTAGACTGCATCAAAAGCCACGCTGTCATGGATATTTCCGGGAGTCGCCACAGTTTCCAGCACGAAACCGTTCTTGTCACATGCAGTATGGGCTTCATAGGCAAACTTCCGCTTGTGGTCTCCTTTTGCGAACAGGCCGCTGTCCGGGTCGGTTACGCTTTTGGTAACCATGCGCGTCTTATCTTTCTTGCGGCGAGCCAGCTTTTTCCGGGAGGTGTTATCTCTGCGTTTTTTTCGGCGGCTTTGGCGGCTCATTTTCGTCATCGAAAGGCTTTTTGCCGTGTGCTTCCCGGTCTGCGTTGACTTCTTCCGCAGTCCGCCGCAGAGACGGCAGTCCGTACAGATGCTGGATCAGCACCATCTTGAACAGCACCACCGGGTCGATGCTGGGGCGTCCATTATCCTCGCAATAGAGCGGCTCCACCATTTCATGCAGACCATTTCATACAGACATGTGAAGTCTACCGCTGCATCTATCCTTCGCAGCAAATGCTCCGTCGGCACCAGCTGATCTATGACCATATATCATAAGAACGCGAAAAAGCCCAGCTTTTGCCGGACTTTTTCGACAGGCTGAGCGGGAGGGACGCAATGCGCCCCTCCCGCTGTTTTACGTAGAAATGATGTCCAGCTGCCGCAGCTGCTCCAGAAATGCCTGGGCGTCCCGCAGGGCCGTGGCCTCGTCCACGTCATACTCGGCCCGCATAGCCGCCGCCAGGTCCGATGCATCCGCCGCCTGGGGCAGATGGTCCCACAGCAGCTCGCCGGTCTCGTTCAGGATCACCAGCCCCTGCAGCTCCAGGGACGTATCGCCTATGGGCACCAGGATCACGTCCCCGGCGATGTTCCGCTTTACCAGCTGCTTACGAATTTCCATTTTCAGCCTCCTCAATGGTCCGTCGGACCGTCTCATGGGTCATCCGGCAGACATACTCCGGCTTCACGTCGAAGCGGCCGGTCTCCGTCACGCACATGGCGGCGCAGGCGTGGCATACCTCCTTCAAGCGGCAGCCGGCGCACTCCCCCGGCAGGCGGATCTTCTCCGTGGCCGCTTTGGTCTCCTCCCAGGCCCGGGCAAAGCCCATTTCCGGCACGGAGAAAATCGGCTGGGTCATCATGCCGCAGGGGGTCATCCCTCCCTGCCAGTTGATCCAGAAGGCGCTGCGCCCGGCGCGGCACATGACCCCCTCGCCGGGAGTTCCCTGGCAGTCCTCATCCTCCGACGGAAGCGCCATCCCCTGCTTCATGGCCTGGGCCCGCTGCCGGAACTGCTCCGGCTCCAGCCGCAGCCTGTCCCACTGCACGCTGTAGTCCGCCGCCTGGCAGGCGGTGAACCGGTCATTGCAGCCCACCAGGGCCTCGTCCCGGCGGATAGGCGGGAACATATAGGTGGCCAGCTGCATGGGAATCTCCAGCTCCCGGGCCATGCCATAGATGGCCTCCATATCCGCCACGTTATACGGCGTCATAGAGGCATTCAGCTTCACGCCGATGCCCAGCCGCCGCAGAGCCCGGATATTCTCCGTCACCCGGCCGAACATGGGGCGGCCGCACAGGCGCTCATAGGTCTCCTCGCTGCCGCCGTACAGCGTGATATTGAAGCGGAAGGGCGGCTCATGCCGGAAGAAATCCAGCCAGTCCCGGTCGATCAGGGAGCCATTGCTGTTGACGGACACCAGCAGGCCCATTTTCTTCAGTCCGTCAGCAGATAACGGAAATCCGTCCGGATCAGGGGTTCGCCGCCGGTCAGCAGCAAAAACAGCATGCCCCGGCTGCGGGCCTGTTCCGCAATGGCCAGCCATTGGTCCGCCGTCAGCTCCCGGCCCCGGCGCTGCTGCTCCTCCGCCGTCAGGTGGACATAGCACATTTTGCAGTTGAAGTTGCACCGGGCCGTCAGCTCGAAATTCCCCGCCAGGGGCGTGCCGGTCCGGCAGGCCCGGGCATGCAGATAGGTGGACAGCCGGGGTTCCGTGGTGCCAGTTTCCATGTCAGCTCCTCCTCAATTCTTCTTCCAGGGTCCGGACGGCGTCCCCATCCGCCCGGCAGGTCAGCTGCCGGACGGGCACATTGGTGACCAGCAGCGCCGCCAGCTCCGTCATCCGCGCCGCAGAAGCGGCGTCCCGCTGATAGTAGGCGCACTGGCTCAGCAGCCGGGCAAAGGCCTCCTGCGGCCGCAGCGCAGTAATCCGATTTTCGCTTCCCTGCTCCAGCAGGACCACCGCCTGCAGCGGGGCCGTGACGTTCCGGCTGATGCCGGAGGTCCCCGCATAGAACACGCCGCTGACGGTCCCCGTATCGGGCCGCACCAGGGCGCGGTCGCCGTTGACGATCTCCGCCCCGGCATAGCGCTGCCACAGGGCGGCCTGGGTGCTTTTGCCGATGCCGCTGGGGCCGGAGAACAGGATCCCCTGCCCCTGCCGGGTGACGATATAGGCGCTGTGCAGCACCAGCATTCCGGCATCCGCCAGAATATCGAACAGGCTCGCCGCCTCCAGCACGGTCTGGGTGGATAGCGACTCCCGGTAGCGCCGGGCGAAGGTCACCTCCGTGCGGCTGCCCCGGGTAACGGCATAGGTGAACTGCGGGGTCCTCCCCGCTGCGCTGTAGCGCTGCAGCGTGTGGCGTCCGGCCTCCGTGTACCACCGGTAGGTCACCCCCCAGTGGGCGGCGTCCTCCGGCGGCTGGGGCAGCCGGTCGCTGAAGGTCAGGCCGATGGTGTGCTCCGCCGTCCCCTCCGCCGTCCGAAAGGGGCGGCACAGCGCCGAATCGGTCAGCTCCTCCGGCGACTCCAGGGCCAGGGTCATGCCGCCGAAGCGGTAAAACTCACGGTGCATAGGTCACGAAAAGCAGCCGGGAGCCGTCGGAAAAGTGTCCGGCGTAGCAGCTCTGGGTCTCGCCGGGGCCCAGATCCGTCAGCCCGACCCGATAGGTAATGCCTCCCAGCAGCAGGTCGCCGCTGGCGTTTTTGTAGTACACATACACCTGGGACACGGCGCTGTCGCCGCGGTTGGTAACGGTGATGGTGTTCTGCTCCGTGGTAATCTCAAACAGGTCCTCCTGCATAGACAGGGGCTCGCTGAACACGGCGTACAGTGACACAGCGGCGGTCAGCTCCTCCGGCTTGTCCGGCAGAGCCTGGCGACTCAGCTCCAGCACCTGGACCGTCTGTCCCGCAGGCAGGGTGCTGATGTCGAATGCATAGCTCTCCCCGCTGCGGGAAAGGGTGATGTGGGCGTACTGCACGTCCTGTTCGCCGGTGTTCTTCACCCGGATGCAGAACACACCGGACACCGTCTCGTCGGTGCCGTCCTCCACAAACAGGCCGGCGTAGCGGCCAGTGCTGACGATTTCCAGGTCGTTGCCGATGTCAACGCCGTCCAGCTTGGAGGGCTCCGGGGCCAGGCCGTATTCGTCGGGCTGCGCGGGCTGCTTTTTCCCGCAGCCTGCGCAGGCCAGGACCAGCCCCAGGGCCAGCAGCAGGGCAACGCACTTGATGGTTCGTTTCATAGATTGCTCCTTTGCAAAGAGCCCTGCCCCATGGGGGCAGGGCTCTTTCGGCGTATTAGGTTGGGTCAGGAGTTGAAGAGTCTGTTGTCATTATTGGGGTTGTGGTAGCAGTAGCCTCCATAGCCATCCTCCACCGGCATACTGCACACATTGGGTATCGATGAAAGGAAAAGCACTGTGCTACCAATATCAACACCACAAGTCCCCGTCGAATGGTTATATTGGTTGTTCCCGCAGCTGGTCGCCGTATTGCTGGTCAACTCGAAGCTCTCGAAGCTCAGCATCGGGGTTACATAGGATTTCATAGTTTCGATTGCTCCTTTCTCAGAACCACCAGTTCCACCAGGTGGCGGGCTTCACCGTCAGGGTGGCGGTGATGGGTTCACTGGCAGTACGTTCCGCATCCACTGCGCAAACTGCGTAGTCCGTGGTCTGGGCAGGAGCGGTGATGGTGTAGGTAAATACGCGGTAGGTCACCTTGGGAGGCCACCAGCCCCAGCCGGTGCGCTCGGTGCGGGTGGTATAGCTGGTGATGGGCTGGCCGTCCACCGTGATGCTTTCCACGTCCGCAGAGGTCTTTACCGTCAGGGTAGCCCGCTTACCGGCGCGAACCGCGCGCCCCCAGCTGGCCTGGAAGGTCTCAGGCTGGAAGGCTTCCACCGGAGCCGCAAACATGGCCTGGACCATGGCAACGGCGTTGGCCTGCTCTGCGGCCGTCAGGTCACTCAGCGTCACCGCTTGCCCGCTAGTCTTATAGGTGATCTTCAGGTTGGTCAGGGACAGAATGCCCTCACCCTTGTTGGCGATGGTGAACTGATTACCGGTTTTGGAAATCTCATAGTACATCTCCGTAGCGGTGTTGAGTGTCCTGGCACTCTCATCATTATCATTCACCACCATGCTGGCAGACTTGCCATCCGGAGCCTTGGCGCCGATCTGGATGCTGGCAATCCTGTCATTTTCCGGCACCTTGAAGGAGATGGCCTGACCCTTTGCCAGATAGACCTCGTTGTTGGGGCCGAAGTTGGCATAGTCAGCAATGCTGGCATTTTCAGCGCCGTCGATGAACACAACGCCCTTATTGGTCTGCGCCGTCTTGGCAAGCTCGTCGCGGAGCTTGATGTACTGCGGATAGCCCTCGTTATCGGCGGTGTAGTCGTAGTCCTTACCCATGGGGTTGTAGACGCGGATGGCATCCAGCCAGAAGTTGTAGCCATCATCACTCTCAGTCCCCTTGTCAGCCGTCTGGTCAAACGCCTCGTGATAGAACACCTGGATCGTTACATTATAAGTGCCATAATCCAGGTCATCGACCTTCATGACGGGAATCTGGTACAGGGCGTTGTTGCCGCCAGTCTTGTCGATTGTCCACTCCCCGGTTTCCTCGTTATAGTTATACCCATAGTAGTTGTCCACCAGGAAGTTCTTATTATAGTCCTTACCGGTGACGCTGACCAGGATAGCGCCGGAGGTGTTGTCCGTCAGAGAGATGATGTCAAAGCCGGTGCCGGTGAAGGTGAAGCTGGCAGTGGGCCAAGCGGAATCCGCATGGTCCTTCCAATTCTTGAGCATCTCGGGCGTCACGGTCACCTTCTGGGCGGTGCCCATGGAGAAGGTGGAGGAGCTGTTGTAGGCATTGTCGTAGCCGTAGATGTTCTTACGCTTGCCCAACTCCTCCAGGGCCTGGGTAGCGGATTCCTGCTCGTCCGTAGCCGTACCATCAGGGCTCCACGTGGCTCCCGAAGCCGCGCCCGAACCATTGGTAAAGCTGGCCAGGTTGTCCTCGTAGTACACATTGCTGGCGGGGATGATGGTGAGGGTCTTGGGCAGGGTTCGCTCTGCATTATCAAACTTATAGGGCACGTTCAGCGTAATGGTATCCTGACCATCAATGGTGGTGTGGGCGTTCAGCCGGTACACAACGCTGGAGTTATAGCCAGCGGCAGTAAGCTCCGCCGTGCCATATTTGGGCTGCCCATTCAGCGTAATCGTGCCATTAATGTAGCTTTCCGCGCTGGGATCGAAGATTTTTTCGATTTTCAGCGGCAGGCCGAAGTCCACCACATAGGTTCTGGCAGTACCGCCGTCGTTATAGGCATAAATGCTATGGCTGCCGTCGCCCCACAGTCTCGATCCACCGGCACTGGCCGTGACCTTGATCGTGTTGGTATAGGAGATGATCTTGCTCGGTGCCACGTCCACCGTTGCCTTCAGGAAGCGGACATGCAGGGACTGGTTTGCTGCAAGGTTCACGCCCGCCACCGCAGTGGAAAGAGCATCCAGGGTGTCGCAGGTCTTGGTTTCACCCACCTGATTGCCGTCTGCATCTGTGACGAAGTAGGTATATCCGTTGGCGGACAGAGAAACCTGGCCCGATCCAGCCGTCACACTTGCGTCGGTCACGCCAAAGCCCAGATTGGCCTTGCCGGTGAAGGTGTCGGTATCCTCAAAGGTGAAGTCCGTCATGGTGGTGTTGCCCAGATTGGTCACCACCAGGTCATAGAACAGGCTTCTTCCGTTATCCACCACTGCGCCGCTGGCGACCGGAGTCTTGTAGCCGCTGTCGCTGTAGGCGTTCTTTTCCACGGCGATATCGCGCTGGACCAGCTCCATGTTGGTCTCGATGCCGAAGGTGGAGGCATCGGAGCAGCGCTCCATATAGAAGAACGTGAAGGTGGCCACTTCGCCGTCTTTCAGGTTGTAGGTGTCCTTATCCAGGCTGTTCAGCTTGACCGTCTTGGTGTTGCGGCCATGGGCGCCGCCCAGGTCCAGAGCCAGAACGCCGTTGATGTACATGTACACATCATCATCGCCGGTGAAGGTGAAGTATAGGTCGTCCGCACTGTTGTAGACAAACTGGGACTCGCCCCGGAGGGTGAAGTTGCCGTTTCTGCGCTTTCCATCAATGATGGAAGTGTTCTTCAGCAAACCGGACTGCTCATAACCCAGGTCCTCCAGGGGATAGAAGCCGCTTTCGTCTCCTTCATTGGTTCCGTTGTAGATGGTACCGCTCTCCCGGTTATACTGCACGTCCCTCTTTGTGCCACTATAGCCTGCCTCGAAGGAATAGGTGCCGGTGCCATTATCCGTCAGAACAATGGACTTGTAGGCATCCACGGCCATACCGTAGATGGGCACCTGGTGCTCGGCTTCGTCCGTGCCGGTGACAGTGGTCATATTGGTATCGGCCTCATAGAGGTTATTCAGCAGATACCAGGCCAAATCGTAGGCCGTCTTGATATCGGCATAGGCCTTGGTCACCTCAAACTGCGCAGAAAACGCGGTTGTGGATGTGTTCAAAACCTTGCGAGAGGAGGTTGACTTCAGGAAAGTATCCTGCAACTCAGTATTGCAGCTGAAGCTACTGCTGCTGACATCGTTGTAGTTTCCGGCTGCCAGCAGACTTGCCACATATTCTATTGTGGCCTCAGTGTATACCGGCATGCCGTTGGAGCCCAGCTTCTCCTGAACAAGGCCCGCACGAGACCACGAGTTATCGTTCTTTACGTTGTCATTCCATGATGCGTGAACGTCACCAGTAGTCCGCGTGCGTTCAAGCGTTGTTCCCGGTATTTTTGTACCATACAGCGATCCATCCAGCGTCTGACCGTATGTAATACTACCGAAATCGTACGATCCATTCTCGCTATTCACATGAACCAGACCATAAGCATAGGATTCTTTGGTATAGTTCCAGTCAAACAGCAAACCATCGGCGCGGTAGTCGATGATGGAGATGGGGATCTCGACGTTCTTCTTCTCGGTGACGGTGATGCGATAGATCGTATCGCCGATGGTGACATCAACCGGGTCGCCAACCTTCAGGCCCTTAAAGGTGACGGTGGTCGTACCAGCAGCCGTCTTTTCCACAATGCGATAGAGCGTCCACTTGCTGCCGGCATCGGTGGGAGCATCAATGTGCTTCCAGCCACCAGCGCTGGTCCCATTGCCCAGGTTGTTCAAGTAATAGCCGTTGCTGGAAATATTCCAATATCCACCCGTAACGTTATCAATTCCATCCTTACCAAAATAAGACAGCGTCAGGTTCGAGCCACTACCGCTGCTAACATATGAGGTATTTGTGTCAATCGCCAGGTAGCTATTGCTGTTGGCATACTGCGCTTTATAGTAACTGCCGCTCTCGATAATTTTCCAAAGATTGGTACTTATTGTCGAGGCTGTACCACTCAGCTGTAGGCCGGTATAGGTCTCACTCGTGCCGCTACCGTTTGTCAGTGTTGTCTTTGTCCGCTGGTTGACAATGAGATACTGCTCACCGGAGGTAATTTGGGTAACTGCCTGGAGTTCCTTCTCTCCAGTCTGATTGTACGCAGCATCAACCTGCACATAATCATTGCTCAGGCCGTTGACAGCGCTTGTCCAGTCGCCATTCAATGTTACGGTATGCGTCCGCCCCTCCTGGACGGTAATCTCCTCGACAGGCAGCTCACCCGCAGCCTTCACCTCAAAGGTGACGGAATAGGTGGCCGTCCCGTTATCGTTAGTGTTGGACAGCAAAGCCGCAGCAGACTCAGCGCCGGCGGCAGACGGAACGGTGGCCGTGATGGTCACAGTGCCGGTCGTGCCGGTAAAGGTCACCAGGCCGTTCGTACTCACCGTGGCAACGTCCTCGTTACCGCTCGTCCAGGTAATATTCTCCGCCGTGGAGTTGGCCAGCCTCAGCTGCACGGTATCATTCGCGGCAACAGCCACATTGTAGCTGCCGTCCGCCTGCTTCACAGGAGACACAGTGCCGCCGTCCACCGGTGCGAGGACAGGGGTGGTATCCTTGAAATAGTCGGGGTTCTGCTTGGCCATCTCGGCAATCAAGTTGTAGACGCTCTGCCGGTTGGTCTGGCCTGCACCTGGATGACTCGAACTAGAGTATCCGTTTTCATCGTATCCCACGCTGGGGCCATCGCACCACACGCACAGGATGCTGCCAAGAAGCCGCTTCGAGTTGGCGTAGTCCTTGCCATCCTTCATCCGCGTTACAGGCGTATTCTTAATCCCATTCAGGGCAGTCTCATAGCCCCACTGACCACCGGCCCAAATCTTGAACAGAAAATCGCCCAGCACATAGTACCAGTTATTCGTATTGTTAAGTACTTCAAAGCCTTTGCCCAGCAAAGTCTCAACTGTTGCAAGGTTTTCGCCGTCTGTCCAATAGCAGATAATGATATCAGTATCGAACGTGAAATCCGCACCATTTTCGCCCTTGCCCTTCAAGGCGCTGGAGTAACTGGTATGGTAAATGCCATCGTTATAGGCCAGCGTCTTCATGCCCTCGCTCTTGACGATTTTGTTCATGGCATTGACCATCTTCGCATAGGCAAGATAATTGTCGCTGTTGAGTCCACTCTCATCTGCGCCAACATTGAACATGGTGCTGCCCTTACTGGCAAAGTACGCCGCATACTTCTGCAACAAAGCCTCAGCAAAGGCCACGGCCGTCCCGTCCGTGGGTTTTATAGCCCAGTTCGGAGATTTGCCTTGGCCATAAGTTTCAACGTTTTTGTAGTCATTGCCCATTCCAAGTTCACTCTTGGCTTTGACCACGGTGTACATATGACCGGGAGCGTTAAACATAGGAATGACCTGGATACCCTTGCCGTTGGCATAGGCAATGATGGCGTCCATATCACCCTGGCTCAACTCACCAGACATAGCTGAAGTATCACTATTGTAGCTGCTATTTCCGTTCTTGATAGCAGTGGTGACCTTCTCGCTGTCATACTTCGTCCCGTTCACCGTGACGGACATATCATTCAGCAGGAAGCGCAGGCCGTCGTTGCCGAAGGCCAGCTGGATATGCGTATAGTGATTTTCCGCCAGCTGATCAATAATGCCCTCAATCTCCTCGACGCTGAAATACTTTCTGCCGCAGTCCAGGTGGAAAATGCGCATGAACTCCTGGCTTTCGGCGGTCTTGCTGCTGTCATTCGCCTGGGTGCCCACGTTGCTGGCGAAGGCCGAGATGGGCAGCAGGCCGATCATCAGCACCACCGCCAGGAGCAGCGACAGCCATCTCTTCCGCGGAGATCGTGTTTGCGTTTGGTTCATTCTGTTCATTCCTTTCCTTGATATGTGATTCTCTGGCGCCCTGTACTTGGGGGCTGCGGAGTCCGCCCCCGCATACTTTCAGGCATTCTAATTCAGGATTTATTTTAATCCCTTCTCCGCCTTTTTGCAACAGGAAATTTGACAATTCCGCAAAAAAATACAGACCGGGTTATGGTCATTCCGCAGAGTGCGGTCATACCCCTCCCGGGCCCGGCATATGCTGTTACAAACTCTGAAAAGGACGGGATGGCCATGAGAAACGGGAGAGTGCGGGTATTTCTGCTGCGGCGGCGGGCGGTGGCGGCTGTGGGGGCCCTGGTGCTGGCGGGGGCCATCTTCTGGGCGGTGAGCTATCCCGCCGGGACGCCTGCCTCCGCCGTGCAGCGGCAGCTGCCGATCTACAGCGTGGAGCGGGAGCAGAAGATGTGCTCCGTCAGCTTCGACGCCGCGTGGGGCAACGAGGACACACAGGCCCTCATCGATATCCTGGCCCGGTACAACGTGAAGGCCACCTTCTTCTGCGTGGGGGACTGGGCGGAGAAGTACCCGGAGTCGGTGAAGGCCCTGCACGACGCGGGCCACGAGGTCATGAGCCACTCCAACCACCACGACCACTACAACGCCCTCACCGCCCAGCAGATCGTGGAGGACGTCACCGCCAGCAATGAGCGCATCGCCGCCGCCACCGGCGTGACCCCCACCCTGATCCGCTGCCCCTACGGCGAGTATGACGACCATGTGATCTCCGCCATCCGGTCCATGGGCATGGAGCCCATCCAGTGGGACGTGGACAGCCTGGACTGGAAGGACTATGACGCAGGCACCATCTGCAAGCGGGTGCGGGATAAGCTGGCCCCGGGGTCCATCGTGCTGTTCCACAACGCCGCCCTGCACACGCCGGAGGCCCTGCCCTCGGTGCTGGAGCACATGATCCGGGAGGGCTACACCGTGGTGCCCATCGGGCAGCTGATCTATTGGGAGAACTACACCATCGACCACACCGGCCGCCAGTTCCCGGCGGAGACCACCCAATAGCGCGCGAAACCCCTGCGGCTGCGCCGCAGGGGTTGTTGGTCATTCGCCGGTCTGGGCCGGAGCGGGGATCTCGTCATAAAACACGTCCAGAATCAGGTCGTACAGGGCCTCCTGGTCCACCGTCAGCTCCACCCGGTTGCCGTCGCCCAGGGCGGCCTGGCCGGTGACCCGGAGCATGTCCCCGGAAAAGCTCATGCCCGCGGCCTGGGTGGCCAGATAAGACAGCTTACCCAGGTCCAGGTCTGTCAGCACATAGTCGCTGACGGCGTTGTACAGCGGCAGGACGCTGGCGGGGCTGGCCGCCACCCGGGCCTTGGCCTGGCCGATCAGGGCCAGCATATACTGCTTCTGGCGCTGCATGCGGTCCTCGTTGCCGGTGGCGTCGCCCCGGCGGCACTGGATGTACAGCCGGGCCTGCTGGCCGGTCAGGGTCACATTCTGCCCGGGGTACATATTCCAGCCCCCGGGAACGTTGGTGAAGGGATAGTCGTCCAGCACGTTGACGGTGACGCCGCCCACGGCGTCGTTGAGCCGCCCGATGCCGCCCATGTAAAAGGCGGCGCAGCCGTCGAACTGCAGGCCGTAAAACAGCTGGGACACCGCCTCCCGGCACAGGCGGCAGCTCTCATACAGGCCGTCGCCGTTGGAGAAGGACAGGGCCAGCTGGGTGTGGGCCACGCCGGAAATTTCGCCGGTGTCGTCCGGCACGCCGATGTCGCACATGGTGTCCCGGGACACGGAGATCAGGGTCATTTTGTTGGCGTCGGTGTCCAGAGCCGCCACCAGGATCACGTCCGCCTGGTTGTCGCTGCCGTAAGGCAGGGGGGCGGCGGGCTTGTTGTCCGAGTCCACGCCGATGAGCAGCAGGTTCACCATGTGCTCCTTATAGCGGTAATATTTTCCGTCGTGAAGGACGGTGTAGCTGTCCAGCTGCTCCGTGCCGCCGGGGGTGACGGTGGGGGCCGAGCCTCCGTTCCGCAGACTGCTGCGCCCGTGGAGCCAGATGCCCGCCACAATGGAGCACAGCACCGCCGTCACCGCCATGAGGATGATGAAAATCAGCAGCGGCGTGGACAGGCGCTTTTTCTTCCCCTGCACCGGGGCTTCCTGCTTTTCCAGTTCCATAGGGGTCTCCTCATTTGATAACATCATAGGTCTCCGTCAGCACGCCCTGGACCAGGAAGCGCTGCATACGATTCTGCCGGTAGCAGGTGGACAGGGTCAGCACCTTGTCCCCGGCCTGGGGAAACAGCTCCCGGCGGTAGTTGGCGTTGATGGCCTCCCCCAGGGAGGCGAAGTAGTCGGCGAACTGCTGGGGGTCCGTGAAGTCGTGGCACAGCAGCAGATGCTCGCTGGAGTGGGGATAGGCGGCGAAAATGGTGTATTCATACACCTTGTCCGGGGTGTAAACGAAGATTTTCTGGTTTTTGGCGAAAAACGCCGCATCGGCGAAGTTGTTCACCTGGGCAAACATGGTCTGGGACTGGCGGTTGTGGCCATACAGCACCGTCACCGGGTCCTGGAAGGTGGTGGTGTTGTACCGCTGAGAAAAAATGCTGCCGCCGGAGTAATAGGACCGATCCACCCCGTGATCGTCGTAAAACAGGTCGTCTGCTGCGCTCTGGACCACGGCGTAGTTGATGTTGGTGCCGGGCACCTCGATCCAGGCGTAGATTTCCGGATTGACGTCGTGGAGGCTGTCAAAGTCCACATTGATGGCCATATATTTGCCGTCGTCCTGGGGGTCCAGGGGCTCCACCACCTGGCCGGAGCGGACGCCGCTGCCCAGCTTATCGCTGACAGACTTACCCCGGACATACTGGACGATAAACAGGATGCAGAAAATACACACGATCACCGCAATAACGGCCACCACCGTCAGCAGGATGCGCACAGGACGCTTCATAGGACATTTCTCCTTTGTTCAGAACGGGAAAAAGGCCCCATAAACGGCTCAGCATTTATGGGGCTCCTCGTTATTGGATGGACTTCGTTATGCCCGGGTGCGGGCCTTTTTGGTGCAGACGTAAGCCACGCCGCCGCTGACGGCAATGGCCATCACCACGCTGCCGATGCCCAGGTCGTAGCCGGTCTGGGGAGAGGTGGGGGTGGTGCCGGGCTCATCGTCGTGCTTGGGGCTGGGGACGTAGCCGCCGTCGGCAAAGGCCGTGACGGAGAGCATGCAGCCCAGCATCACAATAACCGTCAGAACAGCAAGAATCTTTTTCATGGTAACATAACCCTCCATTACCCTACTTAGTAATAACCATTATAATGTCCGCTTACGGAAAAAGCAAGTACTTTTTTTCCGGATTCGAAAAATAATTTATTCTTCGGCAATCGCAGGGCGGTTACACGCCGGTCAGGTCAAAGGCCGGGGTGTATTCCTCCCGGGCGGAGGTGCGCTCCTGGGTGAAGCCGTCCCGGATGCCGCAGTTTTCCATATACCGCACCGCCGCCCGATACTCCGCCCGGGTGACGTGCCGGGCCAGGGGGCCTGCGGCCCCGGGCTGGGGGGTATACTGGCTCATCAGGGAAAACAGCACCTCCCCGGGGCGGAAGGTCTCCGCCACCCAGTCGATGACCCGGCGGGTGTTCTCCAATTGTCCCGGCAGCACCAGGTGCCGGATCAGCACCCCCCGGACCAGGAGACCCTCCCGTATTTCCCAGGGCCCCACCTGGCGGAACATCTCCCGGATGGCGGCCCGGGCCGCGGCGGGATAGTCCCCTGCACCGGACAGCTGCCGGGCAGGCTCCTCCAGGGCGTACTTCATGTCCGGCAGATACACCTGGACCTTCCCCTCCAGCAGACGCAGGGTCTCCACCCGCTCATAGCCGCCGGTGTTGCACACCACCGGCACCGGCAGGGACGGCTCCAGGGCCCAGGCCACCCAGGGGGCGAAGTGCCCCGGGGTCACCAGGTTGATGTTGTGGGCCCCCTGGCGGATCAGCTCCCGGAATATCTCCCGCAGCCGCTCCACCGTCACGGGCTTTCCCACGCCCTGGGCGGAAATTTCGTGATTCTGGCAGAACACGCAGCCCAGGGTGCAGCCGGAGAAGAACACCGTGCCGCTGCCCCGGGTGCCGCTGATCACCGGCTCCTCCCACATATGAAGCCCTGCCCGGGCCACCACCGGCCCCGCCGGCATCCGGCAGAAGCCCTCCCCTCTGGTCTCCGTGCGCTCTGCGCCGCACATACGGGGGCAAAGCGTGCACCTCATGTCCGGCGGATGTGGAAGTCCGGGCCCAGGTCCCCGGCCATCCAGTGGCGGCGGCACAGGCTGGTATACCGGTCGTTGGCTCCCAGCACCACCTGCTCGCCCTCCTTCACCACCCGGCCCCGGCTGTCGAACCGGGCGTTGAAGGCGGCCTTCTTGCCGCACCAGCAGATGGTCTTGACCTCCTCCAGCTTGTCGGCCATGGCCAGCAGATAATAGCTGCCCTCGAACAGCTGGCCCCGGAAGTCCACCTTCAGCCCGTAGCACAGCACCGGAATGCCGCAGTCGTCCACCAGGTGCACCAGGTAGAATACCTCGTCCTTGGTGAGGAACTGGGCCTCGTCGATGATGATGCAGGCGTATTTCTGCAAGTCCTGGTCGGCCATGACCCGCATTTCGTCAAAATAGATGCAGGGGTGGGTCAGGCCGATGCGGGATGAGACCATGTGGTCCCCGTCCCGGGTGTCCAGCCGGGGCTTCACCATCAGGGTCTCCTGGCCCCGCTCCTCATAGTTGAACCGCGCCATCAGGGCGTTGGCGGTTTTGCTGGAGCCCATGGCCCCGAATTTGAAATAAAGCTGCGCCATCGTCAGTCTCCTTCTGCGGGCAGGGCCCGCGTGAATTGGTCAAAGGCGGAGGGGATCGCCAGCCGCTGCCGCCGGGCCCCGTCGGCCCAGAGCCAGTCCGCCGGGCCCCGGCCCTCCACCTGCACCAGGTATCCGGTCATCTCCCAGCGGATGTGGGTGAAAATATGCCGGGCGTCCAGCTGCCGCAGCCAGGCCCGGGGCGTCAGCCCCCACTGCCGCAGCTGCCAGGCTGCCTGCTCCTCCGTCAGCCGCCCGGGCACATGGGGATATTCCCACAGGCCCGCCAGCAGTCCCGTGTCTGGCCGCTGCCGCAGGGCCGTGCCCTCCGGTCCCAGCAGCAGGAACACCGTCTTTTCCTCCAGGCGTTTTTCCTTTTTGGGGGCCCGCACCGGCAGCTCCCGCTGCCGCCCCTGCTCCCGGGCGGCGCAGAAGTCCGCCGCCGGGCAGGTATCGCACAGGGGCGCGCCGCCGGGCAGGCAGATCCCGGCCCCCAGGTCCATCAGGGCCTGATTGAAGGCCCCCGGCTCCTGCCGGGGCATGACGGCCTCCATCCGGCGGCGGAACTGCCGCCGGTTTTTGGGGTCCAGAATGTCCAGCTCACAGCCGCCCACCCGGGCGGCCACCCGCAGCACATTGCCGTCCACCGCCGGGACAGGCTCCCCGAAGGCGATGGACAGGATGGCCCCGGCGGTGTAGTCCCCCACCCCCGGCAGCTCCATCAGCTGCTGATACGTCCGGGGGAACGCCCCGCCGTACTCCTCCGCGATCACCCGCGCCGCCCGGCGCAGGTTCCTGGCCCGGCTGTAGTATCCCAATCCGGCCCACAGCCGCATCAGCTCCCCCTCGTCGCAGGCGGCCAGGTCCTCCACCGTGGGATAGGCCGCCATGAACCGCTGAAAATAGGGGATCACCGCCGCCACCCGGGTCTGCTGCAGCATGATCTCCGACACCCAGGTCCGGTAGGCGGACACCTGCTCCCGCCAGGGCAGCACCCGGCGGTTCTCCCGGTACCAGGGAAGCAGCGCCCCGGGCAGCCGGGCCAGTCGATTTTCCATCTCATCCATAGGCTAAAACCTCGCGGCGTAGCCGCACCGGCGGCACAGCTCCTCCGACGGCTGCCGCCGGGAAAATCCCTCCCGGATGGCCGCCGCCCGGGGAGAGGCCAGAATTTCCTCCACCGAGCTTGTATACAGGTTCCCCAGGGCCATGCGGCCGTCTCCGTCCAGGCAGCAGGGCACCACCGTCCCGTCCCACAGCACCGCCAGCTGCTGGCGCAGGCCGTGGCAGAACTCCGTGCCGCTCTCCGGAGCCTCCGGGTCCGGCCAATCAAATTTTTCCGCCTGCTCCAGGAAAACATTCGCGGAAAGCCTCCGGTTTCCCCGGCGGTCCGTGGGGATAGACAGCACATCCCGGCCCAGCCGGCGGCTCAGGAAGTCCAGCACCTCGCCGTTGCGGCGGTCCCGACCCCCGATGTTCCACAGGCGCAGGGCGCACAGGGTGCCCTCCCCTGCCGCCCGGCGGCAGAAGTCCCACACCCCGGAAAGATACGCCTCCAGCCCCTCCGCCCGGTCGTTTCCCTCGAAGCTGTGCAGGGACACGCTGACCTTGTGGACCCCCGCCAGAGCATGGCCCCGCCGGGGCAGCAGCGTGCCGTTGGTGGTGATGCACACCCGGAAGTCCAGCTGCCGGGCGATGGCCAGGATCTCCTCCAGCTGCGGGTGCAGCAGCGGCTCCCCCATCACATGGAGGTACAGATACGCCGTGTGGCCCCGGAGCTTTTCCGCCAGCAGCCGGAAGTCCTCCGGCCGCATATACCCCGCCGGGCGGCGGGTACCCGGGCAGAAGGAGCAGGCCAGGTTGCACACGTTGGTGATCTCCACATATACCCGCTTGAACACATCGCCGCCCCCTTTCCCAGCACTTGAATTGTTATTTTACCACGTTTTCGCCCTTTTGCATAGCGCCGGGAACCAAATGTTCAAAAAAAGGTAATGACTTTTCCCCTGCAATGGGTTACAATAGACCCACTTGAATCGTATTGGAGGAATTTCCCCTTGAAAAAGCTCTATACCGCGGTGGACCGCTTCTGCGCCCGGCACCCCCGCTTTGGCATCCCGGACCTGATGCGCTGGATCGTCATCGGCAACGTGGCGGTGTACGTTCTGATGCTGCTGACCATGCGCGCCGACGCCAACGCCCTGTCCTTCCTGTATCTGGACGGCAGCAAGGTCCTTCGGGGCGAGATATGGCGCATCATCACCTTCATCTTCGTCCCCGCCAGCAGCAGTCCCTTCTGGCTGGCCATCAGTCTGTACTTCTACTACTGGATCGGCACCTCCCTGGAGCACCAGTGGGGCACCGCCCGCTTCAACCTCTACTACTGGAGCGGCGTCCTGCTGACGGCCATCGTCACCATCGTGGCCTCCGCCATTTCCGGCACAGGCTATCCCGTGGGCGGCACGGAGTATGTGAACCTGTCCATGTTCCTGGCCTTCGCTTTCCTGTTCCCGGACACCCGGCTGCTGCTGTTCTTCTTCATCCCGGTGAAGATCAAGTGGCTGGCCTGGCTGGATATCGCGGTGTTCGTCATCGGCATCGTGGAGTCCCTGCTGGCCGGCAGCTGGCTGGGGGCCATTCTGCCGGTGGTGGCGCTGCTGAACTTCCTGGTATTCATCTGGCCCGCCATTGACGCCTTTATCCGGCGGCAGAAATACCGCCATAACCCCCAGACGGTGAACTTCAAAAAGGCCGTCCGCCAACAGCAGCAGCAGCAGGGCTATCACCACAAGTGCGCCGTCTGCGGCCGCACGGACACGGACTATCCCGACCTGCAGTTCCGCTATTGCAGCAAGTGCGCCGGGTATCACTGCTTCTGCCAGGACCACATTTTCTCCCACGTGCACTTCACCGAGGAGGACCAGTAATCCCCATAACGAGCTCCCCCGCCCGCAGGCAGCTTCGGCTGCCCCGGACGGGGGAGTTTATTCTTTTATGCCTGCGGGCGGAACACGTCCTCAAACTCCTGGGCGGTCATGGTCTCATGCTGCAGCAGGAACTGGGCCACCTGGTCCAGCTGGGGGCGATACTGCTCCAGGATTTTCCGGCAGCGGCCATAGGCCTCGTCCATGATGCGGCGGATCTCCCGGTCCATCTCCGCCGCCGTCTCCTCGGAATAGGGGCGGGTCTGGGCCATGGACTTGCCGATGAACACCTCGTCGCGTCCGGCGTCGAAGGCCACGTTGCCCATGCGGTCGGACATGCCGTAGGTCCCCACCATCTTCCGGGCCATCTGGGTGGCCCGGCTGATATCGTTGGAAGCGCCGGTGGAGATATCCCCCAGCACCAGCTGCTCCGCCGCCCGGCCGCCCAGCAGCCCGGCGATGTTGTCCAGCAGATAGCTGCGGGAGAGGTACGACCGGTCCTCGTCCGGCAGATAGATGGTCATGCCCCCTGCCTGGCCCCGGGGCACGATGGTGATCTGGTGCACGGGATCCAGATCCGGCAAAGCGTGCATCACCACGGCGTGGCCCGCCTCGTGATAGGCGGTAAGCCGCCGCTCATGCTCGGGGATCACCCGGCTGTGCTTCTCCGGCCCGGCGATGACCTTGATCACGGACTTCTGCAAATCGTCCATGGTGATGGCCTTCTCGTCCCGCCGCCCGGCCAGCAGAGCCGCCTCGTTCAGCAGGTTTTCCAGGTCCGCCCCGGTGAAGCCGGAGGTACCCTTGGCCAGCTTGTCCAGGTCCACATCCTCCGCCAGAGGCTTGTTCCGGGCGTGAACGGCCAGAATGTCCCGGCGGCCCTTGATATCCGGCAGCCCCACATAGACCTGCCGGTCAAAGCGGCCTGGCCGCAGCAGGGCCGGGTCCAGAATGTCCACCCGGTTGGTGGCCGCCAGGACCACCACGCCCTCGTTGGCGGTGAAGCCGTCCATTTCCACCAGCAGCTGGTTCAGGGTCTGCTCCCGCTCGTCGTGGCCGCCGCCCAGGCCGCTGCCTCTCTGGCGGCCCACGGCGTCGATCTCGTCGATGAAGATGATAGCGGGGGAATTCTGCTTGGCCTGGCGGAACAGGTCCCGCACCCGGCTGGCGCCCACGCCCACATACATCTCCACAAAGTCGGAGCCGGAGATGGACAGGAATTTCACCCCCGCCTCACCGGCCACGGCCTTGGCAAGCAAAGTCTTGCCGGTGCCCGGGGGGCCCACCAGCAGCACACCCTTGGGGATGCGGGCCCCCAGGGCCAGATACTTGTCCGGCTGGCGCAGGAACTCCACGATCTCCCGGAGCTCCTCCTTCTCCTCGTCCTCACCGGCCACGTCCTGGAAGGTGACCTTGCTGTCCTGGGGGGTGTCCTGCACCCGGGCGTCGCCGAAGTGGGACATCCGGTCCTGGGCCCCGCCGGGGCCTGCCCCGGTCATCCGGGCCATCAGGTTCATCAGCAGGATGAACCCCAGGATCACCACCACATACGGCAGCAGGAGCTGCAGCCAGTTGGTGGAGTGGTCGGCGTGATAGGTATAGTCCTTGATGATGCCCTGGTCGTGCTGCTGCTGCACCAGGTCGTTCAGATCATCGTAAAACACCTGAAAGTCATACAGGTCGCAGCTGACGGTGCTGCCGTCGGACAGCTTGGCGGTGAGCCGGGTGTCGCTGATGGCGAACTCCTGCACCTTTTCGTCCAGAAACAGCTGCCGCACCTGGGCATAGCTGACGGCGTCCTGACTGCGCAGGCCCGAAGCCAGGTAATACACCAGGCACATGGCCAGCAGCACCAGCAGGACGGCCCCCCAGCCGAATCTTCTCTTGTTGGCGGTCAAATAAAGGCCCCCTCTCTTTTAATGGATCACGCGGACGCCCCGCCAGCTGTTGTCCGGCAGCGCCGATATCCCCACCATCACCCGCGCCCGGATGTTGTCCACGGAGATATACGGCTGCTTCCAGAAGCGTGCGTCGTTGGAGCCGGTGCGGTTGTCGCCCATGAAGAACACGCAGCCCTCCGGCACCAGGAAGCTGTCGCTGCACTGGGTGATGCCCTGCCGGGGCAGGTACGACTCGTCCAGCATCTCGCCGTTGATATAGGTATACCCGTCCTGGAAGGTGATCTTGTCCCCGGGCAGGCCCACCACGCGCTTGACCAGCAGCTTGCCCAGCTCATCGCTCCAGAAGGTGACGATGTCCCCCCGCTGGGGCATGGGGTCCGACACCGCATACGGCAGCTGCCACGAGATCAGCAGCGTGTCCTCGGGGATGGTGGTCTCCATGGAGCCGGAGGGCACCCAGCTCAGCTGGAAGATCACCTTGAACAGCACCACGATGACCGCCACGGTGACGATCAGATATCCCCAGTTGTTCCAGAAGCCGCCCCGGGACTCCGGGGCCAGGCGCTTGCCCCCCACGGGGCGGTTTTCATGTTCCTCCACGGCGATGCTCCTCCCTTCGCTCCCCTTTGACAGGTCAGAATTACTTGCTATAGACCTCCGGCTTCAGCACGCCGATATAGGGCATGTTGCGGTACTGCTGGCAGTAATCCAGGCCGTAGCCCACCACGAACTCGTCGGGCACCACAAAGCCGGACAGGTCGGCGGTGATGGCCTTCTCCCGGCGGGCGGGCTTATCCAGCAGGGTGACGATGGTGATGCTCTTGGCTCCCTTGGCCAGCATATAGTCCTTCAAAAAGGCCAGGGTGTTGCCGGAGTCCAGAATGTCCTCCACCACGATGATGTCCCGGCCGGAGATGTCCCGCTGCAGGTCCCGGGTGATCTGGACGCAGCCGGAGGACTTGGTGGCGTTTTTATAAGAGGACAGGCCGATGAACTCCACCTCGCTTTTCAGCTGAGCGGCCCGGACCAGGTCCGCCATAAAGATGAAGCAGCCGCTGAGAACCCCCACAAACATGGGGTTCTTGTCGTGGAACCGGTCATACAGCTGGTCTCCCAGCTCCCGGATGCGGGCGTGAATCTCGTCCTCGGTGACGAGGACCTTCAGGATATCCTGATCCATGTTGCTCTTAGCCATTGCGGTTTCCTCCATTTGTCGTTACGGTGATCTCCATATTTTGGCCGGACTCCTCCGGCAGAAATTCCATGTCCGTGCCCACGCCCCACACGGCGGCGGGCCGGTCCCCGACGCACAGCACCGGGACGCGCTGCCGCAGCTCCGGAGGGATTCCCCGGTCCGCCAGCAGGCGCTTGACGCTGCGCCCGCCCCGGCTGCCGGGAAGGGTCAGCCGCTGGCCCCCGGTATAGGGGCCCACGGACAGCGCACCGTCTATCTTATCACAGTTCAGAACAATTGTGTCGCTTTTCTGCGAAAAATTTCCGGCGGTTTTCCGAACGGAAATTGTGTATTCTCCCCAAAAATTCTCCCCCAGCTCCAGGGGCATGGGCCCCAGGGGCGGCTCCGACGGCAGCAGGGTCAGCTTTCCGTCCCGGCACACGGCGCAGGCCCCGGCCGGCAGGGTCAGCATACCGCCCCCCTCCAGCAGATCGGACAGCGCCCGATAGTGGGCGGCGGCAAAATCCTTTTTCCCCACCGGCAGCCGCTCCGCCAGCAGGCGCAGGGCCCGCAGCCGCAGCACCTCCGGCGCTGACCGCAGCCGCTCCCGCCCGGCGGTAAGCCCCGCCGGAGGCAGATAGTCCGCCGCCAAGGAATCCAGAAATGCGTCCTCCTGCCGCAGCAGCTCCGCCGTGCGGCAGATGTTGGCGGCGGCCCCGTCGTGAAGCTCCGCCAGCCGGGGCATGACCTCCCGGCGCAGCAGGTTCCGCCGCAGGGCGGTGTCCCGGTTTGTCTCGTCCTCCACGTGGGACAGACGGTGGATTTCCAGGTATGTCTCGATGTCCTCCCGGGAGGTTTCCAGCAGAGGCCGGACGATCCGGCCCCGCACCGGGGGGATCCCCGCCAGGCCCTGCATCCCGGTGCCCCGGACCAGGTTCAGCACCACCGTCTCCGCCTGGTCGGCGGCGTGGTGGGCGGTGGCGATGCGCTGGGCCCCCAGCCGGTCCGCCGTGCGGCGGAAGAAGTCGTACCGGGCCATGCGCCCGGCCTCCTCCAGGCCGATGCCCCGCTCACGGGCCAGGGCGGGCACATCCGCCCGCTCCACCGTCAGGGGAACGTCCAGACTGCGGCACAGTTCCTCCACAAAGGCCACGTCCCGGCCCGCCGTGGGCCGCTGGCCGTGGTTCAGGTGGGCCGCCGCCACGGTGAAATCCCGGGGCATGGCGGCCAGATAGTGCAGCAGGCACACGGAGTCCCGCCCGCCGGACACGGCCACCAGCATCACCCCGCCGGAAGGCGGCAGCATATGCCACCGCTCCATAAACGGGCGCAGGTCCATCAGTTCTCCTCCTGATAGCGGTTTTCCAGGGTGCCGAAGGAGGTGTATTCCGGCAGCCACCGCAGCTCCACCTTGCCGGTTTCCCCGTGGCGGTTTTTGGCCACGATGCACTCGGCAATGTTGCGTTTTTCGGAATCGGAATTGTAATAATCGTCCCGGTACAGGAACATCACGATGTCTGCGTCCTGCTCGATGGCGCCGGACTCCCGGAGGTCGGACAGCATGGGCCGCTTGTCGTCCCGCTTCTCGTTGGCACGGGACAGCTGGGACAGGCACAGCACCGGCACCTGCAGCTCCTTGGCCATGATCTTCAGCATACGGCTGATATCCGACACCGCCTGCTGGCGGTTTTCGCCGCTGTAGCCCTTGCCTCCGGCGGAGGTCATCAGCTGCAGATAGTCGATGACCACCAGGCCCAGGTCGTCCAGCCGCCGGCACTTGGCGTTCATATCCGCCACCGTCAGCAGGGGGTTGTCGTCAATGCGGATGTCCAGGCGGCTGAGGGTGGAAGCCCCCTCGGCAATGCGGACCCAGTCGCTCTCCCGCAGGTTCCCGGTGACCAGCCGGGTGTTGTCGATAAGCCCCTCCCCAGCCAGCAGCCGGGTCACCAGCTGCTCCCGGGACATTTCCAGGGAGAACACGGCCACGGTTTTCCGGCTGGCCTTGGCGGCGTTCACCGCCACGTTCAGGCCCATACTGGTCTTGCCCATACCGGGGCGGCCGGCCAGCAGCAGCAGGTCCGACTTATTCAGGCCGTTGATCTTCCGGTCCACGTCGGAAAAGCCGGTGGTCAGGCCCGGCATGGTCTCGCCGCCTGCGGCGGTAAGCTCCCCCAGCCGTTCCAGCACCGCCTGCAGCACCATGCTGATGGGCACCATGTTCTGGGCGCTGCGGCCCCGGCGGATGGCATAGATTTTCTGCTCCGCCGCCTCCAGAACGGCGTTGGCCTCGCCGGTGCCCTCCTGGACCATGGCGGTGATGTCCGCCGCGGCGGAGGCCACCGCCCGCAGCAGGGCCTTTTCCCGGACGATCTTCACATACTCCATGACGTTGGCGCTGGTGGGGGTCACCTCCATCAGCTGGACCAGATACCCCCGGGTGTCGTCGGTATACAGGCCGCTGCGCTCCATCTCCCCGGCCACGGTAACGCCGTCGATGGGCTTGGAGTACACGAACATGGAATAGATGGTCTCGAAAATCTCCCGGTTCTGGCGCAGGTAGAAGTCCTCGGGCTGGAGCTTGTCCATGACGTCCTTGACGCAGTCGGCGTCGATGAGCATGGAGCCCAGCACCGCCTGCTCCGCCTCCGGGGAGTGGGGCGCCTGGCGGATCAGTAATTCATCCACGGAAACAGCTCCTTTCGTTGGGTACTACGGATTCCCACGTCGGCCCTTCGGGCCTCCTCGGAATGACAGAACAAATTTGTTACTTGGCCTCGCAGACCAGAACGTTCACCAGGCCGCTGATCTCGAAGCCCAGCTTGGCCTTGACCTGATAGCTGCCGAAGGACTTGATGGCGTCCGGCAGCACCAGCTTCTTGCTGTCCAGCTCCAAGCCGAACTGCTCCTTCAGGGCGGAGGAGATCTCCTTGGTGGTGACGGAGCCGAACAGCTTGCCGCCCTCGCCGCCCTTGCAGGGGATCTTTACCTGGATGCCCTTGAGCTGCTCGGCGATGGCCTGTGCCGCCGCCTTGGCCTCGGCGTCGGCCTTGGCCTTGGCCTTTTCCTGCAGGCGCATGGTGTTCATGGCGTCGGCGGTGGCGGGGATGGCGTTGCCCTTGGGCAGCAGGAAGTTGCGGGCATAGCCCTCGGCCACCTCGATCATCTGGCCCTTCTTACCCTTGCCCCGGATATCCTTCTGCAAAATCACTTTCATGGTTGGTTCCTCCTATTCAGATATTCACTGTTATTGTCGCGTAAAATTCAAAAGCCTCGCAGAGTTCGCCGCCGCGGCGGCGAATCAAATGCAATCCATTTTTCGCGGCGGCGTGTACGCCGCGAAAAATACTCTGCGCGGAGAGAGTGTGTTCGTGGGCGCCTTCGCCCACGAACGCGCGGGTCGGAGCGAAACCCCCTCGCGAAAAAACGGTGTTTTTCGCGATTATTTTTCAAAATACTCGTCGATGGCCCGCAGCAGCGCCGTCCGGGCCACGGCGATATCGGGGACGTTCAGCTGTCCCCCGGCGGTGGTGGAATTGCCGCCGCCGCCCAGAGCCTCCACGATCACCTGCACGTTGACCTCCCCCAGGGACCGGGCGGAGATATACACCCCCTGGTCCTTGGGATACAGGACGAAGGAGGCCCGGATGCCCTTCAGGGTCAGCAGCTCATCGGCGGCCTTGGCGGCCGTGACCCGGTCGCAGGTGGTGTCCAGCGCCGCCACCGCCAGGTCCCCGTGATACAGCTGGGCCTGCCGGATAATGTCGTACCGGGCGATCATGGACTTCAGGTCCCCCTGGAACATCCGCTGCACGTCGGAGGTATCGGCCCCGGCCCGGCGCAGATACGCCGCCGCCTCAAAGGTGCGGCCGCCGGTGCGGTTGGTGAAGTTCTTGGTGTCCAGCACGATACCCGCCAGCAGGGCCTCCGCCTCGCATTTGAGGATGTCCCCCGGCTCCACCAGGTACTGCAGCAGCTCCGTCACCAGCTCCGAGGCCGACGAGGCGTAGGGCTCGTGATAGTTCAGGGCCATTTTCTCGATATAGCTGCTGCCCCGGCGGTGGTGGTCGATGACCGCCACCCGGTTGCAGGTTTCCAGCAGCTGCTCGGACTCCACGCTGCCGGGGCGGTTGGTATCCACCACCACCAGCAGGGTGCCGGGCTGCACCTTCAGAAACGCCTCGCTGCCGGTGAGGAAGGCCCCGTGATACTCCGGCTGCTCCACCAGCTTGCGCAGGATGGGGTGGGCGGCGTTGTTCTCGGTGTCGATGACGATCTGGCACTTTCTGCCCCGCTTGCGGGCAATGCAGCACACGCCCGCCGCCGCGCCCAGGGAATCCATATCCGCATAGCTGTGGCCCATGACGTACACCTGACGGGCGTCGTCCATCAGCTCGCCCAGGGCGTTGGCCATGACCCGGGACTTCACCTTGGTGCGCTTTTCGGTGCTCTTGGCCCGGCCGCCGTAAAACTGGAAGTTCAGCCGGTCCTTCACCACCGCCTGGTCGCCGCCCCGGCTCAGAGCCATCTCCAGGGCCAGGGACGCGTTTTTGAACAGGGCGTCGAAGCTGTCGGCGTCCCGGCCCACGCCGATGGACAGGGTAGCCGCCACGCCGCCGGCCGCCACCTCCCGCACGGTATCCAGCACGGCGAAGCGGTGCTGGGCATAGTCGGAATAGCTGCGCTCCTCGAACACGAACAGATACCGGTCCCGGTCATAGTGCAGCATCAGGCCGTCGGCCCCGGCGGACCACTGATCCAGCTTCTCCTCCAGCTGGGCCAGCACCGCCGAGCGCTTGCTCTCCGGGCAGGCCTTCATCAGGTCCTCGTAGTTATCCACCATCAGGATGGCCACCACCGGCCGGGTCATCTGTAAGGTCTGGCGCAGCTGTTCGGAGTCGGTGACGTCCATCCAATAGGTGGTGGCCATGGTGGCGGGGGTATCCGGCGTGGGGCGGGTCAGACCGCCGTACACCCGATAGATCCGGTGGTTCCACACCACGTGCTCCGGGCACTCGTTTTTCCCCTCCATCAGCCAGCGGACGGAGAAGGTGGGCACCACGGCGTTGAGGTGGGCGTCAAACACGCCCTCCTTCTGCTCCGTCAGAGCCAGGAAGCCGTCGTTGCACCACACCACGGCCTGGGTGTCCATGTCGAACACCATCATGGGAAGCGGGGCAAAGAGCATGTTGCTGGACCGGGCGGAGTCCATGCCCCCGGTGAAGCGGTCCATGTACTGGCGCATGCTCTGCTGCACGGAGCGGCTGCGCCGCCGGGCGATGATCAGCAGCACCACCGCCGCCGCCCCCTCGCCGATGGCCAGCCGCACATCGAAGGGGATGGCCGCCAGGGCAAACAGCACCAGGCATATGAAATACAGGGTGACGTTGGTGCGCAGGATATTGGTGAGCTTTTTGTTCAAGGGTGTTCCCTCCCTCAGGCATACAGATCCACTTTACAATAGTTGATTTTCTATTATAGCATATCTTCCCGCCGTTCACAATGGATTTTCCGGGGATTTTTTGCCCCTGTCGAAGGCCCGGGGAAAAAAGCGAAGGGAAACACTGTACAAACCCAGATGAATGTGCTATACTGTGTATAATCGTTCCGGCCCACAGGCCGGAGACGGACGTTTTTTGTATGCTGAGCGGGGGCGGCGGGCCCTCGCGTTCATGTATAACCGGGACGCGCCGGAGGTCCACTCCCTCCCTGCGCCTCCCTCCCCTTTTCCACCACGGCAGACGGGCGCTCCTTCCGGGCGCCGGCGGCGATGCAGGGCCGCCGGGCGGACGGATGCGTCCCGGTTTTGGTGCGCCCATTTCCCGGCGCACAGCCCTGGAGGAAAGGGCCGCACCATCCCATCAAATACTGAATTTCTAAAAGGAGAATCATCTGAAAATATGGCAGAAAAACTGAAAATCATCCCCCTGGGCGGTCTCAACGAGATCGGCAAGAACATGACCGCCTATGAGTACGGCGGCGAGATCATCGTGGTGGACTGCGGCATGGCCTTCCCCGGTGACGATATGTACGGCATCGACTGCGTGATCCCCGATGTGTCTTATCTCATCAAGAACAAAT
>OGGZ01000320.1_pt1 | contig 56375 bp, 55 predicted proteins | sample 1571371 | NCBI WGS metagenome assembly OGGZ01 (sample SAMEA2582025, study PRJEB24529) | metagenome | biome: Human gut stool | place: China | collected 2011
GTTTAATCTGGTGTTTTCAAGATGTCCTTATGAGGAGTCGCCCTTGGCCCTGCCTGCTTTTTTTATCGCTTATTTACCGGCACTTCTGGGCGGCCTCCCGTCCGGCCCGGAAGGCCCGGATGTTCAGCTCCTTCACCTTTTCGGGGACGGTATCGGCCACCACCTGCTCCCAGTCGATCTGGGGACAGCCCAGGCTGTCGCACATGGCGCCGAAGAGCACCACGTTCATGCACTTGGCGTTGCCCAGGTCCAGGGCGATCTCGCTGGCGGGCACGGCGATGGTGCGGAACACCTTCTCCATGGCCTCAATGCAGCCCTGGGGATAGGTCTCGGCCCCGGAGGCGATGGTGGTGGACTTGATGGCATAGTCGTTGATCACGGCCACGCCGTCGGGCTTGAGAAACTCGGCATAGCGGACGGCCTCCATTTTTTCCAGGGCCACCATGATGTCCGCCTCGCCCTTGCCGAACACGGGGCCGTATACCTTGTCGCCCCAGCGGACCTGGGTGGACACGGAGCCGCCCCGCTGGGCCATGCCGTGTACCTCGCTCTGCTTGACGTCGTATCCGGCCTGCATGAAGCCGTTGGACATGATCTTGGAGATCAGGATGGCGCCCTGACCGCCCACGCCCACCAACAGGGCGCTTTTCACGTTGGACATATCAGTTTTCCTCCTTTTCGATGGCGTCGAAGGGGCAGACCTGGGCGCACACGGTGCAGCCCACGCACTGGGTGCGGTCGATGACGGCCTTGCCGTTTTCCATGGAGATGGCGGGGCAGCCCACCCGCAGACAGCTGCGGCAGCTGCGGCACTTGTCGGCGTTTACATGGCACATGCCCTTGCGGAACTTATCCCGCTTAATCAGCAGGCAGGGACGGCGGGTGACGATGGCGGGCTGCTGTCCGGCGTCCAGGGCGGCCACGGCCTGGTCCACGGCGGCCTTCATGGCCTTCAGGTCCTGGGGATCCACCGTCAGCACCGGGGCAAAGCCCAGGGCGGTGAGAATTTTCTCCACGCTGAGCAGGGCGGTGGGGTCCCCCTGGAGGGTATAGCCGGTGCCGGGGTTGTCCTGGTGGCCGGTCATGCCGGTGATGCGGTTATCCAGCACGCAGGGGATCATGCGCCCCTTGTTGTACACGATCTCCGCCGCGCCGGTCATGCCGCTGTGGAAGAAGGTGGAGTCGCCCACCACGCCGAACACCACCTTGCCGGTGACGCCCTCTTTTTCAAAGCTCTTGGCGATGCCCATACCGGCGGAGAAGCCCGCGCCCATGCACACCACGGAGTCCATGCAGTTCAGGGGCTCGGCGCAGCCCAGGGTATAGCAGCCGATGTCGCCGGTGACCACATAGTTCTTGTTCCGGGACAGGGTATAGAAGAAGCCGCGGTGGGGGCAGCCGGGACACAGGGCCGGGGGCCGCTTGGCCGGGGTCACGTCCACGGTGCGGAAGTCCGCCTTCCGGCCCAGGACCCGCTCCCGCAGCAGCTGGGTGTTCAGCTCGTACAGGGGACCGGTAAGCTCCTTGCCCACGCAGGGGATGCCGGCGGCCTTGATCTGGTCCTCCATAAAGGGCTCCAGCTCCTCGATGACGTAGAGCTTCTCCACCCTGGAGGCAAAGTCCCGGATCAGGTCCATGGGCAGGGGGAAGGTCAGGCCCAGCTTCAGGAAGGAGGTCCCCTCCGGGAACACTTCCTTTGCGTATTCATAGGCGATGGAGGAGGTGACCACGCCCACCTTGCCGTCGCCCATTTCCAGCTTATTCAGGCCGTTTTCCAGGGCCCGGGTGCAGCCGTATTCCTCCAGCTTCTTCAGGCGCTCCTCCACCAGAGGGTGGTTGGCATAGGCGTGGGCCGGGGTGCAGACGAACTTGCGGACGTTGCGGGCATAGGGGGCGTGGGTGTGCTCCCGGCGCTCACCGAACTCCACCAGGCCCTTGGAGTGACAGACCCGGGTGGTGGTGCGGTACAGCACCGGCGTGTCGAACAGCTCGGACACCTCGCAGGCCAGGGCTACGAAGTCCTTGCACTCCTGGGCGTCGCTGGGCTCCACCATGGCGATCTTGGCGGCCCGGGCATAGTGGCGGTTGTCCTGCTCGTTCTGGGAGGAATGACAGCTGGGGTCGTCGGCGGTGACCACGATGAACGCCCCGCCCACGCCCATGTAACCGGCGGTGAACAGGGGGTCGGCGGCCACGTTCAGGCCCACCATTTTCATGGTGCAGAAGGACCGGGACCCGGCGATGGACGCGCCGTAGGCCACCTCGGTGGCCACCTTCTCGTTGGGGGCCCACTCGCAGTATACGTCGTCCTTATACTGGGGCAGATTTTCCAGAATTTCCGTGCTGGGGGTGCCGGGATAGGCGGAACAGATTTTGATCCCGGCCTCATAGACGCCCCGTGCGGTGGCCTCGTTGCCGGACATCAGATGCTTCATGGTGATCTCCTTCCTTTCTATACGCTGTTTTTCTCTTGTATCAATATTCCCGGGGCTGGGCCTGGCCGTGGAGCACCCGCAGGGCGCCCTCTGCCAGGGAGCGCATCTCCTCCTCGCCGGGGAAGCGCAGCACCGGGGCAAGACCTCCCACATAGGCGGTGATATCGTCGCAGAAGGACTGCTCATAGGCCATGCCGCCGGTATAGGCGATGGCGTCCACATGGAAATGCAATACCGCCGCCATGGCGCCCACGTCCTTGGCCAGCTGGTATACCAGGGCCTGATAGGCCTCCGTGAATTGGGGGTCCCCTTCCTTCACCCTGGCGCAGATGACCCGGAAGTCCGTGGTGCCCAGATAGGAGAACATTCCGGCCTGGCGGCCCAGGATTTTCTTCACCTCGTCCTGGCTCCTGCCGGAGAAGCAGAAGTTGATGAGCTGGTTCACCGGCAGGCCCCCGGCCCGGTCCATGCCCATGGAGCCCTCGTCCTTGACGTTGAACAGATCCACGATGCGGCCGTTGTGGTGGGCCGCCACGGACACGCCGCCGCCCAGGTGGCAGACGATCAGGTCCGCCTCCTCATAGGGCTTGCCCAGGGCCGCCGCCGCCCGGCGTCCGATGGACTTCTGGTTCAGGGCGTGGAACTGGCTCAGGCGGCGGAAGGGGGCAAAGCCCGTGTAGTGGGCCACCTCCGTCATCTCGTCCACGCACACCGGGTCCACGAAAAAGGCGGGAACGCCCACCATGTCGCCGATGCGCCGGGCCAGATACGCCCCCAGGTTGGAGGGGTGCTCGCCGTAGGGGGCGGTCTCCACGTCGTGCATGACCCGGTCGTTGACGGCGTAGGTGCCGGAGGGGATGGGCCGGTACAGGCCGCCCCGGCCGCACACGGCGGCAAAGTCCGTCAGCCGAAAGCCGCCCTCTGTCACGGCGTCCAGAATGGCCTGCTGGCGGTAATCCGCCTGGTCGATGACCCGGTCGAAGCGGTCCAGCTCCTGGGGGGAGTGGTCCACGGTGGTCTTATAAACCTGCGTCTCCTCGTCGAAAACGGCCACCTTGGTGCTGGTGGCGCCGGGGTTGATGACTAATACCTTCATAGGCAGGCTCCTCTCTGTATGGAAATTTCACCGAATAACTTAATGAACAGTTCCATTATGGCAGTGTCGGGCCGGTTTGTCAACGGTGATTTCCGGCGGAAACCAAACCTTGTGGGACCCCACAAAAAAACCGCCCCCGGACCTGTCGTTTTGACAGGCCCGGGGGCGGGCGGGAACAGGGTTATTGCAGATTCAGGCGCTTTTTCAGCGTCAGAAGTGTGAGAATGTAGTACGCCGCGCATTCCAGGACGCTCCACGCCGCGGTACCCCAGATCACATAGGACAGGAGCGCAGCCGCAGGCGGATCCGCCCAGAAGTCGGGGTCCACATCAATGCGTATGCCTGCGGCAGTGACCACGGACAGAATGGTCTGCACGGCGATGCCGAAGCCGATGTAGAACACCACCGACAGCAGGACCTTGTGGTTGGAGAAGCTGTGGCCCAGGGAGATGGCGGCATAGAACCGCAGATACGACGCCAGCTCGGCGGCCAGAAGCAGCACCACCAGGCCCACGATGCATCCGGTGGCGTTGCCGCTCAGGGACTCCATCAGGGACCGCAGCCCCCGGAATATGCCGGCGAACAGATTCTCGCCGCCCGCCACGGACAGCACCATGGTCCACATCAGCGCCGCCAGCACCGCCGACAGGATGCCCCACGCCATGGACACGATGAGCTTGGACCAGATCAGCTGGCTGCGGCTCACCGGCAGGGTGAACATCAGATATCCCTCGTCGGTCATCAGGTTCTTATAGAACCGGTACACCATCAGCACCAGGGTCAGCAGCAGCACGCCGAAGGTGGTGAAGGCGAACAGCGTCATAAACAGCGTCCGGAAAATGGACAGGACCGTGCTCTCAGGATAGCGGCCCATCAGGGAGCCGGTGACGCTGGTGCCGCCTGCCGTCACCAGCAGCAGGGCGTATACCGGCAGCATGATGCGCCCGGTGGCCCGGAACTCGTATTTCAGCAGCTTACTCAGCATAGCGGAACACCTCCCGGAACAGCTCGTCCACGCTGCAGCCCTTTTCCTGGCGGATCTGGTCCACCGACTGCTGCAGCAGAATGCGGCCCTTGTTGATGAAGATCACGTCGTCCAGCACGTTCTCCACGTCGGCGATCAGGTGGGTGGAGATCACCAGGGAGGCATTCTCATTATAATTGCTGAGAATGGTGTGGATGATATAGTCCCGGGTGGCGGGGTCCACGCCGCCGATGGGCTCGTCCAGCAGATACAGCCGGGCCCGGCGGCTCATGACCAGGATCAGCTGCACCTTTTCCCGGGTGCCCTTGCTCATCTGCCGGATCCGCAGCTTCGGGCTGATCTCCAGAGCCGTCAGCATATGCTCGGCGGCGTCCCGGTCGAAATCCGGATAGAAATCGCAGAAAAAGTCCAGCAGCTGCACCACGTTCATCCAGCCGGACAGATACGTCCGCTCCGGCAGGTACGAGATCAGGCCCTTGGTCTCCGGCCCCGGGGCATGGCCGTCGATGGTGACAACGCCGCTGCTGGGGACCAGCAGGCCGTTGGCCAGCTTGATCAGGGTGGACTTGCCGCTGCCGTTGGGGCCTAAAAGCCCCACGATGCGCCCGGGCTCCACCGTCAGACTGACGTGGTCCAGGGCCAGGGAGCTGTCGAAATATTTGGTCAGCTCCCTGCATTCCAGAATCGCCATGTTACTCCTCCTTCCATTCCTCCAGCAGCGTCTTCACCTGCTGCCGGTCATAGCCCAGCTGCGCCATGGACTCCAGATATTCCCGGGTCCGGCTGCGGGCCAGTTCCTCCTTGGCGCTCTGGATCACGGCGGTATCCTCCGTGACAAAGCGCCCCGCCGTGCGCTGGGTGTGAAGCAGGCCGGTGCCCTCCAGCTCCGCCAGAGCCCGCTGCACGGTGTTGGGGTTCACCCCCGCGTCCGCCGCCAGCTCCCGCACGGTGGGAAGCCTCCCCCCGCTGGGAATGGAGCCCGACAGAATGGCCAGGGTGATCTGCTGGGTCAGCTGGGTATAGATGGGTTGGTCGTTGCGAAAATGCCACTCCATGGCCCCGCCTCCTTGTGTTAATGTCTTATGCAAGTAATACAATAATACAAATGCGGCCCGTTGTCAAGCCCCAAATGTAAATTTTTTCCCCATCGGTTGACGGGGCGGGCCGGGAAAGCTATACTGGAAGATGAAAAGAGGTATCCACCCCCTTCCGCGAGAAAGGAGAGTTTTTCATGAATCACAGCTGGAACCACGACCCCTTCCAGGGGGGCGGGCCGGTGCCCCACCGGCCGAAAAAACAGCGCCGGCCCATCGGCACCCCTGTGGGGCGGACGCTGCTGAACCTGGCGGTGACGCTGGTGTTCGGAGCCATCTATTTCTATGTGACGCTGCCGCCGCTGAACCTGCACTCCGGCGACTTCTATGTGTTCGTGCTGCTGCTGTGCGCGGTGTACTGCGGCTGCGCGGTGCTGACCTCCGGGTTTCAGGGCAGCGGGGCCAAGGGCTACTTCGGCTTTGTGAAAAAGCAGTGCACCGTCCCCTTTGTGCTGGGCCTGGTGCTGGTGGTCACGGCGCTGATCGGCGCGGCCATCGGCTGGGAGGTGTTCCGGGCCGGGTCCTACCGGGACCTGCTGACGGTGGAGACCGGCGACTTCGCCGCCGACATCAAGGAGATCAGCTATGACCAGATCCCCATGCTGGACCGGGACTCCGCTGAGAAGCTGGGCAACCGCAAGCTGGGCGAGCTGGCGGACATGGTGTCCCAGTTCGAGGTGGCCGGGGACTATACCCAGATCAACTACAAGGGCCGCCCGGTGCGGGTGACGCCCCTGCGCTACGGCGACTGGATCAAGTGGCTGAACAACCGCGCCGACGGTCTGCCCGCCTATCTCATCATCGACATGGTCACCCAGAACGTGGACGTGGTGCGCCTGGACCAGGGCATCCGCTATACCACCGCCGAGCACTTCAGCCGGAACCTGGGCCGCTATCTGCGCTTCCACTATCCCACCTATCTGTTTGACACCCCGGCCTTCGAGATCGACGAGGAGGGCAACCCCTTCTGGGTCTGCCCCCGGATCAAAAAGACCATCGGCCTGTTCGGCGGCACGGACATTGCCGGTGCGGTGCTGGTGAACGCCGTCACCGGCGAGTGCACCTATTACGACGCGGCGGACGTGCCCGCCTGGGTGGACCATGTGTACCCGGCGGAGCTCATCGAGCAGCAGTACAACTACCACGGCGCCTATATCAACGGCTTCATCAACTCCCTGTTCGGCCAGCGGGACGTCACCGTCACCACCGACGGGTATAACTACCTGGCCATCGGCGATGACGTGTATATGTACACCGGCATCACCTCCGTGGTGTCCGACGAGTCCAACATCGGCTTTATCCTGTCCAACCAGCGCACCAAGGAGACCCGGTTCTATACCGTGGCCGGGGCGGAGGAGTTCTCCGCCATGGATTCCGCCCGGGGCCAGGTGCAGCAGATGAACTACACCGCCACCTTCCCGCTGCTGCTGAACATCGCCGACCAGCCCACCTATTTCATGGCCCTGAAGGACGCGGCGGGGCTGGTGAAGATGTACGCCATGGTCAACGTCAGCCAGTATCAGATCGTGGCCACCGGCAGCGACGTGGCCGAGTGCGAGGGCAACTATCGCCAGATGCTGGCCCGCAACAACCTCATTGACAACTCCGACGCCAGCATCCCCGCTGATACCCAGGAGGCCACCGGCGTGCTGACGGATATCCGCACCGCCGTCATCGACGGCAACAGCCGGTACTATCTGCGGCTCCAGGGCGGGAGCGTCTACTATGTGCTCTCCGCCGCCGACGCGCCCCAGGTGGTGACCCTGAACACCGGCGACCGGGTGACCATCACCTACCGGCCCCAGGAGGACGCCTCCATTCTGGAGGCCACCGCCGTCACTTTGGTGTCCGGCAGCAGCGGCACCGTTGACAACCCCACGGACCCCATCAAAATCAACCCCGCCCCGGGCATCGGCGACGTCATCACCGACCCCGGCGACGGCGGACGGGTAGAGCTCCCGGTGGAGCCGCCCCCCGAGGAGGTCCGGCAGTAAGGAATAGGAACTGTCCCAAAAAGGTCCCCGGCGCACTGCGCCGGGGACCTTTTGACGATATTTTTTCACTTTCCGCTGACGCTCAACAGAGCGGTGGGCAGGCTGCCGTCCAGCAGCAGGATGCACCGGCGCAGATCGTCACCGATGTTCTCCGGCATGCCGGACTCGATCCAGTCGAACACGCCGCTCAGCAGGCCCCGGGCATAGAACCGGGACACGAACTCCAGGTCCTCCTGCCCCACGTCCAGGCCCACCGCCGCCTGATCCACGATCCGGCGGATCACCGGGCCGTAGCCCTGCATCAGATATCGCTCCAGGTCCCGGCGGTTCACGGAGCGATAGGCGTTCATCACCAGGTGCCGCTTGCTGCGCAGAACATCGGTGATGGTGTGCAGCTCCTGCCGCCAGTCGCCGCCGGCCTCCCGGACGGTCTGGGCCAGGTTGGCGGCCTCCCGTTCAAAGATCCAGCGCATCAGGTCGTATACGTCGCGGAAGTGATAGTAAAACGTCTGGCGGTTCACGCCGCACCGGGCCACAATGTCCTTGACGGTGATCTTTTCCAACGTTTTGGTTTCCAGCAGCTGGCACAGGGCCTCTGCCAGGTCGTGCTTTGCGTTCATGGGCAGCAGTCCTCCTTTACATGATGCCGGATTTTTCCTTGCTGCGGGCGATCAAGCGGTTCAGGGGCCTGGCCGGGTAGTACAGCAGCATACCCAGCGCCGCAAACAGCACGCACATGCCCGCCATCACAGCCAGATTCTTCCAATATACGTTTTCATACCGTCCGGCGATGGTTTCCCGGAGCATATCCATGCCATAGTGGAAGGGCATGAACTTATACAGCGTCTGGAAGATCCCGGGCAGCACGTCGATGGGATAGACGCCGCCGGAGCCCGCCACCTGGATGACCATGATGATCACGGACAGGGCCATGCCGATGTTGTCCAGGGCGTACACCAGGGCGTAGTTCATCATGGTGAAGTTCAGGCTGCACACGCAGCACGCCAGCAGGAACAGCCCCGGATACGGGCATTGGATGCCGATGTAGTAAATGCAGCCGAGGCCCGTGACCAGGGCCTGGACCATGCCGATCAGGAAAAACAGCTGATACCGGCCGAAGAACCGCTGCCAGGGACGCAGCCGGGAGAGCTCCGGCATGGGGGCGTTCACGTGGATCATGGTGGCCGTCAGCAGGGAGCCCACAAACAGGGCCAGCATGATGTAATACGGGGCCATGGCGCTGCCGTAGGTGGTGATTTCATACACGGGCACCGTCTCCATGGCGATGGGGTCGGACAGATATCCGGCCAGCTCCTCGGGGTTGTTTTCCAGCACGTCCAGAAAGCGGCGGAAGCCGTCGCTGCTGACGATGCGCTCCACATCGTCCGACAGCTTCCCCAGATCCCCCCGCAGGGTGGCCGACAGCTGGATGGCCCCGCCCAGGGTGGTGCCCGTGGACTGGATGGCGTCCTGATACCGGCCCAGCTTATCCCCCAGGGCCGTCAGTCCGCCGGACACGTTGTCGAACACGTTCTGCACGGCCTGGAGCTTCTCCTGCACGTCCCGGTTCAGCTCCTCCACCCGCTGGTTGACGCTCTCGCTGATGCGCAGAGCCGCCTCCCGCAGGTCCTGGCGGATCTGGTCCAGCTTGGCCTGGACCTGCTGGTTCCAGGACTCCAGTTGGCTGGGGTCCTCCAGCTTTTTCAGCAGGTCCCGAAGCTCCCCAATGTGATAAATGGCGTTGCCCAGCCGCTCCTGAACGGCGGGATAGTTGTCGGCATAGTCCCGCAGCTTCTCCAGCCGCTGCTGCAGCGCCTCCAGGCGCTGGTCCATCAGCTGGGCGGGGCCCGCCAGAAAGCCCGCCACGTCCTCCGCCGTTCCCATGGCGGCGGCCAGGTCGGCGGCGATGACGTCCAGCTGGTTGTCGATGTCCTCCAGCTGCCGGGCGATCTCGGCCTCGGCCTCGTTCAGGCGGCCCACACCCCGGTTCAGGGCGTCCTGCACGCCGGACAGGTCGCCGGTTTTGACGATGTTGTTCAGGTCGTCAGACACCACCCCGGCACAGGCCAGAATGCTGTCCGTCTGGTCCACCAGGGTCTGCATGGCCGTCAGGGTGTTCTCCAGGGCCAGGAGACTCTGCTGGGCGCTGCCCAGCTTCTCGATGATGCCCTGGGACACGTCGTCGGCGTCCAGGCCCAGGGCCTTGCACACGGAGCTGACGGTGGTGACGGCGTCGGTCACGGTTTCCACCACCGTGGCGTTGATCTCGTCCTGCACGGCGGTTTTGGCCTTGTTGGTGATTTTGGGGGCAATGGCGTTCTTCTTCTGGTTCTCATAATACTGGATCTGGGGATGCCGCAGGTCCGTGTCCAGAATGCTGACAAAGTCCCCGGTGAAGTCCGAGGGCACGATCAGGGCGGCATAGTATTTGCCGGAGCGGACGCCCTCCAGGGCCTCCTCCCGGGAATCCACAAAGTCCCAGCCCATCTGGTGGTTGCTTTTCAGACCGTCCAGCACCATGGAGCCGATGTTCAGCTTCAGGCCCAGCAGCTCATAGCCCTCGTCCTCGCTGGTAACGGCTACCCGGATGTTGGAGGTGGAGTCCGGGCCATAGGGGTCCCAGTTGGAGAAAATGTTGAACCAGGCGTACAGGCACGGGATCAGGCACAGGCCCATGACCACCACCACGGCCACCACACTGGCGGTAAGGCGCTGCCAGTCGGACCGGAAGATTCTCCAGATATTTCTCATTTCCGTTCCTCCTTTGAGCCGTTCCCCTGCTGCTCCATATATTGGAAGATGCGTCCCAGCTCGTGGGACAGCGACTCCAGCCCCCGGGCCAGCTGCTGCACGTCCGTCTGAAGCCCGGCCAGCGTCTGATTCAGGTCAGGGGCGGCAGGCTGCGGGGCGGCCTGGGATGCCGGCGGGACAGGGGTGGACACCGGCGGGACGGGGGCAGGATTTTTCGGGACGGAGACGGGCGCAGGCTCCGGTGCGGCAGGCGCGGCCTCGGCGCCCCGCAGACCTTGGAGCAGCTGGTCCAGATCCTCCTCCGCCTGGGCGGCGGACTGGGCAAAGCTCTCCTGCTCCTCCTGGGGCGGGTCGGGGGGCAGGTCCGGCTCCTGGCCCCGGCCCAGCAGCATGGGCAGCAGCTGGGGCATGGCGCTGGGCAGCGGCGTCAGCTGGTCCAGCTCCACCTCTTTTTTGGTGATCTTCTTGACCTTGTTCTGCATTTCATAGTCGATGTACTCCACGGCAATGAGGTAGGCCGCGATGCCGAACATGGATACGATCCACAGCAGCAGGAAGATCACCCGGGAGCCGTCGGATAAAAACAGCAGCACCAGAAATGCCAGCGGCACCAGCAGCAGGCTCAGCATTCCCTTGCGGATGCGGCGCTGGTTGCCGCTGTGGAACTGAAGGACCTCCTGCAAAAGGGCCTGATATAATTGGCTGTATTTCTTTTCGTCCATGGGAAGTCCTCCTTTCTTACAGCATTTCGGTTTCTTCCAGCTTCTCCTCCATGAAGTGGTTCAGGCCCATGAAGGGCTTGCGCACCCACAGGCCGATGACCAGGGCCGCCGCGCCGAAAATCAGCAGACAGCCGATGTTCTTCAGCCAGGTCAGCCCATACAGGCCGCATACGCACTCGCGCACGGCGTCGATGGCATAGGGGAAGGGGAAGATATGATAGATTTTCTGATACACGTCCGGCAGCAGCTCGATGGGGAAGGTGCCGCTGGACCCGGCAATCTGGAGCACCATGATCACCACCACGATGGCCTTGCCCACGTCGCCGAAGGAAACCGTCAGGGAATAGATCAGCAGGCTGAACACCAGGGAGGTAATGGCCCCGGTGGCAAACAGCAGCGCCGGTTCCACGCACTGGATCTTCAGCACCAGCAGGTCCCCGGCCACGATGACGGCGGCCTGGATCTGGCTCATGACGAAAAACAGGAAGTACCGGCCGAAGAACAGCTGGTGGGGCTTGGGGTCCACCAGCCCCTCCAGGCGGGCGTGGGGCTTGAGAATGGCCACCAGCATGACGCCGCCCACCCAGATGGCCAGAACGGAATAGAAGGGGGCCATGGCGCTGCCGTAGTTTGCAATGGGATACACCGGCTCCACGGTGGTCTGCACCATCTGGGAGAAGTAGGCGCCGTAATCCTCCGGGCTGCCGCCCAGGATATCCAGCAGGGTGTCCAGATAGTCCGGACTGTCGCTGTCCTCCAGGCCGCCCAGCAGGCTCCCCAGCTTGTCGATGGCCTGGCCCATGGCGTCGCGGCCCTGGGACATAAGACCGTCCAGGGTGCCGGCCGCCGCGCCGGCGGCTGCCAGCAGGTCCCGGGTATCGGCTGCCGTTCCGTGGAGGCCCTGGAGCAGGCCCTCCGTCTGGTCCAGAACGTTTTTCACATCATCCGTCACATCGCCGAACACCGGCGTCAGCAGGGTGTCCGTCAGCTTCTCCAGCTGGGCCACCAAAGCGATGGTGTCCTGCAAAACGGCAGAGTTCTGCCGGATGCCGTCGGCCACGGTGTTTAGCCGGTCCCGCAGCTGATAGCAGCTGTCCGCCAGGCGCTGGGCGGCGGCTGCGGCCTGGGCCCCCACGGGCCCGGCCTCCACGGCGATAGACCTGGCCCAGGCAGTGAGCTTATTGCCCATATCGTCCATGGTCTGGGCGGCGTCCCGCAGGTCCTCCTGAATCTGGGGCAGCTGGGCGTCCACGTCGATGCCGTTCAGAATTTTCTCCGCCGCGTCAAAGGCCTTGTCCAGGGCTGCCTGGGCCTTATCCAGGGCGGCGTGGACCTGGCGGTTCAGCTGGGCCACGGTGTCCAGAAGCTCCTGGCTGTCGGGGCGGTTCTGGTTGATATTCGCCACCAGGTCCGACAGGTCCTGGCGATAGCTGCTGTTGTCCTGGCCCGCGGCCTGGAAGGCGTCCACGGTCTGGGCGCAGGAGCGCAGCAGACTCCGGGCCTGGCCCAGCAGCCCCTGAACGGAGCCCACGGGGTCGTCGCCCTTCAGCTGGTCCGACAGGTCGTTGGCTCTCCGGAAAACGGCGTCCACCACCACGTCCAGATAGCTTTTGCTGATGGTGGTTTTCAGGGACGACACCGCCGTGTCGGTGATCTTGGTGGCCACGGCGTTTTTCTTGTAGTTTTCATAATAGGTGATGGTGGGCTTGCCGGTCCACTCCGTCAGCATGTGGTACATATTATAAGAGAAGTCCTCACCGATGACCACGGCGGCGTAGTAATCCCCGGCATAGACGCCGTGCTCGGCCTCCTCCTTGGTGTCCACCGCCACCCAGTTGATGCTGGTGCGCAGATCGTCCACCACCTCCCGGCCCTTGTTGACCTGGGTGCCGTCCTCCTCCGTCCAGCCCTTATCCAAGGACGCCACGGCGATGCTGATGTTGCCGGTGTTGCCGTAGGGGTCCCAGTTGGAGTAGATATTCAGCCAGGCGTACAGGCTGGGCAGCACCGCAATGACCAGGGCCACGGCCAGAGCAAAGAAATGCGTAAACAGCGAACGGGCGTCCGCCTTGATGATGCGCCAGATGTTCCGCATACGTTCCTCCCGCTTCCGAAAATAGATTCCGCGCCGGGGCGCGGCGTTAAGACAGTGTATAGGCTATTATACTATACACTGTCAAAATTTCCATCCTTTTTTTGCATTTTTCAAGATTTGTTCATATCTTCCGGCAGAAGCCGGGCCATATCCTCCGGCAGCGGGGCTGTTACCGTCAGGCGGCGGCGGGTGACGGGGTGGGTCAGCTCCAGCCGGTGGGAGTGCAGGGCCGGACGGGGGATCAGGTCCCGGTCCTCCTGGCCGTAGAGCCAGTCCCCCAGCAGCGGGTGGCCAATGGCGGACAGGTGCAGCCGCAGCTGGTGGGTGCGGCCGGTGCCGGGAGTCAGCCGCAGCAGCGCCCGGTCCGGCCCCTGCCACAGGGTCTCATAGTCCGTGTGGGCCGCCAGACCCGCCGGGTCCACCCGCCGCCGCAGCAGGGAGTCCGGCTCCCGGCCGATGGGCAGGTCGATGGACCCTGCCGCCGGGTCCGGGCAGCCCCGGCACACCGCCAGATACGTCCGGCGGAAATCGCCGGAGTGCAGCTGCTCCATGCACAGCCGATGGACGTACCCGGTTTTGGCCACCGCCATGACGCCGGTGGTGCCCCGGTCCAGCCGGTTGACGCAGTGGAAGCTCCCCTGGCCCAGATAGTGGCACACGGCCCCGGCCACGGTGACGGTCTCCTCCGTCAGGGCCGCCGGGTGGATGGCGATGCCTGCGGGCTTGTTGAGGATCAGCAGGTCCTGGTCCTCCCACAGGATGTCCAGGGGATAGTCCACCGGACGGATATGGGGATTGTCCCCGGGCAGGTCCGACACGTCGGCGGTGACGGCGTCCCCGGCATGGAGCACTGCCGCCACGGTGGCAGGCCGTCCGTTGACCAGGATGGCCCCGGGCCGCCATTTCAGCCGGGACAGGAAGCTGCCGGAAATGCGCAGCTCCTGCCGCAGAAGCCGCCGCAGGGGCCAGCCCTCCTGCTCCGGGGCTACGATATGAGTCAGCAGGCGCATACATACCGCCTCCCTTCAAAAAAGCGTGACAAATTCCGTGGGAATATGATACACTATGACCATCTCAGATTCAAGGAGGATCTCCAAGTGGCATCGAAAGTTTATTGGGCCGACCTGCGGGCCGACTATCGGGAAAATCTGCCCCAGAAGCTGACCCGTCTGATGAAAACCGCCGGTATGGGCCAGATCGACTTTGAGGACAAGTTCGCGGCCATCAAGCTGCACTTCGGCGAGCCCGGCAACCTGGCCTTTCTGCGGCCCAACTGGGCCAAGGCCGTGGCGGACTTTGTGAAGGAGCGGGGCGGCAAGCCCTTCCTGACCGACTGCAACACCCTGTATGTAGGTGGGCGGAAAAACGCCCTGGACCACATGGACGCCGCCATGCTCAACGGGTTCTCCCCCCTGTCCACCGGCTGCCAGATCATCATCGCCGACGGCCTCAAGGGCAACGACGAGGTGGAGGTGCCGGTGCGGAACGGGGAATATGTGCAGAAGGCCAAGATCGGCCGGGCCGTGATGGACGCGGACGTGTTCATCTCCCTGACCCATTTCAAGGGCCACGAGGAGGCGGGCTTCGGCGGCGCGCTGAAGAACATCGGCATGGGCTGCGGCAGCCGGGCCGGTAAGATGGAGCAGCACAACGCCGGGAAGCCCCATGTGGCCCAGGACCACTGCGTGGGCTGCGGCGCCTGCACCCGCATCTGCGCCCACAGCGGCGTCACCGTTACGGACCGCAAGGCCACCATCGACCACAGCAGGTGCGTGGGCTGCGGCCGGTGCATCGCCGTCTGTCCCCGGGACGCCATCCGGGTGAACTGGGACGAGACGGTCACCAATCTGAACCGGAAGATCGCCGAATATGCCCAGGCGGTGGTGGACGGGCGGCCCTGCTTCCACATCAGCCTGGTCATCGACGTGTCCCCCAACTGCGACTGCCACGCCGAAAACGACGCGGCCATCATCCCCAATGTGGGTATGTTCGCCAGCTTTGACCCGGTGGCCCTGGACATGGCCTGCGCCGACGCGGTAAACGCCCAGCCGCCCCTGCCGGGGGCCGCTGCCGCCGGGGACTGCGGCCATGACCACTTCCACCATCTCCATCCGGAGACGGACTGGATGAGCTGCCTGGAGCACGCCGAAAAGCTGGGCATGGGCACCCGGGAATATGAGCTGATCAAAATCTGACCGGAAGCTGTAAAAACCGGGCGTGCCGCCTGCGCGGCACGCCCGGTTTTTATGCGTGGGGCTTCACGTCCTGATAGAACATGTTCCAATCCACCTGATAGGCCCGGAGGGCGTCGGGGTTGTGGCAGATCATCCGCAGGTGCATGCCGGGGTGGTCCCGGAGGAAGTCCGTCATGGCCTTCAGGGCCACATGGGCCGCCTGGGGCAGGGGATAGCCGTATACCCCGGTGCTGATGGAGGGGAAATCCACCGTGCGGCAGCCGTGGGCCAGGGCCAGCTCCAGGCAGCTGAGATAGCAGCTGCGCAGCAGAGCCGCCTCCCCGTGATCGCCGCCCTGCCAGATGGGGCCGGGGGTGTGGATCACATAGCGGCAGGGCAGGTTATAGGCTCCGGTGAGCTTGGCATGGCCGGTTTCGCAGCCCCCCAGGGTGCGGCACTCGGCCAGCAGGCCGGGCCCGGCGGCCCGGTGGATGGCCCCGTCCACCCCCAGGCCCCCCAGCAGGGTGGTGTTGGCGGCGTTGACGATGGCGTCCACCCGGGATTGGGTGATGTCACCCAGGATGATGGAGATGTTTTCCATGGGTTCCTCCTGTATGATGTGCTGCTGCTTTGCGGGCAGCAAAAATGTTGAATAGGCCAAAAAGCTCTTTGCGTTTTGGCTTCTTATATGTTATAATCAACAATATAAGAAGAAATTTTGAACGGAAAGGTGGTGAATTCTTGTGTGGGTTGTCATTCTCAGTGTGGTTTGCTCCCTGGCCGCCTATGTGGCGTGGACCCTTTTTTCGGAGTATCTGTTGAGCTCGGCGGGCTTGAACGACATAGGAGCTGCTTTTGCCGTCATTACCATGGGGGCGTTTATCATGTACCAACTGAGAGGAAAAAAGAAGAAGTAGCGGGCATCTCCGGCTTTTGCCGGGGATGCTTTTTGTATACAAGTCGCAATATTCCTATCGGATATTACGTCTTGTTTTCGCTTTCCAGCTTCCGCAGGGCCTTGCGGAACTGGAAGCTGAACAGGAGCACCGTGCCGGTGACGGCGATGGTATCGGCCACGGGCTCCGCCAGGAACACGGCCCGGGTCTGGTCCGCCAGCAGGTGGGGCAGCAGATAGATCAGCGGCAGCAGCAGCACGAACTTCCGCAGCACCGCCACGATGATGGAGCAGGGGGCGTTGCCGATGGACACGAAGGTCATCTGGCAGGCGATCTGGATGCCCATCAGGAACAGGGCCCCGCAGTAGATCCGCAGCATCCCGGCGGTGAAGGCCACCAGCTCCGGCCCCGGCGTGAAAATCCGGGCGAAGGCCCCGGGGAACAGCTGGATGCAGGCCCACAGCACCAGGGCGTAGCCCAGGCAGACCTTCAGCAGCAGACGGAAGGTCTGGCGCACCCGCCGGGCGTTGCCGGCGCCGAAGTTATAGCTGGAGATGGGCTGAGCCCCCTGGGCGATGCCCTGCAGGGGCAGCATGGCAAACTGCATGACGCTGGAGAGGATGGTCATGGCCCCCACGGCCAGGTCGCCGCCGTATTTCAGCAGGGAGGCGTTGAAGCACACGGAGATGACGCTTTCGCTGGCCTGCATGATGAAGGTGGCGGTACCCAGGGCCACGCAGGGCAGAATCAGCCGGGGCCGGATGGGCAGGGACGCCTTTTCCAGCCGCAGCAGGGTCTGCTTCCCCCGCAGGAAGGTCACCACCCATACGCAGGATACCGCCTGGGACAGCACCGTGGCCAGGGCCGCCCCCCGGACGCCCATGTCCAGGGCGAAGATGAACAGGGGGTCCAGCAGGATGTTGCACACCGCGCCGATGAGGACGGTTTTCATGCCCACCCGGGCGAAGCCCTGGGCGGTGATGAAGGCGTTCAGGCCCAGGGTCAGCTCCACGAACAGGGTGCCCAGGGCATAAATCTGCATATACTGGACGGCATACCCGATGGTGTTCCCGCTGGCGCCGAAGGCCAGCAGCAGAGGACGGTTCCAGATCAGCAGCACTGCCGTCAGCACCAGGGAGATGCCCACCTGTAAAGTGAAGCACCCGCCCAGGATCCGCTGGGCCTGGTCATAGTCCCCCCGGCCCATGGCGATGGAGGCCCGGGGCGCGCCGCCGGAGGACACAAAGGCCGCAAAGGCGGAGATAATCATGATGATGGGCAGGCACACCCCCACGCCGGTCAGGGCCAGGCTGCCGTCGCCGGGGATATGGCCGATGTAGATGCGGTCCACGATGTTATACAGCATGTTCACCAGCTGGGCGATCACCGTGGGCACCGCCAGCTTCCACAGGAGCCGTCCTACCGGCTCCGTGCCCAGAAATTTCTTGTCCTGTGTCATTGCGCGTCCTCCTGCGTCATTTGGGATAGATTCCGGCGGAAGCCCTCCAGGCAGCGTCGGAAGGCTGCCAGGTCCTCCGGCTCCAGGCCCCGGGCCAGGCGGCGGAAAAACGTCTCCTGCAGCTCACGGCCCTGCTGCACCACAGGCCCGGCCTTCTCGGTGCACACCAGGCGGCACTTGCGCCGGTCCCCGGGGGCGGGCTGCCGCAGCAGATACCCCTCCTGCACCAGCTTCTCCACGTGGAAGGAGACGATGCCCGGCTTCAGCCCCCGGTAGGTGCACACGTCCCGGGCGGTGTCCAGGCCCGGGTTGTTGGCCAGAAACAGCAGAATGTCCACCCCGTTGGGGGCCAGACCCTCCCGGCGGCACAGGGGCTGCATGGCGGCGGTGTAGCCCTCCAGCAGCTGCCGGGCGGCGGTGTATACCTGATAGGCGTTGGTCATGGCGATTCCTCCGATTTTGAAAGGTTCAATTTTGAACGATTCGTATTATACACCCTCTGCCGCCCGGGTGCAACCGGAAAATGGAAGAAAACGGAAGGACGTTATTCAACACCATGTTGATTTTGCTATTTGAAATAATGCAATGCGTTAATAAATAATAGTCCTACATTAATAAATAATTGTTTTACATTTTTCGCTTTACTTTTCGTTTTTTTGTGGTATAATTGGTACAAACGGGCCTGTTAAACTTCACAAAAATGGAATTAACTGGAAAGGACGATTATTATGCATGACAGACCTCGCATAAGAGGAAAATGCCTGATTACCTGGCTCTTGTCCCTTGCATTCATGATGAGTCTGGTCTTAGTTCCGGCATCAGCCGCAGGCTTTGACGGAGCAACATTTGCTGCCCCTATCCTGCAAGATGTGGAAAGAATTGAGAAGGACAACCTAGCAGAGCCGGAAACTTTGCTTCGGACGTTCTCGAGAGAACCCACTCGATTTTTAACCTCAGATGTGAAAGAACAGCTTTCGACCCTTCAATTGAGTAATGAAATTCCACAGCAAGCGCAACTTATCCGGGATAATTTTCTTAATCGAGAAGTTACTCGCCTGACCTTTGATACCTATGAAGCAGATATTGATCAAACGGGTCAAGTCGTATCCATGACCAATTATGCTGACATGCATGATAATGATGACACCATTTTGGATGGAGAGAATACCGACCCCAGCGCATATCCTGTGACTAAGGGGGAAGCGCTGGCCCTGGCTGACCAAATTGCTAAGGATTATCAATTGGACGGCTACCAGTTGGTGGAATGCTCCAACGATATTCCGGCCACTTGGCTGCTGCTTTGGCACAAGCAACTGGATAACGGCGTATTGAACCCCTATGATATGGTGACTGTCACAGTGGACGCCCGGGACGGGTCCGTCATGCTGATGGACCGCAATTCGGAGGTGCCGGAAGTGACTGATGTTGTCGTCACCGAAGCTGGCGCGGTTCGTCGGTCGCAACCCCTGCGGAATGAGTTGGGAGGATTCTCAATCAATTCAACAACGCTAACTGTATTCCGTCCCAATTTTCACTGGGAATCTACAGAAGTCGAATATCAAGAGGCTGATTTTGTGCGGTTGGCTTGGTGTGTAACCTTAGAAGATGATTCTACGATTTATATTGACGCCCAGACTGGTGAAATCCTGGGCGGTGACCAAACACTTGCTATGCGTTCGCGTTCTGTTTGTGCAATTCCAAATATAGCCGGAGGTCAAGAATGTGTCCAGAATGCCGCAAAAGGATTAGCGGCGTTGGGATATACAAAGCACTTGAATGATGTGTGTTACTTCATTGAGGAAGCGGATATTTTATACATTCTTAATCAGTCGAATTTAAAAGCACTTTATTTGCGCTGTCATGGAGATGGCAAAGAGATTACAGATTTCGATAAAAAGCCATATCGAAGATGGAATATAAGTTACAAGCAAATAAATGGCGGGTATCGCTTTGTTTATCTGGATGCATGCTTATCCGCTCTAAAGCCATACTTTGCAAAGGCGTTTCTTGGAGAAGATCAGAGTAATAAATGTTTTGTTGGCTGGAACGTGAGTGTTCCGACAGGAACATCAAAAGACTTTGGATTCTATTTTTGGAATCTTGTCCGATCAAATTCTCCCACAATATTAGACGCAGTATTGAAAGCTCGCTCAACGGGCCTTAAAATGCACCCCAAGTGTAACCCAGGCTTCCATGGAGATGTCAGTTTTAATGGCCGCTCCGCATGAAGCAATTTAGATTTTGCGAATGCAGAAAGGAAGAATCATATGAAATTGCTGAAAATTCTCCTGCCTCTGGCCTTATGCTTCGTGCTGCTGGCCGGGTGCGGAAAAAAGGTGGAGCGGGCCAATCCCGAGGACTACTGGGACCACCCGTATCAGGAGCTGTCCCTGGGCGAGCTGGCGGACCCGGAGCGGATCGTCCTGGCCAAAAATGGCCGGGAGAAGTCCGTTTTTGAAAAGGGCAGCGACGAGTATGAACACCTGACCACCATGATCCGGTCGCTGATCGACACGGAGCTGGACAAAAACGAACAGATAGAGGAACTGGGTCGGAAGCTGGACCAGACCATGCTTTATATGAAGCTGGACGAGGGAACGTACCTGATTTATGAATACCCGGCGGATTCCTATGCCCCGGTGTACTTCTCCATCTCGGACTATCCCGATGACCTGCTGGTGTGCCTGGCCTCCGCCGACCCCCGAGACGATGTGAGCCCCCTCTGCTTTACTGGCGTTCGGGAGGTGCGGGACTATCTGAACAGCCTGTAAGCTGCGGCATCGCTGAAAACTCTAAAACGATCAACCAGGGGCGGTCCCGCGCGGGGCTGCCCCTGGTTGACTGTTTATAGAAAGCTACTCCTTATCCTCCGGACACACGGTGCACTCCTTGTGCTTGGCACCCTCGGTGGCGGGGAAAGAATGGGAATGACTGGCGGCCCCGCTATTGCAGGCGGACGCTTTCCGCCACCCGGACCACGTCGTCCACGGAGAAGCCCTGGCCGGTGACCAGCAGGATGGCGTTCAGGTCCTCCAGGGTGCAGGCGGCCACGGACACGCCCTCCTTGTGGATGGTGATGGCCGGATAGCCGCTGATGACCGTCTCCCGGACGTCGGCATTTTCCGTGTCCAGGTTCATGGCGCCGCCGCTGCTGAAAAGCAGCAGCTCCACGTCCAGCCAGCAGCCGTCGGAGTCGGTGTAATGATAATTGGAAAATCCGCGGTCGGACCGCTGCTCCTCCAGGGTCAGCCCCACAGGCAGCCAGTTCACCACCGGCTCATAGGTCTGGCCGTTGGCGGGGGCGGCGTCAGGGTTCAGCCGCAGCTCCGTGTGGGTGGGGAACACCTTTGCCGCCCAGTGCAGGGCCTTGCCGCGCAGGGTAGGGGACACGGCGAAGGCCGCCGTGAGACACAGCACCGCCGCCAGCACCGCCACGGCCACCCGGCTCATGACGCGGCGGGTGGTCCGGCCTGCCGCCTGCCGGTCCCGGCGGCGGAAGCCCCGGCGAAGGGTCTGCATGCAGCGCTGCTGCAGGGCAGGGGACAGGGCCGCCTCCGGGTCCTCCTCCAGCGCCCGGCCCAGCTGCCGGGCCTGCCGGTCCTGCTGCCGGGCCACCTGGTCCATCAGCAGAACGAACAGGGCCTCCTCCCGGGCCTGTTGACGGTCGTTCATATTGCATCCACTTCCTTTCGCAGATTTCGCTTTTCTGGTAACCCCTCTATATAAGTAACACCGGTTCCGGGAATTTGCAACCGGGTTTTTGAAAAATTTTCTTGCTTTTCCGGGAACGGCCTCTATAATATAAAATGTTGAATTTTTGGTCCGGCGGCTGCCGCCGGGGAGAGGAGGGTCCATATGCTGCCGATCTGCATCCTTGCGATCCGGGACGATGACGACCGGGCCTATATGACCCGCCTGTTTGTGAAGTATCAGCGGCTGATGTATCGCACCATCTATGATATCCTGGGCGACAAGTGGGCCACGGAGGACGTGCTGCAAACCACCCTGCTGCGGCTCATCGACCATCTGGACACCCTGCGCCGGCTGGAGCCGGAGGGTCTGGCGGGGTATATTGCCGCCGCCTGCCGCCACACGGCCTATAACGCCGTCCGGGACAGCGGCCGCCACCCCTGGCTGCCGCTGGACGGCGAACCGGAGGTCCCGGATGAGCGGCAGGAGGTGGAGGACCGGGTACTGCGCCGCCTGGAGCTGGACGCCCTGGCCCAGGTGTGGCCCCGGCTGGACGAGAACACCCGCTGGCTGCTGGAGGCCCGGTATATCCTGGACTATTCGGACGGGGAGCTGGCCCGGGAGCTGGGCGTGAAGCCCGACAGCGTCCGCATGGCCCTGACCCGGGCCAGGAGAAAGGCCCGCCGCCTGATGGAGAGCCAACACAACGAACAGAACGTATGAACCCCGGCGCATCGCGCCGGGGTTCATACGTTTTAAGAGAAGTTCGCAATGAAACGGGATCGGCTGGGTTCAGCGGCCGTACAGCTCCGTGACGCGGCGGATGCGCCGGGCCAGGGCCGGGGTGGCCTCGCCGGGCAGCAGACGCCACTGCCAGTTGCCGCTCTGGGTGCCGGGGACGTTGGTGCGGTGGTGCAGACCCAGCTCCAGATAATCCTGCATCTGGGCCACAAACAGCCGGGCCACGGAGCTCATGCCGCCCCGGATAAGGCCCCAGTTGAAGCCCTCCCCATCGTTGAGCCCCAGGTACTCCCGGGCATAGGCGATGTCCTCCGGTGCGGCCTCGTCCTTCCACAGGGCCAGGGGGCTGTTGTCGTGGGTGCCGGTATAGCACACGCAGTTCTCCCCGTAGGAGTGGGGCAGATAGCTGCTGGTATCCCGGGAATCGAAGGCAAATTCCAGCACCTTCATGCCCGGCAGGCCGGAATCCTGCAGCAGCTGCCGGACGCCGGGGGTGGGATAGCCCAGATCCTCGGCGATGAACCGCAGCTGGGGGAACCAGCCGGTGAGCACCCCCACCAGGTTCATGCCCGGGCCCTTGACCCAATGGCCGTTCTTGGCGGTAGTCTCGCCGTAGGGTACGGCCCAATAGGCCTCGAAGCCCCGGAAATGGTCGATGCGGATCACGTCATACAGCTTGGAGGCCCCGTCCACCCGGCGGATCCACCAGCCGAAGCCGTCGGCCTGCATCCGGTCCCAGGCGTACAGGGGGTTGCCCCACAGCTGACCGTCGGCGCTGAAATAGTCCGGCGGCACGCCGGATACCTCCGTGGGAACGCACTGGTCGTCCAGCTGGAAGCTCTCCGGCTCCGCCCACACGTCGGCGGAATCCATGGCCACATAAATGGGCAGGTCGCCGATGACCTGGATGTCCAGGCTGTGCAGATAGTCCCGCAGCCTGTTCCACTGCCGGAAGAACAGGAACTGCAGATAGGTGAACAGCTCCACGTCCTCCCGCAGCAGGGTGCGGTACCGCTCCAGCACCTCCGGGGATTTCCGCAGGCGGATGTCCGCGTCCTCCCACTCGGTCCAGGAGCGCATGCCGAAATGGCGCTTGCAGGCCATGTACAGGGCGTAGTCCGGCAGCCAGCGGCTGTTCTCCGCCTGGAAGGCGGCCACCTCTGCCTGGTCCCGGACCCAGCCCCGGTCCTTGGCCTTCTGCAGCACGGCGAAGCGGCTTTCGTAGATCTTTCCGTAGTCCACATACCGGGGTTCGGTGCCCCAGTTCTGCTCCTGTACCTCGCTCTTTTCCAGCAATCCGTCCTCTATCAGCATATCCAGGTCGATGAAATAGGGATTCCCGGCGTAGGTGGAAAAGCTCTGATAGGGGGAGTCGCCATAGCTGGTGGGGCCCAGGGGCAGCATCTGCCAGCAGCGCTGCCCGGCGGCGTGGAGGAAATCGGCAAAGTCATAGGCGGCCTTGCCCAGAGTCCCGATGCCGTAAGGAGACGGCAGGGAAAATACCGGCATCAAAATGCCGCTGCAACGATTCATATGTCAGTCACTCTCTTTTAAGAAAAAATGCGGTAAATCAGCCCTTTACGGCTCCGGCGGCCACGCCCTTGATGATGTGCTTCTGGCAGCACAGATAGAAGATGATCACCGGCAGGATGCTCAGCATGATCAGGGCCATGGTGGCGCCCATGTCCACGGTGCCGTAGCTGCCCTTCAGATACTGGATGTGGATGGGGATGGTGCGGTACTGGTTGATATCCAGCACCAGGCTGGGCAGCAGATAGTCGTTCCAGACCCACATGATCTCCAGCACGCCCACGGAGATCATGGTGGGCTTCAGCATGGGCAGCACCACCCGGAAGAAGGTGCCCACAGGGCCGCAGCCGTCGATGGCGGCGGCCTCCTCGATCTCCAGGGGCAGGCTCTTGACAAAGCCCGTGAACATAAACACCGCCAGACCTGCGCCGAAGCCCAGATAGATCACCGGAATGGTCCAGGGGGTGTTCAGGTGCATCTGGTCCGCCGTCCGGGCCAGGGTGTACATGACCATCTGGAAGGGCACCACCATGGAGAACACGCACAGGTAGTACACGATCTTGCTGACCAGGCTCCCCACCCGGGAGATATACCACGCCGCCATAGACGTGCACACCAGGATCAGGGCCGTGGAGGTGATGGTGATGAAGAAGCTGTAGAACACCACCTTGTAGAAGGCAAAGTTGCCGAAGGTCATGCCCTTGACATAGTTCTTCAGCCCCACGAAGGACTCCGCCGTGGGCATCTTGAAGGTCTCGGTGTTGACAAAGGCGTTGGCCTTCAGGGAGTTGATAAGCACCAGGAACACCGGCATCAGATAGAGCACGGAGATGATGGTGAATACCACCGTCAGCAGGGCCTGACGGCGCTCTCTGCGGCGCAGAGCATCGGATCTGATCATTGCTGCACCTCCTTGCGGCGGTTGGCCTGAAGCTGGATGATGCTGATGGCCGCCACCACGATGAAGAAGATCACGGCCTTGGCCTGACCCACGCCGCGGTTTCCGCCGCCGCTGGTGCCGAAGGCGTTGACGATGTTCAGGGCCAGCATTTCCGTTGTTTTGATGGTCTCTCCGTTGCCCAGCTGCTGGAAGGGACGTCCGGCGGTCAGGGCCAGGTTCTGGTCAAACAGCTTGAAGCCGTTGGTCAGGCTCAGGAACATGCAGATGGTGATAGAGGGCATCACGTTGGGGATGGTGACCCGCCACAGGGTCTGCCAGCGGTTGGCGCCGTCGATGCGGGCCGCCTCCAGCATGTCCTCAGGCACCGCCTGGAGTCCGGCGATATAGATGATCATCATATAGCCGATCTGCTGCCAGCACACCAGGATCACCAGACCCCAGAAGCCGTATTTCGTCTCCAGGATCACGGAGGTGTTGTACTTGATGAGGATGCCGTCGAAGATCATGGACCAGATATAGCCCAGCACGATGCCGCCGATGAGGTTGGGCAGGAAGAACACCGTGCGGAACACGTTGGTGCCCTTGAACTTCTGGGTCAGGGCGTAGGCGATGGTGAAGGCGAACAGGTTGATGGCCAGCAGGCTCACCAGGGCGAACAGCGCCGTGTACCAGAACGCGTGCATATAGCCGGGGTCCTGGAAGGCCTTTCGGTAGTTTTCCAGCCCTGTCCAGGTCCACTGGCTGGTGATGCGGAAGTTGCAGAAGGACAGAAACAGCCCCTTGAAGAAGGGGTACAGGAAGCCGATGCAGAAGGCCCCGAAGGTGGGCAGCAAAAACAGCCACACCATGCGCTTGATGGGGCGGCGGATCAGCCGGGAATTCAGCGCGGCCTGGTCCCGGCGGTGTTTCGGAAGTTTCATGACGCCTCTCTCCTATCTATGTATTTTCCGGGCGGCGCCCGGAGCTCTTGCCCGGTCCATACCGGCCAACAGCTCTGTGCGCCGCGGGTGAGAAAAATCGGGGGCGGGCGATAAGCCCGCCGGTCCTATTGCGTTACAACGGAGCGCTTATAGCTCAGCCGTTCTCCTTGGCATACTGGGTGGCCCAGCCGTCCACGAAGGCGGTCTTGACGTTGTCCCAGCTGCCGCCGTTGACGGTGTACTGAGTCAGAGCATCCACCACGCCCGCACGCCAGTCATCCACGGCGGGGGTCCAGTTGAAGGCCCAGGTCACAATGTAGTTGCCGGCAGCGGTATAGGCGTTGGCATCGGCAAAGAACACGTTGGCGGGAGTCTTGGCGTTCTTGAAGGGGCAGGGGCCAAACTGCTCGGCCAGCATGGTGGTGCCCTCGTCGGAGGTGACGACCCACTTCATGAAGTCCAGAGTGGCCTGGATGTCCTCTTCCTTGGCGTTCTTGTTGACGGCCCAGCAGTTCTCGGTGCCGCAGCACAGACCGGCCTTCTCCTCGCCCTCAACGCCGCAGTAGATGGGGATCATGGCCAGATCCTCGGGGTTCATCTTGAAGCCCTTGTCATCACTGGTGACCAGGTTGGCATACTCCCAGGAACCGTTCTGGAAGAACACGGCCTTGCCCTGGCCGAACTCGGCCTCGGAGGCGTCGCCGGTGGCGGTGGTCAGAGCAGCGCCGGTGGTGGCGGAGTCAGTGGTGTACAGATCCCAGACGTTCTTGAAGGCGTCCAGATAGGTGCCCTTGATGGCGGCGGGCTGAGCGGTGACCTTGTCATCCCGGAACTCATAGAACAGGGGCATGTTGGCCAGGTGACCGGAGAAGCGCCAGCTGGAGGAGCCCTCCAGACCGGCGGAGCTGAAGGCGTCGAAGCCCAGCTCGGCGGCGCGGCTGTGGATGTCGTCGGCGACCTTCTTCAGGGACTCGAAGTTGGTGATGTCGGACAGCTCATAGCCGGCCTGCTTCAGCAGAGCCTTGTTGACGATGATGCCATAGGCCTCATAGCAGTAGCCGATGGACACGGTCTCGCCGTTGGCATTCTTCAGGTTGAAGTCCTGGGTGGTCATTTCCTTCATGACGTCGGTGTTATCCAGAGGATAGCAGAAATCGCCATAGGAGTTGACAGCGCCCTGGTTGCCCACCTGGAACATGGTGGGAGGAGTGGACTTGTCCAGCTCGGAGGTCAGCATGGTGTCATACTGGCCGGAAGCGGCGGTGACGACCTTGACCTCCACGCCGGTCTTTTCGGTGTAGGTCTTGGCCAGCGCCTGCCAGGCCTGATCGGCCTCGGGCTTGAAGTTCAGGTAATACACGGAGCCCTTGGCCTCCGTGCCGCCGTTTGCGGGGGTCTTGGCGCAGGCTACCAGGGACAGAGCCATGACAGCGGCCAGGATCAATGCAAGAGTTTTCTTCATGATCATTTCTCCTTCATTATATATTTTTCAGGCGGTTTCCGCCGGAAAAACTAAGAAATGTCCCGCACGGACTCGCCGGTCCGCAGGGTGGTGTGGGCCGTCTCCCGGATGGGGCCGCCCCGGTGCTCCACCATGTCCAGCAGGATCTCCACGCTGCGCCGGCCCATGTGCTCCATAGGCTGGCAGAGGGTGGTCAGGGTGGGGTTGATATAGTCCGAGACGGTCAGTCCGTCGATGGCGATGACGGAGCAGTCCTCGGGGATCCGCCGTCCGGCCTCCCGCAAAGCCCGCATGGCCCCGATGGCCATGTTGTCGGAGATGGCGAACAGGGCGGTGAACTGCGCCCCCGCCAGCAGACGCCGCTGCATGGCCAGATACGACTGCCGGATGTCGAAGGAACCGGCCTCGATGACCAGCTCCTGCTCCAGGGGCAGCCCGTGGGCCGCTAAGGCCCGGACATAGCCCTGATACCGCAGCTGGCTGATGGAGCGGTCCTCCGTGCCGGAGACCAGCGCCGCAATGCGCCGGTGGCCGCAGCGGTACAGCTCCGTTACCGCCCGGCAGGCCTCCTCCTCGTCGGCGATGGACACCGAGGCGTAGGAGTCCGGCGGCAGGGTGCCGTACTGGTTGTCATACGAGCAGCAGACATAGGGGATGTTCAGCGGCGCCAGCTCCTGGGGGGTATAGTCGGACCGGCCGCCCAACAGGATCAGGCCCCGCAGCCGCTTTTCCCGCTCCATCATGGCGCCCCGCTTCACCTCGTCGTCGCAGGTGCCGATCTGCTGCATCACCAGGGTATAGCCCCGGGCCGTGACCTGCTCCTCGATGACCCGGATGATATCCGTGTAAAACGGGTTGGACACGCCCCGCACCACCAGGCCGATGGCGTCGGACTTGGTTTTCACCAGGTCCCTGGCGGTGTTGTTGGGAATGTAATTGGATCGTTGAATGGCGGAGAGCACCCTGCGCCGGTTTTCCGGACTGACGTCTGGCCGGTCGTTGAGCACCCGCGACACCGTGCTGACGCTTACGCCGCACTGCCGCGCAATATCCTTGATGGTCATAAAGCGCGTCTCGTCTCCCTTCTTCTGCCATTCCAAAGAGGCGGCAACATTACCGGTAACGTTTCCGACCCCCTATGGCCCTACTTTACCAACTTTCGTCCCGTCTGTCAATGGCAATTGTGATTTTCTCCGAATCTCACAGTTTTTTGTCGTATTCTGTTGTGATTTTAACGGACGTCCTCCGCCAGCAGAGCGGCGATGCCGGACTCGCCCACCACCCGCAGGCCCTGCTGGCGCAGCAGGGCGGCGGTGATGCCCCAGCCTTCCGTCAGAACGCCGGAAAAGGTGCCGTCATACACGGCCCCGGAGCCGCAGGAGGGGCTGCGTTCCTTGAGCACGGCGGCCTGGGCCCCGGTGAGCCGGGCCAGCTGCGCCGCAGCCTCCGCGCCCCGGCGATAGGCCTCCGTCACGTCCCGGCCGTCCCGGGTGACCACCCGGTCCCCCCGAATTTCTGCCGGAGTCCGGGGCGTGGGCAGTCCCCCGAAAATCTCCCCGCACACGGGGACCACATGGTGCTTTTCGCACAGGGCCCGGGCCAGGGGATGGGCCTTGCTCTGCCCGTCGTACCGGCAGGGGACCCCCAGCAGGCACGCGCTGACCAGAATCGTCACAGTGTCAGCTCCTTTCCGTTCAGGCAGGCATAGACCAGCGTCTCCCCCTGATACCGCAGCTTCAGGGAGAAAAACGGCGCCACCTGCCGCAGCAGGTCCAGAAAGATCCGGTCCCCGGCCCACTGGGGCAGGGCCGCCAGCCGGTCCTTGTGGATCCACTCCAGCACCCCCTCGTCGCAGTCCTCCCGGACCTGGCCGGTCCACTCCGTGGCGGTGAACAGGTGCATATATTCCGTTTCCCACCGGTCGGACACAAAGGTGACGATGCCCCGGTAGCGGTATCCGGTGACGGTGAGCCCCGTCTCCTCGTTGATCTCCCGCAGGGCGCACTCCTCGGGGCTTTCGCCGTCCAGGAACTTGCCGCCGATGCCGATCCACTTGTCGCGGTTGCAGTCGTTTTCCTTTTTCACCCGGTGGAGCATCAGATACTCCCCGGCGGGGTTTTCCAGATAGCAAAGGGTGGTATAGCGCATACGTCCGCCTCCTTCGGCCCACTATTATAGTGTATCCCCCGAAAAAACGCAACTCTTGTGGAAACCTCCGGGCTGTGATATAATACCGGCATCATCTGTGGAAATGCGAGGTATTGCTATGCTGCTGATCCGTAACGCTTACATAAAGCCCATCACCGGGCCGGATATCCCCAACGGCTGCCTGCTGGCCGAAGATGGCCGCATCACCGCCGTGGCGGCCCACATCGACGCCCCGGAGGGCTGCACCGTCATCGACGCCGGCGGCCGCCTGCTGACTCCCGGCTGCGTGGAGGCCCACTGCCACATCGGCCTGGACAACCAGTGCCTGCGCTGGGAGGGCATGGACTATAACGAGATCGTGGACCCCCTGACCCCCCAGCTGCGGGCCATCGACTCCATCAACCCCCAGGACGAGGCCTTCCCCAACGCCATCCGGGGCGGCGTCACCACCGCCTGCACCGGCCCCGGCAGCGCCAACGTGGTGGGCGGCACCTTCACGGTGCTGAAGCTGGCAGGCAAGCGGGTGGACAATATGCTGCTGAAGGAGCCCGCCGCCATGAAGTGCGCCTTCGGCGAGAATCCCAAGGGCTGCTATGGCCAGGGCCTGAAGAAAAGCCCCATGACCCGCATGGCCGTGGCGGCGCTGCTGCGGGAGCTGCTGTTCAAGACCCAGCGCTATCGGGACGATAAGCTGGCCGGGAAGAATCCCCCCTTCGACATGAAGCTGGAGGCCATGCTGCCGGTGGTCAACGGCGAGATCCCCCTGAAGTGCCACGCCCACCGGGCCGACGACATCCTCACCGCCGTGCGGATTGCCAAGGAATTCGGGGTGAAGGCCACCCTGGACCACTGCACCGACGGCGAGCTCATCGCCGACGAGCTGGCCAAGGAGGGCCTGCCGGTGTTCGTGGGGCCCACCCTGGGCAGTAAGAGCAAGGCCGAGCTGCGCCACAAGAGCTTCACCACCCCCGGCGCCCTGTACAAGGCCGGGCTTACCGTCAGCATCATCACCGACGCCCCGGTGATCCCCCTGGAGAAGCTGCCCATGTGCGCGGGTCTGGCCGCCGACGCGGGCCTGCCTATGGACGAGGCCTGGCGGGCCATCACCATCAACCCCGCCCGCAGCCTGGGCATCGACAGCCGGGTGGGCAGCCTGGAGCCCGGCAAGGACGCCGATTTCGTCCTGTGGACCGCCGATCCCCTCACCACCATCGGCGGCCAGGCGTATATGACCGTCATCGACGGCCGGATCGTGTATCAGGCGGAGTAAAATCGCCTAAATTCCCGGGAAATCCCGATTTCCTCTTGCGAAGCGCCGGGTTTTCCTGTATAATCAACCAATAGCACATTACAAAGGGTACCGCGTACCTATTTTCGAGAGGACTGAAACAACTATGAGTGCATCCAGAGAAAAGAAAGCCCGCCAGGAATTCAACGCCAGCGGCGCAGTGGACCCCAAGGCCGCCCGTGAGGCGGAGGAGCGGGCCAAGCAGCGCCGGAGCAACTGGCTCTATGGCGGTATTGCCATTGTGTTCGTGCTGGTGGCCGCTGCGCTGCTGGTGTGGAACTCCAACGTGATCCAGCGGGGCTCCGCCGCCGTCACCGTGGAGGGCGAGACCTATTCCGCCGCCGAGGTCAGCTATTTCTATCATGTGGCCTATAACTCCATTGCCCAGAACCAGTATGCCTCCTATTACGGCCTGAGCACCTCCACCCCCCTGACCCAGCAGAGCCTCAGCGACATGGCCAAGACCCTGCTGGGCGTGTCCGAGGACATGACCTGGGACGCCTATTTCAGGGACGCCGCCAAAAAGAGCCTGATCCAGATCACCATGCTCAAGAAGGGCGCTGCCGAGAAGGGCATCACCTGGAACGACGACATGCAGAAGGAGCTGGACTCCACCATGGACACCCTGGCCTCCTATGCCAAGTCCGCCGGTAAGAGCGAGGGCGAGTACCTCAAGCAGCTCTACGGCAGCAACATGACCAAGAAGATCTTCCAGGGCATCCTGAAGGATACCATCATCGCCTCCCACTATCAGCAGGACTACATCGACAGCCTGCAGTACACCGACGAGGAGCTCCAGAAGTACTATGAGGAGAACAAGAACTCCTTCGATGTGGCCAACTATGAGATGATCACCTTCAACGGCGCCGCCGCCTCCACCAAGGACGCCGACGGCAACACCGTCCAGCCCACCGAGGAGGAGAGCGCCGCTGCCCTGCAGAAGGCCAAGGACGCCGCCAACGCGGCCCTGGAGCAGGTCAAGGGCGGCGAGCTCCTGGCCAAGGTGGCCAAGGACTATGAGCCCATCGGCACCTATTCCCACCCCGAAGCCGGCACCTACAGCGGCAATGCCGCCACCAAGTGGGTGTTTGACGAGAGCCGCCAGGAGGGCGACACCGAGATCGTGGAAAACGGCACCTCCATCTATCTGCTGGTGTTCCACAGCCGGACCCGCAACGATTATAACACCGTGGACGTGCGCCACATTCTGTTCAAGGTGGACACCACCGGTCTGGACAGCAAGGCCGAGGATTACCAGGCCAAGCTGGAGGAGCTGAAGGCCGGCAAGAAGCAGGAGGCCGAGAACGCCCTCCAGGCCTGGAAGGACGGCGGCGGCGAGGAGGCTTTTGCCAAGCTGGCCAATGAGCTGTCTGACGACACCGGCTCCAACACCAACGGCGGCCTGTATAAGCAGGTTTACAAGAACCAGATGGTCACCGGGTTCAACGACTGGTGCTTCGACGAGAGCCGCCAGGCGGGCGATACCGGCATCGTGGAAAACGACGGCAATTACATCGGCTACCACGTCATGTACTTCGTGGGCACCGACGATCCCTATTGGATGGTCCAGGTCCGCAACGCCATGACGAACAAGGCGTACTCTGAGTGGTCCGCCAACCTGGTCAAGGACATCACCGCCACCGAGAACTCCGGCATGAAGTACGTGGGCTGAGCCCCGTCTCCCATAACGGCATAACCAAAAGAGGCGGGCCTGCGCCAGCCTCTTTTTTCCATGCCGGGGCCGGAGCAATTTTGGGTATTTTGCAATTTTCCCTTGCAAGTTCCGGCGGAATATGGTATAAATGGGGGTGCTGAAAATGCTTTGAACGGGAAGTTCCGCAATCATCGCCTTTCCAAGAGAGGACCGGTCACCGGCTGCAAGCCGGTCCGTCAGGCGCTGCGGTGTTCGCCCGGGAGCTGCCGCGAGGAAATGCGCGGACGGGTCGTCCCCCGTTATCGGGAAAACGAGTGCGCGGGTTTTGCCGCGAAGCTGGGTGGTACCACGGAAGCCGTATGCCTTTCGTCCCTTAGTTTTGGGATGAAAGGCATTTATTTTTTCCCCGAACGAATCCCACTTTTAATAGTTAATAAGGAGGAAGCTCATGGACAAAAACTTGTTAAAGGAATTCATCATTGAAGAATATGAGAAAGATTTTGTGGTATATGCTACCGACGAAGCCTATCGGCTATTGGGTGTAGAAGTCCCGCAGCCTATTAGTCCAGTAACGGAGTATACCGTTGACAGAACGCATTATGTGGTGATACGGAACGTGTCGGGAGATACCATTGATGTAGAGTATTACCGAGAGGCAGTATTGACTTACTTGGCAAGCAGATATCGCATTGACGGCCTTCTCAGAGAATCAGACGGAAATAGCCATGATGCCAATTGGCAGTACGAAGTATATATTTTTAATACTGGTTACTGCCCGGAGGAGCTGTCATCCTACATCATAAAAACAGGCGGACTATATGTCAGCGCAACCGAGGTACTGAAAAAAGAAAAAATTACGGAAGAGATCATCGAGACTTGGTCGGAAGAATATGATCTCGACGGCAACGGGGAAGGCCAAAGAACTGTTTATTGCTCTACGCCGGATGGCTCGGCGCATTTTGCCTTTGGCCTGTCCCTAGGTTGTGATCCCGGCAGGGAATTGCCGGAGAATCGGTATCCACTTGCTCTGAGAACGAGCAGAGCAGATCAGATATGTCGGACAGGCTACAAGCGCTTACCCGCAGCCACACCTGCTGGCAGCGCATCCGGCGGAGAAAGCCAGCCGTGTCAGGCAGACAGCGAGCCGCACGCAATCAAGGCCGCACCGGACGGCGGCGCATCCGAATGCTCCCATCCCTCCCTATGGCAGCGCATTTGCAGATTTATGCGGAAGCTTTTCTAGGCAGACCACTCCGCATTACAACCTTGTGCTATTACCGATACAAATCCGCAAAGGGCTGTGGCCGGAGCTTTTCGAGAACCGGCCCGCAGCATCCCCTACAGCACAGTCTTTGCAGGGAAACTCTAAAAACTTCCACCCCATAATACAAGGAGGAATCATTACCGATGAAAGAAAAACTGACACAGCTGCTGCAGGAGGGGCAGGAGAAGATCCGCGCCGCCCGCAGCGAAGGCGAGCTGCAGGAGGTCAAGGGCCTGCTGCTGGGCAAGCAGGGCGCCCTGACGGGGCTTCTGAAGGAGCTGCCCCGGCTGGACGTGAGCCTGCGGCCGGAGATGGGCAAGGCCGTGAACCAGGCCAAGACCCAGCTGACGGAGCTGCTGGAGAGTAAGCGGGAGGAGCTGAAGCTGAAGGCCTCCGAGGTGGACCCGGACTTTGACATCACCGTCCCCGGCACCGCCCCCCTGTCCGGCGGCCTGCACCCCATTACCCAGATGTGCTATGACCTGAACGACGCGTTCCGGTCCATGGGCTTTGAGATCTTCGAGGAGTCCGACATCACCAGCGAGCTGTACGGCTTCGACAACCTGAACTTCCCCCCCAACCACCCTGCCCGGGAGAGCATGGACACCTATTGGCTGGAGGGCCACGACAAGGGCCAGTGCTGGGAAAAGCTGTGCCTGCGGCCCCATCTGACCGGCGGCTCCGTCCGCTATATGCAGACCCACAAGCCCCCCTACCGCTTCGTGTACCCGGGCCGGGTATACCGCAACGAGACCACCGACGCCCGCCACGAGCGCGCCTTCTTCCAGTATGAGGCCCTGATCGTGGACAAGGACTTCACCTTCGCCTCCGGCAAGGTGATGATCAAGAGCATCCTGTCCAAGGTATTCGGCCGGGACGTGCCGGTGCGGATGCGGGCGGGCTTCTTCCCCTTTGTGGAGCCGGGGTTCGAGATCGACATGGGCTGCCTGGTGTGCGGCGGCAAGGGCTGCAGCGTGTGCAAGCACGTGGGCTGGATCGAGATCATGCCCGGCGGCACCCCCCATCCCAATGTCCTGCGCTCGGCGGGCCTGGATCCGGACGAATACACCGGGTTCTATGTGAACATCGGCCTGGACCGGCTGGTAATGATGCGCTACGGCGTGGATGACGTGCGTATGTTCCACAGCGCCGACCTGCGCTTCCTGGAACAGTTCCGTTAAAAGGAGGGGAAACACATGAAAGTATCACTGAATTGGATCAAGGATTACGTGGACCTGCCCCAGGATATGGACCTGACGCGGCTGGCCTATGACCTGACCATGTCCACCGTGGAGGTGGAAGGGGCCGAGGACCTGGCCCGGCGGTTCGACCACATGCTGGTGGGCCGGATCGTGGAGGTGTGCCCCCATCCCAACGCCGACAAGCTGCAGATCTGCCGCACCGACATCGGCGGCGGTGACATCCGGGATATCGTCTGCGGCGGCACCAACGTCCGCCCGGGCATGAAGGTGGCCGTGGCCGCCCCGGGAGCCATGTGCCGCTGGCACGGCGAGGGCGAGCCGGTGGAGATCAAGGAGGCCAAGCTCCGGGGCGTCAAGAGCTACGGCATGATCTGCGGCGCGGTGGAGATCGGCCTGGGGGACCTGTTCCCCACCACCGAGGAGGCCCACATCCTGGACCTGAGCGCCTTTGACGCCCCGGCGGGCACCCCCATTGCCGACGCCCTGGACCTCAACGACATCATCCTGGAGATCGACAACAAATCCATGACCAACCGGCCCGACCTGTGGGGCCATTACGGCATCGCCCGGGAGCTGGCGGCTCTGTATGACCTGCCTCTCAAGCCCCTGCCCCCCTTCACCTGCGGCGCCGGGTCCGACGGCCTCACCGTCACCGTGGAGGACACGGAGCGCTGCCCCCGCTACATTGGCGCGGCGGTAGAGGGTCTGTCCGTGAAGCCCGCCCCCTTCCGGATGCAGAGCCGCATCTGGCGGGTGGGCATGCGGCCCATCAACGCCCTGGTGGATATCACCAACTATGTGATGCTGGCCACCGGCCAGCCCACCCACGCCTTTGATTCCGACAACATTGCCGGGCATATCATCGTCCGCCGGGCCCAAAACGGCGAAAAGCTGGAGCTGCTCAACGGCAAGGAGCTGGCCCTGTCCGCCGACGACCTGGTCATCGCCGACGAGGCGGGGGTGGTGGGTCTGGCAGGCGTCATGGGCGGCGCCAAGGACTCCGTCCTGCCCACCACCAACAAGGTGATTCTGGAGATTGCCAACTTCCAGGCTGCCGGCGTCCGCCGCACGGCCCTGCGGTACGACAACCGCACCGAGGCCTCCTCCCGGTATGAAAAGGCCATCGACCCGGAGCGCTGCGACCAGGCCCTGTCCCTGGCCATGTCCCTGTTCCGGGAGCTGTATCCCGACGTGCGCGTCACCAGCTTCTGCGACCAGTATCCCGCGAAGCTCCAACCGGCGGAGATCGACGTGTCCCTGCGGTGGCTGGACCGCCGCCTGGGCAAGCACCTGACCAACGACGAGATCGCCCATAAGCTGGGCCTGCTGGGCTTCCGGCTGGACTTCGACGGCGACGACATGCACGTCACCGTGCCCACCTGGCGCTCCACCGGCGATGTGGCCATCAAGGCCGACATCATGGAGGAGGTGGCCCGGATGGTGGGCTACGAGAACTTCCAGGCCGCCCCCATCACCACCTCCTTTGACGGGGCCATCAACCAGCTGGACAAGGACCTGGAGCGCCGGATCAAGGAATATCTGGCCATCCGCTGCGGCATGCAGGAGATCTTCACCTATCCCTGGATGGACGAGTCCTATGTAAACGCCATTTTGCAGGACACCGCCGGAATTCTGGCCCTGTCCACCCCGCCGTCTCCCTCCGAGCGGCTGATCCGCTCCTCTCTGCTGCCCAACCTGTGCAAGGCCGTGGCGAAAAATGAGCGGTACTTCACGGAGTTCTCCCTGTTTGAGACGGCCCAGGTGTTCAAGGACGCGGACTATTCCGCCCCCTATGACCCACGGGAGCTGCTGCCCTCCCAGCGCAAGAACATCGCCGGCGCCTTCGTGGCCCCGGCCAAGGACGTGACGGCCCTGTTCCGCCGGGCCAAGGGCGCCGTGGAGCAGATGCCCCGCTACACCCACATGGAGGGCTTCACCTTCCGCCAGGAGAAGCGCCCGGTGTGGGCCGACCAGGTGGTGTGGCTGAACATCTATCTGGGTGAGGAGCAGGTGGGCAATCTGGCGATGCTTGCCCGGAAGCCCGCCATGGCCTGCGGCATCAAGAACCTGGCGGTGATGCTGTTCGAGCTGGACGTGGACGCCTTGAGGCCCTTCCGCTCCCGCACCAACACCTTCACCCACCTGCCGGAGTATCCCATGACCGACTACGACATCTCCCTGCTGTTCGACAGCCAGGTGAAGTGGAGCCAGATGCACGACGTCATCGCCCAGGGCATCCACGAAAACGGCCTGCTCCATGGAGCGGATTTTGTGGACGAGTACCACGGCAAGCAGGTGCCCGCCGGGAAGAAGTCCGTCACCATCCGGCTGACCATCGGCTCTCTGGAAAAGACCCTGACCTCCACGGAGATCGAGGAGTGCGCCTCCGGCGTCATCAAGAAGCTCACCAAGCGCCTGGGGGCGGAGCTGCGCACCCGGTAAAATCCGTTTTTTCCTCTTTACAGCGCCGGAAAAATAGCGTATACTGATGGTGAATCAATAGAAAGGGGAGAAAGCCCGCATGGATGATTTCACCAGAAAGTTTGACGCCGCCCAGGATAAGGACGAGCAAATCCACTTTATCCTTACCTCCGTGTATGAGGCGCTGAAGGAAAAGGGGTACGACCCCATCAACCAGATCGTGGGCTATATCCTGTCCGAGGACCCCACCTATATCACCAACCACAACGGCGCCCGGACCCTGATCTGCAAGGTGGACCGGGACGAGCTGCTGCAGGTGCTGGTGAAGAATTATCTGGAAATCTGAGTGTCATAACAAAAGCCGCCCTGGCCGGGCGGCTTTTGTTATGACAGTGGGAGCTTTCAGGCCCACAGGGCCTTCATGAAATCGGGATAGGCCTTGTCGCAGATGTCCACGCAGCGGTTCATCAGCTCCAGGCAGATCTCGCCCACGTCGTGGGTGCGGAAGGCGGCGTCCATCTCCGCCTGAACGGTGTTGTCATTGGTGTCCAGCACGAACTTGGCAAAGCGGAAGCGGCGGTTGGTCTCGTTGACCACCTTGAAAAAGCCCTCCACCCGGTTTTCGGGGAGCTTCACGATGTCGAACACGCGGATGGCCACGTCCTCGCAGTCCTTGTTGAAGAAAAAAATCATGCGGATGGAGGGAATGCTGTCTCCGGTGTATATCACGGTGACCTTCTCCATGCCGGAGTCGGTGACCTCAATGTCGGAGTGCTTGATGTCCTTGGCGTCCATGGCCTGGATGAACTGGCGGGTAGAATCGAGCATGAAAGGGACCTCCTTGATGGTAATTGATTCGTTACTCCATATATACCCCTTTTCCGGGGAATTGTCAACCGTCGGAATTGTCGGGGCGGCGGACAAAAAAATCTCGCCACCGGAGGAAAACCGTGCTATACTAAGGGAAAAATCCGGGAGGTGACGGGATGGAGGAGATCACGGCGGCCTATGTGCGGCGGCTTCTGCCCCAGCGGGACCCCATGGGCCACAAGGGCGCCTTCGGCAAGGTGCTGTGCGTCTGCGGCAGCGTGGGCTTTTCCGGCGCGGCGGTTTTCGCCGGCCGGGCGGCGGTGCGCACCGGGTCGGGGCTGGTATACCTGGGGGTGCCGGAGCCGGTGTGGCCGGTGGCGGCAATGAAATGCGACGAGGTGATGCCCTTCCCCCTGCCGTCGGAGGAGGGGAAGCTGTCCCCCCTGGCAGAGGAGGCCATCCGGCAGCGGGCCGGGGGCTGCGATGCGGTGCTGGTGGGCTGCGGCCTGGGGCGCAGCCCCGGGTGCGACGGGCTGGTGCGGCGGCTGCTGGACCTGCCCCGGCCGCTGGTGCTGGACGCCGACGGCATAAACGCCCTTTCCGGGCATATGGATGCATTGTCCCGGCGGCGGGACCGGATCACCGTGCTGACCCCCCATGAGGGGGAGTTTGTCCGGGCCGGAGGCGATCTTTCCCCGGGCCGGGAGCGGGCGGCGGCGGACTTCGCCCGGGAGCACGGGGTATACCTGGTGCTGAAGGGGCCGGGGACCATCGCGGCCGCCCCGGACGGGCGGTGTATGCGCAATCCCACCGGGAACTGCGGCATGGCCAAGGGCGGCAGCGGCGATGTGCTGGCGGGGATGCTGGTGAGTCTGCTGGGCCTGGGCCTGCCGCCTATGGACGCCTGCTGCGCCGCGGTGTGGCTCCATGGCCGGGCCGGAGACCTGGCCGCCCGGGAGGTGGGCCTGTGGGGCATGACCCCATCGGACCTGCTGGATCGGATCCCGGCGGCTCTGCGGGAGGTCACGGAGTGAGGCTTATCCAAAAGAGCTTTGCTCTTTTGGATAAATTAGGTTCCCGCTCCGACCCGCGCGTCCAAATGAGCCTTTTGCTCATTTGGACACACTCTCTCCGCGCAAAGTATTTTTCGCGACGTACACGCCCAACGGAAGTCCCCTTGGGGGGCGCCGCCGCGAAAAATGGATCGGACTTGATTCGCGGCCTGCGAGCCGCGAACTCTGCGAGGCGCATAACGGCCCGAGGCGGGCAGCGTGACAGACAGATAGATGTTGGGATAGCGGAGGGCCTTCCGGAAAGGGAGGGTTTACCGTGAAAAAATGCTTGGTATGGCTGCTGGCGGCGGCGCTGCTGCTGGCCGGCTGCGGAAAAAAGACCGCGTCGCAGGCGGAGAGTCTGCGCCAGCGGTACCGGGAGATGCAGGCCGCCCATATGGAGGCGGAGATCACCTGTCACCTGGAGACGGAGAACCGCACGTTCACCGTGTCCTGCGACTGGACCCCCACCGGCGCCGGGACCACCGTTACAGGCCCTGAGGACCTGGCGGGGCTGACGGCCTCCGTCAGCGGAGAGGATCTGACGGTGTCCTATGACGGGGCGGCTTTGTCCGCCGGAAGCCTGCGGGACGTGGCCCCGGCCAACTGTCTGCCGTGGCTGCTGCGGGCCATGGAGGAGGGGTATCTGGTGGACGCGGGGCAGGAGACCCTGGAGGGGCTTGACTGCCTGCGCCTGGCCCTGGACACCACCGCCCCCGGCGGTAAGGTGCTGTGCACCGTTTGGCTGGGCGGGGACGGGGCCCCGCTGTATGCCGAGTTTTCTCAGGACAGCCGCGTGGTGCTGACGGCCCGGCTGCTGTCCTTTACTTCAGAATAAAGAGAGGCTATCATCATGGAATCCACATTAAAGAGAACCTGGGCGGAGATCGACCTGGACGCTCTGGCCCACAACTATGGCCGCCTGCGGCGGCACATCGGGCCGAAGGTCCGCTTCCTGGGCGTGGTGAAGGCCGATGCCTACGGACACGGGGCCGTGCAGGTGGCCCGGACCCTCCAGGACCTGGGGGCCGACTATCTGGCGGTGTCCAGCATCGACGAGGCCATGGAGCTGCGGGCCAACGGCGTGACCATGCCGGTGCTGATCCTGGGCCACACCCCCAAGGAGCAGGTGGGGCGGCTGATAGAGCACCACATTACCCAGGCGGTCACCTGCAAGGCCAAGGCCCTGGAATACAGCCGGGAGGCCGCGGCCCTGGGCGGGACCCTGAAAATCCACATCAAGGTGGACACCGGCATGTCCCGGCTGGGCTACCTCTGCGACGGCAGTCACTTTGACGGCGGCGTGGCGGGCATCTGTGAGGCCTGCGGCCTGCCGGGGCTGGAGGCGGAGGGCATCTTCACCCACTTCGCCGTGGCCGACGAGCAGGACCAGGAGAGCCGGGCCTATACCCGGCGGCAGTTCGACCTGTTCTGCCGGGTGATCCGGGCGGTGGAGGAAAAGCGGGGGGTGCGGTTCCCCCTGCGCCACTGCGCCAACACCGGGGCCACCGCCTGCTATCCGGAGATGCACCTGGACATGGTGCGGCCGGGCCTGCTGCTGTACGGCTACGGCGAGTTTGCCCAGAGACTGGACCTGCGGCCGGTGATGACCCTGAAAACCACCATCAGCACCACCAAGACCTATGAGCCGGGCACCTCCGTCAGCTATGGGCGGCTGTTCACCACCCAGCGGCGCACCCGCATGGGCGTGGTGCCCTACGGCTATGCCGACGGGTTCTTCCGGTGCCTGTCCGACCGGTGCAGCCTGATGACCGCCAAGGGGCCCGCGCCCCAGCGGGGCCGCATCTGCATGGATATGTCCATGATCGACCTGACGGACCTGCCGGGGGTGGACGTGGGGGACGAGGTGGAGATCTTCGGGCCCCGCAACCCGGTGGAGGTCATGGCCGCCCAGGCGGGGACCATTCCCTATGAGCTGACCTGCGCCGTCAGCAAGCGGGTGCCCCGGGTGTATTTACAGAACGGACAGGTGACGGAGCGGGAGCTGCTGCTGCGGTTCTGACGCACGCCGCCGCCTGCCGCCCCATAGAATGAAGCGGGGCGGGAAAACCGGGTATAAATCCCCGGGCTGCGTGGGAGAATGAAAGTGACCCGTTTTTTCCGGGTACTTCTTCCGGCGGAGTGTGAACGTTTGTGGATACGAATGTCAAGCGCGGCGAAATTTATTATGCCGACCTGAGCCCGGTGGTAGGCAGCGAGCAGGGGGGCGTGCGCCCGGTGCTGATCGTGCAGAACGACACCGGCAACCGCCACAGCCCCACCGTCATCGCGGCGGCCATCACCTCCCAGATGGGCAAGGCCAAGCTGCCCACCCACATCGAGGTGGCGGCCCAGTGCTGCGGTCTGCCCAAGGATTCCGTGATCCTGCTGGAGCAGATCCGCACCCTGGACAAACGCCGCCTGCGGGAGCGGATGGGCCGGGTGGACGGCGCGGTGATGGAGCGGGTGGACGACGCCATTGCGGTGAGCTTCGGCCTGCCCCGCAGCAGATTGGTATAGCGGCCCGGCGGAGGGTACATAACCTTCCCCAGGCAGGAGCTCCCCCGGGAGAGGCATTTGTCTCTCCTGGGGGAGCTTTTTTGCCTTGACGGGGCCGCCTGGGTATGGTATCATAAGGTTTACAGAACATAAACAAAGGAGGTATGACCATGTATGAAGCATTTCGGGAGGCGCCGCAGTCCAAAAAGGACCGCAGCCGCCTGAAGCTGGGGCTGTGGATCACCCTGGCGGCGGTGCTGCTGGCGCTAACGGCCACGCCGCTTGTGTGGGCGTCCCGGCAGAGCGCGGCATACCGCCGGTATATGGACGCTCTGAACGGCAGCGTGCTGTATGCCCGGGAACATGACGGCGTGTGGCTGGAGCGGGCCGGCAGCCGCGTCCACTATCCTCAGCTGGCCGGGGCCGGTATCAGCGAAAAGCTCCGGCAGGCCGGAATGGGAAAGCGCCAGCAGGAGCTGCCGGAGGGAGAGGGTGTGACCCTGGACTTCGGCGACGGCAGTCTTCTGCGGCTGTGGGAGGTGCCGATCCGGGGCGGCTATACCCCTGAGGAGACCTTCGGCGTGTTCGTGGCTTATACCTATCCCGACGGAGAGACATACTGCTATGATACCGATAACCTGGGGTGGGACCGGGTGGTGGACAGCCTGCCCTCTGCCGGGTAAGGCGGGACGGGGCATCCCCGGCGGAGACTGTGCATACACTGGCACAGCCCCTGCCGGGGATGCTTTGATGGGGAGGCGCGCTGCATGACGTATCCTGTGTATATCGGGGACCGGGCCGCCGGGACCATGACGGTGACGGCGGCGGGGGAGGACCACCTGTTCGAGGTGATCTGCCATCCCCCGGAGCCGGGCCTGTGGCGGGTCTGGGTCCAGGGGGAGGGACAGCGGCTGGCCCTGGGGCTGCTGGAGGGCGGGCGTCTGCGCCGCCGGTTTTCCCGGCGGATCACCGGGCCGCTGGGGACCATCCGGTGGGCCGGGGCGGAGTCCTGCGCCGCGAGGGACTCCCCATGGCGGCCCGCCGGGCCGGAGGACTGCCCCCTGCCCCTGCCGCCGGGGGCTATGTGCCGCCGGGAGGGGCGGCGGGTGCGGCTGGCCGCGCCCTATGACCGGGAGGGGCCGTTTCCCCTGACGGAGCTGTTCTGCCTGGCCCGGATCCGGGCCATGGACGGAGGACTCTGGGCGGAATATCGCTTTGAGGACGGGTATCCTGTGCCGCCGGAGGAAAATTGAAATTTGCATATTCCGCCGCCATGTGCTATAATAGGCTGTAAATTATCGCCATAGAGGAGGAATATGCCCATGAGATGTCCCTATTGCGGCTATCGCGAGAGCAAGGTGGTGGATTCCCGTCCCGCCGACGAGGGGGCCAGCATCCGCCGCCGGCGCGAGTGCCTGTCCTGCGAGAGACGCTTCACCACCTATGAGACCGTGGAATATCTGCCTATGGTGGTGATCAAGAAGGACGGCAGCCGCCAGAGCTTCGACCGCAGCAAGGTGCTGCGGGGCATCCAGCGCTCCTGCGAAAAGCGCCCGGTGTCCGCGGCGGACATGGAGCGCATGGCCAGCGAGATCGAGCAGGAGCTGCAGAACTCCCTGGAGCGGGAGGTCAGCACCGTGGTCATCGGCGAAAAGGTCATGGAGAAGCTGAAAAAGGCCGACGAGGTGGCCTATGTCCGGTTCGCCTCGGTGTATCGCCAGTTCAAGGATATCAACACCTTCATGAGCGAGCTGAACAAGCTCCTGAGTGAGAAGTAAGGGCTACAGAATGTTCCGCAGGCTCAGGCGCTCCAGCTCGTCCAGCTGCTGCAGCTGCTGGCGCAGCTGGGCCAGCTCCGGCAGCAGGTCGTCCCCCTGCCGCAGACGGCACAGGGTCCGGCAGCGGGTCAGCGTCACCTGGGCCGCGTCCAGGGTCTCGTGGTGGATGACCACATGGAGGAAGTCCTGGGCCGACTCCCAGTCGGCGGACAGGTCGTCCATGGCCTCCCGGGCCATGTCCCAGCGCTCCTGCTCCGCCAGGTCGGCGATCCGGTCCGCCTGGTCCATCCACCGGCTGGTCCGGCGGTTCAGAGCCGCCGCGTTGAGAATGCACAGGGCCAGCAGCACCGCCAGCACCAGTGAGGGCACGATCAGAAACCGCTTCATACGTCCTCCTTGGCCTGGCAGATCACGTTGCCCCCCTGGTCCAGGGACAGGAGAAACACCTGAGACGGGTCCTTCAAGTGCTCCCGCTTCAGCTGCTGCCGCAGCCACGCGTCGTCCACGTCCATTTTCTTCATATTGTCCCGCAGCAGCCGCCCGTCGTTGATCAGCAGCACCGGAAGAAGCTGCTCGGTGACGTTCAGGGACAGCTGACGGGGCGTTACCGGCTGGGCCTGGGACCGCAGAAGCACCGACACCTGGCCGCTGGTCTCCAGGACGGCGCACTGCACGTCCTTCAGGTCGGTGACCCCCTGGCCCCGCAGCTCCTCCAGAAGCTCGTCCACCGTCATGCGGTTGTGGCGCATGGCCCGCTGCTGGAGCTTCCCGTACCGGACGACGATGGCCGGTTCCCCGCAGATCAGGGACCGGAACCGCCCGCTGCGGAAGCTGATATAGCTTAAAAGCGTGGTCAGGGCCAGCAGGGTCAGAATGGGCACCACGCCGTTGATCAGCGGCGAGTCGAAGTCCTGCATGGGCACCGACGCCAGGTCCGACAGCAGCATGGTCAGCACCAGCTCGATAGGCTCCAGCTCGCCGATCTGGCGCTTGCCGGTCAGGCGCAGCCCCGCGATCAGCAGCAGATACAGGATGATGGTGCGGAAAAAAGCAGTGGCCATGAGCATTCCCCCTTCTATGGCCAGTATGCGCCGATGAGAGAAAGTTATACGGATTCAACCGGCCCCAGGCCGTTTGATATACAGAACGCAGAACCGGAGAAAGGAGGCCCCCGGGAAAATCCCATACCAAGCGCCATGTGCCTGCCGTTTCCCGGCAGGATAACGAGGAGGAGAGAGGATCGAACCTTCGGCGGGAGCTCTCCCGCGCCGTCCGGGCGCGCACGCAGCGGGCAAATATGCGGGTGACCGCAAAACAGAGACGCTGCGACCGGAAATCGAGGCAAATTGTCTGCGTATTTGTCCTCCCCATTATCAGAAATCAGGAGGAATCATCAATATGTGTGGAATCGTAGGATATGTTGGCCGTCAGGAGGCCGCCCCCATTCTGCTGGACGGGCTGGAGCGGCTGGAATACCGGGGCTATGACTCCGCCGGTATCGCCGTGTGCGGCGATGGCGTGCTGCGCCTTTGCAAGAAAAAGGGCCGGGTGGCGGCTCTGCGGGAGCTGACCCATGACGGTGGGGACCTGCCCGGCACCCTGGGCATCGGACACACCCGCTGGGCCACCCACGGCGAGCCCAACGACGTCAACGCCCATCCCCATATGAGCCAGAGCGGCAAGTTCGCCGTGGTCCACAACGGCATCATCGAAAACTTCATCACCCTGAAGGAGGAGCTGCAGCAGAAGGGCTATGTGTTCCAGTCCGAGACGGACACGGAGGTGGTGGCCCAGCTGCTGGACTATTACTACAGCGACTGCGGCGACTTTTTCGAGGCCATGAACCGCCTGCTGCACGCGGTGGACGGGGCCTATGCCCTGGGCATCATCTGCGCCGACTATCCCGACCGGCTGGTGGCCGCCCGGAAGGACGCCCCCCTGCTGCTGGGCTTCGGCGATGGGGAGAACTTCATCGCCTCCGACGTGACGGCCCTGATCCGCCACACCCGGGACATCGCCTATATGGACGACGGGGAGCTGGCTATTCTGTCCCGCAGCGGCATCCGGGTATACGACCGCCAGCTGCGGCCGGTGGAGAAGAAGCACCACCATGTGGATTGGGAGGTGGACGCCGCCGAAAAGGGCGGCTATGCCCACTTCATGCTCAAGGAGATCATGGAGCAGCCCGCCGCCATCCGCAAGGCCACCGCCGCCCGGATCCAGGGGGGCCGCGTGGTGCTGCAGGACCTGACCATGACCCCGGAGCAGATCCGGGCCATGGGCCGCATCTACATCGTGGCCTGCGGCTCGTCCTATCATGTGGGCATGGTGGGCAAATATAACCTGGAGCGGATGCTGCGGCGCAGCGTGGAGGTGTGCCTGGCCTCCGAGTTCCGGTATGCCGACCCCATCGTGGGGGAGGGGGACCTGGTCATCGTCATCAGCCAGTCCGGCGAGACCCTGGACACCATGGCCGCCCTGCGGGAGGCCAAAAAGCGGGGCGCCCGCATTCTGTCCATCGTCAACGTGGTGGGCTCCTCCATCGCCCGGGAGTCCGACGACGTGCTGTATACCTGGGCCGGGCCGGAGATCGCCGTGGCCACCACCAAGGCCTACAGCACCCAGATGGCGGTGCTGAACCTGCTGGGGCTGTATTTCGGCGAGGTCATGGGCACCGTGGATTATGAGACCTACACCGCCATGGTCCGGGATATCCTGGCCCTGCCGGAGAAGCTGGAGCAGGTGCTGGCCCAGGCGGATCAGATCCAGCAGATCGCCAGGGATTTCGCCGGGCGGGACGACGTGTTCTTCATCGGCCGGAACCTGGACTATGCCCTGAGCATGGAGGGCAGCCTGAAGCTCAAGGAGATCAGCTATATCCACTCCGAGGCCTACGCCTCCGGCGAGCTGAAGCACGGCACCATCTCCCTGATCGAGGAGGGGACCCCCGTCATCGCCCTGAGCACCTACGGGCCTCTGTTTGACAAGGCCATGAGCAATGTGGTGGAGGTCCAGGCCCGGGGCGCCAACGTCCTGGCCCTGACCACCGAGACCCACCGGGATGCCATGGCCGCCCGGACGCCCCGGGTGCTGACGGTGCCGGACGTGGAGCCTATGCTGCTGCCCCAGCTGGGGGTGGCTCCCCTGCAGCTGCTGGCGTACTACATCGCCCTGGAGCGGGGCTGCGACATCGACAAGCCCCGGAACCTGGCCAAAAGCGTCACCGTGGAGTAAAAATCGCAATACACCGAGGAAATTATGAACAACATCAGAATCGTACCCATGACGGCGGATCATCTGGACGCTCTGGAGCAGCTGGAGCGCACCTGCTTCTCCCGGCCCTGGTCCCGGAAGATGCTGGCCGAGGAGCTGGACAACCAATGCGCCGCCTTTTTAGTGGCGGAGGACGCCGCCACCGGCCAGGTGATCGGCTATGCCGGGCTGCTGGTGGCCGCTGACGAGGGGTATATCACCAATGTGGCGGTGTTTCCCCCGTATCGCCGCCGGGGCGCGGCGGGAAAGCTCCTGGACGTGTTCCTGCGCTTTGCCCGGGCCAACCATCTGGCGTTTTTGACCTTAGAGGTGCGGCCCAGCAACGCCGCCGCCATTGCCCTGTATACCCGGTTCGGCTTCCGGGAGGCCGGACGCCGCCGGAACTACTATGACCTGCCCAAGGAGGACGCCCTGATCCTGACCCGGACCTTTGAGGAGGATGACCAGTGAACATTTTAGCCTTTGAATCCTCCTGCGACGAGACTGCTGCGGCGGTGGTGCGGGACGGGCGGACGGTGCTGTCGGATGCCATCCTGTCCCAGGCGGACATGCACGCCCTGTACGGCGGCGTGGTGCCGGAGATCGCCTCCCGCAAGCATGTGGAGGCCATTGCCGGGCTGTCGGACCAGGCACTGCGGGAGGCGGGCCTGACCCGGCGGGACATCGACGCCGTGGCCGTGACCTATGCCCCGGGCCTCATCGGCGCGGTGCTGGTGGGGGTCAGCTTCGCCAAGTCCGCCGCCTATGCCCTGGGGGTGCCCCTGATCCCGGTGCACCACGTCCGGGGCCACATCGCCGCCAACTATCTGGCCTTTCCGGAGCTGGAGCCGCCGTTTCTGGCCCTGGCCATGTCCGGCGGCAACACCCTGATCGTGGACGTGAAGGGCTACACGGACATGGAGGTCCTGGGGGCCACCCGGGACGACGCGGCAGGGGAGTGCTTCGACAAGGCCGCCCGGGTGCTGGGCCTGCCGTACCCCGGCGGAAAGCCCATGGACCAGCTGGCCGCCCAGTCCCCCGGCGGGAAATACGTCCTGCCCCGGGCCCATGTGGAGGGTGCGCCCCTGGATATGAGTTTCTCGGGCCTGAAAACCGCCGTGGTGAACTTGGCCCACAACGCCCAGCAGAAGGGGGAGCCCCTGGACGCCGCCGCCCTGGCCCACGACTTCAACCAGGCGGTGTCCGACGAGCTGGTGCCCCGGGCCATGGAGGCCGCCCGTCTCCGGGGCCGCCGGTGCATCGTGGCCGCCGGAGGGGTGGCCGCCAACACCATCATCCGGGGAGACCTGGAGAGGGCCTGTGAAAAGGCCGGGTACCGCCTGTACCTGCCGCCCCTGCGGCTGTGCGGCGACAACGGCGCCATGATCGGGGCCCAGGGATACTATGAGTATCTGGCGGGCCGCCGGGCGGGGCTGGACCTGAACGCCTACGCCACCATGGAGCTGGACGATCTTTTCTATTGAGAAAAAGCACCCCCGGCGGAAATCCGCCGGGGGCGCTTTGCACGGATCTGCCTGTTTCGTTTTGTCCCGCTTCCGCCCGGGACATAAGCGGCCCTGCCCGGGACGTCCCTCTTTGTCCCGGGACGGCTTCCCCCGGATTGACGGCGGGGCGGCGGGTGTGTTATACTGGGGGCAAATCCAATTTACGGAGGGAAACCATCATGGAAGTTACCCAGCGTTTTCTGAAATATGTGTCCTTCGACACCACCTCCAGCGAGACGTCGGACACCGTCCCCACCACCGACCACCAGAAGGTCCTGGGCCGGTATCTGGCCCAGGAGCTGGCGGAGCTGGGCCTGGAGGGGGCCCACATGGACGACAACGGCTATGTGTATGCCCTGCTGCCCGCCACCCACGGGTGCCAGGCTCCGGCCCTGGGCCTCATCGCCCACATGGACACCTCCCCCGCCGTCAGCGGGGCGGACATCCATCCGGAGATCGTCACCTATCAGGGCGGGGACCTGCCCCTGAAGAAGGACGGAAGCCTGAAGGTGAAGGACTTCCCCTTCCTGGAGCGGTACATCGGTCAGGAGCTGATCGTCACCGACGGCACCACCCTGCTGGGAGCCGACGACAAGGCCGGCGTGGCGGAGATCGTCACCGCCTGCGAATATCTGCTGGCCCATCCGGAAGTCCCGCACCGGGCCATCGCCGTGTGCTTCACCCCCGACGAGGAGGTGGGCAAGGGCGCCGATCACTTTGATCCGGAAAAGTTCCCCGCCCGGGTGGCCTACACCGTGGACGGCGGCGAGCTGGGGGAGATCGAGTACGAGAACTTCAATGCCGCCGCCGTGACCCTGACGGTGGAGGGCGTAAACATCCACCCGGGCTCCGCCAAGAACAAGATGAAAAATGCCATCCTGTTGGCCAATCAGTTCATCTCCCTGCTGCCTGCGGCGGAGGCTCCCGCCCACACGGAGGGCTATGAGGGCTTCTACCATGTGACGGACCTGGCCGGAAACGAGAGCCAGGTGGTGCTGCACGCCATCATCCGGGACCATGATCTGGAGAAATTCAACGCCCGGAAGGTCTTTGTGGAGCGGCTGACCGCCTATCTGAACGATCAGTGGGGCCAGGGCACCTTCCGGCTGGAGATGCGGGACAGCTACTACAACATGAAGGAGAAGATCCGGCCCCATATGGAGCTGATCGAAAACGCCAAGGCCGCCATGGAGGCCGTGGGCGTGGAGCCGGTGATCGTTCCCATCCGGGGCGGCACCGACGGGGCGCGTCTGTCCTGGGAACGGGATATTCCCTGCCCCAACCTGTGCACCGGCGGCGCAAACTTCCACGGCGTTCATGAGTTCATCCCCGTGCCGTCTATGGAAAAGATGGTGCAGGTGCTGGTGGAGCTGGTGAAGGCGTAAAACACTTTGTTAAAAAAGGGCTTTGCTCTTTTGGGACAGTTAATCATGCCCGGCGGCAAAGGCCGCCGGGCATGGTTTTTACTTTTCGATGACCACCTTGTCGTCCTTCAGACGGACGTGGGCGGTGTCGCCGGACTTCAGCTGACCATCCAGCATCTGTTCGGCCACCACGTCCTCCACCTCGTTCTGGAGGGTGCGGCGCAGGGGACGGGCGCCGTAGCGGGGATCGAAGCCGTCCTTGGCCAGGGCGGCCACGGCATCGTCGTCCGCCTGGAGGGTGATGCCCTGGGCGGCCATGCGGCTGCCGATGGTATCCAGCATCCGGCGGGCAATGCTGCGGATGTTCTCCTCCGTCAGCTGGTGGAACACGATGATCTCGTCGATACGGTTCAGGAACTCCGGACGGAAGGTCTGGCGCAGCTCCGCCATAACGGCGTCCTTGATGCGTGCAAACCGCTCCTCCTCGGTGCGCTTGGCCGCCTCACCGCTGCCGTCAAAGCCCAGAGGCGTGTCGGCGGCGGTAATATTCTTGGCCCCCACGTTGGAGGTCATGACGATGATGGTGTTCTTGAAGTCCACCCGGCGGCCCTGGGAGTCGGTGACAATGCCATCCTCCAGAATTTGCAGCAGGATGTTCCACACATCGGGGTGAGCCTTTTCGATCTCGTCGAACAGCACCACGGAATAGGGCTTACGGCGCACCTTTTCCGTCAGCTGGCCGCCCTCCTCGTGACCCACATAGCCGGGAGGCGAGCCCACCAGACGGGACACCGTGTGCTTCTCCATGTACTCGGACATGTCGATGCGGATCATGGCGTTCTCGTCGCCGAACATGGCCTCGGCCAGGGTCTTGCACAGCTCGGTCTTGCCGACGCCGGTGGGGCCCAGGAACAGGAAGGAGCCGATGGGCCGCTTGGGGTCCTTCAGACCCACACGGCTGCGGCGGATGGCCTTGGCCACGGCGGCCACGGCCTCGTCCTGGCCCACCACCCGCTCATGCAGGACCTTCTCCAGCTGCAGCAGCCGCTGGCTTTCGTCCTCCGTCAGGCGGGTGACGGGAATGCCGGTCCAGCCGGCCACCACCTTGGCGATGTCGTCCTCGGTGACGGTGCCGCGGCTCACGGACATCTGCTTGTGCCACTTGTCGCGCTCAATTTCCACCTGCTCCTGATAGTCCTTCTCGATATCCCGCAGCTGGGCGGCCTTCTCGAAGTCCTGGGCGGTGACGGCCTCCTCCTTCTCCCGGTGCAGGGCGGCGATCTTCTCCTCCAGATCCTTCAGATCAGGGGAGGCGGACTCGGCGGCCATACGCACCTGGCTGGCGGCCTCGTCCATCAGGTCGATGGCCTTGTCCGGCAGGAACCGGTCGTTGATATACCGGCGGGACAGCCGCACGGCGGCCTCCAGGGCCCCGTCGGTGATGGTCAGGTGATGGTGGGCCTCATACTTGTCCCGCAGGCCCTTCAGGATCTCCAGCGTGGCCTCGGGAGAGGGCTCGCCCACGGTGATGGGCTGGAACCGGCGCTCCAGGGCGGCGTCCTTCTCAATGTACTTGCGGTACTCATTGAGGGTGGTGGCGCCGATGACGCGAATCTCGCCCCGGGACAGAGCGGGCTTGAGGATGTTGGCGGCGTCCACCGCGCCCTCGGCGGAGCCTGCGCCCACGATGGTGTGCAGCTCGTCGATGAACAGGATGACGTTGCCGGCCTTCTTCACCTCGCTGATGGTGTTCTTGATGCGCTCCTCAAACTCGCCCCGGTACTTGGTACCGGCCACCATGCCGGACAGGTCCAGGGACAGAACCCGCTTGTCCAGCAGGTCCTCGGGCACATCGGCGGCCACGATGCGCTGGGCCAGGCCCTCGGCGATGGCGGTTTTGCCCACGCCAGGCTCACCGATCAGCACGGGGTTGTTCTTGGTGCGGCGGGACAGAATCTGGATGACCCGGGCAATCTCCTTTTCCCGGCCGATGACAGGGTCTAGCTTCCCGCTGCGGGCGGCCTCGGTCAAATCGCGGGTGAACTCCGCCAGGGCGCCGCCCTTCTTGCCGTCCTCCCGGGAGGGAGCGGCGGAATTGCCGCCTGCGGCGGCCGCGGCCCGGGGCGCTTCGTTGATCTTCTTCACCACGGCGCTGTACAGCTTCTTGGGGTCGATGCCCACGGTGCGCAGCACCCGGATGGCCATGTTGTTGCCCTCACGCAGCAGGCCCATCAGCAGATGCTCGGTGCCGATATAGCCCGCGCCGGTGCGGGACGCTTCGGACACGGCCAGCTCCACGGCGCTCTTGGCCCGGGGGGTCAGCCCCTGGGAGGGAGCCGCGCCGGAAAGGCCGGTGCCCACGCTGCGATGCAGCACATCGCAGATCATATCATCGGTGAGGCCCGCTTCCTCCAGGACGCGGTGGGCAATGCCCTCCTCCTCACGCATCAGGCCCAGCAGCAGGTGCTCGCTGCCCACATAGCCGTGGCCCATTTCCTCGGCGGCCTCCTGGGCCAGCCGCAGGGATTCCTCCGCACGGGGGGTGAATTTATTTTCCATCATAGTTTACACTTCCTTTCGGTTAATCGGCATAACGCTTACGCCTGGGGCAGGGACCGCAGCTGGTCCCGGAGCTTAGCGGCTTCCTCGAAGTTCTCGGTTTCCACGGCATGGCGCAGCTGGGTCTCCAGGGCGTTGCGCTGGCGCTGGCGGCTGAGCTTCTCCCGCTCGTCGCCCTGGACCAGGTTGTCCTCCCGGGGATCCTCCGCCGCGCGGCGGGCCTGCTGGGTCACGTCCACGGGTTCCGGGAACTCCGTCAGCAGGCGGCTGCCGAAGCCGCCCAGCAGGGGCTCCAGCATCCGGAAGGGACGGGTGAAGAAATCGTCATCGTCCCAGAAGCTGCTCATCATGGGGCGGCGCATATCCTGCACCAGGCCCAGCTGACGGGCGCACTGGGGGCACAGATGGCTCTCCATGACCCGGCCGTTGATGTTGCTCTTATAGTAAAACGTTGCTTCGTTCTTTCCGCAGTTCTGACATTTCATAATGATTGCCTCCTTATTGAAAACTCAAACCAGGTGGATCAGCACCTGCTTGAAAATACTGGCCCGGAGATCGTCCCGCCGGTCCTTGGGAACGGAGCGGAGGGAATTGTCGGACACGGCCCACAGAAGGGTCTGCGCCACGTTCCGCTCCACCGCCTGGGACTGGACCAGGTTTGAAAGAATGGCCCGGGCGCTGGCCAGGTCCAGCGTATCGCCCACGGAGTTGATGACGTGCATCAAAAGCGTGTGGCGGTCCACCTGCACCCGGGTGATGCGGATGTAGCCCCCGCCGCCCCGGCGCGACTCCACAATGTAGCCGTGTTCCGGAGAAAAACGGGTGGACATCACATAATTGATCTGGCTGGGGACGCAGCCAAAGCGTTGGGCCAGGTCGCTGCGCTGCAGCTCCAGAACCCCGTTGGCCTCCTCCAGCTCCGCCTGGATGAACCGGGCGATCATATCCGATGTACCCAAGCCCTTCACTTCCTTTCTGTTTCGATTCGGTCTGTCTGACTTTGCCTTTCTTTGACCTTTGGCTATAGTATACCACCGGGTCTCAAAATGTCAATAGGGAATTTTGACTTTCTTTGACCTTTTCTGTAAACAAATTGTGAACGAAAAAACGCCGCCTGCGGAGGCAGGCGGCGGGGGGTTATTCGGGGTTTTCCATAAAATAGTCCCGGGTTTGTTGGATATTGTGCTGAATTTCGGCCTTCAGCTCCTGGGGGGAGGCGAATCTGCGCTCCGGGCGCAGGCGGCGGCAGAACTCCACCCGGATGGTTTTGTCGTAGAGGTCGCCGTCGAAATCCAGCAGGAAGGTCTCCACCGACACGGCGTCGCCGTCGCTGACGGTGGGGCGGGTGCCGATGTTGGTGACACCGGGGACGCTGGCGCCGTCCGGCAGGAACACCCGGGTCACATACACGCCCCGCGCCGGCAGAAGAACGTGGTCCGGCGGGGTCAGGTTCACTGTGGGGATGCCGATGGTGCGGCCGAAGCGGCAGCCGTGGGTGACGGTGCGGGTCAGGCAGTGCCGGTGGCCCAGGAAATCGGCAGCCCGCTCCATCTGGCCGCTTTCGATAAGGGTGCGGATATAGGTGGAGCTGACGGTGATGCCGTCCAGGGTCACCTGAGGGATGATGTCGCAGCCGATGCCCAACTCCCGGCAGCGGGCCTGGAGCTTCTGGGGATCGCCCTGGTTCCGGTGGCCGAAGTGATAGTCGTGGCCCGCCACCAGGTGCACCGCGCCATAGGTACCGATCAGCAGATCGTCGATGAAATCCTGCCAGGGCATGGTCATCATAGCATTGTCAAAGGGGGCAATGATCACCTGGCGGATGCCGTAAAGCCGCTGCATCAGGTCCCGGCGGTCGTCGGGGGTATTGATCAGGCCCACCGGGCGGCCGGTGACCACCTCCTTGGGCGGGCGGTCAAAGGTGAAGGCGGCGGGGACGGCCTCCAGCTCCCGGGCCCGGGCGGCGGTTTTTTCCAGCAGGGCTCCGTGGCCCCGGTGAACGCCGTCGAAAAAGCCCAGGGCGATAACAGTTCGATTCAAGGTACTCACGCTCCGAAAAAGTTTTTAAGGGAGGTCATCACGCCGCCCTCCAGGCGGCTGAGACAGAGAAACTCGCCCTCCAGGCCATAGACCCGGTAGAGGCCCTCCGGCAGGGGCTGGCGGACGGTGAAGGGGTTGCCGTTGCGGCACAGGGCGTCCACCCGGGGGTGCCGGATACGGTAGGCCGGGTGCTGGCGGAACAGGGAGTCCAGCGGGGCCAGCAGGGCCTCGCCCTCCTGCTGCGCCCGGTCCAGGGTCACGGCGTCGTCCAGGGTGAATCCGGCGGCCATGGTGCGGCGCAGACTGCTCATGCAGCCGCCGCAGCCCAGGGCCTGGCCGATGTCGTGGCACAGGGTGCGGACATAGGTGCCCTTGGAGCACCGGATGCGCAGGGTGTAGTCCGCCGGGCCGCTCTGGTCCAGCAGCTCCAGCTCATAAATGGTGACGGGCCGGGCCGGACGCTCCACCTCACCGCCCCGGCGGGCGATCTGATAGAGCTTCTGTCCGCCGATCTTGATGGCGGAGTACATGGGGGGCACCTGTTCAATGGGGCCGGTGAACCGGGGCAGCAGGTGCTCCAGGTCCTCCCGGCCGGTGAGCACCGGGTGGGTGCCCAGGGTCTCACCGGAGGTGTCCTGGGTGTCGGTGGTGCGGCCCAGCCGCAGCCCGGCGATATACTCCTTCTGGCCGTCCTCGGCGAAGGACACGGCCCGGGTGGCCTGGCCCACGAATACCGGCAGAACGCCGGTGGCCATGGGGTCCAGAGTCCCGGCGTGGCCCACCTTTTTGGTTTTCAAAATCCCCCGCAGCTTGGCGCAGACGTCCATAGATGTCCACCCGGCGGGCTTGTCGATGATGATGATTCCGTTTGCCATGGGTCGCTCCTTTTGTCAATCCTCCCCCGCCACCATGTCGATGGCCTGGAGCACGGCCTGCTTCACCTCGCCGAGGGTGCCGTGCAGCGTGGCGCCGGCAGCAGCCGCATGGCCGCCGCCGCCCAGAAGGGCACAGACCTCCGTGGCATTGACCCGGGGGCCGGTTCGCAGGGAAATTTTCACCCGGCCGTCCTTCAGCTCCCGCAGGGTCACGCCGCAGTCGGTGCCCTCCACCAGGGCAGCCAGACTGGACAGCTCCTCCACATCCGCCTCCGTGGCCTTGTAATCCAGGCACAGGGACAGAGGGATCTGCATGACGACCACCCGGTCGTGGTCATAATACTCCGCCCACTCCGCCATCCAGGCCTCCATAGCCAGACGGGTGCGGCTCTTGGTGCGGAACAGGGCCTTGTTCACCGGCGCCGCGTCGATGCCGCAGTCCATCAGGGCGGCGGCGATGCGGTGGGTGCGGGCGGTGGTGTTGGAATAGACAAAGCAGCCGGTATCCGTGGAGACGGCCACATACAGCGGCAGGGCAATCTCCGGCGTCAGCGGCGTCATCAGGGTGACGATGTTGTACACGATCTCGCCGCAGGCGGCGGATCCGGCCTCCAGACAGGTCTCCCGGGCGAAAAACTCCTGGGAGGGGTGATGGTCGATGGCCAGGTCGATGCGGTCCTGATAGGGCCGGGCGTTTTCCGGCAGCAGGGACAGGGCCGCAATGTCCACCGACACCACATGGCGGGGGACGAAGCCCTCCGGTGCGGCGTAGGGGGCGGCGTAGGGGGCATAGGTGGCGGTCAGCTCCGGGTTGGGCAGCAGATACGCCGTCTTGCCCCGGTCCCGCAGGGCCTGGCACAGGGCGGCAGCGGAGCCCACGGTGTCGCCGTCGGGGCGGACATGGGTCAGCAGCAGCAGCTCGTCCCAGCCCAGCAGCAGCCGGGCGGCTTCAGCGGTGGTCATAGCACAGCCCTCCTCAATCCTCCCGGTCCTCGGGCAGAACGATGTCTGCGTTCCGGGGATCGGCAGGCTTCACATGGTTCAGCATATCCAGAATGTGAGCGCCATAGGCGATGGAATCGTCGATAAAAAACTGAAGCTCCGGCGTGTAGCGCAGGTCGACGCGGCTGCCCAGCTCGTGGCGCAGGTAACCGGCGGCGGACTTGAGGCCCTTGAGCAGGCCCTTCTCATCCGGGCAGTTCAGAGCGCTGATATACACCCGGGCATAGCGCAGGTCGCTGGTGGTGTCCACATGGGTGATGGTCAGCATACCCTCGGACACCCGGGGGTCCTTGACGGTGCGCAGCAGGGCGGAAAGCTCCTTCTGGATGGCGTCATTGATGCGGGGAATGCGGTTGGATGCCATAGTCGGTCTCCTTTCGTTTTCGATGAGATGAAAAGAGGGCGGGCGAAGCGCCCGCCCTCTGGGTTGTGTGATTCGGATTTACTGGGGGATTTCCTCCATAGTGAAGGCTTCGATAATATCGCCTTCCTTGATGTCGTTGAACTTCTCGATGGACAGGCCGCACTCGTAGCCTGCGGCCACCTCCTTGACGGAGTCCTTGAACCGCTGCAGAGAGGCCAGGACACCCTCGTGGATGACGATACCGTCCCGGACCAGGCGGACCTGGCAGTCCTTGCGCTGGAGCTTGCCGTCCTGGACATAGCAGCCGGCCACGGTGCCCACGCCGGAGACCTTGTAGGTCTGGCGGACCTCCG
>OGGZ01000354.1_pt1 | contig 53909 bp, 40 predicted proteins | sample 1571371 | NCBI WGS metagenome assembly OGGZ01 (sample SAMEA2582025, study PRJEB24529) | metagenome | biome: Human gut stool | place: China | collected 2011
CTTTCATCGCATTCGGCGCACTCTACCCATTTTCCCTCTTCAAACCGGTTTTTAGGGAAACGCTGATTAAATGTACCCGAAAAGCAAAAAATATGGTATAATAGAAACAAGAAAAAAAGCAGAACAGGAGAAAAAAATGAAACAGATAACATTCAGCGATATGGAATACGGTAATAGGAAGAGAACAACAAAGCGAGAAGAATTTCTTGACATAATGGAAGAAATAATCCCATGGGAGGAGTGGGTAGAATATGTGCGCCCGTATTATCCCGATGGCAAGCGCGGCAGACCGACCAAAGGAATAGAAACAATGCTCAGAATGTATCTGCTGCAAGTATGGTTCAATCTTTCCGATGAGGGAGTAGAGGACGCGATTTATGACAGTTATGCATTCCGAAAATTTATGAAAATAAATTTCATGAGTGAGCAGGTACCCGACGCAACTACGCTTCTGAAATTTCGTCACATGATTGAAGAAAATCATCTTGGCGAAGAGTTTTTTAAAGCGATAAATCGAGTAATGGAAGCGACAGGACACATAATGCATGGTGGAACAATAGTTGACGCAACAATAATAAATGCGCCAAGTTCCACCAAAAATGCAGAGAAAAAACGTGATCCAGAAATGCACCAGACTAAGAAAGGCAACGAGTGGAAATTTGGCATGAAATGCAATATAGGTGTAGACTCTGGCTCGGGACTTGTACATTCAATTACGGCAACATCTGCGAATGTTCATGACATTACAGAAGCGCATAAATTGATACGCAGCGATGACGAAGTGGTGTATGGAGATTCGGGATATCTTGGAATTGAAAAGCGTGACGAAATCAAAAACGACAAGCATCTTTCAAGTATTGACTATCGCATAAACCGCCGCCCCAAAAATCTGCCTAAAGTATCGGATAACGCTATAGATTGGGAAAGATATATTGAATACAGAAAATCGGCTGTACGCTGCAAGGTTGAACACGCATTTAAAATCATCAAGGACACATTTGGATTCCGTAAAGTGAGATACAAGGGAATTGCAAAGAATCTCAATAAGCTGAATGTGCTGTTTGCTTGTGCAAATATGTTGATGGTGAAGCGTGTTCAAACAGATTTCCAACCTGCTAAGGGATAAGTCTGCCCTTTTATGGGCATTTACACTGTGTTATGGGGATAATTTGATGGGTTTTATGCTGCATTTTCGATTGCTCAACTAAAACGTTAACTTTGACTTGTGCCCTGTGTCACGGCGGCTCTGCTAGGCTATTTAATCAGCGTTTCCTTAGAGGTTCCCAAAATATAAAGCATTTTTCGCGAAGGGCTTGAACTTCTGGTTCCGAGCAAGAAAGAACGCCTGACTGCATGGTTGCAGTCGGGCGTTCTTGGTTATATCCGGCGTCGGCGGGAATGTCCGTATGATCTTAGTGATGTAATCAGCTCCGTATACTTTGACCCTGTTGTCTGGAGCTTTTCAGCGGTGACTCCGCCTGGCTGAACTGCTTTTCTGTCTGGGATTTGGGCTGCGTGCGCTTCCTGGATTCTGTAGAAGTATCCGCAGAATAGGCCGCTGCCGCGGATTCCTCCAGCGCTGACCGGGACGAGGGCATTCTGCATTTAAGCGTGCAGCCGCGGCAGCTGTGCTGACCGCAGGAGCACCCCTTTTTCCGGGAATACCTTACCGCCTCGAAGAATCCTACAGCGATAAGCGCGAGTATCAGAATACTTACCAGGTTCATGGAGATCTCCTTTCAGGCGAGGCCAAACAGCAGTCCCACCGACCTCACCAGGAACGCCATGACCCATGCTATAGCGCACTGAATGAGCACGGTAGCCGCGGCTGCTCTTGCGCTGCCAAGCTCCCGCTTGACGGTGGCTATCGCGGCAACGCAGGGAGTGTACAGCAGCACGAACACGAGGAACACCGCCGCAGTGAACGGGGTAAAAAGCGTGGTGATCTGCGAGGTATCTCCGCCGAGCAGCAGAGTCAGTGTGGAGACCACGCTCTCCTTAGCGGTGAAGCCAGTCAGCAGGGCAGTGGAGGCTCTCCAGTCGCCGAAGCCCAGCGGTGCGAATATCGGTGCGACGAACCCGCCGAGCAGAGCCAGCAGGCTGTCCTCCGGGGATTCCACGATGTTCAGCCGAACATCGAAGTTCTGGAGTATCCACACGATGATGGACGCCGCGAATATCACCGTGAACGCCTTCTGTATGAAGTCCTTCGCCTTTTCCCAGATGAGCTGACCCACGCTCTTTGCGCTTGGCAGGCGGTAGTTCGGAAGCTCCATCACGAACGGCACCGGTTCGCCGCGGAACTTTGTAATTTTCAGCAGCAGGGCATAGAGCATTCCGCAAAGAATGCCGAAAACGTACAGCCCGATCATTGCCAGCACCCGGTACTGCGCCGGGAAGAACGCCCCTATCATCATCGTGTAGATGGGCAGCTTTGCCGAGCAGCTCATGAACGGCGTCAGCAGGATAGTCATTTTGCGGTCGCGCTCGCTGGAGAGGGTGCGGGTAGCCATTATCGCGGGAACCGAGCAGCCGAATCCCACCAGCATGGGGACGAAGCTCCGACCGGAAAGCCCCAGCTTACGCAGCGGGCGGTCCATTACGAAGGCGACGCGCGCCATGTAGCCGGTGTCCTCAAGTATCGACAGGAAGAAGAACAGCGTGACTATAGTCGGCAGGAAGCTGAGCACGCTCCCGACGCCGGCGCACACGCCGTCCACCACCAGCGACTGCACCACCGGGTTGACCTCGAGGTATTCCAGCCCCTTCGCTATCCAGTCGATAACGAAGTCCACGCCCATGCTCATCAGGTCGGAGAGCCACGCTCCGATAAGGCTGAACGTCATCAGGAACACTATAGCCATTATCCCGATGAAGCAGGGGATAGCGGTGTATTTTCCGGTCAGCAGGCGGTCTATCTGCATGCTGCGCCTGTGCTCGCGGCTCTCCCGGGGGCGCACGACGGTTTTTTCGCAGAGGTGCTGAAGGAACGTGAACCGCATGTTTGCCAGGGCGGCTTCGCGGTCCATTCCGGTCTCCTGCTCCATGATGTTCACAAGGTGGTCGAACGCATGCTTCTTTTCGTCTGGTATGTTGACCTTCTGCCCGATAAGCTCGTCGTTTTCGACCAGCTTTGTCGTCGAAAACCTCACGGGAAGCCCCGCCGCCTGTATGTCCGGCGCGAGCAGCATAGAAGCTGCGTGGATACAGCGGTGCACTGCTCCCACCTTGTCAGTAGAATCCCTGCTTTCGGGGCAGAAATCCACGCGCACCGGTACTTCCCGATAGCGCGCGACGTGTATCGCGTGGTCGATAAGCTCGTCGATACCCTCGTTTTTCGCCGCGGAGACCGGAACGACCGGTATTCCGAGTATCTGCTCAAGCTCGTTGACGAGGATAGAGCCGCCGTTGGCGCGTACCTCGTCCATCATGTTGAGGGCGAGCACCATCGGTATTCCAAGCTCCATGAGCTGCATGGTGAGGTAGAGGTTTCGTTCGATATTCGAAGCGTCAACGATGTTGATGATACCGCTGGGGTGGGTGTTCAGCAGAAAATCCCGGGTGACTATCTCCTCGTTTGAGTAGGGCGAGAGGGAGTAAATTCCCGGCAGGTCGGTGACGGTGGCTTCTGGGTGGCTGCGTATAGTGCCGTCCTTGCGGTCGACGGTGACGCCGGGGAAGTTCCCGACATGCTGATTTGAGCCGGTCAGCTGGTTAAACAGCGTAGTTTTTCCGCAGTTCTGGTTGCCTGCAAGCGCGAAGGTCAGCGGGGAGCCCTTCGGGATAGCGGCTCCGTCGTGGACGGTGTGGTACCCGCCCGCCTTCACAAGCTCGCCGACCCCCGGGTGCGGAGTGCTGCTGTTCCGGCGCGCTCCCACCACGGAAGCCCTGACGGGCTTTGTATGTACCTGGTCTACCGTGACCTTCCGCGCCTCCTCTAGCCGGAGAGTCAGCTCGTAGCCGCGGAGCTGGAACTGCACCGGGTCGCCCATCGGTGCGACCTTTTGCAGCGTTATTTCCGTCTGGGGAGTCAGACCCATGTCAAGCAGGTGGTGCCTCAGCGCCCCGCTTCCGCCGACAGAGCTTATGTACGCGCTCTGCCCCGGCTTTAATTCGTCCATCGTCATGCTTTTTTCCTCCCGGATATCCTTTTATGTTATAGGCTTGTCTAGGGACACGCTGATTAAAGCGAAGCGTATCAAATTCAGCCGCGTGAGTATGCTCGTTTGAACGGGGCGAATTTGATTTAATCAGCGTTTCCCTAGAAATACGCTGAATAAAACAAAATTCAGCATGTCCTGTTCATCTTCCTGAATTATATTCGTACGCTGGCGGGCTGATGTTTCTTTGCGCACAAAACAAAAGTTAACTGTAGCTAATATATTATATCACAGGAATGCTGTCCGGTCAATGGTTTATCGAATATTTTAGCTTCTGCGCCGCAAAACTGTCGATTCTTAAAAAATTGTCAAAAAAAAGAGGTCAAAATTAGAAAAAGTGCTTGATTTCTTTCGGGGAATGTGATAGAATATAACTGTAATTCATTCGGAGGTGGTTGTGTGTACAAAGTTTCCTTTACCGGATATCGCCCGCAGAAGCTGCCGTTCAGGGGAGAGAGCGACCCCGCATGCGCAGACCTTAAAAGGCGGATATACGCTGAGATAGAGCGGATTTACGAGCACGGCGCCGGGGAGTTCTACACCGGCATGGCGCTTGGCGTTGACATGTGGTGCGCTGAGGCGGTGCTGAAGCTGAAGTCCCTGCACCCGGAGGTCAGACTGGTTGCGCTGCTGCCCTGCCGGGGTCAGGAGAGCCGGTGGAACTATGCGGACCAGCGCCGCTACAACGAGATACTCAGCCGGTGCGACCGTGTAGAGTGCCTGTCTCCGGTCTACACCAGCAACTGCATGTTCGTCAGGAACCGCGCCCTCATTGATAGCTGCGACCTGATGGTTGCGGTTTACGACGGGAGATCCGGCGGCACAAAGTACACCGTTGACCTTGCGGGGCAGCTCGGCAAAAAGGTCATTGTGATCCCTCCGGTGGCATAGATATATAATGCCCGAACGGGCGTAAATAAACGTCAAGCAGGAGCCTTAAATTCAGGCTCCTGCTTTTTTATCACGATTCACCGGGATTCAGCGCGTTCAGAGGTTCTTTTCAAGGAACTCTTTCAGCGCGTTTTCCGAAGCCCTCTCGTCGCCGCCGCTTACTGTTACCGTGATGGTGTCTCCGCACTTTACGCCCAGCCCCATCAGAGCGATAAGCTTTGCGCCGCCGACGGTCTTTGCGCCTTTTGTGACCGTCACCTCGCTGTCCAGCGCCCTGACGGCATTGACAAGCAGACCTGCCGGTCTTGCGTGAATGCCCAGTTTGTCCTTGATGGTGTATTCAAATGTCCTCATTGCGTTTCCTTTCAGTTTATCCTTATCGCTTCTTCGCCCGCCCTGACTTCGCCGGAGGCTGACGCTGTCACGCTGCCGTAATCCTCCGTATTCCCGACTATCATAGGCGTTGTGAGCTTATACCCCGCGCGGCGTATCTTCTCCATGTCGAAGGTCACGAGCAGGTCTCCGCGGCGTACCTGCTGACCTGCTTCAACGTGGGATTCGAAGTACTTTCCGCCGAGCTTCACCGTGTCTATGCCGATGTGAAGCAGAACCTCGCAGCCATCGGAGGATACGATATTCACGGCATGCTTCGTGTCAAACACCATGTCGATCCGCCCGTCGCAGGGAGCGTACAGCCGCCCCTCCGCAGGCTCTATAGCTATTCCCTCGCCGAGCACCTTCGCAGAGAACACCTCGTCTCCGACCTCCTCAAGCGGGACCGCCTTTCCGGTCATATGGGCGTAAAGCACCGTTGGCGCGGAGCCTGCCGGAGCAGTCTCCGGCTCAGCAGTTTGAGGGAGCGCGCCTATTATACTGTCGGGGTCGTCGGAGGCGGGGCTGTCGATGAACGCTTCAAGGTCTGACCTCACCACCGATACCTGCGGGCCGTAGACCACCTGCACTCCGTTGCCCTTTCTGATAACTCCGGAGGCTCCGCTTTCCTTCAGAAGATCCTCGCTCACAAGCCCGGGGTCGTTCACCGTGACCCTCAGCCGGGTAGCACAGCAGTCCACGTCGGAGAGGTTCTGCCTGCCGCCAAGACCTTTGAGTATCAGCGCGCTCACACGGTCGGCACTGCCCTGGGAGGTTCCGGACGCGCCGTTTCTGGCTTCCATGTCCTTTCGGGTGTAGAGCTTTGTTTCTTCTCCGTCAGGCTCCCTGCCGGGGGTCTTGAGGTTCAGCCTGGTTATCATGAAGTAGAACACGAAATAGTACACCACCGCATATGCCAGTCCTACTATCACTATCCATATCCAGTTGGTTTTCTGATTTCCCTGGAGTATTCCGAACAGAGTAAGATCGATGGCGCCTCCGGAAAACGTCATTCCAACGCCGACATCGAGTATATGCATCAGCATATAGGAAAGCCCGGCGAGCACGCAGTGGACCGCGTACATCAGCGGAGCCACGAACAGGAACGTAAATTCCAGCGGCTCGGTGATGCCAGTCAGGGCTGAGGTCAGCGCGGCGGAAAGCAGGAGGCCTCCGACCGCCTTTTTCTTTTCGGGGCGTGCGGCGCGGTACATCGCAAACGCAGCCGCGGGAAGTCCGAAGATCATGAACGGGAACTTACCCGACATGAATCTGGTCGCGGAAACCGAGAAATGCTCGGTGCTGCGGGAGGCAAGCTCCGCAAAGAATATATTCTGCGCGCCCTGGACGGTCACGCCGTCTATTACCATCGCGCCGCCAAGCTCGGTCTGCCAGAACGGCATATAGAACACATGGTGCAGTCCGAACGGAATGAGCGCCCTTTCCAGAACGCCGTATATCCAGGTACCGGCGTAGCCGCTTTTCAGCACGAGCTGACCGAGCTGCGCGATTCCCGCCTGAACCGCCGGCCAGATGAAGAACATCAGCACCCCGACTGAAAGGTAAACCACGCTGGTTATAATCGGGACGAACCGCGCTCCTCCGAAAAACGAGAGCACCTGCGGCAGCTTTATCCTGTAGAATCTGTTGTGGAGCGCCGCTACGCCAAGTCCCACGATAATGCCGCCGAAAACTCCCATTTGAAGCGTGGTTATGCCCAGTACCGAGGTAAGAGAGTTCGCCGGCATTGCCTGCGCGCCGCCTTTGGCGCTGATAAGCGCGCTTATCGCGGCATTCATTATGAGATAGCCTATCGCGCCGGAAAGCGCGGCTGCCTCCTTCTCTTTTTTCGCCATGCCTATCGCTACGCCCATTGCAAACAGCAGCGCAAGGTTGTCGAAAACTACGCTGCCGGTCTTGCTCATGATGTCAAATATCGTGTAGAGCACGCCGCCCTCATGTATCACGCCGGTCAGGCCGTAGGTCTCAAGCGTGGTGGGGTTCGTGAACGAACTTCCGATACCAAGCAGCAGCCCCGCGACCGGAAGCAGCGCTATCGGGAGCATGAACGATCTTCCGATCCTCTGGAGAACTCCAAAGATCCTGTCTTTCATAAGAAACCTCCGTTCAGTAAATATCTCTTTTAATGATTCCCATTCTGTGACGGATTATTCTTTGAAGCTGAGAATAAAAGCGCGGATCAAATTTCACGCAAAAGAGTCAGCGTACGTGCTGCGATCTGATTTACAGCGCTGTGCCAAACGCTTTTTATCTTCCCTGAGAGAACGTACAGTCTTTTCAAAAGCGGACATGTCTACCGGTTTTGAAACGTGGGCGTCCATTCCTGCGTTGAGACAGGCGCGGATATCGTCGGAAAATGCATTTGCGGTCATTGCTATAATTGGTATTGCTTTTCCGTCGGGATTTGAGCTTTTTCGTATTGCCCGGGCGGCTTCGTATCCGTTCATCAGCGGCATCTGCACGTCCATAAGTATCATGTCATACTCGCCTGGATCCGCCGTTGCAAAATAGTCTACCAGCGACTTGCCGTCCGGGAATATCCGACAGGACGCCCCGCGCCATTTCAGATTAGCTTCAAGTATCACGGCGTTCATCTCGTTATCTTCAGCACACAGGAACCGCACCCCGCTGAGCGCCGAGCCGGATTCTTCCTTCTCTTTTTCATTTTCATCGGCAAGCCCGTTTTCGAGCTTTCCCCAGAAAAACGGTGCGACTATTGCGCAGTCAAGCGTTTCCTGAAAACGCTGAGCCAGTGTGTCGCTGCATATCCCGGCGATCTTCACGGGCTTTTCAGAAGCTCCGCGCAGCTTTGAGATATCGTCGCCGCTGATGTTTTCGCAGATTCCCGATGTGATAAGCACGACATCATACGCGCCGCGGCTCAGAAGTTCAGCCGCAGCGCCGATGCTGCACACTGTTTCCGGGGTTACTCCGTGAGCCTTCGCAGAGACCGTCACGTCATCGTCCCGCCCGATCATCAGCATTCCGTTTATCTCTGAGCGTTCGTTCTCGTCAGCCTTGAATTTCAGCGTTACTGTAAACCGGCTGCCTTTTCCAGGCTCGCTCTGGACATCTATTCTGCCGCCTATCATATCGACAAGGCTTTTCGTGATCGTCATTCCCAGACCTGTTCCCTGGACCTTGTTTGTAACGGAATTCTCCGCGCGGGTGAATGGGCTGAATATCGTGCTGATAAATTCCTGCGACATTCCCATGCCGTTGTCCGATATTGTGAACTGGTATTCCGCATAGCCCGGTTCGCTGTCAAGCTCGGTTATCTCGAAGATTATCCTTCCGCCGTCGGGAGTGTATTTTGCAGCGTTTGTAAGAATGTTCAGCAGTATCTGCCTCAGGTGTGTTCCGTTGCCGTTTATCTGCTCGTGGCGTATCATGCGGGTGCGGATTTCAAACTGCTGCCGCCGCTCCCTGGTGTTGGTGCGGATGATCGTTTCGATTTGCGATATCTGCTCTGAAAGCTCCAGCTTTTCGAGGTTAAGTGACGATATTCCGCTTTCTATGCGGCTCATGTCAAGAATATCATTGAGCAGCCCCAGCAGGTGATGGCTGGAGTTTTGAAGCCTGCGGGTATATTCCTTGATGCGTTCGGAGGTCTCTGTTTCATAGCCGAGAAGGTCTGCGATACCAACTATGGCGTTCATAGGCGTGCGGATATCGTGCGACATGTTCGACAGAAACGTGGTTTTTGCTTTATTCGCGACTTCCGCGGCGCGGCGCGCGTTTTCGATTTCAGAGTTCGCCTGGCGGAGCTGTTCGTTTTTGGCTTCCAGTATGGAATTAAGCTCCTCCATGCGGCGTGTGTTGTTCCGCTCTGCCCGGAGCGCTTCCTTCTGCTGGCTCCTCAGCACCAGGTATACGAATCCCACGCACAGCACCAGCATTACCCCTGCGAACGTCATGATTATCGAACCGGTTGTGTCCACGAGGTTGACCGTATTTACCGCCACATACGACGACGGTATAAGGAACATCAGCGTCCAGTCTGCCGTATCCAGGCGACGGAGCGCGTAATAGTATTCCTCGCCGTCCAGGACTGCGTTGGAATACGCGATGCCATTTGAGTTCAGCTCCTGCTGGGTCTGTTCGAAGTTGCTGCCGTGGAGGTACTCCATCTGCCGCAGCACGGAATAAACATTGTGACCGCTGATAAGCTCTATGGAATTCGAGCTGAATATCTTCGAGCCGTTTTGGTCGAGGACGTACACGCTGTTGTTGTCATTGTACGCCTTGCAGTTGAAATACTGGCCCAGTTCCTGCATTGCCTGGACCGTCCCGAAATACATCAGGCTTATCCTGTCGTCGCCGTCAGAGATCTCCATTGGGGAGCTGAGCCGGTACATAAAAACTATGTTGGTGGTTCCGCCGTTGAGGGAGCTTGAAACGAAGCTCACATGTTCCGGCTCATCGAAAAAATAGTTTATATTTTCGGTAAGCCCCATGGCGCCGGAGCTGGTGTAATATCTGCCGCGGGTGTCTACGGCGACAAGGCTCGTTCCATTCTGCGGCATCTCACAGACTTCTTCCTGCTCCTTTATGAATTGGTAAAGTTCCTGCGAGGTATGAATGCCGCTTCTCGTTAGCTGTTTCGTGTGGGACCGAGCGTCAGCCCAGCGAAGCTCAAGCACATCGTTGAGCCCCTCGAATAACTGAGTTGTGACCTCCTTCATCTGATTGAGACGTTCGCTGTAGAGTATTCCGTCGTTGTAGCTGTGGTAGAAATTCAGGAACAGCACGACTCCCAGAACGGCAGCGGCAACGAACGCCTCGCAGGAGATCATCAGTTTTGCGGCAGCGGGTCTGACGGACAAATGCTTCATATTTCCTCCTGCATTATTCCCAGATTATATCCTTTGCCGAAAACGATTCATACGCCGACATCATTTCCTCGACCGATTCAAGCCCCGCGATTCCGCTATCCAGAATATTTCCTTCGGCTTCTACGGCGCCTGTCGCTCCGCATATCGCAAGCTTGTAGGTCTTGTCCGGCTCCAGACTGAAGCCTTTCTTCGTCACCAGTATATAGGGATAGGTTTTCCCGTCGCCGTATAGGTCGAAGCCCTGCCGAACCAGCTCGTTTATCCGTGCGCCGGTAAGCGTCACGGTTTTTATGGTGTCTTTCCAACCGGTGGGGGTTATCGCGCAGAGCTGCTGCTCAGTGATCTCCCCGGGATACAGCGAGCCGCTTACTCCCTGCGTATTCTGTGTGCTGATATGGCCGGGTATCCATTTGCCCAGCGATACGAGGGCAAGGTCGGAGCCGGTCGCCTGCGCGAAAGCCTTGCCGACAAGCCGTGCGCAGTCCTCCTGACCGATGTGCTCGGTAACGGTCGTGTAGGTCTCAGTGATATCGTTCACGATGTCGTTCTGCGAGGCGTCAAGGGTTTTCACAACATCCTCAAGTTCCGCGTCGCCAAGAATGAACAAGGTCATGACATCCCCAACGGGGACTATCGCGTTTTCCCAGCCGGAATAGATGAACGGAGCGGTATGGCCGGTGCTGAATTCTTCTGTGATGGCGTAATAGCAGTTATCCTCGGAGATGGGAGCGTTTTTCAGCGGCAGCAGCGACGAGCTTTTCAAGGCGTCGCCGCCGAGGGCGTTCATTCCTTCGACTGTGGAGAGCACCTCCATCACATGCATGGCGTCCCTGAGTTTCTGTTCGTTCCCGGGCTGCTGTAGAGTGCGGCTCATGGCGTAATACCGCCGCACGTTCAGAATATACACATTCTGCTTTCCGTCCTCGGAGAGGTAGGGCATAAGTCCGAATTCGTCCTCGCAGCCCGCCATTGAATTATGGCTGCCGAGCAGGAACAGAGTGTTTCCAAGAGCGTATTCGTCATGCTGTTCACTGTCATTGATTACGTTGCCATCTCCATTGAGCATTCCGATATCCCGCCACTTTTGCAGCATTGAGAGGCATTCGAGCATTTCCGGCGTTCCGGAGACGCTTGCCCTTCCGCTTAGGAAATCCTCCTGCCATCGCCTTCCGTCAAGGGTGCTCAGGAACCCGGTGTCGCAGATGTTGCACAGGTACTGGAATCCGTAGCCCGAGAACTGGAGCTCGTTCAGAGCAAGCCGCACCCCTGCCTGCTGTGCCTTTTCGGAAAGCTCCCGGAGGTCGTCAAGGCTTTGCGGAAGCTCCCAGCCGTGCTTCTCAAGCAGGGTCTTGTTGTAGGTTATGCCCTGGCACTGGTAGTGGCTCGGGAGGGCGTATATCGCGCCGCTTTCGGTGATCACGTCGTTCAGGCAGTTTTCCTTGTATTTATCGGTGAATGCAAATCCCGACATGTCTATCAGCTTATCGCTGACTTCCATGTGTTTGGATATGTTGAATGTCATTCCGAATATATCCGGAATGTCTCCGGCTTCAAACATTTCCTGTGTGTAGGCGGTGGTGTTCTGACCATTGTAGTTCAGGATCTCGATGTTTATTTCGGGGTAGCTTCGGTGCACTTCGTCAATGAAATCGTCAAGCTCGCAGACCGGCGAAAAAATCGTGATAGGGTCATGCACCTTGTCCGGCGAATCCACCACCGAGGGGTCCATAGTGCAGCCGGAAACCAGCCCTGCTGTCAATAAAGCGATTCCGATGAACATTCTTTTTTTCATATTTTTCTCCAAACCAAAATTACCGCGGTATTTAACAGCGTCAACACAATTTTTAACACTAAATTAACCGCTGCCAACTGTCATGCACTATAATTATACATTTTTATACATCTTTTGTCAATAGCCAGAATAACATTTGGGCAATGTTATACAAAAAGCGCCACCGGAATCTGTGACTTATAAAACGGCCTGCGGGCGTTTTTCTGCTTGAAATCACCGGAATGCAATAATTTGTCGAAAAGCTGTGTTAAGATGCCGTTAAGAACGCTTGCATTTCGCCGGGGACTGTGATATACTATAAGGTAACCTCTAAAAACCTCCTTCACGGCAGATTTCTATGACTTATATCATCTGCTTCGTTGTCAAACCTTGAAATACATACAGTATTACTGCGGTTTGACGCCTAGCATCTGATATAAGTCATGTACGAAATCTGCTCGTGTCCCGGTTTTTAGAGGTTACCATAAATAGAGCAGTCAGTGATTTTTAACGCGCTGATCTGAACACAGCAAAGAAGCGCCTGTTTTCGCAGGCGTTTCATCATTCAAGAGGGAAGGAATGAGTCCGCCATGAAAGACAGCATATACGCAGACTGGAATCCCTGGCATGGCTGCACGAAAATAAGTCCGGGCTGCAAATTCTGCTACGTCTACAGGCAGGACGAAATGTACGGGAATCCGACCGCAAGCAGCCGGTGCACAAAAAACGCGGCGTTCGACCTCCCGGTGCAGCGAGGCCGCGGCGGCAGCTACAAAATACCGCCGGGGAGGATTATTCTGACCTGTTTCACGTCGGATTTCCTGCTGAAGGACGCCGACCCCTGGCGGCAGGACTGCTGGCGCATGATGCGGGAGCGCACCGACTGCTGGTTCTACTTTTTCACGAAGCGCATCGACCGTCTCGCCGAGTGCCTCCCGCCGGACTGGGGCGAGGGCTACGACAACGTTATGATAGGCTGCACCGTCGAAAATCAGGAGCGCGCCGACTTCCGGCTGCCGATATTCCTGTCGCTGCCGATAAAGCACCGCTCGGTGATAGTGGCTCCGATGCTGGAGCGCGTCGACCTCTCAAAGTGGCTCGGGAGCGGTATCGAGGAAGTCTCCGCCGGCGGGGAATCGGGAGCGCATGCCCGTCCCTGCGACTACGCCTGGATACTCGACCTGCGGAGGCAGTGCGTGGAAAACAACGTGCCGTTCGGCTTCCACCAGACCGGCGCGCATTTCATCAAGGACGGCAGGCTGTACAACATCGAGCGGAAATTCCAGAAGGCTCAGGCGCGGAAAGCCGGAATAGATTTCCGGATAGGCGGGAACGATATCCCCGAGACCGCATCATTCCGCGAGACGTGCGACCTTCAGCTGCGGCTGGAATCCATTCCCGCCGATGACGGCGAAAATAGCATAAGGTCACCTCTAAAAACCTTGTTTGAGTGAAAATGTGTATAGCACACCGACTGCTTCTTCAAACCTCCTCGTAAGGCATACAGCCTTACTTCGTCGGCTTTCATCGCATTCGGCGCACTCTACCCATTTTCCCTCTTCAAACCGGTTTTTAGAGGTTCCCATATAAATTTCACAAAATCCCTTGAAATAATCAGCGAATCGTTGTATAATATAATCGTGGCTTTGTGCGCCGCTATCAAAATACGGGAAAGGAACATTTTTATGCCTTTTGATGAAATCAACCGGGAATTTTCGTTCCCCCTTCAGAAAATAATCGACGAATATAAGCTGGAAGTTATATACATGCCGGAGGACGGCGGCAATACCCTTATCTCCGACCATGAGATAAACAGACCCGGTCTGCAGTTCGCTGGATTTTACGAGTACTTCGACAAGCAGCGTATCCAGGTGATGGGCAGAACGGAGCATTCCTACCTCTCGACCCTGGAGCCTAACGTACGCCGCGAGCGTATCGACAACCTGCTGAGCTACAAGTTCCCGGCGCTTATCATCACCCGCGACTTGGACGTGTTCCCTGAGCTTGTCGAGAGCGCGAAGGAGCATGAGACAACCCTGCTACGCACCGACGAATCCTCATCGGTTTTCACATCTAAGCTGGTTAACTTCCTGAATCTTCAGCTCGCTCCGCGTATCACCCGCCACGGAGTTCTTATTGAGATCTACGGCGAGGGCGTCCTTATCCTCGGCGAGAGCGGCGTAGGTAAGAGCGAGACCGCGATCGAGCTTGTAAAGCGCGGTCACAGACTCATCGCCGACGACGCGGTAGAGATCAAGAAGGCGTCCAACATCACCCTGGTGGGAAGCTCTCCTGATAATATCCGCCACTTCCTCGAGCTGCGCGGCATCGGTATCATCAACGCGCGTCAGCTCTTCGGCGTCGGCGCTGTTAAGCTCAACGAGAAGATCGACATGGTGGTCGAGCTGGAGCTGTGGAACCCCGAAAAGACCTACGACAGAATGGGCGTGGATACCCACTATATGACTATCCTCGGCGTTAAGGTGCCGCTGCTCACTATCCCGGTAAAGCCCGGCCGTAACCTCGCAGTTATTCTCGAGGTAGCCGCTATGAACAACCGTATGAAGAAGATGGGCTACAACGCTGCAAAGGACCTGCTCCATCAGCTCGGGATCGACTCCGACAGCGAGGAGATCATGTCAGACCTGAACATTTAAATTTAATAATAATTTGGTATTATGAATTCGGAATTCGGAATTTCGGTGTCCGCTCCGCGGACTGATTTCAAATATTTCAAATATTTCAAAAACGGACAACAGCAGAGAAAGCGGAACAGTACGTTATAGCTTGCTTTTGGAATACGTCCCGCGAAGCGGGACACATTCATTCCGAATTCCGCATTCCGAATTCCGAATTTAAAAGAAAGGTGTATTATAATGAAGTACAATATAGGTATCGACCTCGGCGGAACTAACATCAAAGTCGGTCTGGTCGATGAAAATTACAATATCGTAGCCAAGGCAACCTGCAAGACCGACCTCCCGCGTCCGGCGGAGGAGATCGCGGATTCTATCGCGGAGACCGTCTGGAAGGCTCTTAACGACGCGAAGGTAACTATCGACGAGCTGAACTCCATCGGTATCGGAACCCCCGGCACTGCTTCCCGCGATACGGGCGTGGTTCTGTATTCCTGCAACCTCGGATTCCGCAACACCGACCTGCGTTCGCTCATCGGAGCACGCCTCGGCAAGCAGGTCTACGTTGAAAACGACGCTAACGCGGCGGCGTTCGGCGAGGTTCTCGCGGGCGCTGGCAAGGGCTGCAGGGACGTTGTAGTAGTCACACTCGGAACCGGCGTAGGCGGCGGTATCATCATCGACGGCAGGATCTACACCGGATTCAATTACTGCGGCGCTGAGCTGGGACACACCGTTGTCCACTACGGCGGCAGACCCTGCAACTGCGGACGCAAGGGCTGCTTCGAGGCGTATTCCTCCGCTACCGCGCTCATCAACATGACCAAGGAAGCTATGGAAGCCGACAAGTCCAGCAAGATGTGGGAGATATGCTCCGGCGATATCAATAACGTCGACGGCAAGACCGCGTTCGACGGCTGGCGCGCAGGCGACAAGAGCGCTTCCGGAGTCGTTGATATGTACATATCCTACCTCGGCTGCGGACTTACAAACATCGTAAATACTTTTCAGCCGGAGATACTCCTCATCGGCGGCGGAATCTGCAAGGAGGGCGACAACCTCACCAAGCCGCTTGAGAAGATAATCGCAGAGGACAGCTACTGCGTAGACCCCAAGAGGTCGACAAAGCTCGGTATCTGCCAGCTCGGAAACGACGCAGGTATAATCGGCGCGGCGTTCCTCTACACCCTCGCTGAGTAAGGAGACGGTATGTTTTTTCTTTCACAGGACGGCATGCGGCTGGTCGAGAGCAGCCACCTCTACATAAACGAAAGCTCCATCTTCGCCGTGATAAACGGCGGCGAGGACGTGGAGCTTGCACATTTCGAGCTTTACGGCGCGGCGCAGGAAGCGCTCCGCAGCGTGTACGCCGCCATTGAGGACAGCGAGGCAGTTTTCTCCTTCGCGGAATGACAGCAGCTTTACCGGCATAATCTATATCAGGTCAGCGCTGCGCGGAGGACATGTTTGTGCGGCGTCGGCAAAATTCTACTACACACCGGAGGTCACACCTTGAACTATTCCCAACTGATCGCCGCCTGCCGGAACGACGGCATTCCCTGCGAGGAAAACGCGGCGCTCGCTCCCTATACCTCCATGAAGATAGGCGGAGCCTGCGACCTGCTCGTAAAAACCGCTGACGAGAAGCAGCTCCTGACCGTGCTCAGGCTGTGCCGCAGCGAGAATATCCCGCACTTTATCCTCGGCAGGGGGAGCAACCTGTTGGTAAGCTCCGCGGGCTGGCGCGGGGCTGTGATCCTGCTTTCCGGCGAGAAGCCGGAGGTCGAGGCGCGCGGGAACAGCCTCACCGCCTGGGCGGGAGTTCCGCTGTACGCGCTGTGTTCCGCAGCACTGGAACACTCGCTGACCGGGCTGGAGTTCGCGTACGGCATTCCCGGCTCACTGGGCGGAGCGCTCTACATGAACGCCGGGGCGTACGGCGGTGAGATGAAGGACGTCGTGACCTCATGCCGGTACGTCGGCGGCGACGGGGAGATACACGAGATGTCCGCTGCGGAAATGCAGCTTACCTACCGCCACAGCGTTTTCAGCGGGAGCAGCATGGTTATAACCTCGGTCACGATGGAACTCGTCCCCGGCGACAAGGCTGAGATAAAATCCCGTATGGAGGAGCTTATGCAGCGCCGCCGCGACAAGCAGCCGCTGAACTTCCCGAGCTGCGGAAGCACGTTCAAGCGTCCGGAGGGATACTTTGCAGCCGCGCTTATCGAGGAGTGCGGTCTGAAGGGATTCACCATCGGCGGAGCGCAGGTCAGCGAGAAGCACAGCGGGTTTGTTATCAACCGCGGTCACGCTACGTTTGAGGACGTGATGGCGGTGGTGAACGAGGTAAAGCGCGTAGTCCTCGAGAAGAAGGGCGTTGAGCTGGAATGCGAAATGCTGATCCTTCAATAGCAGTTACCTGACCCAGAAAAGGAGCAACAGATGGAATTCGTTATAGTGACCGGGCTTTCCGGCTCGGGTAAATCCTCGGTGATGAAGGCGCTGGAGGACATCGGTTTTTTCTGCATAGATAATATGCCGCCGCAGCTTATTCCGGATTTCGCCGCGATGTGCAATGAAAACGCCGAGATAACAAAGGTCGCGATAGTCACTGATATACGCGGCGGCGCGATGTTCTTCAAGCTGGAAGAGTGCATCACTAAGCTGCATATCCGCGGAATAGACGTAAAGGTGCTGTTCCTGGAGGCTTCCCGCGAAGTGCTGATGAAGCGCTACAAGGAGACCCGCCGCAAGCACCCGCTCGACGAGGTATCCGGCGGAGACATCGGCAAGGCTATCGACGCGGAAGCGGAGCTTCTCAGCAAGATACGCCTCAATGCAGACTACATAATTGATTCCACGATGCTCAGCACGGGGCAGCTCAAGGAGCAGATCGCGGGTCTGTTCCTCGAGAAGGCTTCTGACGGAATGATCGTTAGCTGCATGTCGTTCGGGTTCAAGTACGGCTCCCCGCAGGAGGCTGACCTTGTTTTCGATGTCCGCTGCCTGCCGAATCCGTTCTACGTTCCGGAGCTTAAGCACAAGACCGGGCTTGAAAAGGAAGTTCAGGATTACGTTATGAGCTTCCCGCAGTCGCAGGAGCTTCGGGACAAGCTGTTCGACCTGATATCCTTCCTGATTCCGCATTACGTCACCGAGGGCAAGAGCCGTCTTGTCATCGCGTTCGGCTGCACCGGCGGAAAGCACCGCAGCGTTACATTTGCAGAGCTTACCGCGGCGTACCTCCGGGAGAAAGGGCTGAGGGTCAGAACTCTCCACCGCGACGCTGAAAAGAAATAACGCTATGCTCGGCGGGGCTTCCGGTCAAGTGAGCGGAATTATATTATGGTCACCTCTAAAAACCTCATGTGAGCGAAAATGTGCAGTGCGCACCATCTTCGTCTGTCAACGAGCGAAATTTCTGATGTGACGGCGTCCATGCCGTCACTCGGTTATTTCGCTCTGCAACATCGTGTTGCACCTCCTCGTAAGGCATACAGCCTTACTTCGTCGGCTTTCCTAGAATCTGGCACACTCTGCCCATTTTTGCTTTTCACACCGGTTTTTAGAGGTTCCCTTATCAAACGACAAACAGGCAGGAGCCATAATGCTCCTGCCTGTAATTTTGTTTACTTCTTAGCTTCGTACGGCAGTTTTACCGACTTCTTATAAATGAACAGCGAGATAACGGCGGTTATCAGCTCGGTTACCCAGAATGCGTTCCAGACGCCGTTTGCTTCAAATGCGCGACTGAGCAGGAACGCCGCCGGAATTATCACCACAATGAACCTGCATAGCGAGATTATAAGCGACGGAACTCCCTTGCCAAGCCCTTCAAGCGAACCGGAGGCCGTAACGGACACCGACGACACGATAAATCCCGCGCTGATTATGCGCAGAGCGGTCTCTCCGGCGGCGATGACGTCGGGGCTGTCAGTGAACATTCCCATTAGCTGACCGGGTATCAGCAGGCAGATGGAGGTGCCGACCGTCATTATACCGCAGCTCATTAGCAGAACAATGCGGAAAAGCTGGCTGACGCGCTTATACTCTCCGGCGCCGTAGTTGTATCCGATAAGCGGGCGCATTCCCTGGATTATTCCGCTTGTGGGAAGATACAGGAAGGTTTGCAGCTTGTAGTATATTCCCAGAACCAGGACGTACACCTCGGAGAACGCCGCCAGAATTGCGTTCAGCGCGGAGATGAGTATTGACGGCAGAGCGAGGTTCAGCGCCGCGGGAACACCTATTGAGTATAGCCTGCCTATCATTCTGCCGTCGGGGGAGAGGTGCTTTTTGCTGAGTTTCACGCTTATCGGCCGCAGGAAGTACACAACGATATAAATTGCAAGAGAAATACTCTGGCCGATTCCGGAGGCAAGCGCGGCGCCCTTGATACCCATTTCGGGGAATCCCCAACCGAAGATCATCATAGGGTCAAGGATAATGTTGACGATACAGCCGCACAGCAGGCTCACCATTGAGGTTTTCATGCTGCCTACCGCCTGGAATATTTTCTCGAACGCCATGCCGAGATTTATCACTATCGAGAACAGAAACGCGATATTAGAGTACTGAAGTCCGAGCTGTATTACCTCCTGGTCGTTGGTGAAAGCTCCGAGGAACGGCGGCATTATCAGAATGCTGACAACGGTGAGTATAACTCCGTGGATAGCGGCAAGAAGCACTCCGAGCGTAGCGGCGCGGTCTGCGCGCTCCTTGTTGCCCGCGCCGGAGTAGAATGCGATCACGGCGTTTATTCCCACTCCAAAGCCGATCCCGGCGGCGTTGATGAAATTCTGCACCGGGAACACCAGCGACAGGGCGGTCATTGCGCTGTCGCTTATTTTGGCGACGAACAGGCTGTCCACGATGTTGTACAGCGAGTTCACAAGCATTGAAATTACCATCGGCAGCGCCATTGAAAGCAGCAGCGGCAGCACTGGTTTTTCCTTCATAAAGGTGTTGTCCATTTTACCTCCTACCCGGAAAATCGCACAAAAAAACCACACAGCATATGCTGTGTGGCGAAAAGGGGAGCGCGTCCGGAAAAATCCACATCTTAATTTTACGTCGCTTATTATAACATACAATACGGAGGTTGTCAATTGTGAAAAATACACAAATATCCCCGCAGGTGTTCTGCGGGGATATGCTTATAGATTTTCGTCGATCCACTTTGCGCGGTTATTGATGAACTTCCTGAGATACAGCACCTGGTCAAGATAGGTGTTGTAGTTTTTCATCGTCAGCGGCTGGAATCCGTTTGCCATGCCCAGGGTGTTCCAAATCTCGAAGTTCTCCTCAGCGGAGGGTATCACCATCGGCTTGTAGGCGTCGATGGTGCCGAGTGCTGCGTTCACCATCGTGTCGCGGACATCGTTCCAGCGTGTGCGCGCCTTGTTCCGGAAATCCTCATCGGTCATGAGGTAGTTGAACCATGTAACGCCGATGTAGCTGCTGCTGTCCATGCTGCCTATCGTAGCCCAGTCATCGTACTTCGGATTATCCATGTACATATTGCCGAAGGCCAGGTCGAAGTCCCATATAGGCCCCATTTCAAGACGGCTGAGGGTAGGCTTTGTTATGTAGCAGCTCCGGCGGAAGCAGGAGTCAAGGTTGTAGCTCAGCTCATGCACCAGGAACCAGTCGATGAAGCTGTCTACGTTGATGTACTTTTCGTAGCCGTCCAGGGTGGTTATTGCGGCGTCAGCTTTGCACATATAGTCGTAGATGAAGTCGAAGTGCTTCTGCGTCCACTGGTAGTCAGCCTGTGGATCCTCCTCGGTGTCGGGGCTTTTTATCTTGATGTTCACTCCGCAGCCGGAGGGCAGATTGAAGTAATTCCAGCCTTCCTTATCGGTGGAGGGGTCTGCGCCGCCTATCTCAAGAAGGTATCCGGTCTCGACATTCGCGAGGCTGTCGTCTATCGCAATCCGCGATGTCTTGACTTCAAGCTGCTCGCCGAGAGTGTATACTCCCTGATATATCCCGTTCATATAGACGTCCACCGGGATAGCGTGCGGCACGAAACGGAAGCTCCCGAGGGAACGCGCCATTTCAAATGCGGCGGTGTTCCTCAGCAGAGATTCGTCGGCGTAATTCGCAAGGAGCACCCAGCGCTTCGCCTCGGACATTCCAAGCAGTGACGCTTTGTCGTCAAGCTTGATTTTGTAGGGCTTCTTCGGCCATTCCCAGGTGGAGTGACCTCTGCCGCGTATCTTTCCGGTGAGCACTTCTGTGCTTTCGTACCTTCCGTTTGTCATTCCGGCGTCTATCTGGAGCGAGCAGTCGGCGTAATCCTCCTTGATGATCGCCGATGGGTCGGAGGTAGTGAGGTAGACTGCGGGTATCAGCTTGTCGGTCTCCTGACCGAAGCTGCCGGGAATCTCGCGGAGCATAACGCTCCAGTCGTCGGAGCGGGGGGTATAATTCGCGGGGATATATTCATCGGAGATCGGGATAACGCGTCCCTCTCCGTCGCGGGTATATTTATCAACGCTTTCCGTGCCTGGTTTGGAGCAGCCGCTTACCAGCACTACAGCTGCGAGTGCCGCGGCGCAGATCTGCCTGAATTTCACAACAAAGCACCTCCGGGAAATCAGTTCTCATACACTAATTATATACTATTCTCTATTTTCTGTCAACAAGATTTCATATTTTTGTAGGATATACAAAATCTGTGCCTTCGCTTATGTATAATATTTCAAAGAAAAACCGGAGCATTCGCCCCGGTTTTAGTTCAATTCAGAATTTTATCTCCGCTGAGCAGCTTCAGACTGCCGTCAACAACGGCCGCGCCGGTGTAGCCTGTCTTGTCGTCGTAGAGGGTGTGCAGGCTGCGGGAACGTCCCAGTTCCGCGAATTCGTCGACGACTGAAACGCCGTCGAAGTAGCGGTAAGCCGCGCCGGAGCAGTCCGTGCCGTTTATCACGAAGCAGTTTGTCCCGCTGAACCGGAAGCTGTCCAGCTCGGAAGCGGTCAGCGCCTTGGCGAAGCTGTCCGCCTGGACTGCCTTTTTGCTTTCCAGTTTGTACAGGGTCAGCGTGATACCCGTTTTGCTTACCGCGCCGCAGAGCGCGTAATCTCCGCTTACCACGCCGTCAGCCGATGTGAGGTCGAGCGCCTTCGGTGAGGACGTATCGGAGATATCCACCGCCATAACAGTGGAGCCGCCGCTGCCTACGTACACGACATTCCCGCTTATCCGGAGATGATCTATCTCCCCGCCGGTGGTGAACGCCGCGAGCGGCTTCAGGGCGCTGTCCCTGAGGTACACGGTAACGCCGCCATCGTATATCTCGGCGTCGGCGATGACTCCGTTTCCTGCCGCGCAGGCGGTGATCTCCGGGAGCGCGGCGCTTACAAGGCTGCCGCCGTCAGATGTGAGTTCAGCGGAGCCGTTTTCGCGGGTCATTGCGGCGGTGAAGCTCTCCGCGCCGCTGTATATCGGGGAGCCGAGCGCGGCAAGGCGCTTTTTCTGCTCGCCGTTTTCAGCGGCGTACTCGCCCCAGACTGCGTAGCTGCAGCCGTCCGCCGAGCCGCTCACCGCGATTTCAGCAGGGGAGAACGCGGTGAGCTGACCGTTCTTAGATCCGTATGGGAGGTACTCAAGTACGTCGTCCACGGTGAACGACTTCGTGAATCCCGGCGTGTAAACGCTTCCGAGCCGAATGATGTCCTCGCCGCAGAAAATATCCGTGAGCGTACCGGACTGCCCGCAGCTCCAGATTTCGCCGCTGCCGTCCACGCCTATGAGACCGCACTTCGCATCGCCGGAGTACACCGCGGTAACGCCGGAATCAGTCTGCACGACCTTAACGAATTCCGCGCCCTCCGGCGGGAGCACATGAGCCGCAAGCCCCCCGGAATCCAGTGCGTAAACGCTTATCCCGTCAGGCTCCGCAGACCACAGCGTGTTTCCGCTGCTGAATACGCCAAGCTCCTTGCCGGAGTTTATCAGCATATCGCCGAAAATCTGCTCGTTTTTCGACAGCTTCTGCGTTTTTTCGCTGCTTATTCTGCCGTTTGTGTACGCGGTGTAAATTTCCGAGAAAACCGCCGCATTATCAGAGGCGAACTGGAACTCTCCTCCGGAGCTTCCAGGCGCTGTGAAGCCGAGAATATCCATCAGCGGGTCAATCGCGAACAGAACCGCCGCGCCGGCGGCTGCGGCTATGATCGCATTCCTGCGCGCTTTCGGGGAATCCTCCCTGACCTCCGCCGGCTGCTCGGGCTCCGTTTCTGGAGCCGTCTCCTCTTTCCGGCGCTTTCTCTGCCGGGCGGTGTACTTTTCCTCAGGTTCGTCCTCGATCTCTGCCGCTATTCCGAGTTCCTCCGCGAGGTCGTCGATTGTGCGTTTTTTCTGCCGTGCGTTCAGCACCGGAGCTTCCTGATCGGGTGATTCGTCCTCGTAGGATTCCTCGGTGCGGCGCTTCTTCTGACGCGCTGTCCGGACGGGTCTGGGCGGTTCGGAAGGCTCAGTAGGCTCAGTGGTTTCAGCAGACTCTTCCGGTGTGGATTCCTCCGCTGCGGGGGCTTCCTGCTCAGTCGATTCCTCAGATCCAGCCGGATCTTGCGGCTCAGGCTGTTCTTCCTGTCGGGACTCAGCCGCCGCTTCCAGTTCGCCGGAGTCTATACGCATGGTTATGGTGTGCTCCCAGAGCTGACGCGCCGTGTATAGCATACGGGTGTAGTCCTTCGGCGTAAGCCCTGAGCTTTCCAGCGTGACGATGAGCGTTTGCAGGTTCATATCCGGGTGCTGCTCGATTTTCGAGACCGCTTCCTCGGGAGCGCCGCAGCCCTTGAGCAGGTACAGGAAATCCGCCGAGCCTATCCCGAGGGAGCGCAGGCGGTTCAGGAATGTGAACGCGTCCAGCTCCGGCGGAGCGGCGTTTTCGTCCATAAGGCACACCGCGATATTCTGCGGGAGCAGGCTCTCGGGGATAACTTTTTCAAGCATAAGGCTGCGTATTTCGGAAACCGTCACCGGCGTTCACCTCCTGTTCTGTATTTGCCGTTCAGTCAAGCTCGAATGCGGTCAGCACCTTTTCAAGGGTCTTGTTTACCGCCGTGGAGCTCATACCGGTGAAAAGCGATATTTCGTCCGGCTGGAGCTTCGCGCCGATGTACATGCTTGCCACAAGGCGTTCTGCGTCGCTGAGTCTGGAGAATTCAGCGCGTATGTCGAATCCGCCGTTTTCCGGAACCGGCTGAACGGGGGATTCACGGAGCTTTGTACGTATCCGCGCACAGAGGTTCCGGAACATGAACGCCCGGAAAGCATCCTCGCTGCGCAGCTTATTTACCGTGGTCATACCGTCCCGGGCGGAGGCTGTGACCAGCTCCACCGCGTCGGCGTCGTCGCAGAGGGTATAAAAAGCGGTGTAGTACATCTCGCGGTAGACCGTCTCGTAGAGCCGCGCGAACGCCTTTGTACCGCCGTTTGCAGCAAGCTCTGAAAGTTCCTTGTATTCCCGCTTATCCATAACTACACCGCCTGTTGAATTATTCCTCGCTGTTGGTAATTGCTATTCCGAGTTCCTTAAGCTGCTCCTCGCTTACTGTGGAGGGAGCCTCGCTCATCAGCTCGCTTGCGTTCTGAACCTTCGGGAAGGCAGTAACGTCGCGGAGGCTGTCGCAGCCGCACATCAGCATTGCAAGTCTGTCGAGACCTATGCCGGCGCCGCCGTGGGGAGGCGCACCGTATTTGTATGCGTCGACAAGGAAGCCGAACTTCGCGTTGATCTCCTCGTCGGTCATGCCGAGCATTTCGAACATGTGCTGCTGGAGCTCCGGATCGGTGATCCTGATGGAGCCGCTGGAAAGCTCGATGCCGTTGAGCACGAGGTCGTAGCACTTTGCGCGTACCCTTGCCTTGTCGGTGTCAAGGTAGGGAATACACTCGTCAAGCGGCATTGTGAACGGGTGGTGCATAGCGAGCCACTCGCCGGATTCCTCGTCGTACTCGAAGAACGGGAACTCCACGATCCACAGGAAGTTCCAGCCCTCGGGGATAATGTCGAGCTGCTTTGCGATCTTGAGACGGAGCGCGCCGAGCACGGGGAGCGTTACCTTGTCCTTATCTGCAACGATGAGGGCAACGTCGCCCTTCTCGCAGCCGAGAGCCTTGAGGATAGCCTCAAGCTCGCCCTCGCCCATGAACTTTGCGAAGGAGCAGTTAGGAGCGTCGTCTACCCACCTTACGTAAGCGAGACCCTTCGCGCCGATGCCGCGTACGAATTCGGTCTGCTTGTCGATCTCCTTGCGGGTGAGCTTTGCAGCGGCGCCCTTTGCAACGATACCGCGGACGGAGCCGCCGTTTGCAACAGCGTCCTTGAATACGGAGAATCCGCAGTCCTTTACGATATCGGAGATGTCGGTTATCTCCATGCCAAAGCGGGTATCCGGCTTATCGGAGCCGTAACGGGTCATAGCCTCGTCGTAGGTCAGGCGGGGCAGAGGAGTGGGGATATCAACGTTGAGAACGGTCTTGTAGAGGTGCTTTACGAAGCCTTCCAGGCACTCGAGGATATCGTCAACGTCAACGAAGGACATCTCGAGGTCGATCTGCGTGAATTCAGGCTGGCGGTCTGCGCGGAGATCCTCGTCGCGGAAGCAGCGCGCAAGCTGGATATATCTGTCCATGCCCGCGATCATCAGGAGCTGCTTATACATCTGCGGGGACTGCGGCAGTGCGTAGAACTTGCCGTTGTGGATACGGGACGGCACGATGTAGTCGCGCGCCCCCTCTGGGGTGGACTTTATCATCATCGGGGTCTCGATCTCGGTGAAGCCGTTTGCGTAGAAGTACTCGCGGGCTGCCTTTGCTATTTCGTGGCGCATCATGAGGTTCTTCTGGAGCGGCTCGCGGCGCAGGTCGAGGTAGCGGTACTTGAGGCGGAGCTCCTCGTTGGTCTTGGTGTTGCTTACTATCTCAAAGGGAGGGGTCTGCGCCTTGGAGAGAATGCGCAGCTCTGTTACGACTATCTCAATGCCGCCGGTCTTTATCTCGGTGTTGACGCTCTCACGCGCGCGCACAGTACCCTTAGCCAGCAGAACATACTCCGAGCGTACGCTCTCCGCCTTTTCGAACACGCTCTTTTCGGTGGTCTCATCGAAAACGAGCTGAACGATACCGGACTTGTCTCTCAGATCTATGAAGATAAGGCTGCCCTTGTCGCGGACTCTCTGTGTGAATCCGCCTACAACGACTTCGCCCATTTCCAGCGTAACTTCGCCGCATAAGCATGTCCTTCTCAGACCCTGCATTGTGTCTGCCATATAAATAGTTCCTTCTTTCTTTTGATATACCGGAAAAATCCGCATTATTTTTAATTATACCATTAATTCCGCTATTTTTCAAGTGGAAAACAATAATTTGTTGAAATTTCGGAAGAGGAATTTACTTTAATTCCATAGGTGTGAACCTAAGACCGCTGACCACCTGTTCTATGTCCGTATCCGTGAAGCCGAACCGGTGATACACCGGGACAGCATAGGGCGAGGAATTTACGGTCATTTTCCCAGAAGGACGATTCTTCATGACTGTCTGAAACAGCATTCTTCCGATGCCCTGTCTGTGACGGCTTCCCTTTACGAAGAACAAGGCAATGTGCGTCCCCTCATTCCTTGTGGCAATCATTCCGACGAGTTCGTTTCCGGAAAGCGCTCCAAAAACTCTGAGTCTGGAAACGTAATCATCGTCGTGTATTGAACGGTAGAATTCGTTTATGCCCTCGTCAGAGTATTCCGGAGCTTCAAACTGCATAAAGACTTCCCATGCCAGCTCCATAGCCATTCCGATTTCATGTTTGTCAAGCTCTCTGAAAGTAATGCTTTGCTCCATATTGTCACCCCTGTGCTATCTGTTCCAGTACTTGCGGTCAAGGCTGCGGAAGCTTATCGCCTGAGCGATGTGGGATTTCCCGATATCCTCGCTGCCTGCGAGGTCGGCGCAGGTCCTTGCGACTTTCAGGATACGGTCGTAGGCGCGGGCGGAAAGCCCCAGTTTCTCAAATGCGGATTTCAGCATTTCCTCCGCGTCTGGAGTCAGCCGGCAGACCTCCCCGATGATGTCGGAGGTAATACCGCTGTTGCTGCGGATATCCGTTCCGGCAAAGCGCTTTTTCTGTATCTCCACCGCCTTCTGGACGCGTTCCGCGATAGCCGCGGAGCTTTCCTGCGGAGCGCGGCGGCTCAGGTCGGCGTACTCGACGGGCTTTACTTCTACCTGGAGATCTATGCGGTCAAGCAGCGGCTCTGATATGCGGTTGAGGTACGCCGTGACCTTCTGCGGGGTGCAGGTGCATTTCTTCACCGGACTGCCGAAATTCCCACAGGGGCAGGGATTCATCGCCGCGACCAGCATTACGCGGCAGGGGTAGCTCACCGAGCCGCTGGCGCGGGAGATCACGATGTCGCCGTTTTCAAGCGGCTGACGGAGCGCTTCCAGCACGCGGCGGTCGAACTCCGGAAGCTCGTCCAGAAACAGCACTCCGTTGTGCGCCAGGCTGATCTCGCCGGGGCGGGGAATGCTCCCTCCGCCGACCAGCCCGACTGCGGACGCGGTGTGGCTCACGGCGCGGAACGGACGTTCCGTCACGAGCGGCTCCGCGGGGTTTATCTCACCGGCTACGGAGTATATCTGGGTGGTCTCGATGCTCTCGGCGAAGGTTATCTCCGGGAGTATCGAGGGGATACGCTTTGCAAGCATGGATTTACCCGACCCTGGAGGTCCCAGCATAAGCAGATTGTGCGAGCCTGCCGCCGCGACCTCTATCGCCGCTTTCGCCTGGGACTGCCCCATAACGTCTGCAAAATCCAGCAGGTGAGCGCCTTCGCGCCGCTTCGGGACATACTTCTCCTCCGGAGAAAGCCCGGTTCCGTGCCGCAGGAACTCCATTATCTGGGCGACATGCTCCACGCCGTAGACCTCGATACCGTCGGCGACGGACGCCTCCTTGGCGTTAGCCTTCGGGAGGAATACGCGCTTTGCGCCGTTCTGCGCGGCGGTCAGCACCATCGAGAGCGCTCCGTTGACCGGCGCGAGCTTGCCGTCAAGGGACAGCTCCCCGATGAAAACGCTGTCGGACAGGTCGGCGGTGATGAGTCCGCCCAGCTTCATCAGCGCGGTTATTATCGGCAGGTCGAACATGGAGCCTATCTTGCGCACGCTCGCCGGGGCGAGGTTCACCGTGACCTTCCCGTTAAGCAGCTTCAGCTCCAGATGACCCAGCACCGCGCGGATGCGCGCTTTGCTCTCCTGCACGGCGATATCCGGCATTCCTACGATATCGAACGACGGCTGACCCGGCGCGATGCTCGCCTGAACCGTCACCATGAACGCGTTCAGACCGAAAAGACCCGCGCTTTTTATTTCACTGAACATTCTTACTCCCTTACTTCTGACCGTCAAAAATCAGCTCAAAGTTGTCTATATCATGGTATTTTCCGTGCTTAAAGCCCACCTGATGCAGCGTTCCGCAGAATGCGAAGCCGAATTTCTGGTGAAGCTTTTCGCTGACCTCGTTTCCGGCTGTTATCACCGATACGACGCTGTGGAGCGTTCCGCACTCTTTTGCGCGGTCGAGCACTGCGCCTATCAGCGCGGAGCCGGCGCCTTTCCTGCGGAAGTCCGGGGAGATGTACACTGAAAGCTCCGCGGTGGAGGCGTACGCCTCTTTCTGGCGGTATTCCGAGAGGGAAGCGTAGCCGATGGCGGCGCCGTTTTCCTCACCCGCAAGAATGAAATGCGAGTCGGTCTGGTGTGCGCTGAACCATTCCTTCCACTCGTCCGGGGTGCGCGGGTTGAGGTCGAGGGTGGCAACGCCGTGCTCTACCTCGTAGTTGTATATTGCCAGAAGCTCCGGGAGGTCGCTTTCTCTGGCTGGTCTGATAGTCATGATCTGCCATTCCTTTCGGTTGGATTCTCTGAATGTTTATATTTTACGCTTTGCGGAAGCATTTGTCAATAGGCTGGCCAGTATATTCCGGATACTTTTTTCAGACAACCATCACAAAACCGCCCGTGAAACCATTTGTTTGCACTTGCAATTCTCTGGCAGTTGTGCTATAATAAAAATATGTGTACCGGGTGATTTCCCGGTTTTTTTCAGAGGAAAGGATTTGATACATTGAAGCGAGCAGGACTTGATATCGGTTCAACCACAGTAAAGGCGGCCGTTATCGGCGAGAACGACGAGCTTCTGTACAGCCAGTACAGACGTCACTTCTCGGATATCAGAAAGACAGTATTTGACATAATTTCGGAGCTTGGCGAGCACTTCAAGGGCGAGCGCATGATGATCGCGGTCACAGGTTCGGGCGGTATTTCCGTTTCAAAGTGGCTGGGGATCCCGTTCGTTCAGGAGGTCGCAGCCGGCACCAACGCTATAAAGAAGCTTATTCCCCGAACTGACGTAGCCATCGAGCTGGGCGGCGAGGACGCTAAGATAACCTACCTCACCGGCGGTCTGGAGCAGCGCATGAACGGCTCCTGTGCAGGCGGAACCGGCGCGTTCATCGACCAGATGGCGGCTCTGCTCAACACCGATATCGGCGGTCTGAACGAGCTTGCAAAGAAACACACGACCATATACCCGATAGCCTCCCGCTGCGGCGTTTTCGCGAAGAGCGACATTCAGCCGCTGCTCAACGACGGCGCAAAGCGCTCCGACGTCGCTGCTTCGGTATTCCAGTCGGTGGTAAACCAGACAATAAGCGGACTTGCCTGCGGTAAGCCGATAAGGGGCAACGTGGCGTTCCTGGGCGGCCCGCTGCACTATCTGTCGGAGCTTCGCGCGCGATTCATCGAAACGCTGAACCTCAAGGACGACCAGATAATTTTCCCGGAGAACGCGAACCTGTTCGTGGCGATGGGCTGCGCATTCTCTGACGAGACTGCGGAAGCCGACCTTGACGAACTCGTGAAGAAAGCCGGAAGCCTCGGCACGGCTGACATGCGCGAGGTGGAGCGTCTTGCTCCGCTTTTCAGGGACGCGGCCGAGCTGGAAGCGTTCAAGGCGCGCCACGCGAAGGCTGTGATTCCCACTGCGGACATCGCGAAGCACAAGGGCGCGTGCTACCTCGGCGTGGACGCAGGCTCCACCACAACGAAAGCAGTTCTGCTGAACAAGAACGCCGAGATAATTTATTCCTACTACAGCGGCAACGGCGGCGACCCGCTGAAGTCCGTTATCGGAATTCTGAAGGACATTTACTCGAAGCTCCCCGAGGGCGCGTACATAGCAAAGGCGTGCGCCACCGGCTACGGTGAGCATCTGATAAAGGCGGCGCTCGGCGCTGATTTCGGAGAGATCGAGACCATGGCGCACTACAAGGCGGCTGACCGTATCCTCCCGGGCGCGGAGTTTATCCTTGATATCGGCGGTCAGGACATGAAGTGCATGCGCGTCAAGAACGGCGAGATAGAGAGCATTCTGCTCAACGAGGCATGTTCAAGCGGCTGCGGCTCGTTCATCGAGAACTTCGCGAACGCGCTGGGTATGTCTTCCGCAGATTTCGCAACGCTGGGACTTACCGCAGAGAATCCTGTTGACCTCGGCTCCCGCTGCACCGTGTTCATGAACTCCCGCGTAAAGCAGGCTCAGAAGGAAGGCGCGACCGTTGCGGATATCTCCGCAGGTCTGTCATACTCGGTCGTAAAGAACGCGCTGTTCAAAGTTATAAAGCTGCGCGACACCTCCACCATGGGCGATAAGATAATCGTTCAGGGCGGCACGTTCATGAATAACTCCGTGCTGAGGGCGTTCGAGCTGATTTGCGGCAAGGACGTTATCCGTCCGGACAAGGCGGGACTGATGGGCGCATACGGAAGCGCGCTCATCTCCATCGAGCGCGACGACGGCAAGGGAAGCACTATCGCTCCGCTGGACAAGCTGGAGAGCTTCACGGTCGAAAAGACCACCGCGCGCTGCGGACGCTGCTCAAACAACTGCCTGCTGACCATCACGAAATTCCCGGACGGGAAGCGCTACATAAGCAACAACCGCTGCGAGCGCGGCGCGGGCAACGTATCCACCAAGGAGAAGCTGCCGAACTTGTTCGACTATAAATATCACCTGCTGTTCGACCGCGAGTGCCTTCCGGAGAGCACCGCAAAGCGCGGCGTAGTGGGACTTCCCCGCGTCCTCGGAATGTACGAGAACTATCCGTTCTGGCACAAGTTTTTCACCGAACTCGGATTCTCCGTGAAGCTGTCGCCGAAGTCCTCCCGCGAGATTTACGACCGCGGCATTGAGACCATGCCTTCCGAGTCGGTATGCTATCCGGCGAAGCTGGCGCACGGTCATATCCAGGCACTGGTTGACGAGGGAGTGAAGTTCATTTTCTACCCATCCATGCCGTATGAAATGAGCGAGAACAACGGTGCGGACAACCACTACAACTGCCCGGTCGTTGCCACATATTCTGAGGTTATCAAGAATTCCGTGCCGGAGCTTCGCAGGGACGTGAAGTTCATGAATCCGTTCCTGCCTATATTCCACAAGAAGCGCATGGGCGAGCGCCTTTACGAGGAATTCACAAAGGAATTCCCGGACGGCGGCTTCACTAAGGAAGAGATAGTTTCCGCGCTGGATAAGGCGTACGCCGAGGACGAGGCGTTCAAGGCTGAGATGCACCGCAAGGGTGAAGAGACCGTGAAGTTCCTCGAGGAGAACGGCAAGTCCGGTATCGTGCTCGCCGGCAGACCCTACCACATCGACCCGGAGATAAACCACGGACTTCCGGAGATGATAACCGGCTACGGCTTCGCAGTTCTCACCGAGGACAGCGTTGCACACATGGAGCAGGTAGTCCGCCCGATAAGAATCGTCGACCAGTGGACATATCACTCAAGGCTGTACGCTGCGGCTCACGTAGTCGGCAAGCACGACTGTCTGGAGCTTGTCCAGCTCAACAGCTTCGGCTGCGGTCTGGACGCTATCACAACCGACCAGGTTCAGGAGATACTCCGCAGCTTCGGAAAGCTGTACACCTGTCTCAAGATAGACGAGGTAAACAACCTCGGCGCGGCAAGAATACGTCTGCGCTCGCTTATCTCGGTAGTCGAGGAGCGCAAGCGTCATCACTACAAGCCGGTGATGGGTCATCTCGGCTATGTGCGCCAGCCGGAATTCACCGAGGAAATGCGCAAGAAGCACACTATCCTCTGCCCGCAGATGGCGCCGATACATTTCGACCTGCTGGAGGCGGCGTTCGGTCATTCCGGATATAACGTCGTTATACTGCGCGACTGCTCGAAGGCGGTCGTTGACGAGGGACTGAAGTACGTCAACAACGACGCGTGCTATCCGTCCATTCTCATTGTTGGACAGCTCATTCACGCGCTCAACAGCGGCAAGTACGACCTCAGGAACACCTCCGTTATGATAACCCAGACCGGCGGCGCCTGCCGTGCGACGAACTACGTCGGCATGCTGAAAAAGGCGCTCAAGGATTCCGGTCACGGCGATATCCCGCTTATTTCGCTGAATGTCGTAGGTCTTGAGAAGCAGAGCGGATTCAAGCTGACCATGCCGCTTGCAATACGCGCGTTCATGGCGATAATCTACGGCGACGTGCTGTCACGCTGCCTGTACAAGGTTCGTCCCTACGAGGTCACAAAGGGAAGCGCGGACGCGCTCTACGAAAAGTGGCGGCTGTTCCTGCGCGAGGACATGAAGTCGCTTTCACTGCCGAACTTCAACAAGAACGTCCGCAACATCGTCAAGGACTTCTCGGAATTCCCGGTGCTGGACATCAAGAAGCCGCGCGTCGGACTTGTCGGCGAGATACTTGTAAAGTTCCACCCGGTGGCGAACAACAACATCATCGGGCTGCTTGAAAACGAAGGCTGCGAGGTAGTCGTGCCAGACCTGATGGGATTCTTCTACTACATATGCTCCCACGGCAAGACCAAGCGCGAGCTGCTCTATACCACACGCACGAAGGCGTTCGCAGAGGACGCGGCGGTAAAGGCGTTCCGCTTTATGGAGCGCAGCTACCGCAAGGCTGTGAAGGGCACCAAGTTCGGCTGCCCGGGCGATATCTACGAAATGCGCGAATCCGTGCGTTCCATCGTATCCCCCGGCAACATCGCCGGCGAGGGCTGGTTCCTTTCGGCGGAAATGCTGGAGCTTATCGGCGAGGGCGTTCCGAATATCGTATGCATGCAGCCGTTCGCCTGCCTGCCTAACCACGTTACCGGCAAGGGCGTTATCGGAGAGCTTCGCAGACAGCACCCGGAGAGCAACATCGTTGCGGTAGATTTCGACCCGGGAGCTTCCGAGGTAAACCAGGTCAACAGAATAAAGCTCATGCTTACCCAGGCTTACGCTAACGCGGGAATAAGCCGCAGGGACGTCGTTAAGGTACAGACCGACGACAAGTATTCCCAGCTTATTTCCTCGGGAACATCTGTATAAAAATGGGAGGTAATTATATGAAAAAGCTGGTTTCATTGCTGATGGTTCTGGTCATGGCGCTTATGGCGATGAATGTCACGACCTTCGCAGTCGATAAGGAGGTCCTGAAGGAAAGGGCCAAGGAAGCGTTCTATCTCGACGTATCGCAGTATGAAGGCAAGACGAATGTGTACGTCAGAAGCGACCATAGAAACAGCACGGTGTACTACACCACCGACGGCACGAAGCCCACTGACAAATCGCAGGAGGCGTCGCTGCTGATAAAGTTCACGGAGCCGTGCAAGCTTAGGACCGTATGCTACTTTGACGGCAAACCGATCAAATATCTGAACAAGACTATCAAGATAAAAGAGAAGAAACCGGAGAAGTTCACTTTAACGACAAAGGTAAGCACCGGCTCTACAATGGTGTCCGTGAAAAAGCCCAAGGACAGTGTGGTATACTACACCACTGACGGCACAGAGCCGACTGACAAGTCGGAGAAGATGGGCGCTGTGGAAATATTCAGAGAGCCGTGCAAGCTGCGGGCAGTGAACTACGTCGACGGTAAGCGCGGCAAGGAACTGAAGCAGAACATCAAGATAAAGCTGGATCAGCCGTATCTGATGCTGATGGAGCAGGAAGAGATATACGTCTACAAGCTGCTGAATCTGCCGGAGGGCGTGAAGGTGTACATGACGACGGACGGCAGCACTCCGTCCGCGAAAAACGTCAAGCTCATCACCGGCGAGACCGTTGAGATACCAAAGCAGTCAGAAGCTAATCTGGTATGCGTGAAAAAAGGCTGGATAGATTCCGACGTCCTGACCAAGAAGACAGGCATGACCTACGAAGAGGAGCAGGCGTACAAGAACGACAGGAACAACTTCGCCGAGCAGGTCGTGACCCTTGTGAACAGGATCCGCGTTGCAAACGGACTCAACAAGCTGACCACCTACGACAAGCTGACCGAGGTCGCACAGGTGCGTGCAAAGGAAATAGAGATATCCTATTCGCACACCCGTCCCGATGGAACGAAATGCTTCACCGCGCTTGACGAAGCAGGTCTGCGGACCGTGACAGCCGGCGAGAACATAGCGAAGGGTTACAGCACGCCGGAGAGAGTCGTTGATGCATGGATGAATTCTCCCGGACACCGCGCGAATATCCTCAATCCGAGCTACACCATGATAGGCGTTGGATATGTGTATGATCCGTATACGACTGACGCCAACTACTGGACGCAGGTATTTATGTCGTAAGTAATGCGGACTTCATGTTTCCGGACGTCTGAAAGGAGTAATTGTATGAAAAAGATACTGGCACTGTTTCTGGTACTGGCTACGGTGTTATCGCTCATGACAGTGGGCGCTTACGCGGCTGCCGATAATGCGCTTTCCGTAAGCTGCAAGCTTTACGACGGCTACACCGTTGTGACCGTCCAGAAGAGCGGCACGGTGTACTACACCACCGACGGTTCCAAGCCTACATCTAAATCCAAAAAGCTCAATTCCACAAGGATAAAGGTCTCGGAGCCGTGCAGCGTGAGACTTGTAAGCTATGTCAAGGGCAAGCCGGTGGAGTACCTTACAAAGAAGATACCGGTGCGCCTGCGCAAGCCGACGGCTTCGCTGTCCAGCAAGGGCAAGGAGTACACCTACGTTATCTCCATACCAGACGGAGCGTCCGCGTACATCACGTATGACGGAACCACGCCGTCAAAGTCCAACGGTGACCTTGTGCAGGGCGGAATGATATCGGTTCCCGCGAAGAAGAGCGCGAAACTCGTCTGCGTCAAGAAGGGCTGGAGGAATTCAAAGGTAATTACTGTAAGAGCCAGGGGAGCCGCTTCGGATAATAACAAGTCGAACGACTCGGCGGACGAAACCAGCAGTTTCGCCGACGAGGTAATAAGACTGGTAAACAAGCAACGCACCGCCAACGGTCTGAGCAAATTCACGACCTCCAACAAGCTGTCCGACGTTGCACAGACCCGCGCCAAGGAGCTTACGGAATCCTATTCGCACACCCGCCCCGATGGCAGCAGCTGCTTCACGGCGCTGAGGGAGGCAAATATTGACTATATCGCCGCAGGAGAGAACATCGCGGCAGGCTACAGCACGCCGGAGGCGGTCGTTGAAGGCTGGATGAATTCCAAGGCGCACCGCGCAAATATACTGAATCCGAATTACTCGAAGATCGGCGTGGGATACTGCGCTGACGGCTCGGGTTACGGCAGCTACTGGGTACAGGTATTCGTTTCTTAAAGGAGATTTAAATTATGGCTTCCACGCAGTTCACAGCTAATTCCAACGGCGAAAAGGGCGGAAAGAAATTCGGTTTCTGGGCGCTTATCATCGTGATCACCCTGGCGGTGCTGATACTTATTTTCAACAGCTTCACGGTTGTAAACGAAGGCTACATCGGAGTAAAGTACCAGTTCGGAAAGATAGTTTCCAGCGACCTTTCGGCAGGTCTCAACATGCATATGCCGTTCATTGAGGAGATACAGCAGGTCGACACCCGCGAGCAGATATATTCCGTCCAGACCGACGCCTACACCAGCGACACGCAGACCGTTGACAACCTGGGTCTTAAGCTCAATTATTACTACGACGGCACAAAGCTGCCCGAGATAATCAGAACCATCGGTATCAGCAACGTTGAGACCAAGCTGCTTGTTCCGAATGTTGCGAAGATATCCAAGGACGAGATAGGCAGGGTAAAAGCGGAGGATCTCGTACAGAACCGTTCCGACGTTCAGAACGCGATCTACGAATCCCTCAAAAAGACACTGGAGCCGCAGGGAATCATCGTGACCGCGTTCGCAATCGAAAATCTCGCGTTTGAGGACGCTTTCGAGCAGTCGATCCAGGCAAAGGTGATAGCGGCGCAGGACGCTCTCAAAATGCAGAACAAGACCGCTGAGCGCGAGGAAGAGGCAAAGCAGAAGGTCATCGCGGCGCAGGCGGAGGCTGATTCCCAGAAGATAAAGGCTGACGCTGAGGCGTACTCCATTCAGGCGGTGCAGGAGCAGCTCGCAAAAAGCCCGAACTACATCGACTATCTCAAGATAAACAACTGGAACGGAGTTCTCCCGCAGGCGATCGGAACAGAGGTAAATCCGTTCATCGGGATCGACGCGGCGGCTTCCACTGCAAAGAGCAGCTCCTCCGCTTCCGCACAGGTATCTACGGACGCCGAGTAACTTGAAGGACCATCAGAAATATCAACAGGAAATGCCGGGCGGCGTTTGTCGCCCTGCATTTTCCCATTTTATAAAGGAAGGGTAACAGAATTGGATTACACAACATTAAAACGAAACGCGCTTACCAGCTTCTTTTCCAGAACTAACGAAATGCAGCGCCGCGCGGTGTTCCGCGTGAAGGGAGCAGTCCTGATAATCGCGGGCGCGGGCAGCGGAAAGACTACAGTGCTCTGCAACCGTATCGCTAACATGATGAGATTCGGCAACGCGTATCTTGACGAGACCGTTCGCTGCCTCACTCCGGAGCAGGAGCAGTTCCTCCAGGATTTCCCCGCGATGGAAAAGACCCCGGAGAATGCGGAGCGCCTTGCGGAGATCGTAGCAGTAGAGCCGGTGCAGCCCTGGAATATCCTCGCGATAACCTTCACCAACAAGGCGGCGGGGGAGCTTCGCCAGCGCCTTATCGACATGATAGGCGAGGACGCGGAGAAGATAAACGCGTCAACGTTCCATTCTGCGTGCGTGAAGATACTGCGCCGTGAGATCGAAAACCTCGGCTACCAGAGGAGCTTCACGATTTACGACGATGATGATTCCAAGCGTATCATCAAGGACGCCATGAAGAAGCTGAACCTCGACGAAAAGGTGTTCAACCCGAAGGTGTTCAAGAACATGATCTCCCGCTGCAAGGACAAGATGATATCCCCGGAGGAGTACGCGCCGATGGCTAACGCTTCCGGCGAGCTGATGGAGAAGCGCTGCGCGGAGGTCTACACCGAGTACCAGAGCGCGCTCAGGAGCGCCAGCGCGGTGGATTTCGACGATATAATCTACCTTACAGTAAAGCTGTTCGAGGATTTCCCGGACGTTCTTTCGCACTACCAGCACCTTTATAAATACATAATGGTCGACGAGTATCAGGATACGAACGTTGCGCAGTACCGCCTTATCTCGCTGCTTGCGGGGAACAACGGAAACCTCTGCGTGGTCGGCGACGACGACCAGTCAATTTACCGCTTCCGCGGCGCGACTATCGAGAATATCCTCAGCTTCGAGAAGCAGTATCCCGGCTGCGAGGTAATAAAGCTCGAGCAGAACTACCGTTCCACCGAGAATATCCTGAACGCTGCGAACGCCGTGATACGCAACAACAAGCAGCGCAAGGACAAGCAGCTCTGGTCTGCGCTGGGCGACGGCGACAAGATAAAGTGCTGCAATTTCGAGAGCGAGATAGCCGAGGCGCGTTTCGTTGCCGACACTATCCTTGACGGCGTGAAGGAAGGCAAGCATTACACGGATTACGCGCTGCTGTACCGCAGCAACTCCCAGTCGAGAAGCTTTGAGAACACCCTGGCGCGCTCGGGAATTCCGTACACCATCGTAGGCGGTCTGAGGTTCTACGACCGCAAGGAGATACGCGACATCATGGCGTACCTCGCGGTGATAAACAACCCGTATGACTCCGTGCGTTTCCGCAGGATAATCAACGAGCCGAAGCGCGGTATCGGCGACGCCACGGTTGAGGAGATAATCCGTATCTCCGACGGGCTGCATATTTCTCCGGTGGAGGTCTGCCGCGAGGCTTCGCAGTTTGAGTCGCTTTCGAGGAAGTCGGCTGCGCTGAAGGCTGCTGCAAACCTGTTTGACGAGCTAGACGAGCTTGCGGATTCGCTCCGCCTGGACGAGCTTATCGACGCCGTTGCGGAGAAATCCGGATACATCAAGTCAATGCAGGCTCTGGGCGAGGAAGGCTCCACACGTATTGAGAACATCAACGAGCTGAAATCCAACGCCCTGACGATGATACAGGAGAACGAGGATACCACGCTTCCGGATTTCCTAGAGCAGGTGGCGCTGGTTTCCGACCTTGACAGCTACGACGGCGACCTTGACCGGGTATCGCTCATGACGATGCACAGCGCGAAGGGTCTGGAGTTCGACACGGTATTCCTTGTAGGCGCCGAGGACAACATTTTCCCGAGCTACCGCAGCATAAACGACCCCGCCGAGATGGAGGAGGAGCGCCGTCTTGCATATGTAGCGATAACCCGTGCGAAGCGCATGCTGTATGTAACGCACACGTCCTACCGCGTGCTCTACGGTCAGACGATGAGAAACCGCCTGTCGACGTTTATTCGCGAAATACCGGAGGAGTACATCGAAAAGACCGGCGACCGTCCGAAGCAGGCGTCGACCTGGAAGAAGCCGGAGAAGCCGAACTACCTTGCTCAGGAAGCGGCGAAGATGGTAACGAAGCCGACGCCGGTAGTATCCGGAATAGTATTTGCGCCGGGCGACCGCGTGAAGCACAACGTATTCGGCCAGGGAACCGTAGACGAAGCAAAGCGCATGGGCAACGACACCATGCTGACGATCAGCTTTGACAACGGTCAGGTGAAGAAGGTAATGGCGAACTTCGCCCGCATTGAGAAACTGTGATCAGGAGGGCTGCGAAGATACATGAGTAAGACTACGATAAATATGATGTCCAGCGCCACATCGGTAAAGGGTCAGGGCGTAGGCTCTGCGTATATAGAGCAGGTCGGGCTTGTAAGCAGCGAACTTTCCGACAAGTTCGAGGTCACGATAAACAAGCGCATTAAGGCGGACATCACACATTACCACACGATAAACTTTGGATATTATCTTTCGATGAAGTCACTCACTAGCAGGGGAAAGTCGGTAGGGTATGTCCACATGCTGCCGGAAACGGTGGAGACGAGCGTGAATCTCCCGCGCTTCATGAAGCAGATATTCTATAAGTACATGATCAGCTTCTACAAGCGCATGGATTATCTTGTGACGGTAAATCCGTACTTCATCGGCAGGCTGGCGCACTACGGCGTTGACAAATCGAAGGTTACGTATATCCCGAACTTCGTTTCCTCGGAGGTGTTCCACCCGGTTTCCCCGGAGGAGAAGATAAAGCTGCGCGAGAAATACGGAATAGATAAGGACAAATTCACCGTTATCTGCGCGGGTCAGCTCCAGGTGCGCAAGGGAGTTTTCGATTTCATCGAGGTTGCTAAGCGCATGCCTGACGTGCAGTTCGTATGGGCTGGAGGATTTTCGTTCGGCAAGATCTCCGACGGCTACGGCGAGATAAAGAAGATCTGTGATGATCCGCCGGCAAATGTGAAGCTGCTCGGAATAATCGACCGTGAGTACATGAACGAGGTGTACAATCTGGGCGACGTGATGTTCCTGCCCAGCTTCGAGGAGCTTTTCCCGATGACGATACTCGAGGCGATGTGCGTTAATATCCCGGTGTTCCTGAGAGGTCTTGATATCTACCCGGATATCCTGTTTGACTTCTACAGCAAGGCTGACGATGTTGACGGCTTCGTTAAGGAGCTTGATCGGCTCCACAACGATAAGGAGTATTACGCGCAGCAGTGCGAGGCTTCCAGGCGCGGAAATCACTTCTACTCAAGAGAGCATGTAACGAAAATGTGGGACGAGTTTTACTCAATGGTCAGGGATTCAATCAAGAAATAAATCATAGCCGCAGGTTTCACTGCGGCTATATTTATATACGGGAACCTCTAAAAACCGGGACACGAGCAGATTTCGTACATGACTTATATCAGATGCTAGGCGTCAAACCGCAGTAATACTGTATGTATTTCAAGGTTTGACAACGAAGCAGATGATATAAGTCATAGAAATCTGCCGTGAAGGAGGTTTTTAGAGGTTACCATATGGTCACCTCTAAACCCCACCGCTTTACTCCCGATAGGGTGATCCTGAAAGTTTTAAAACCTCACGCACAAGTTATACAACAAACTGGGCAGGCTCACCGCCTGCCCACTTTTATCAGTTTTTCGGAAGCGCCATAGTGAATGTAGTTCCGCTGCCCTCGGAGCTTTTGACAGTTATCGAACCGCCGTGGAGCGAAACTCCATGCTTTACGATGGAAAGCCCCAGACCAGTTCCGCCTATCTTGCGGGAATGGCTCTTATCCGCACGGTAGAACCGCTCGAATATTCGGTCGATACTATCCGCAGGAACCCCTATTCCCGTATCTGATACGGTCACTACGATATCGTCGCCGCTGCTGCGGACGTCTACGTCCGCCCTGCCACCCTGTTTATTGTACTTCACAGCGTTGTCTAGCAGGTTGTAGATCATCTCCTCAAGAACTGTTGCTATACCGGTAAACTCGGAGCGCTCTCCGGTCACAGAGATAGTCACGTGCTTCTCGTCTGCCTGCGGGCGGAGCCGCTCTGCGGCGGACTGAGCCAGCTCGTACAGATCAACTCTCTCCCGTTGGTTGGAGAACGTGTTCTCGTCAAGCTGCGACAGCTTGAGTATATCCTGTATCAGGGTTATCATGCGGCCGGCTTCGTCGCGGATATTCTTCGCAAAGCCCGGAATGTCCTCCGGCTTTACGATACCGCCGACCAGCATATCGGAAATCCCGTAAATAGTGGTGAGCGGAGTTTTCAGCTCGTGGGAAACATTTGAGGTGAACTCGCGGCGCAGTTCCTCGCGGGCTTCCTTTTCAGTGATATCAAGGATTATCATGACTGCGCCGGTAACGCTGCTTCCCGTGAACGCCGGCGTTGCAATTACCTGGTATATCTTCTCGGACAGCGTGAGGTCGGTCTCGCTGCGTTTGCCTGCGAGGGCGTCCTCGACAGCGCTGCGGAATGCTTCGCTGCGGTTCAGGACCAGCACGCTGCGGCTGGAGCCGGTAAAGTCAGAGCCGAGGATCTTCAGCGCAGCCGTGTTATAGGAAAGCACCTCGGTTCGGCTGTCGATGATTATAAAGCCCTCGCTCATATTCTCTGTGATAAGCGAGAACTCCTTCCGGCTTCGGGTAAGCTCCGCAATCTGCTGATCTATCTCGTGGTTCTGCTCGCTTATGCGGTGTAGCAGCGGCGCGATCTCGCTGTAGCTCTCGCCGATGTCGGGATTCTTGAGGTCGATGCTGTTTATCGGCTTAACGACCACCCTCGCAACTATAGCTGCAACTCCCAGCGACACCATCGCCGCTATAATAACAATCAGCAGGACTTCCCACCACATGCCTGCGATACGCGCAGCCACGGTATCCATCGTACCGGCCACGCGCACTATGCAGCCGTACCCGATGACGCGGGCGCAGTACACCGTCATCTCCGACATGGTGTAGCTCTCGCGTATTGCGGTGCCGGTTCCCGACTGCTTCGCAGCGACTACCTCCTCACGGCCGAGGTGGTTTTCCATTGTCGCTGGGTCGGCTTCGTTGTCGAAAAGTACCGTGCCGTCCTGACCGATATAGGTTATGCGGTTCTCAAATGTGCCATGGATATCATGGCTGAGCTTGCGGAGGCTCTCAACATCGTCGTCGGGCGAGGTGTTCTCCATCGTTGCCGCGAGAAGCATCGCCTGCTGCTCAAGCTGCCTCTTGAAAAGCTGCTGCTCCTTTGTGTAGGCTACGCCGAGCACCATTGCAACAGCAGAAATTATAGCGATCAGCGAAACGATGAACGCTCCGCCGAAAATTCGTTTCGTCATACGCGCTCCTTATGTTATGTCGACTGCCTTGTAGCCTATTCCGCGGACAGTCTCGATCATGCCGCCGCAGTCTCCGAGCTTCATTCGCAGCGTGCGGATATGTACGTCCACGGTGCGGCTCTCGCCGTCGAAATCGTAACCCCAGACCTTCGTGATGATCTTCTCGCGGGAAAGCACCGTGCCGATATTTTCAAGCAGGTAGCACAGCAGTTCGAACTCCTTGAAGGTAAGCTGAACTTCATTACCATTGACCCGCACAATATGCTTCGAGGTGTTGACGTAAAGCCCGCCTACCTCGTATTCCTTTGTTTCCTGCGAGGTAGTGCGGCGCAGCAGTGCCTTTATGCGGGAGATAAGCTCCATGGTGCCGAATGGCTTTGCAACGTAGTCGTCGGCGCCGCTGTCAAGACCTATCACCTTATCATATTCCGAGCCCTTCGCGGTCAGCATTATAACCGGAAGCCCCGCATACTCCGGGTTAGAGCGCAGCTTCGCCAGTACCTGCATACCGTCCTCCTCGGGGAGCATTATATCCAGCAGCAGGACAGACGGCGTTTCCTCCTTCAGAGCCGCCCAGAACTCGCTCGGGCGCTCGAAGCCCTTTGCCTCTAGCCCGGAATTGTTCAGCGCGTACAGCACGAAGTTCCTGATATTCGCGTCGTCCTCCAGCATGTATATCATAGATTGTCCTCTCTTTCAGCGAACCGGGCTCAGCGTTCTCCCGTGATGGAGTAGACCACCCATTCCGCGATATTTGTTGCATGGTCGGCGATACGCTCGAGGTACTTTGCCGCCATCAGCAGATCCATGAAGTACTCGGCGTCGCCGGAGTCGCTGCGCACCAGCTCGATAAGCTCGCGCTTTACCTCAAGGAAGCGCGCGTCTACCTTATCGTCTGCTTCTATGGCTGCCTTCGCGAGCTTCACGTCTTTTCTGACGAAGGAATCAACGCTCATGGTCACCATGCTGATGGCTTCGTTTGCCATGTCCGAGATATGCACCTTGCCCGCAAGCTCGGTGGAGTGAACGAATCCCGCTATTTCCGCGATATCCTGCGACTGGTCGCCGATACGCTCCATGTCGGAGATCATCTTAAGCGCCGAGGAAACGCACCTCAGATCCTTCGCCACCGGCTGCTGATGAAGCAGCAGCTTCATGCACAGCGCCTCGATGTCGTGCTCCATGTGGTCGGTCTCTTCCTCGTTGTCGTTGACCTTCGTTATCATCTCGGAGGTCTTTTCGTCAAACAGTGCCTTTACGGCGCAGGCTATGCTTTCTTCGCACAGCGCGCCCATCTTGATAAGTCCTACGTTGAGCTGCTCGAGCTGCTCGTCAAAACGGTTTCTCATATTATGCCTCCCTGGATCAGCCGAATCGTCCGGTTATGTAGTCCTCGGTGCGCTGATCCTGCGGAGTCGAGAACAGCTTGTCGGTGTCTGCGTATTCTACGACCTCGCCCAGCAGGAAGAACGCCGTCTTGTCGGAAATTCTCGCCGCCTGCTGCATATTGTGAGTTACCATAACTATAGTATACTCCTTTTTCAGCTCGATTGCAAGGTCTTCTATCTTAGAAGTTGAAATAGGATCCAGCGCGGAGGTCGGCTCGTCCATAAGCAGCACCTCAGGCTCTACCGCCAGCGCTCTGGCAATGCAGAGTCTCTGCTGCTGACCGCCGGAAAGACCCAGCGCGGATTTTTTCAGCCTGTCCTTGAGTTCGTCCCAGATTGCCGCGTCGCGCAGGGACTTCTCAACAATGTTGTCAAGCTTTACCTTGGAGTGAATCCCGTGGGTGCGGGGTCCGAACGCGATGTTGTCGTAGACGCTCATCGGGAATGGATTCGGCTTCTGGAACACCATTCCCACGCGCTTGCGCAGGAGGTTTACGTCCATCTTGCCGTAGATGTCCTCGCCGTCGAGCAGGAATTCGCCGGTTATGCGGCAGCCCTCAACGAGGTCGTTCATGCGGTTGAGGGATTTCAGCAGCGTGGATTTTCCGCAGCCGGACGGCCCTATGAACGCAGTTATCTTGTTTTCCGGTATCTCAAGGCTGATACCCTTGAGCGCCTTGAAGTCGCCGTAGTAAAGCTCGGCGTTCCTGATATCGAATTTCATATGGGTTTATCCTTTCTTTTTCGCTATCCGGCGCTCGATAAGGTCGGAAACGAGGTTTATTAAGAATGTGAGCGCAAGCAGGACTACTGCGGAAGCAAACGCTTCGTTGACATGCAGGCCTTCGTTGGAGAGAATGTACATGTGAACGGTAAGGGTCGCAGCGGAGCTTCCCGAGCCGACAAGCGAGCCGGGAATGCTGTGTCCGGAACCGGAGGTAAAGATGAGCGCTGCGGATTCGCCGACGATACGTCCTATAGAGAGGATAACGCCGGACATGATACCGGGCACCGCCGTGGGAAGGATAACGCGGAACACTGTGCGCATCTTGCCCGCGCCGAGCCCGAAGCTTCCTTCGCGGTAGCTGTCCGGAACGGCGAGGAGCGCCTCCTCAGTGGTTCGGATAATCAGCGGGAGGATCATCATTGCGAGGGTGATAACGCCCGCCATCATGGAGAATCCCCAGCCGAAGGAGATATTGAACATCAGGTATCCGAACAGACCGAACACGATGGACGGAATGCCGGAAAGCGTTTCGGTGGTCACGCGGATAATTTTTACTAGCTTGTTGCCGCGCTTGGCGTACTCAACGAGGTACACCGCCGCGAAAACGCCTATCGGAACGGCGATCACAAGAGTCAGCGCGGTCATGATGAGGGTGTTTATCATCGCCGGCATCATGCTGACGTTTTCCGTGGTATAGTTCCAGTCGAACTGCTCCGCGGTGAGGTGCGGAACGCCGTTTATAAGAATATACGCGATAATGAAGAGGAGCATTCCGACCGAGAATAGTGCCGCCAGCATTACAAGGATCATGAGGATCAGCGAAAGCGGGCTTCTGGCGTACTGCTTCAGGCGCGCGCCGAATGTCACGTGGTTGATGTAGTTCTCGGGCGCGGTGGTTTTCTTTTCGTTTGTCATAGCTGCTGTAGGAGCGTCAGTCATCAGTCTTTCCTCCTTTTAAGTGCAGAGAAGCAGAGGTTGATTATAAGTATGAACACGAACAGCACTACTCCGGTGGCGATGAGCGCTTCGCGGTGAAGTCCGCCGGCGTAGCCCATTTCCATTACGATGTTGGAGGTCAAGGTGCGTATGCCGGAGGTGATGCTCTTCGGAATGACCGTCTGGTTGCCCGCTACGAGAATTACCGCCATCGTTTCGCCGATAGCGCGTCCCACGCCGAGGATTATCGCTGCAAGTATACCGGATTTCGCCGCTGGCAGCGAGGCAAAGAACACGCTGCGCTCATGCGTTGCACCGAGCGCGAGCGCGCCCTCGTAGTAGCTCTTCGGAACTGCGTTCAGGGAGGATTCGGTGGTCTTGATCACCGTCGGTAGTATCATTATGCCGAGGAGTATGCCTGCGGTCAGCAGGGATTTACCCGAGCCGCCGAACAGTTCCTTCATGATGGGAACGATAACCACCAGACCGAAAAAACCGTATACGATGGACGGGATCCCGGCGAGGAGGTTTATCGCGGGCTTCACGAAGCGGTAGAGCTTCTTCGGGCAGTAGTGCGACATGAACACGGCGCAGAGTATTCCGATGGGAACTCCGATAACGACCGCGATTCCTGTAACGAGGATAGAGCCGATTATCATCGGGAATATCCCGTAGTATCCGCTGGAGGGCTTCCACTTTGTGCCGAACAGGAAGTCGATAACGCCGATCTCACCTATCGCCGGAACGCCGGAAGCGAACAGGTACACGCATATCAGCACCACTGCCAGTATCGAAACACATGCGCATATCAGGAACAGCGCGTGCATTATGCCTTCTTTGACCTTCTGCATAATAATACCTCTTTGTAAAATTTCCAGAATGTTACTTTACATTCTAATACTCATAAAAGTGCGCTGCACGTTAGCTGGAATGCCGCAGCGCAGCGCGTAAGGGAAGTGCGGCAGGACGCCGCATAGTTGTCGCTTGGATGCACGGCATGGACGCCGTGCATCCAAACGACAACGGGGAGAAACCTATAAAGGTGAGATTATTTAAATCAGCCGAGCTCGCTCCAGTTGTTGATCTCGCCGGTGTAGATCTTCATTACCTCGTCGGAGGTGATGTTCTCAATGGGGTTCTCAAGGTTTACGATAACCGCGATACCGTCGTCGGCGATCTTCATTTCGGTCAGACCTGCGTCAAGCTCTTCCTGCTTGAGTTCACGGGAGGACATACCGATATCGCATGTGCCCTCGGTCGCGGATGTGATACCTGCGCCGGAACCGGTCTGCTGAATGTCGATGGAAACATCAGGGTTAAGAGCCTTGTATGCCTCGCAGAGCTTCTCCATGATCGGGCCTACGGAAGTGGAGCCGTTCAGGGAGATTGCGCCGGTAACTCCGGAGGGAGCATATGCGCCGGTGGAGTCGATGGCGATGTAGCCGTTGTCAGCGATGATCTTCTGACCGTCGTCGGACTCGATGAAGGCGATGAGATCCTTAGCTGCGGCGTTGCCGTCGAGCTTTGCCTGCTGATAGCATACGTTGAACGGTCTTGCTACAACGTAATCACCGGACTTGATGTCGGCTACGGAGCACTCAACGCCGTTTACGTCGAGTGCCTTTACGGTGTCGTTGAGGGAGCCGAGGGAGATGTATCCGATCGCGTCAACATTGCCTGCTACGCTCATCATAACGCCGTTGGTGGAGTTGGAGATCTCAGCGTCGCCGCGGGTCATATCTTCCTTCTCACCTGCCTCGTTCTTCTGTTCAATGCCCATCAGCTCAACGAACGCGCCTCTTGTACCGGAGCCGTCCTCGCGGGATACTACTGTGATGTCGGTGTCAAGCTTGGAAGCGGTGCTGTCAGAAGCGGTGGAATCTGCTGCGGAACTGTCAGCAGCGGAGGTATCAGCGGCAGAAGAGCCTGCCTCAGCAGCGGAGCTGCTGTTGGAGGAAGCGCTGGTGGTATTTCCGGAGCAGCCTGCAAATGCTGCTGCCATAAGCAGAGCGGCTGCGCTTAATGTGATCTTTCTTGTAGTCATAGTGTTGTTCTCCTTTAATATACTGCGTAATCATTTACGCTTATGCTGTGATCTTTCCTTGTCACAAGCATATTATATCAGGAGAATGTTAAATCCAAAAGATGGGGTTTGTTAAATCTCTGTAAAATTTAACATTTTTTCATTTCTGGTTAAAGCCAGGGGACGTGTACTTTTTGAATCGCAGATAAACTATAGGTAACTTCTAAAAACCTCTTTGAAAAAGAAGATAAAAGTGATATAATAAGGAAATGAAACAGAAAACAGATTACCTATATTAATCTTTTAGTTCCGTGCCGGGGTAGAACTGCTGCAGTATTTCCTGAGCTGACAAACCGGAGCGTGCCATGAGATCCGCTGTGTAGACGCTCATGCCAACACCGCCGCCGCTTCCGCGGGTGCGGAATATGAACGAGTCGTGCTCCTGCGTAATTGCAACAGCCGCGCTGCGCAGACCGAGCGCTTCCCGGAGCTGTTCTCCGGTGAGTTCCACGCTGCCGAACCTGATACAGCGCAGCGTTCCGTTTTTTGTGTACTGCGGCTCGGAGAACCACTCCGCCTTGTCTGCGGGGAGCACTACGCTTCCGGTGACCGGAGCCAGCATTTTCCGCACGGCGGTGCAGGTGTATTCTGAGCTGGCGTAGTATTCCGGTGAATCCGAGTCGCGGCTGAGCTTCAGCGCCGGAAGGTAGGTGAAACCTCCGTCGTCGGTCACGCCGGAGGATACCCGGCAGCAAGGCGTGTATGCCGGTCCATCGTTATAATAGAGGCACTCCTTAGCCGCGCGCTCCGCAACTCTGGAAACGCGCTCCAGCCACTCTGGATACTGGTCGGCGTAGCGTTCCTCCAGCTCATCAGGCGAAAGCCAGTCCGGGTAGATGTCGCCGCGGTCGGCGAGGTCTGCGCCGAAATCAGCTTCGCAGTTCTGCATGCAGTACCGCGCCTGGCTTGAAAGCGCGATTCCCGCCGCAAGCAGGGTCTCCTCCTGAAATGACGGGTCAGCAGCGGCGAATATGCAGCCGGCGATGTACTCGGAAAATCCTAGTGTGAGTATGCGGTTTTCGTCTTCGATGAGCAGAGTTACGTTCTCCGGCGCAGGCGATGGAGCCTCACGACGGCAGCCGGTGAGCATTATTGAAAATCCCAGCAGGGAAGCAAATACTGGTTTCGGGAACTTCATTGCAGCGATCCTCCATTACAAATAAACCACAAACGAGAATTTTGCAATCTGAAAATAAAAAATATTCAGAAAATGCGAATAACGCTTGACAATCACGGCGAAATATGCTACAATATACTTATATATTTCTTAATTTGAAAATTCCGCCTGACGGAACGGCAATTAAGACCAGTATAAAAATATGGCACGGAGGCGGATCTTCTAACCAATGAAAAGAATGGAACAGCTCAAGAACTCTGCTACCTTCAAGCAGATGTGCGACGATTTTTTAAGCACTACGGCTATCGATCCCAGCCTGCCCGGAAAGTTCGGAGTAAAGCGCGGCCTGCGTAATTCCGACGGTTCCGGCGTTGTTGCGGGCATCACAAACGTATGCTGCGTACATGGCTACGTTATAAGCGAGTGCGACAAGCAGCCCATCGAGGGCGAGCTCATCTACCGCGGATACAACATTCGCGATATCGTGAACGACGTGCTGTCGTCCGGGCGCTACGGCTACGAGGAGGTCGCGTATCTCCTCCTGTTCGGTATGCTCCCTGACGAGCGCCAGCTCACTACGTTCTCACGCCTTATCGCTGAGTACCGCGACCTTCCCATGTACTTCAGCGAGGACGTTATCATCAGAAATCCGTCCCCGAATATCATGAATAAGATGGCTCAGGCAGTGCTTGCGCTGTACAGCTATGATTCCGCGCCGGAGGACAAGTCCGTTGAGAGCGAAATGCTCAAGGCTATTTCGATCATCTCCAGACTTCCTGCGATCATGGTAACTTCCTACCAGGCAATGCGCCGGTTCTACCACAACGATTCAATGGTAATGCACCAGATAAACAAGGACGAGAGCCTTGCAGAGAGCATTCTTTCCACCCTGCGCGACGACCGTTCCTACACTACCGAGGAAGCTCACCTGCTCGACCTCTGCCTTATGCTCCACGCTGAGCACGGCGGCGGAAACAACTCGACGTTCACCTGCCGTACCGTATCTTCCTCCGGCACCGACGCCTACTCTGCATACGCGGCGGCTATCGGTTCGCTGAAGGGTCCGCGTCACGGCGGCGCTAATATCAAGGTTATGGAAATGCTCGACTTCGCAAAGGCGGGTATCAAGAACTGGGATAACGACCAGGAGGTCAGCGACTACCTTCACAAGCTGCTCCGCAAGGAAGCCGGAGATCATTCCGGGCTTATCTACGGCATGGGTCATGCGGTTTACACTCTGTCCGACCCGAGAGCGAAGATACTCAAGGCCAACGCGATGAAGCTGGCTAAGGGCACCGAGTTTGAGAAGGAATTCCTGCTGCTGGACAGCATCGAGAGACTTACTCCGGGAGTATTCGCGGACGAGCGCGGTGATATCAAGAATATATGCGCAAACGTGGACATGTATTCTGGTCTGGTATACAAGATGCTGAAGATACCGGTAGAGATGTACACTGGTCTGTTCGCGTGCGCGAGAATCTCCGGCTGGTGCGCCCACAGAATGGAAGAAATGATCAACGGAAAGCGCATAATCCGTCCGGCTTACAAGGCGATAAACCTCAACAAGAACTACATACCGCTCAGTCAGAGAATATAATGCACAACAGGTTTTCAGCCTGAAATATTACTTAATTCGAGAGGGATAGTGTCATGGCAGAAGAAAAGAAAGTTGAAAAGAAGGACAGATTCAAGCTGGCAAAGGAGTTCAAGGCGTTTATCTCAAGAGGAAACGTGCTTGATATGGCGGTAGGTCTTATCATCGGTTCTGCGTTCACCGCCATCGTCAATTCGCTGGTCGGCGACCTGCTGATGCCGCTGCTGGGACTTCTTACCGGCAAGATGGATTTCTCGCAGCTCAAGCTCGTGCTTCAGCCTGCGGTTGAGGAAGTCCTCGATGAAACCGGCGCGGTGGTTACTCCTGCGGTCGCTGAGATCTCGCTGAACTACGGCTCGTTCATTCAGTCGGTTATAAGTTTCCTTCTTATCGCGCTGGCTGTTTTCATTCTTGTGAAGGCTATCTCAAAGCTCCACCGCAAGAAGGAAGAAGAGCCAAAGCCCGAGCCTAAGCCGGATCCCCAGATCGTTCTGCTTACGGAAATACGCGATCTGCTTAAGGAAAAGGAAACTTCCGTAGATAAGTAAAGTAGATAAGTAAATCAGTGCCCCTGTAAAATCAGGGGCATTTTTGTGCTGTGAAGTACGAAAAGGCGCTTGACAATTGGACGAGATGGTGATATAATGTCACATGGATATACTGCAAAAAAGGAGAAATACATAAAATGTCAATGAATTTCCGCAGGAAGCTCCCCGTACCGAAGGAGATAAAGGAACTTTACCCGCTCAACGATAAGATCAAGGCTATAAAGACCGAGCGCGACGCGATGATCGCGGACGTTTTCACCGGGAAGTCTGACAAGTTCCTGCTTATCATCGGGCCGTGCTCTGCGGATAACGAGGATTCAGTAATGGACTACACCTGCCGCCTTTCCAGACTTCAGGAGCAGGTCAAGGACAAGATCATTATTATCCCGAGAATCTACACCAACAAGCCCAGAACCACCGGCGAGGGCTACAAGGGAATGATCCACCAGCCAGACCCCACCAAGGGCGAGGACATGCTTGAGGGTCTTATCCACGTGCGCAAGCTGCACACACGCGCCATTGAGGAGACCGGTCTTGTGTGCGCTGATGAAATGCTGTATCCCGAGAACTACCGCTACCTTTCCGATATACTCAGCTATGTCGCAGTAGGCGCGCGTTCTGTTGAGGATCAGGAACACCGTCTTACCGCCAGCGGCATGGAGTGCCCCTGCGGTATGAAGAACCCCACCAGCGGCACGATTTCTATCATGCTGAATTCTATCCGTGCGGCTCAGAGCAGCCACACGTTCATCTACCGCGGCTGGGAGGTCAACACTGACGGCAATCCGCTTGCCCACGCTATCCTCCGCGGCGCGCAGAACAAGCACGACCAGACTATCCCGAACTACCACTATGAGGACTTAAAGCTTCTCTATGATATGTATCAGGAGAAGAACCTCAGGAACATGGCGTGCATTGTTGACACAAATCACTCCAACAGCGGCAAGAAGTACCTCGAGCAGATCAGAATTGCAAATGAGATCCTCCATTCCATGCGCCACTCCTCCGAGATACGCAGCATGGTGAAGGGTCTGATGATCGAGAGTTACATCGAGGACGGCGCTCAGAAGGTTGGCGACGGCGTTTACGGCAAGTCGATCACCGACCCCTGCCTTGGCTGGGAAAAGAGCGAAAAACTGGTTCTTGAGATAGCAGACCAGCTTAGATAATAAATTCCGAATAAATATTAAAAGCGTTGACGGGAATCCAGTAGTCCCGGAATATCCTTTCAGAGAGCCGCTGTCTGGTGCGAAGCGGCAGGATTTCCGTGCGGCGAATTACCTCCCTGAGCGGCGGTGCGAAAGCGTACGCAAGTAGTTCCGCACGGGTAAGCCCGTTATAGCTGTCAGAGGCGGGAGAGATCCCGCAAACTGAGGTGGTACCGCGATAATTCGCCCTCTGTGAGTTCTGCTCATAGGGGGCTTTTGTATTGTACAGACGTTATCGGAAATAATACCCGGGAGGTGATCATATGCAGTTCAAATTCTGCCCTGAGTGCGGAGAGAAACTAATAACAAAGACTATCGGCGACGAGGGTGAGACATCATTCTGCGAAAACTGCGGCAGACCGTGGTTCAGTTTTTCCTACCCATGCGTGATATGCCTGCTGACCGACGGCGCGGGGAAGTACGCTTTGATACGCCAGACCTACGCGACCAGGAACTACGTCTGCGTTGCGGGGTTCATCAAGGAGCACGAGACCGCCGAGCAGACCGCTCTCCGGGAGATACGCGAGGAAACCGGGCTGGAAGTCCTGGACATGCGGTATATCAGCAGCTATTACTATCCGAAGCACGATAATCTCATGCTTGGGTATCTCTGCACGGTGAAGCACGGAGAGTTCCGGCTTTCCGGCGAGGTGGAAACGGCGGGGTGGTTCGGGCTGGAGGAAGCCCGGGAGCTTCTCAGCCATGGAACGGTCGGCAGGGATTTGATGAGAGATTCGCTAAGAATGAACGACGGGCGATGATTCAGGCGCGGTGAAAGGGGTGGTATCAATGGAAATCAAGGTTTCCATCGCTTATGGGAGTTTTCCCGGATAATACACAGTTCAAAGTTGAAAAATTAACATATCAAGGAGAAAAACAATGACACTTTACGACGAATTAGTAGCACGCGGACTCATCGCGCAGGTAACCAACGAGGAAGAGATCAAGAAGATGATAAACGAAGGCAAGGCGACCTTCTACATCGGCTTCGACCCCACCGCAGACTCCCTGCACGTAGGACATTTCATGGCACTGTGCCTGATGAAGCGCCTCCAGATGGCAGGCAACAAGCCTATCGCGCTCCTCGGCGGCGGAACCGGTATGATCGGCGACCCTTCCGGTAAGTCCGACATGAGAAAGATGCTCACACCGGAGACCATTCAGCATAACATCGACTGCTTCAAGAAGCAGATGAGCCGCTTCATCGACTTCTCAGACGGCAAGGCTATCATGGTAAACAACGCCGACTGGCTGATGAACCTCAACTACATCGACGTTCTGCGCGAGGTAGGCGCATGCTTCAGCGTTAACAAGATGCTGTCCTTTGAGTGCTACAAGCAGCGCTGGGAGCGAGGTCTGACCTTCCTCGAGTTCAACTACATGATCATGCAGAGCTACGACTTCTACATGCTGTACCAGAAGTACGGCTGCAACATGCAGTTCGGCGGCGACGACCAGTGGGCAAATATGCTGGGCGGCACCGAGCTTATCCGCAAGAAGCTCGGCAAGGACGCTCACGCTATGACTATCACGCTGCTCCTCAACTCCGAGGGCAAGAAGATGGGCAAGACCGAGAAGGGCGCAGTATGGCTTGACCCTGAAAAGACCTCTCCGTTCGAGTTCTTCCAGTACTGGAGAAACATAGCAGACGCGGACGTAATGAAGTGCATTCGCATGCTGACCTTCCTCCCCATCGAGGAGATCGAGGCTATGTCCGGCTGGGAGGGAAGCCAGCTAAACAAGGCTAAGGAGATACTCGCATACGAGCTTACAAAGCTGGTTCACGGCGAGGAGGAAGCAAACAAGGCGCTCGACGCCGCAAAGGCTCTGTTCGGCGGCAAGGGCAACACCGAGAACATGCCCACTACCGAGCTTGAGCTCCCCGAGGGCAAGATCGGCATTCTCGACCTGATGGTGGCTGTCAAGCTTGTTAATTCCAAGCGCGAGGCAAGAACCCTGATCGCGGGTAAGGGCGTTGCAGTCAACGACGTTATCGTTGAGGATCCGAACGCTGAGATCACGATCGACGGCGAGGTAATAATCCGCAAGGGCAAGAAGGTTTACCACAAGGTTGTAAGAAAGTAATTTCGGCGTCTGTTTCGCTGGGCAGAGCCGGTATGTCGGGTAAACACCCGTAATTCCGGAATTGCCGAACGTTTTCGCAGAATGGTCTAAAAATAGCTTTAAGTAACAAAACAGAGGGAGCGTGGAGTGCGCTCCCTTTCGCGTTATAGACGCTTTGGTTTTGTTTGATAGCATAGTATTATGCGTCGAGTAAATACATGTCTGCACAAATTGTCAGAATAAAAGAAATTTTGAAAATATTTTAAAAGGCATTGACCTTAATTAAAATTCGTGATATAATAATCACACAAAACAAATTGATAAGGCTTCCATATGAAAGTTGTGGCGGAAGCTCCTATATTTCGGAATATAAGCTGAGCATTATAAGGTCACCTCTAAAAACCTTGTTTGAGAGAAAATGTGTATAGCACACCGCCT
>OGGZ01000379.1_pt1 | contig 51758 bp, 51 predicted proteins | sample 1571371 | NCBI WGS metagenome assembly OGGZ01 (sample SAMEA2582025, study PRJEB24529) | metagenome | biome: Human gut stool | place: China | collected 2011
GGAGACCCTGCTGGTGCTGGACGCCACCACCGGCCAGAACGGCCTCATCCAGGCCCGGCAGTTCAAGGAGACCGCCGGTCTGACGGGCATCGTGCTGACCAAGCTGGACGGCACCGCCAAGGGCGGCATCGTCATCGCCATCGCCCAGGAGCTGCAGGTGCCGGTGAAGTTCGTGGGCCTGGGCGAGGGCATCAAGGACCTGGCCCCCTTCGACGCCAAGGAATTTGTGGGCGATCTGTTCTGATGGGAGGGACGAATATGATCCGTGCCGACGGAAGAAAGTATGACGAAAGCCGCCCGGTGGAGATCACCACGGGCTTTATCAGGTTTGCCGAGGGCAGCGCCCTGATCCGCTGCGGCGACACGGTGGTGCTGTGCAACGCCTCGGTAGAGGACCGGGTGCCGCCTCATGTGCGCCCGGGCTGCGGCTGGGTGACGGCGGAGTATTCCATGCTGCCCCGGGCCAACCGGGAGCGGTCCCGCCGGGACGTGGACAAGCTGAAGCTGTCCGGCCGCAGCGCCGAAATCCAGCGGCTCATCGGCCGGAGCCTGCGGGCGGCGGTGGATATGCGCCGCCTGGGCGAGCGCACCATCACCATCGACTGCGACGTGCTCCAGGGTGACGGCGGCACCCGCACCGCCTCCGTCACCGGCGGCTTTGTGGCCCTGGCCCTGGCGTGCCGGGGTCTTCTGGAGCAGGGGCTGGTAAAGGCCATGCCCATCCGCCACTATGTGGCCGGTATCTCCGCCGGTATCGTGGACAACGTACCCATGCTGGACCTGCAATACTCCGAGGACAGCCGGGCCATGGTGGATCTGAACTGCGTCATGAACGAGCAGGGCGGCATCATCGAGCTGCAGGGCACCGGCGAGGGCCGGGCCTTCACCGCCCGGGAGCAGCAGGAGCTGGTGGCTCTGTGCGCCCAAGGCAATGCCCGGCTGATCCAGCTGGAAAAAAATATATTGGGGGAGATTCTATGAAATTCGTATTGGCATCCCATAACCGGAAAAAACTGGCGGAGATGCAGGAGATTCTGCGTGAGCTGGGGGTGGAGGTGGTCCTTCAGTCCGACGTGGGCCTGGACCTGGAGCCGGAGGAAAACGGAACCACCTTCGCCGAGAACGCCGCCATCAAGGCCATGGCTGTGATGCAGGCCAGCGGTCTGCCCGCCATCGCCGACGACTCCGGCCTGTGCGTGGACGCGCTGAATGGCGCACCCGGCATCTACTCCGCCCGATACGGCGGCGTGGACAGTGATCAGGCCCGCTATCGCCTGCTGCTGGAGAATCTCCGGGGCGCTGGGGCCCGCACCGCCCATTTCCACACTGCCATCGTCTGCTGCTTCCCCAATGGGGACCGGCTGGACGCAGCCGGAGATTGCTTCGGCACCATTGCCTACGCACCCCAGGGGGACAACGGCTTCGGCTATGACCCGGTGTTTTTCGTGCCGGAGCTGCGCAAGACCTTTGCCCAGCTGACGCCGGAGGAGAAAAACGCCATCAGCCACCGCGGCAACGCCCTGCGGGCCTTCGCGGCGGAGCTGAAAACCTATCTGGAAAAGAACTGAGGAGCATCTATGGAACTGACAAGCAAGCAGAGAGCCCAGCTGCGGGGCATGGCCGCCAACCTGGACACCATCGTCCACGTGGGCAAGGACGGCATCGGCGAGAACCTGATCAAGCAGGCCAACGACGCCCTGGAGGCCCGGGAGCTGATCAAGGGCCGGGTGCTGGAAAACTCCATGTACACCGCCCGGGAAGCGGCAGAGGAGCTGAAGGTGGCCGCCCGCTGCGAGGTGGTCCAGGTCATCGGCAGCAAATTTGTCCTTTTCCGCTATCAGCACAACAAGGACAAGCGGAAGATCGAGCTGGAAAAAGACAGGAAGCGCGGCGTATGAAGATCGGCATCTACGGCGGCACCTTCAATCCCATCCACCGGGGCCACCTGACGGCGGCCCGGGCGGCTATGGACGCCCTGGGGCTGGACCGTCTGCTGCTGATCCCCGCCAGCGTTCCGCCCCACAAGGCCTTGCCCCAGGGCAGCGCCGAGTCCGCCGATCGGCTGGAGATGGCGGCCCTGGCCTGTGCCCAGCTGGGCCCCGTGGCCCAGGCTCTGGATATCGAGCTGCACCGCACCGGCCCCAGCTATACGGTGGATACCCTGCGTCAGCTGCGCATGGAGCATCCGGAGGATGAGCTGTGGCTTCTCATGGGGACGGATATGTTTTTGTCCCTGGAGCGCTGGTATCATGCGTCGGACATTCTGTCTCTGGCCCACATCGGGGCCTTTGACCGAGCCCACCCCCAGCCGGGGGAGGATCTGGCGGCCCAGAAGCGGCTGCTGGAGACGAAATACGGGGCCACTGTGGCCATCATCGCCAACCGGCAGGTCATCGACCTGTCCTCCACCCAGGTGCGTCAGGCCCTGGCCCAGGGCGGCGGGCAGGAGCTGGTGACGGACCCGGTGTATGGCTACATCCAGCGCCGGGGGCTGTACGGCGTCCATACGGACCTGCGGCGCCTGACCCCGGACCAGCTGCGGCCCATCGCCCTGAGCTATCTGAAGCCCAAGCGCATGCCCCATGTTCTGGGCACGGAGCAGGAGGCCGTGCGCCTGGCCCGGCAGTATGGGGCCGACGAGACCCAGGCCCGGATCGCCGCCCTGCTCCACGACTGCACCAAGAAGCTGGACATGGACCGGCAGCTGGCCCTGTGCCGGCAGTACGGCATCCCCCTGGACGACCTGGAGCAGCACGCCCTGAAGCTGCTGCACGCCAAAACCGGCGCGGCCATCGCCCGGGACGTGTTCGGCGTGGACGATGCCGTGTATTGGGCCATTTACTGGCACACCACCGGCCATGCGGACATGACCCTGCTGGAAAAGATCATCTATCTGGCGGACTATATCGAGCCCAGCCGGGATTTTCCCGGGGTGGAGGACCTGCGCCAGGCGGTACACGCCGACCTGGACGGCGGCCTTCTGAGGGCGCTGGACGACAGCATCCAGGACATGCGGCAATGGGGCAACCCCGTGCATCACAACACACTGGACGCCCGAGACTATCTATTGAGAGGTAAACATCTATGAAAACTGCGAAGGAACTGGCCCTTATGGCGGCCCGGGCCCTGTCCGACAAAAAGGGCCGGGAGATTCAGGTGCTGGAGATCGGCGACCTGACCACCCTGGCGGACTATTTCGTCATCGCCACCGGCTCCTCCAATACCCAGATCAACGCCCTGGTGGACAATGTGGAAAAGGTCCTCCGGGAGGAGGCGGAGGAGGAGCCCCTGCACCGGGAGGGCTATCGCGGCGGCACCTGGGTGCTGCTGGACTACGGCTGCATCGCCATCCATGTCTTTAACGCCGAGGCCCGGGAGTTCTACGGCCTGGAGCGTCTGTGGCGCGACGGCAAGCCCCTGGACCTGACCGGCGTGGTGGATTGACGGCCATGAAGCTGGTTGTCGATCAACTGCAAAAGCGCTTCGGGACCCAGGAGGTGCTGCGGGGCGCGTCCTTCACCTTTGAACAGGGGAAGATCTACGGTCTCATCGGCCGCAACGGCGCGGGCAAGACCACGTTCTTCAACTGCCTCAATGAGGACCTCGCCGCCGACGGCGGATCCTTCCACCTGGAGGACGACACCGGTGCCGCCCGGCCCGTCACCGCCGACGACATGGGCTATGTGCTCTCCACCCCGGTGGTGCCGGAGTTTCTCACCGCCCGGGAATTTCTGCAATTCTTCCTGGAGATCAACCGGGGCAAAATTCCCTATCCCAAGGCCCCGGACGTGTATCTGGACTACATGTGCATTGATGAGGCCGACCGGGGAAAGCTGCTGAAGGATTTCTCCCACGGCATGAAAAACAAGATGCAGATGCTGGTGAACATCATGGCGGACCCCGCCGTGCTGCTGCTGGACGAGCCGCTGTCCTCCTTTGACGTGGTGGTGGCCGACGAGATGAAGGCCCTGCTGCGGCGGATCAAGACCCGGCATATCATCCTGCTGTCCACCCATATCATGGACCTGGCCCTGGACCTGTGCGACGACATCGTGATCCTGCACCACGGGGTCCTGCAGGAGGTGCGGCGGGAGGACTTGGCCGATGAGGCGTACAAGGACCGCATCATCGCCGCCCTGAAGGAGGAGCCGGATGTGGTTTGACACCCTGATCCTCCAGCTGCGGCTGCACATGGCCTACCGGGTCAATGGGATTTTATACCGTCTGCGATTTCTGCGCCTGCCCTATGAAAACAGCTTTGCCAAGACCCTGGGGCTGGTGCTGGCCGTCCTGCGGGAGATTTTCGGTATGCTGCTGGGAAAGCTCCTGTATATGGCGGTGTTTTTCGCCGCTCCCCTGCTGCTGATCCATCGGGAGCTGCCGCCGGAGCTGTACGGCCATCTGCTGGTGTTTCTGACGCTGATCGGCGGTATTTTCAACAACAATCTGCTGAATGGCGGCCGGGACGCCTATTACGCCGTGATCCTCCTGCGGATGGACGCCCGGCGTTACACCCTGTCGGCGTATGGGTACTATCTGCTGAAAACCGCCGTGGGCTTCCTGGCGGCGGCGCTGTTGGTGGGGCGTCTGATCCTGAGGCAGGGGCTGGCCCTGTGTCTGCTGACCCCGGTGCTGGTGTGCGGCGTCAAGCTCCTCTCTGCGGGACTGGAGCTGCGGCACTTCCACCGGCGGAGCATCCTGCCCCGGGACGAAAAGAGGTTCTCCCTGCTGCAGGGTGCCTCCGTTCTTCTGCTGGCGGCGGCGTATCTGCCCCCTCTCCTGCTGAACCGGGCCCTGCCCTCCGCCGCCGTATACGCTGTCTGCGGGCTGGCGGCGGCTGGCGGCGCGTGGGGCGCCGCATATCTGCTGCGCTTTTCCGGCTATCGCCGGGTGTACCGGCACCTGTTCACGGCGGACGCCGTATCCTTGCTCAGCGGCGACAGTCTCCAGGCGGCAGCCCGGGAGACCCAGGCCCAGTATCAGAGCAAGCTGACCCTGGACGCAGGCCCGGACAGCCGGAAAACCGGCTGTGCCCGGTTCAACGAGCTGTTTGTGCGCCGCAATTACCGGCTTCTGATGCGTCCGGCCCGGCGCACCGCCGTTATTGCCGGGGCCGCGCTGGCCCCGGGCTGCGCCGCCTGTCTGGCGCTGCCGGAGATAGCCGCCGCCATCAACGGCGCACTGGTTCCGGCGCTGCCGATGATGCTGCTTCTGATGTACTTCATCAACCGGGGCAACACCGTGACCCAGGTCCTGTTCTTCAACTGCGACAGCAGTATGCTGTCCTACCGGTTTTACCGGCAGCCCCGGGTCATCCTGGGCATTTTCACGGCCCGGCTGAAATCCCTGACGGCCATCAACCTGCTGCCCACCGCCGTCATCGCCCTGGGGCTTCCCCTGCTGCTGTTGTGCAGCGGCGGCACGGACACCCCCACGGATTATCTGGTGCTGCCCCTGGCCATTCTGGCCATGTCCGTGTTTTTCTCGGTGCACTACCTGGTGCTGTACTACCTGCTGCAGCCCTACACCGCCGGGCTGGAGAACACCAGCTTCGGCTATCGCCTGATCACGGGCCTGACCTATTTTGTCTGCTACATGATCTACGCCAACGTCCACGGGGCAACGATGGCCTTCGGCATCGGCATGATCGTCTTTGCCGCCGTGTATGTGGCCGCGGCCCTGCTGCTGGCCTATCACCTGGCCCCCAGAACCTTCAAGCTGCGCACATAACAAAGCGCCTCTGGCCGAAAAGGCCGGAGGCGCTCGCTATTTTTTCTGTTATTCTCCCTTAAGCTCCCGCCGGATGGTCCGGAAGCGCTCCGGGATCTCCTGCTCCGTCATGCTCTTGGGAGCCTGCACGGTTCCGGCCTCTCTGGCCGTCTCATAAAACCAGCATTTGTACTCCACGGTTTCCAGGGTGTGTTGCATCTCCTCGATCCGGCGGCGCAGCACCTCCCGCTGGTTCCGGAACATCTCCAGCCGGTCGCCGATGGTGTCGTCCCCCTGGGCGGACAGCTGGATGTAATGCCGGATGTCCCGAATGGACATTCCCGCCTTTTTCATGCAGCCGATCATCCGCAGCCACTCATAGTCCGACTCCTGAAACATCCGGATCCCCCCGGGGGAGCGCTCCACCTGGGGCAGCAGCCCCTCCTTGTCATAATACCGCAGCGTGGAGGCAGGCACCCCCAGCCGTTTTGCCATTTCACCCACCGTATAGGCCATAAAAATCCTCCATTCCGTTGGTTCGCTTTCCTATCAGCCCTCCACCGCCGGGAACAGGTTCCAGGGGTAGGTCCGGGGCGGCGAGCAGAATACGTCCACCGCTCTGCCGGTGACCGGATGGCGGAAGGCCAGGCGGCAGGACCACAGGGCCGCCGTGCAGTTGGGGTCCTTGCTGCCGTATCGGATATCCCCCAGCAGCGGCAGCCCCCGGGAGGAAAACTGCACCCGGATCTGGTGGGTGCGTCCGGTGTGCAGCCGCACCCGCACCAGAGACAGATCCTCCGTCCGGGACAGCTCCCGGTATTCCAGGCTGGCCTCCCGGACGCCCTTCCGGGGCCGCTGGACCACATAGCTTTTGTTGCGCCCGGCGTCCCGGAACAGAAGGTCCGTCAGGGTGGCGGCAGGCTCCTGCGGATGGCCCCGCAGCACCGCCAGATATTCCTTCACCAGCTCATGGGCCTGCACGGCGGCGGTGAGCTTTCCGGTGACCTCCCGCCGCCGGGAGAACACCATGACCCCGCCGGTGATCTTGTCCAGCCGGTGCACCGTGGCGATATAGGGGTTCTTCTGCCCCTGGGCCAGGTAGTGCTCCCGCAGCAGCTGCGGCATACACCGGCCGCTTTCGCTGTCCTCCGACAGCACCCCCACGGGCTTGCAGCAGATCACCAGGTGGGCGTCCTCATACAGAATCTTCAGCGGCTCCATGGCTCACCAGCGGCGGCGGCCCCGATAGGCCCGGCGCTGGCGGCGCTTCCCGCCCCGGCTGCCGTACCGCCGGCTGCGGCGGCCCAGCTTCAGCCACAGAATGAACACGATCACCAGCACCACAACGGCCACCAGAGCCAGCTTCACCCAGGTCTTGGCGAAAAACGCCTCCACGGCGGCCTTGGCCACCAGGAAACGGGACGCGGACACGTCCGCCTGGGCCAGCAGCGGCACCTCGGCGCACACCTGGTCGTTATAGGTGATAGTCAGGGTGCCCAGCTCCTGCCCGGCGGTGACGGGGGCGTTGACCACGTCCTCCTTCAGGGTGACGCTCTTGCGGATGTCCTCATCCTTGGCGTCCTTGGGCAGGAAGGCCTCCACGCTCTGGGCCGGATACAGCATCACCGTGTCCGTCTGCTTGGACAGGGCCACCGGCTGGCGGTACAGCTCGTCGGTGGCCGCCACCTGGCGCATAGAGAAGCTGTTGTATGCCCAGTTATACAGCTTGGCGGACTCGGAGAAGCTCTCCACGGTGGCGCCGTTTCCCTTGCAGCCCAGCACCACCGCCACCAGACGGCGGCCGCTGCGCTTGGCGGAGGACACCAGGCAATAGCCGGACTCCTCGGTGGAGCCGGTCTTGATGCCGTCGGCTCCGTCGTACTGATAGCCCATGATCCGCCAATTGGAGATCAGGGAATTGGTGGTGTACAGTTCCCGCTCCTCGGACATGTTGGTGGCGGGCACCACATAGGAGGCGGTGCCGCAGATCTTCATGAAGGTCTCGTTTTTCATGGCCTCCCGGGTGAACAGATAGATGTCCCAGGCGGTGGAATAATGGTTGGGGTCATGCAGACCGTTGGGGTTGACGAAGTGGGTGCCGGTACAGCCCAGCTCCTGGGCCCGCTGATTCATCAGGGCCACAAAGGCGTCCTGGGATCCGGCCACCGTCTCCGCCAGGATGCAGGCCGCCTCGTTGGCGGACACCAGCATCATGCAGTACAGCAGCTGCTCCACCGTCAGCACCTCGCCCTCCTTGATGTCGGCGGAGCTGCCGGTGGGGTCCATGTCATTGACCAGGGACGGCGCCGCCACCTGCTGGTCCAGGGTCAGCACCCCCTGGTCCACGGCCTCCAGGGTCAGCAGGGCGGTCATGACCTTGGTGATGCTGGCGGGATACTCGGTGTCCCGCTCGTTGAGGCCGTACAGCATCCGCCCGGACTCATAGTCCATCAGCAGGGCCGCCTTGGCGTTCACCTGGGGCAGGTCCACCGCACTGGCCTGGGGCACGCAGAACAGGCCCGTCAGCAGAAGCGTCAGCAAAAAAACAGATAAAAACCGGCGAATTTTCATTTTCTTTTTCTCCATCTATGCTATAATGGTGGTGGGATAAGGGACAGCGTGCCCGATCCCTGCTTATCACCTCTCATTATAAGCAAAATCCAACAGGGAGTCAACAACAGAGCCTATGGGAAAAGTTACAAAAACGGAAATATTTTTGCTGGTCCTGACGCTTCTGTTTGCGGCGGCGGCAGCGGCGCTGTTCTTCACCGGCCGCCCCCGGTCCGAGGGGTACACCGTCACCACCCAGCGGGACGACGCCGGCCCCCAGGAGCCCCAGTCCGGCCCCCTGAACATCAACACGGCCACCGCCGCCCAGCTGGAGACCCTGGACGGCATCGGCCCGGTGCTGGCCCAGCGCATCGTGGAATACCGCGAGACCAACGGCCCCTTCGCCTCCGTGGAGGGACTCCTGGAGGTCAAGGGCCTGGGACCCGGCATATTGGAAGCCATCCGCCCCCAGATCACCGCAGAGGAGGAACCATGAAAATTTTAGTAGTAGACGACGAGCAGCTGCTGGTCAAGGGCATCAAGTTCAACCTGGAAAACGAGGGCTATCAGGTGCTCACCGCCTATGACGGGGCCGCAGCCGTGGAGCTGGCCCGGCGGGAGAGCCTGGACCTGATCATCCTGGATCTGATGATGCCCCAGCTGTCCGGCAGCGAGGCCTGCATGAAGATCCGGGAGTTTTCCGACGTGCCCATCATCATGCTCACCGCCCGCAGCGAGGACGCGGACAAGCTCATGGGCTTTGCCTGCGGGGCCGACGACTATGTCACCAAGCCCTTCAACATCCTGGAGCTGAAGGCCCGGATCAAGGCCCTGCTGCGCCGGGCCAAGGGTCCCGCCCGGCCGGGCCGCAATCCCGCCCTGCTGACGGCGGGGGACCTGAGCCTGGATACCGAGCAGCGGGTGGCCATCCGGGACGGCCGCACCATCGACCTGACGGCCAAGGAATACGACCTGATCGAGCTGCTGATGAAAAATCCCCGGCGGGTCTACAGCCGGGAGAGCCTGATGAACCTGGTGTGGGGCTATTCCTACGCCGGGGACTACCGCACGGTGGATGTGCACATCCGCCGTCTGCGGGAAAAGCTGGAGAAAAAACCGGCGGAGCCGGAGTACATCATGACAAAGTGGGGAGTGGGTTATTATTTTGCGGGGGAAAACCAGCCTACAGTTTAAGTTCGGCATGAGCTATATCCTCATCATCCTGGCGGTGCTGGTGCTGCTGAATACCTATCCGCTGCTGGTGTCCCAGAGTCTGGTGTTCCGGACCAAGGAGACGGCCATGAAAAGCAGCGTCAAGATGGTGGAATCGGCCCTGTCGGGCCTGCCGGAGCTGACGGAGGAAAACGTGGGCCAGGCCCTGGCCTCGGTGGAGGAGACCGGCGTGTCCCGCCTGCTGGTGACGGACACCTCCGGCCGCATCCTGTTCGACACCCGGGAGGGCGGCAGCGCCAAGGGCATGTACGCCATGTATACCGAGATCGTCCAGGCTCTGGACGGCAGCGACGCCTTCTACTGCCGGTATGACAGCCATGCTTTTTTAAGCCGGGGCGCTTCCCCGGTGGTATACCGCAACCGCATCATCGGCGCGGTGTACGCCTATGAATACGACACCCAGCAGGCGGAGCTGCTGCAGAGCTTCCAGACCAACCTGACCCGCATCTCCCTGCTGATTGGCGTTCTGGTGGTTGCCCTCAGCGCTCTGCTGTCCCGGGCCTTCACCCGGAAGATCCGGGAGCTGCTCCAGGCCATCCGCCAGGTCCGGGAGGGAGCCTACAGCCATCGGGCCTCCGTCCGGGGAAATGACGAGATCGCCCAGCTGGCCACGGAGTTCAACAGCCTGACGGACCGCCTGCAAACCACCGAGGCCGCCCGCCGCCGCTTTGTGTCCGACGCCAGCCACGAGCTGAAAACGCCCCTGGCCGGTATCCGTCTGCTGACGGACTCCATCCTCCAGACGGAGGACATGAACGCCGACACCACCCGGGAATTTGTGGAGGACATCGGCCGGGAGGCCCAGCGGCTCAGCCGCATCACCGAGGACCTGCTGCGCCTGACCCGGCTGGACAGCGGCATCCAGGACGCGGCCTATCCCGTGTCCGTGTCCCGGGTGCTGGAGCGGGTGGTCCGTATGCTGGGGGTGGTGGCCCGGGAAAAGGAGGTCACCCTGACCTATGAGACGGACGAGGACGCCGTGGTCCGGGCCACCGAGGACGACATCCACCAAATCCTCTATAACCTCATGGAAAACGGCATCAAGTACTCCGGCTCCATGGGCTTTGTCCACACCACCCTGAAAACCGTCGGCGACACCGTGGTGATCTCCGTGGAGGACAACGGCATCGGCATCCCCGACGAGGACATGGAGCACATATTCGAGCGGTTCTATCGGGTGGACAAGAACCGCTCCCGGGCCGTAGGCGGCACGGGTCTGGGCCTGAGCATCGTCAGCGACACCGTGCGCCGCCGGGGCGGCTCCATCCGGGCCCAGCACCGGCAGTCCGGCAGCGGCACCGTGTTCATCGTGGAGCTGCCCCTGGCCCGGCGAGAGGAGGCGGACGAATGAAAAAACGGATCTTTCTCCTGCTGCTGTGTCTGGCGCTGCTGCTTACCGGCTGCGCCGCCAGCCGCCGGACGCCCAAACAGACCTTCCGGATCTACGGCCTGTCCGGCGCCCCGGGGGGCGACGCCATCTCCGCCGTGGACGTGGACTGGTCGGAGCGGAAAAGCCTCACCGTGGACCAGCAGGCCCAGGCGGCTCTGGAGCAGCTGCTGGGAGCGTGCACCGAGCCGGGCTACCGCACGCCCATCCCCCAGGGGGTGACGCTGCACAGCTGCCAGCTCACCGGAGGCATGGCCCTGGTGGACTTCTCCCAGGGGTATGAGCAGCTGTCCGGCATTGACCTGACCATCGCCGACTACTGCGTCACCCTGACCCTGTCCCAGCTGCCCGGTATCTCCGTGGTCCGCATCACCGTGGAAGGCCAGGACCTGGCCTATCGGACCCACAGCCTGCTGCAGTCCCGGGAGGTGCTGATGACCAGCGAGGACGACGTGACCCGCACCCTGGGGGTGCGCCTGTTCTTCCCCGCCTGGGAAAGCGGCCTGCTGACGTCGGAATCCCGGACCCTGACCCTCCACGAGGGCGACAGCGCCGTGGAGGCCATCATGTCCGCCCTGATGGAGGGCCCCCAGACCGAGAGCCTGTCCCCTCTGCTGCCGGAGGGCTTCCAGATGCTGACGGTCCGGGTGGAAAGCGGCACCTGCTATCTGAATCTGCCCCGGTCGGACGTGTCCCTGCTGCCGGAGGGCCTGGAGGCCCAGCAGCTGCTGGTCCGGGGCTTGGTGAACTCCCTGTGCTCCGCCAACGGCGTGGACCGGGTCCAGCTGCTGCTGGACGGCCAGGTGGCTGCCTCCTTCGGCCAGGTGGACATCAGCGGCCCCCTGTACCGGGAGTGACCGCTCCGATTCCTGAAAAAAAGCGTGCTGTCCGCAGGCAGCACGCTTTTTTTGAACGGTTTTTGCTTATTCCTCGTCCTCGTCATCGTCCTGGGCATTGGCCAGGTCGCTGAGATCGAACTCCAGCTTCTCGCCGCAGTTGGGGCAGCGGATCTCGCCGCTCTCCAGGGTATCCTCGTCGAAGACGATCTCCTCCTCGCACACGGGGCAGGTGGTCTCGAAATAGGACTCGTCGTCATCGTCGTAGTCCTCATCCTCGTCCTCGTCCACGTCGTCATCCAGCTCGTAGAGGGCCTGCTCCACGTCGGACAGATCGTCGCTGACGGCGTCCAGGCCGTCCTCCACGTCGCACAGCTCGTCTTCCAGGTCCACGAACTTCTCCGCCATGTCGTCCAGCACGTCGATGATGGCAGCGATGAGCTTGCCCTCCTTGGTGTCGGTGTCCAGTGCCAGGCCCTCGGCCAGGCCCTTCAGATAAGCTACCTTCTCAGAAATTTCCATGTTCATGCTCCTTTCCTGATATGGGTGGTGGTGGGAAAGCCGCAGTCCTTACTTGGCGCGGCCCAGGTACTCGCCGGTGCGGGTGTCGATGGTGATCTTGTCGCCGATGTTGATGAACAGGGGCACCTTCACCTCGGCGCCGGTCTCCACGGTGGCGGGCTTCAGGGTGTTGGTGGCGGTGTTGCCGGCCAGGCCCGGCTCGGTCTCGGTGACCTCCAGGTCCATGAAGTTGGGGCACTCCAGGCCGAACACGCTGCCCTTATAGCTCAGCACCTTGCACACGGTGTTCTCGGTGATGAAGCGGAACGCATCGCCCAGCAGGTCCTTGCCCAAGGGCACCATGTCGAAGGTCTCCTGGTCCATGAAGTAATACAGATCGCCGTCGTTATAGCTGTAAGCCATATCCTTGCGCTCCACGAAGGCTTCCTCGAACTTTGCGGTGGGGTTGAAGGAAGTTTCGGTGACGGCGCCGGTGACGATGTTCTTCATCTTGGTGCGCACGAAGGCCGCGCCCTTGCCGGGCTTGACGTGCTGGAATTCCACGACCTGCATGATCTTGCCGTCCATTTCAAAGGTCTTACCGTTACGGAAATCGCCGGCGGTAATGGTTGCCATATGTGTATCCTCCCATGTCATGAGAAAATAATCCTCAGCGGGAGTATTTCCTCGTATTCAAAAATTTGCCTATACAGCTCTATTATTTTACACGATAATAGGCGCTATTGCAAGAGCCAGACGGGATTTTTTCCCGGTTTTCCCGAAAAATCAGTCTCCAACAAAGCAAAGTTAAAAAGCCTCGCAGAGTTCACGGCCCGCAGGCCGTGAATCAAGTGCAATCCGTCTTTTGCGGCGGCGTGTACGTCGCAAAAAACACTTTGCGCGGAGAGAGTGTGTTCCGATGGGCTGCGTGCCCATCGGAACGCGCGGTTCGGAGCGAAATCTCTTTTGGTAGAAAAAGGGCGGTGCCCTTTTTCTACCAAGTTATTTTACAGAATCAGCAGGTCCTTCTTGGCCAGGGTGATATCCTGGCAGCCGCCCTCCTGCAGCACCACCACGTCCTCGATGCGGACGCCGAAGCGGCCGGGCAGATAGATGCCGGGCTCGGCGGACACGGCCGCACCCAGGGGCAGGGGCTTGTTGTTGGCAGGGGTGGCGTTGGGGGACTCGTGAATTTCCACGCCCACACTGTGGCCGAAGCTGTGGCCGAAATAGGGACCGTAACCGGCGTCCTCGATGACCCTCCGGGCGGCGGCGTCCACGTCGTGGCCGGTGGCCCCGGCCTTGGCGGCGGCGATGCCCGCCAGCTGGGCCTGCAGCACGATGTTGTAGACCTTCTCCATCTCCTCGGTGACGTGGCCCACGGCCACGGTGCGGGTCATGTCGGAGCAGTAGCCCTGATAGATGCAGCCGAAGTCCATGGTCACAAAGTCGCCGTCCTGGATCTTCCGGTCGGTGGGCACGGCGTGGGGCATACTGCCGTTGGGACCGCTGGCCACAATGGGGTCAAAGGACATATTCTCCGCGCCTCCGGCCAGCATCAGATACTGCAGCCGGGCGGCGATCTCCTTCTCGGTGACGCCGGGCCTGATCTCCTTGACGATCTGGTCCAGAGCGGCCTCGGCGATGCGCTGGGCGGCGATCATCCGCTGGATTTCCTCCTCGTCCTTGCTCTGGCGCAGGGAAATCAGCAGCTCCGTGGCGGGCACCATCTGGCAGTGCAGCTTCTCGGAATAGTGGCGATAGTCCGCCACGGTCATGTACGCATCCTCGAAGCCCAGCTTCTGCACATGGGTCTTTTCCATGGCGGCGTTGATCAGGTCCACATAGGGGTGGGCGGCGTCGGTCATGGCGATCTCGGCGTCCTGCACCTTGTTGTGGGCGGCCTCGATATAGCGGGAGTCGGTGAAATAGAAGTTCCCCTCCCGGGTCACCAGGGCCACGCCGTCGGTGCCGGTGGAGTGGAAGCCGGAGGCGTAGAAGCGGTTGGCCTCGCAGGTCAGCAGCATACCGTCCAGCTCATAGGCAGACAGCTTTTCCGCGATTTTCGCAAAATGGTTCATAATCAAAACTCCTTTCAGATCCGGTGAACACCACCGGCTAAATGCTTCCAGGGGGCCTGGAGGGTATGCAGCACCTTCTGCCACGGGGTCCTGGCCCCGCCGGCTGGTTCCACCATCAGGGCCGTGACGCCGCTGAGGTTGGCCCCCAGCATATCCGTCAGCAGCTTATCCCCCAGCATGGCCGTGTGGGCGGGGTCGGTCCCCGCCTGGTCCATGGCCCGGCGAAAACCCGCCGTCTGCGGCTTTTTGGCGTGGCCCACATAGGTGATCCCCAGGTCGCGGCAGAACTGCTCCACCCGCCGGGGGCTGCGGTTGTTGGACAGGATCATCACCCGGATCCCTGCCGCCTGTAAGCGGCCGAGCCAATCGCGCACCGCCTGGTCGGGGCGGGACACGCTTTTGGGGGCCAGGGTATAGTCCAGGTCGCTGAGCAGCAGCCGGATGCCCCTGCTCTGCAGCAGCTCCGGCGTGATCTGCTGATAGCTTTCGTATACCCCGTCCGGCACCAGAGAAATGCGCATACACCAGTTCCCTTTCTCATAGCTTTGGCTATAGTGTAGCATTTTTTTCATGGGAACGCAAGGGGGGATCTCCATGCCGCTGTATCTTGCCGCCACACCGGACCGTCTGACCCGGGCCCGGGCCGTGACGCCGCGCCTGGCCCATGTGGCCTATCGTCTGGGCCCCGGCTCGGAGCTGCTGGCCGCGCCGCTTCCGCCCGCTCTGCGGGGCGGGCTGATGGTGCTGTCGGACTGGGACTGTCCGCCGGTGGAGGAACCGGACCGCCTGGCCCGGCAGATTGCCCGGGCCTGCCTGCGGCGGGGCTACGCCGGGGCGGCGGCGGACTTTGACCCGCCCGCCCGGCCGGACCGACTGGCCCTGCTGGAGGTGCTTTCTCCCCTGCTGGCCTCCTGCGGCCGGACCCTGTATGTCCCGGAGCACTACCCTGTCGCCGGGGCAACGATACTGCTGTGCACCGCCCTGTCCGGCGGAACGCTGGAGGGCCGGCTGACCCAGGCGGTGGACCAATACGGGGCGGAGCACCTGGCCCTGGACCTGCAGCGGCTGGCCATGGACTTCCCTCTCCCCTGCCCCGGAGGTCAGGGCACGCCCCTGACCCTTCCCCAGCTGGAGGCCCTGGCCGCAGGCCGCCCCACCTTCTATTCCGACGCCCTGTGCGCCCGGTATTTCACCCTGACCCGGCAGGGGCAGACCCACTTCGTCCTTTTTGACGACGCCCGGACCCTCCGGCGGAAGCTGGAGCTGGCCCGTCAGCTGGGCATCCGGGATGCCCTGGTGATGCTGCCGGAGGTGGAGGACCTTCTGGAGCCGCTGTTCGCCGGGGAATCGTAAAGCTCCCGCCATTTACGGTCCCGACCATGGAAAGAAAGCGTGCTGAACGCAAACGTTCAGCACGCTTGAGACTGTCAAAAAAGCAGGATTGCCTCCGCCTTCGGAAAGGAAGATAGTTACGAAAGAAACCCATCAGGGGTGTCTTTCGTTTGCAATCACCGCATTTTTAGAACTTTTATGAAAGTTTTGAAAATGCGTGCTCAGCTTGTCAAAAATCCTTTTTGACAAGCTGAAGCGTGCTGAACACAACGTCCAGCACGCTTTTTGAGACGATTAATAATATCTCTTGTTTCTGTTCTTGCGGGCAGCCTCGGACTTCTTGCGGCGCTTGACGCTGGGGCTTTCGTAGCACTCTCTTCTCCGCACTTCAGCCAGGACGCCTGCCTTGGCGCAGCTTCTCTTAAAACGCTTCAGAGCGCTGTCCAGGGACTCGCCTTCCTTGACGTGGACTTCGGACATCTATTTTCCCTCCCTCCGATGTATCCGGCTCGATCCAGGATACTCTTTAAGAGTCATTGGACATGACTTTAACAATAGCATTATACTGTGTAGGCCCTGCCTTGTCAAGCCGTTTTCCAACATTTTTTACGATTCCGATTATTTCGCAGGCTTGACGATCAGGTTCATGAGCTTGTCCTTCACCAGGATGGTTTTCACCACGGTCATGCCCTCGGCGGCCTTTCTGACCTTGTCCAGCTCCATGGCGGCGGCCATCACGGTGTCCTGGCCGCTGCCGGCGGGGACAGTGACGGCGCCCTTGAGCTTGCCGTTGACCTGGATGGCCATGTCCACATGGGTGTCCACGGTCTTGGCCTCATCATAGGCGGGCCAGGGCATCTGCATGGCCATCTTGCCGGTCTTTCCGGCGTAGCCGGTAAGCTCCCACATTTCCTCCACCATGTGGGGCGCAAACGGGGACAGCAGAAGCATCAGCTGCCGCAGGTCGCCCCGGGTCAGGCCGGAGGAATAGAACTCGTTGACCATGGCCATCAGGGCGGCGATGGCGGTGTTCATCTTCAGATCGTCGATGTCGGCGGTGACCTTCTTGATGGTCTTGTGGATCAGGGCCTCGTTCTTTTCGGAAATTTCGTCGCTGTCCTGGGCCAGGTCCATCAGGTTCCAGCAGCGGTCCAGGAACCGCTTGGAGCCCTTCACGGCCTCGTTGGACCAGGTGACGGCCTTTTCAAAGTCGCCGATGAACATGATGTGCAGGCGCATGGTGTCCGCGCCGTACTGGGCCACGATGTCGTTGGGATTGACCACGTTGCCCCGGGACTTGGACATTTTCTCGCCGCCCTCGCCCAGGATCATGCCGTGGCTGGTGCGCTTGGCATAGGGCTCCTTGGTGGGCACCACGCCGATGTCATACAGGAACTTGTGCCAGAACCGGGAGTACAGCAGGTGCAGGGTGGTGTGCTCCATGCCGCCGTTGTACCAATCCACGGGGCTCCAGTATTCCAGGGCCTCCTTGCTGGCCAGGGCCTTGTCGTTGTGGGGGTCCATATACCGCAGGAAGTACCAGCTGGAGCCGGCCCACTGGGGCATGGTATCGGTCTCCCGCTTGGCGGGACCGCCGCAGCAGGGGCAGGTGGTGTTGACCCAGTCGGTCATCTTGCTCAGGGGGCTTTCGCCGTCGTCGGTGGGCTCATAGCTGTCCACCTGGGGCAGCACCAACGGCAGCTGCTCCTCCGGCAGGGCCACCCAGCCGCACTTGGGGCAGTTCACCAGGGGGATGGGCTCGCCCCAGTACCGCTGGCGGGAGAACACCCAGTCCCGGAGCTTATAGTTGACCTTCTCCTTGCCGAAGCCCTGCTCCACCACATACTTCTTCATGGCGGGGATGGCTTCCTTCACGGTCATGCCGTTGAGGAACCCGGAATTCACCATCACGGCGCTGTCGTCCTTGGCCACAAAGGCCTCCTTGGTGACGTCGCCGCCCTTGACCACCTCGATGATGGGCAGGCCGAACTTCGTGGCAAACTCCCAGTCGCGCTGGTCGTGGCCGGGAACGCCCATGACGATGCCGGTGCCGTAGCCCATCAGGACATAGTCGGACACGAACAGGGGCAGCGGCTTGTGGGTCACGGGGTTGATGGCCTCGATGCCCTCCAGCCGGACGCCGGTCTTTTCCTTGTTCAGCTCGCCCCGCTCAAAATCGGACTTATGGGCGGCTTCCTCCTGATAGGCGGCCACGGCGTCCCAGTTTTTGATCTTGGGCTGCCACTCCTTCAGCAGGGGGTGCTCCGGGGAGATGACCATATAGGTGGTGCCGAACAGGGTGTCGGCCCGGGTGGTGTATACCGTGACCCGGTCGCCCACGTTGGTGTCGAAGGTGATCTCCGCGCCGGTGGAGCGGCCGATCCAGTTGCGCTGCTGGATCTTCACCCGCTCGATGAAGTCCACGTCCTCCAGATCGTCCAGCAGCCGCTGGGCATAGGCGGTGATCTTCAGCATCCACTGGCTCTTTTCCTTGCGGATGACCTCGCTGCCGCAGCGCTCGCACACGCCGTTGACCACTTCCTCGTTGGCCAGCACGCACTTGCAGCTGGTGCACCAGTTCACGGGCATGGTGGTCTTATAGGCCAGGCCCTTCTTGAACATCTGCAAAAAGATCCACTGGGTCCACTTATAATAGTTGGGATCCGTGGTGTCCACCACCCGGTCCCAGTCGAAGCCGTAGCCCAGCATTTTCAGCTGGCTGGTGAAGTTGGCGATGTTCTGCTTGGTGACGATGGCCGGGTGGATGTGGTTCTTGATGGCGTAGTTCTCCGTGGGCAGGCCGAAGGCGTCAAACCCGATGGGGAACAGGACGTTGTAGCCCTCCATGCGCTTTTTCCGGGTGACGATGTCCATGGCGGTAAAGGGCCGGGGATGACCCACGTGCAGGCCCTGGCCGGAGGGATAGGGGAACTCGATGAGCCCGTAGAACTTGGGGCGCTTGTCCCCGGTAACGGCGGCATAGGGCTTGGTCTCCTCCCACCGCTTCTGCCACTTTTTCTCAATGGCGGCAAAATCGTACTTCATATGCTTTTCTCCTTCTGATGATAAATATGACAAGAAAAATCCCCCGACCGTATAACACGGTCAGGGGCGAAATCACTCGCTGTACCACCCTGCTTCCGCGGAGTCTTACACTCCGCGCTCGGGGCGCCTGTAACGGGGCGCGATCGTCCCGCCCTGTTCAGGCGGGAAACTCCGGGGCCAGTACAACGGAGCGCCTCCGCCGGCTCGCACCAGCCGCCGGCTCTCTTCAGGGGGTCCTGCTCCGTCTTTTTCCCTTCACGGTCTTTTGCGAAAATCAAGGATATTGTACCCGCTCTGCCAGGGTTTGTCAACCCCGGTTTTCCGGGAAAATTCCCCTCTCCGGCGGCAAAAATGTTGACGAAGCAGCCGCCAGCGCTTATAATAAGGAAAATACCCGGCGCTTTTCCCCTTTGAAGCGCCGCAGAAGGAGCGTTATATGAAACAGATCATCCTCACCGGCGACCGGCCCACCGGCCGTCTGCATGTGGGCCACTATGTGGGCTCCCTGAAGGAGCGCGTGGCCCTTCAGAACTCCGGCAAATTCGACGAGATCTACATCATGATCGCCGATGCCCAGGCCCTGACCGACAACGCCGAGCATCCGGAGAAGGTCCGCCAGAACATCATGAACGTGGCCCTGGACTATCTGGCCTGCGGCCTGGACCCGGAGAAGTCCACCCTGTTCATCCAGTCCATGATCCCGGAACTGACAGAGCTGACCTTCTATTATATGAACCTGGTCACCGTGTCCCGGGTCCAGCGCAACCCCACCGTCAAGGCGGAGATTCAGATGCGCAACTTTGAGGCCAGCATCCCCGTAGGCTTCTTCTGCTATCCCATCAGCCAGGCGGCGGACATCACCGCCTTCCGGGCCACCGCCGTCCCCGTGGGCGAGGATCAGCTGCCCATGCTGGAGCAGTGCAAGGAAATCGTCCACAAGTTCAACGCCGTCTATGGCGACACCCTGGTGGACCCCCAGATCATCCTGCCCAAGAACCAGGCCTGCCTGCGTCTGCCGGGCATCGACGGCAAGGCCAAGATGAGCAAGTCCCTGGGCAACTGCATCTACCTGTCCGACAGTCCCGAGGACATCCGCACCAAGGTCATGTCCATGTTCACCGACCCCACCCATCTGCGCCGGGAGGACCCCGGCCACACCGAGGGGAACCCCGTGTTCATCTATCTGGATGCTTTCTGCCGCCCGGAGTATTTCCCGGAGTTCCTGCCGGAATACAGCGGGCTGGATGAGCTGAAGGCCCACTATCAGCGGGGCGGCCTGGGGGATGTGAAGGTCAAGAAGTTCCTGAACAATGTCCTCCAGGCGGAGCTGGCCCCCATCCGCCAGCGCCGGGAGGATTGGGAGAAGCGTCTGCCCGACGTGTATGAGATCCTCCGCGTCGGCAGCGAGACGGCCCGCCGCACGGCGGCCGCCACCCTTCACGACGTCCGCCACGCCATGCGCATCGACTATTTCGAGGACAACAACCTCCTGCGCAAGGACTGATTTAATCCCAAAAAAGCGTGCTGCCTGCGGGCAGCACGCTTTTTTTACGCTCCGGGGCCCTTGACAATATCGCGTGGCGATATTATAATGGTAGCATACAATATCGCGGTGCGATATTAACCGAAAAAACGCTGGAAGGAGGTGGAGCGCCGCCATGAAGGAGCGGGGGACTCTGACCGAGTCCATGTTCTATGTGCTGATGTCCTTTTTGCGGGGACAGATGTGTGGCATCGAGATCACGGAGTTTGTAGAGCGGAAAACCCATGGCCGGGTGCGGCTGGGCCCCGGGACCCTGTACACCCTGCTGGGGAAGTTTCAGGAGGAGGGCCTGATCCGGGAGACGGAGATTCAGGGCCGCAAGCGCAGCTATCAGATCACGGAAGCGGGCCGGGCCGCCTTCCAGGAGGAGCTGGCGCGGCTGAGGGCCTGCGTGGAGGACGGAGAGGAGGAGAGCGCATGGACCGAGCAAGAAAAGTGAGGAAAATACTTCCGGTGTCCCCCTGTGACATCCGGGGCCTGGAGGCCTGGCTGGAGGAGCGGGCCAACGCCGGGCTGTTTCCGGTGTCCATCGGCAGCTGGGCGGTCTTTACCACCGACGGCGTGCCCGGCACCCGGTTCCGCCTGGAGCCCTATGACCGGGGCAGGACGGCTCCCACGGAGGAGCAGCAGGAGCTGTATCGAAGGGCGGGCTGGTCATATGCCCTGAACGTGGCCCCCGCCGGGTGCTGGCTGTTTTACACGGCGGACCCCGCCGCCGTGGAGCTGTACTCCGACCACGAAAGCCGGGGACTCTCCCTGGAGCGGCTGGAGCGGGCCGCGCGCCGGGCCTGGCGGAGCAGCCTGCTGCTGGGGGTGGTCCTGGCTGCCGTATCCGTGTGGCTGCTGCTGTTCTGGAGCGGCGGCATGGCGGCCCGGGGCGGTCTGCCGCTGGTGTGGCTGCGGGTATTTGACCCGACGTTTCTGGTGCTGCTGCTGTGTCAGGGGGTGGCATTCGGCAGAAGCTGCCGGAACGCGAGACTGCTGCGCAGAGCCTGTCAGGCCCTGCGGCTGGGGATGGATCTGCCGCCCTCCGCCGGACCCAGCAGAAGGATCGTGTGGGAAAATGTGATCTCCCTGGCGGCGCTTTTCCTGCTGGCACTGCTGCTGGCGGGACAGTGGATGGAGCGCCGGGGCGTCCCCCTGGAGGACTTCCGGCAGCCCTATGTGGAGCTGCAGGAGCTGGAGAGCACCCCGGTGGTCCTGTTTGACCCATCCTCCGGACACGATTCCCGGGCTTACAGGGAGCATTCTCTGCTGGTCCCGGCCTGGTATTCCGTCACCCAGCAGGCCCGCAGTCCGGAAAACGGCGCAAACAGCTATGCGCCTCAGCTGGAGGCCATGTATTTCCGCCTGCTGCTGCCCTCCATGGCCCGGTCCGTGGCCCAGGCCCAGATGGAGCAGTACCGGCTGGTGAACCTGTCCTGGAGCTATGAGACCCTGGAGCATCCGGGGCTGGACTTTGTGCTTCTGGCCCGGGAGTCGGAGGGTCTCTGGCAGATGGTGGCCCTGGGCCGGGGCGGCCAGGTGGCCGTGTTCCTGTACTGCGGCCAGGAGCAGCTGCGGGATCATCTGGACCTTCTGTCGGCCTGGGGCCGATGAAACGGCGAAAAAAATCCTGTCCCTACAGGGACAGGATTTTTTATGGTCTTTTATGCGTCGATTCCCCGGCTGGTGAGGTACTTCTTCACCATCAGGGCTACCTTGAAGGTGATGGCGTCGTCAAACTCCCGCAGGTCCAGCCCCGTGAGCTTCTTGATCTTCTCCAGCCGGTACACCAGGGTGTTCCGGTGGACAAACAGCTTCCGGGCCGTCTCGGACACGTTCAGGTTGTTCTCAAAGAACTTATAGATGGTGAACAGCGTCTCCTGATCCAGGGCGTCGATGGGATTCTTCTTGAAAACCTCCTGCAGGAACATCTCGCACAGGGTGGTGGGCAGCTGATAGATCAGCCGGCCGATGCCCAGGTTCTCATAGTTGATGACATAGCGCTCGGTATCAAAGACCTTGCCCACTTCGATGGCGATCTGGGCCTCCTTATAGGCCTTGGCCAGATCCCGCAGGTGCAGGGCCAGGGTGCCGATGCCCACGAACACGGTGCTCTCGCCGTCCACCCGCAGGGCCTCCTCGATGGAGGCGGCCACCTTTTCCAGGTCCTTGCCGCAGGCGCCCTCGGGCATCTGGTGGATCAGGGCCACATCGTCGTCGCCCACGCTCAGCACGAAATCATTCTGCCGGTCCGGGAACATATTCTGCACCACGTCCACGGGAATGGCCTCGGCCCGGTCGTCCACCGGGCGGATGACAAACACGCCCCGGGGCACCTCCGCCGCCACATGCAGCTCCTTGGCCCGCATGTAGATATCGCTGATCAGGATATTATCCGAGATGATGTTCTTAATAAAGGAGCCCTTATCGTGCTTTTCCTCGTAATAGACCTTGGCGGCGTTCAGGGCCACGCAGGCCATGGAGCACACGGTGCGTCCCACGCTGTCGTCGCCGCTGGTGAAAACCGCATAGTCAAAGTGGGTGCCCCAGCCGGGCATGGCCTTGAATGTCTTGCCCTCCATGGTCACGCAGTTGCCCTCCGCCGCGGCGATAGGCTCCACATATTTGGTCCACTTCTTGCCGATACCGGTGAGCTCGCTGCACGCGATCACCGTGCCCTCGGAGTCGATAACGCCGATGGTGCGGTCCGTGGTCTCCTTGAATTGCAGCACAACATTTTGAAAAATTCTTCCAGACATTCTTGTTCCTCCCGCCGATGATTTGGGCTGTGGGTATTTTGTGCAAACTGTCAGGCCGTTACCCCTATTATATCGTCAGAATCACGGATTTGCAAGTATTTTTTTATCTTTTCTACAAATTTCCTGGAAATTTTTTTGCAGTTATGTCGATAAACGCCTCTACCGGCAGTCCGCAAGAGCTTTTTTCTCCTCCGCCGTCAGCATCCGGAAGGCCCCGGGAGCCAGCTCCGGGTCCAGCCGCAGGGGGCCCATGGACAGCCGCTTCAGGTACGTCACCGGCTTTCCCCGGGCCGCCAGCATCCGCTTGACCTGGTGGAATTTCCCCTCCCGCAGGGTCACCAGGCACTCCCCCGGCGACAAAATCTCCAGCCCGGCGGGCAGGCACTCCAGTCCATCCCCCAGGGTCATTCCGGCGGCGAAGGCCGCAGCATCGGCAGGCTCCAGCGCCCCCTCCACCCGGGCATAGTACACCTTGTCCACGTGGGACCTGGGCGAGAGCAGCCGATGGGCCAGGGCCCCGTCATTGGTCAGCAGCAGCAGGCCCTCCGTGTCCTTATCCAGCCGCCCCACCGGCGACAGGCCCCTCCGCCGCAGCTCCGGGGGCAGCAGGTCCAGCACCGTCTGCTGTTGGGTGTCCTCGGTGGCGGACAGCACCCCTGCTGGCTTGTGCAGCATCACATAGGTGAACCGCTCCGTCTCCACCGGCTGGCCGTCCACGGTGATGGCGGCCGCCTCCGGGTCCACCTTCTCCTCCGCCGTCCGGGCGGTCTGTCCGTCCACCCGCACCCGGCCCTGGCGCACCAGCTCCTTTACCTCCCGCCGGGACCACCGTCCGGTCCCGGCCAGGATTTTGTCCAGCCGCTCCATATCTGCACCTCCTGCAATTTCTTCCGTAAGCATAGCATAGTTTTGGGCAAAATGGAATAAGAAATGTACGAGGTGATGGTATGGTGGTATTCATGAAGCGGCGGCAGCTGGCAGCCGCCGCCCTGGGGGTCCTGGCGGCCCTGACGCTACTGTTTGTGATTCCCGGTTGTCAGCGGGACAGCGGCGGGACGGAGCCGGTACAGGCCGCCGACAATGCCGCCCGGGTGGCGTATCTGGAGAGCCTGGGCTGGCAGGTGACGCCGGAGCCACTGGAGACCCTGAGTCTCCTGCTGCCGGAGGACCTGTCCGCCCATGCGGAATATGCGGCCCTGCAAAAGGACCTGGGCCTGCCCTTTGACCGGTGCGGCGGCAAAACCGTCACCCGGTATACCTATACGGTGCTGAACTATCCCGATGTTCCCCAGGGGGTCCAGGCCAACCTGTTGGTCTGCGGCGACCAGGTCATCGGCGGCGATGTGACATCCCTAGGAGAAAACAGCTTCCGCAAAAGCCTAGAATTTCCCCAATGAAAAAGCCTCCCCGGCGGCGCAGCCGTTGCGCCGTCCGGGGAATTGTGCTATACGAGGAGATACTCCCATGGACATCACGCAATTTGTCATGGCCTACGGCGTGGAGCAGGACCGCCTATCCACGCCTGCCGCTGACGGCGGAAAACGCCGCCGCCATCCCCTGCCGCCAGGTGCTGGGAGCCTACTCCGTGTCCTTCACCCGGCAGGATTGAATCCCCCGCCCGCCGGTGGGGTTTTCCCCCTTGCAGCCGCCGCCGCTTTGTGGTATAATGTGCTGTATTATAGGATGGATAGGTAGTATTTTACGAGAGGAGCATCTGTTAATGCGCGTCATCGACCTGGAAAACATCAATTACGCCATGCGCAATGAGACGCAGTTCGTTCTGCGCTGCGAGGAAGTATTTCACGACAAGATCAGCGCCGCTGCGGCGGCGATCCTATCCAATCGCCAGGAAAAGCCCGTGGTTGCCCTGACGGGTCCCTCCGGCTCCGGCAAGACCACCACCGCCATGCGGCTTCAGGAATACCTGCAGAATCTGGGCGTCAAGGTGTGTCTGCTGAGTATGGACAATTTCTTCCTGCCGCTGGACAAGCGTCCCCCCGAGGCCACAGACTGGGAGTCCCCCTACTGCGTGGACGTGGACACCCTGCTGACCTGCATCTCCCAGCTGCTGGACGGCATGGAAGCCGATATTCCCTGGTATGACTTCAAAAATGGCGTCACCGGCGGCTACAGGAAGATGCAGGGTGAAAAGGACTGCATCGTCATCGCCGAGGGCATCCACATGCTCAACCCCCTGATCTTCGACAAGCTCCGGGGCATCGCCAACGGCGTGTATGTGGCCCCCCGGACCCGTATCATCACCAACGACGACAGAATCGTCCGCCCCGAGCAGCTGCGGGTGGCCCGCCGCCTGATCCGGGACTATAACACCCGGGGCCACTCCCTGCAGGAAACCGTGGAGCGGGCCGAAAGCGTGGACCGGGGTGAGATCAACTACATCATGCCCCACAAGGGCAACGCCGCCATTCATATCGACACCTTCCACGATTACGAGCCCTGCATCCTGGCCAAATACCTCAACGAGATTCCCCAGTTCCGCCAGGAGCTGACGCCGGAATATCTGGAAAAGCACGGCCTGACGGACCTGATGAAGGTAGTGGGCGGGGTTCCTCCGCTGCACACCCACTATGTTCCCCGCAACTCCATCGTCCGCGAGTTCGTGGGCGGCAGCTGCTATGAGTATTAAACCTGTCACCTTTTGATGCTTTGAGAGGAGTGGAAATATCATGAAAATCATCACCATCAGCCGTGAATTCGGCTCCGGCGGCCGCGAGCTGGGCAAGCGCCTGGCCGAGGAGCTGGGCATCCATTGCTACGATCACGAGATCATCGAGCTCATCGCCAAGGAGCACGGCTTCGATGAGCGGTATGTGGCCAACATCTCTGAAAAGTGCATCGAGGCCGCCTACCCCACGACCATCGGCCACCGTTTCGCCATGCCCCCGGTGCAGATCATGGACCAGGGCTTCCAGGTTGCCGCCGCCCAGCAGCAGATCATTGAGAACTTCGCCAAGCAGGGGGACTGCGTCATCGTGGGCCGCTGCGCCGACGTGATCCTCAAGGACTATCACCCCCTGAACCTGTTCGTCTATGCCAACGCTGAGTCCAAGATCCAACGCTGCATCGACCGGGCCCCGGAGGGGGAGCACCTGTCCCGCAACGACATTGCCCGCCGCATGAAGCAGGTGGACAAGAACCGCGCCCAATACCGTCAGATGTTCGCCGACTCCAAGTGGGGCGCCAAGGAGACATACCACCTGTGCGTCAACACCTCCGGCCACCAGATCAAGGACCTGATCCCGGGCCTGGCCGCCTTCGTCCGCTGCTGGTACGACGAAAAGTAAATTGTTTCGGATAAAAAGCCCTCCGGCGTGGCCGGAGGGCTTATTATATGCTTATCCCTGCACTGCTTTCAGCACCCGGTCATAGATGCTCTGCGCCAGAGGCAGGGCCTCATCCAGCAGGATCTGGCCCCGGGTGCGGTACTGGGCGGCGAAGGCCGCGTCCCGGATGCTCCCCAGGTTGATGAGCACGTTCAGCCACGCCCCCTGCACGGCGGACCCCAGATGCAGGGCCGCGCAGCCCAGGTCGCTGGCGGCGCTGGCGTTGGACCGGTCCACCAGCCCATCCGTCAGCCGCAGCGCCTCCAGAGACAGCTCCATCATCTCAAAGGGCGTCTTTGTGCAGCCCTGCAGGGCCTCCTGCATGGCTGCGGCCCGGGCCTCCTTCTCCTGATCCGTGCCCTTGGGCATGGCAAACACGGCGGACACCGCGTTGAAGGCCTCCGTGTCCCGCTCCATCACGTCCAGGAACCGGTGCTCCAGGTCCCGGGCCTTTTCCAGGGTCTCCCGGGCCAGGCCGTCAAACTCGGCGTACTTCTTCCGTCCCACGGTCAGGGACCCCACCATGGCGGTCAGCGCCGCCCCCAAGGTCCCGGCCAGAGCGGCGGCGGAGCCGCCGCCGGGCGCGGGCGCATCGGAACCCAGCAGGTCCGCAAACCCCCGCACCGTCAATTCAGCAAGCTGCATAGCGTCCTCCTTATTCCATCCCCACCAGGTGATACTCCATCACCTGCTTGTGGCAGTCGAAGTTTTCCAGCTTCAGATAGTATTCCGCGCAGTCGATCAGCGCCTTGGCCGGGGTCAGGCCCACCAGCTCCGTGCCGATGATGCGCACGCCCCACCGGTCCGCCAGGGCCCGGATCATCTCATAGGCGTAGTACAGCGGCGTCCCCTCATAGTTCACCATGTTCATGGACACCTGGGCCACGTTCCGGTCCTCCAGCAGCAGGCCGATGGCCTTGCAGTACCTGAACCCGCCGGAGGAGCCCCGGATGGCCTTGGCAATGGACTTGGCGATCTCCACGTTGTCCGTGTCCAGATTCACGTTGAAGGCCACCAGCGGCATCCGCGCGCCGATGGCGATAATCCCGGCGGTGGGGTGGATTTTCCGCTCTCCGAAATCCGGGGCCCATTCCGGCTCCAGCAGCTTCTCGGGCATTCCCTCGAACTGCCCCTTCCGGATCTTGGCCAGGTTCACCCGCCCCGGAGCCGTGGCCGACTCCTCATACAGGAAGCTGGGAATCCCCAGCTCCTCCCAGATGCGCCGGGCCACCTGCCGGGAAAGCTCCACGCACTCCTCCACGGTCATGTCCATGGTGGGCACAAAGGGGATCACGTCCGTGGCCCCCATCCGGGGATGAGCGCCCTGGTGTTTGGTCATGTCGATGACCTCCATGGCCCGCTTGGCCAGCCGGAACGCCGCCTCGCCGATGCCCTCCGGGGACCCCACCAGCGTGAACACGCACCGGTTGTGGGTGCCGTCGGACTGCACGTCCAGCACCGTGCACCCGGCCACGGCCTTGGCCGTATCCACCAGGGCGTTGAAGGCGGCCTCGTCCCGCTCCCGGCTGACGCTGAAATTGGGGATGCATTCCACAAGCTTCATCATATGTTTTTTCCTCCCTATCCTCTCTTTTTTATGCGCTTCCAGGGACGGGGCCCACAGGCCCCGCCCTGGGGGAAATTTACTGCAATTCTCCGCAGACGGCCTCCGCCGCCTGAGAAATGGCGTGGGCCTTCACCAGTTCATTCGCCTGCACCATCAGCGGGTGCATCACCACGTCCTGGTCCACCGGCGGAATCGCCTGGCGGATGCGGTCGTACACCGCCCGGGTGGCCGGGGACAGTCCGTCCTCGCCCCGCAGCCACAGGGCCTGTGCCCCGGCGAACAGCTCGATGCCCAGCACCTTCTGGCTGTTGTCCAGGATCATCAGCGCCTTCCGGGCGGCGGTGGTGCCCATGCTGACGTGGTCCTCCTGGTTGGCCGACGACGGGATGGAGTCCACCGATGCCGGATGGGCGTATACCTTGCTCTCCGACACCATGGAGGCCGCGGCGTACTGGGCGATCATGAAGCCCGAGTGCACCCCGCCGTGTTTGGTCAGGAAGGCCGGCAGCCCCTCGGACAGGGCCGGATTCACCAGCCGCTCCAGCCGCCGCTCCGACACATTGGCGTATTCCGCCAGGGCGATGCCCAGAAAGTCCATGGCCAAGGCCACCGGCTGCCCGTGGAAATTGCCGCCGGAGATGGCCTCGTCCTCCTCCGGGAAGATCAGGGGGTTGTCGGTGACGGCGTTGATCTCCCGGCTTATCACGCCCCACACATAGCCGATGGCGTCCCGGCTGGCCCCGTGGATCTGGGGCGTGCAGCGAATGGCGTAGGCGTCCTGTACCTTGTCCGGATTCAGGTCGGAGGACAGCCCGCTGCCCTCCAGCAGCCGCCGCAGGTTCTCCGCCGTGGTGATCTGCCCCGGCTGGCCCCGCAGGGCGTGCACCTTGGGATCGAAGGCCTTCCGGATGCCGTGCAGGGCCTGGCAGGTCATGGCGGCGGCGATGTCCGCCGTTTTGGCCAGGTCCCGGGCGTCATACACCGCCTGGCAGGCGATGGCCGTCATGATCTGGGTGCCGTTGATCAGGGCCAGGCCCTCCTTGGCGGCCAGCTGGATGGTGTCGATGCCGGCGGCGGCCATGGCCTCCCGGCCTGGCATCACCCGGCCCTGATACTCCGCCTCGCCCTCGCCCAGCATCACCAGCACCATGTGGGACAGGGGCGCCAGGTCGCCGCTGGCTCCCAGGGATCCCTTCTCCGGGATGATCGGATGGACCCCCCGGTTCAGCATCTGCAAAAGCGTCTCCATGGTGGACAGGCGGATGCCGGAATTGCCCCGGGCCAGGGCGTTCAGCCGCAGCAGCATAGCCGCCCGCACCACTCGGGTGTCCAGAGGCTCCCCCATGCCGCAGGCGTGGGAGATGATCAGATTTCTTTGCAGCTGGGCCGTCTCCTCCTCCGGCACAAACACCGTGGAGAACTTGCCGAACCCGGTGGTCAGGCCGTATACCACGGCCTTGTCCGCCAGCTTCCGGTCCACATAGGCCCGGGCGGCCCGAATCTTCTCCGCCGCCTCCGGCGCGATGGCCACCGTCTCCCCCTGCCGGGAGACGGCGATGACCTGTTCAATGGTCAGGTCGTGTCCGTTGATATAGATCATGTTCCGTTCCTCCTACTCCTCATGCACGATCTGTCCCTTCTTCATCACCGTGCCCACCAGGTTGCTGCCGAACCGATAGCACACATAGTCCAGGTCCGGCGCGTTCCACAGCAGCAGATCCGCCTGCTTCCCCGGCTCCACGGAGCCGATGGTCCCGGCCCGGCCGATGGCGGCGGCGGCGTTCAGCGTCACCGCTGTCAGCACCTCCTCCGGCGTCATCCGGTATTTCAGGCACGCGATGTTCATGGCCAGCTGCAGACTGCTGCCGGGGCAGGACCCGGGATTGAAGTCCGTGGCCACCGCCACCGGGACTCCCGCGTCCACCATGTCCCGAACCGGGGCATAGTCCGCCCCCAGATAGAAGCTGGTAGCCGGCAGACAGCAGGCCACGGTGCCCCCCCGGGCCAGACTCCGGATTCCCTCCGGCGGGCACACGATCAGGTGCTCGGCGCTGATGGCCCCGATGTCCCCCGCCAGCTGGGAGCCGCCGATGGCGGCGATCTCGTCGGCGTGGACCTTGGGCCGCAGCCCGTGGGCCAGTCCCGCCTCCAGAATGGTCCGGGACTCCTCCGCCGTAAACACACCCGTCTCGCAGAACACATCGCAGAACTCCGCCAGGCCCTCTCGGGCCGCATAGGGGATCATCTCCCGGCACAGCAGGCGGATATAGTCCTCCCGCCGCTCCCGGTACTCCTCCGGCAGGGCGTGGGCCCCCATAAACGTGGCCGCCAGCTCCACCGGCTGCGTCTCGTTCAGCCGCCGGATCACCCGCAGCTGCTTGTATTCCTGCTCCGGCTCCAGGCCGTAGCCGCTTTTGGCCTCGCAGGTGGTCACGCCCATCCGCAGCATTCCCGCCAGGACCGCTTCCGCCTTGTGCGCCAGCTGCTCCTCCGACGCCGCCCGGGTGGCCCGGACGGTGGAGAGAATGCCGCCTCCCTGGGCCAGAATGTCCAGATACGGCACGCCCCGGAGCTTCTGCCCCAGCTCATTCTGCCGCCAGCCGCCGAAGATCAGGTGGGTATGGGCGTCCACCAGTCCCGGGGTCATCAGCCGCCCTCCGGCGTCCAGAAGGGTGTCGCCGGCCTCCGGGACAGGCTGTCCCTGTCCCACGGCGGCGATTTTTCCGCCCTCCACGGCCACCCAGGCGTCCCGCAGCAGGGTGATCTCCCCCTGCTGCCGTCCCCGCCGGGCGGAATCCCCCCGGGGGGTGGCCAGCAGGCCGATGTTTGTGATATAGGTGGTCATAGCCCCTCCTTACCGGGCCCCGTGCAGCACGGCGGCGATGATGTCGTCATCCTCCGGCGCGGTATAGGGCAGGGTGATATGGTCCTGCCCGGCGTACAGCCGGTTATACTCCATGGCCGTGGTGACGGCGTTGTCGTTCCGGGCCCAGCTGCGCCGGGCCACGCCCACCATGGTGTCCCAGGGCATGCTCATGCGCAGGATGGTGTCCACCCGCTCCGAGCCGTCCAGCACCATGCCGAAGCCGCCGTTGATGGCCTTCCCCACGCCCACGCCGCCGCCGTTGTGCAGGGCGATCAGGCTCATGCCCCGGGCGGCGTTGCCGGCGTAGCACTGGGTGGCCATGTCCGCCATGATATTGGAGCCGTCCTTGATGTTGGAGGTCTCCCGGAAGGGGGAGTCCGTTCCCCCGGTGTCGTGGTGGTCCCGGCCCAGCATCACGGGGCCGATCTCGCCATTGCGCACCATCTCGTTGAACTTCAGCGCGATGTTCATGCGCCCCATGGCGTCCTGATACAGGATGCGGCACTGGGTGCCCACCACCATGCGGTTGCGCTTGGCGTCCCGCACCCACACATAGTTGTCATAGTCCTGATACCGCCGGTTGTTTTTCAGGATATACTCCGCCGCCGCGGCGTCGGTCTTGTCCAGGTCCTCGCTGCGGCCGGACAGGCAGCACCACCGGAAGGGCCCGTAGCCGAAGTCGAACAGGCACGGCCCCAGAATGTCCTCCACATAGGAGGGGAATACGAACCCGTCCAGGTCGTTTTCGCCGTTGCGGCACACGTCCCGCACCCCCGCGTCAAACACGGCCTTCAGGAAGCTGTTGCCATAGTCGAAGAAATACGTCCCCCGGTCATGGAACCGGCAGATCATCTCATAGTGCCGCCGCAGGGATTTGTCCACCAGCTTCCGGAACTTCTCCGGGTCGTGGTCCAGCAGCTCCGTCCGCTGGGCGAAGGTCAGCCCCTGGGGGCAGTATCCGCCGTCATAGGGGACGTGGCAGGAGGTCTGGTCGCTGAGCAGGTCCACGTGCACATCGTTTTTGTACAGGTATTCCAGCAGGTCCACCACGTTGCCGTGATAGGCGATGGCGCAGGGGGTCCGGTCCGCCAGGTGCCGCCGGGCCATGGCCAACGCCTCCTCCAGGCTGTCGGTGCGCTGGCTGACCCACCCCTGGGTATACCGGGTCTCGATGCGGGAGTCGTCCACCTCCGCGATGATGGACACGGCCCCGGCGATCTCCGCCGCCTTGCCCTGGGCCCCGCTCATGCCGCCCAGGCCCGCCGACACGAACAGCCGCCCCGCCAGGTTCCCGTCGGCGGGAATCCCCAGCTTCAGCCGTCCGGCGTTGAGCAGGGTGTTGAAGGTTCCGTGCACGATGCCCTGGGGGCCGATGTACATCCAGCCGCCGGCCGTCATCTGGCCGTAGTTGGCTACGCCCAGGGCGGCGGCGCGGTTGAAGTTCTTCTGGTCGTCAAAGGTCCCCACCATCAGCCCGTTGGTGATGATGCACCGGGGCGCCAGCTTATGGCTGTGGAACAGCCCCAGGGGGTGGCCGGACATGACCACCAGGGTCTGCTCGTCCGTCATGACCTCCAGATACTTCTTGATGAGCCGGTACTGCATCCAGTTCTGGCACACCTGCCCCGTCTCGCCGTAGGTCACCAGCTCATAGGGGTACAGGGCCACGTCGAAGTCCAGGTTGTTGTCCATCATCACCTGGAAGGCCTTGGCCTCTATGCAGTTGCCCCGATACTGGTCGATGGGCTTGCCGTGAAGCGCGCCCTCCGGCCGGAAGCGATATCCGTAGATCCGGCCATACTCCTCCAGCTCTCGGGCAAACTCCCTTGCCATCTGCAAATGATGGTCCGGGTGGATGTACCGCAGGGCGTTGCGGATGGCCAGGGCCTTGTCCGCCTCGGACAGATGCGCCTCCCGCCTGGGGGCCCGGCGGATCCCCTCCCGGAAGGCGGGGACCTTCGGCAGTTCATAGTCCAGCTTCACCGTCATCGCGTTGTCCACATCATAAAATGCCATATGCTGCCTCCTGTCTTGTATTACGATTATTCCAATTCAATATTATATTCGATTGCCGCAAATCTGTCAATTCATCGAAAAAAAGAATGGTTTTACCAATTCCTTTTGTGCTTTTTTATAATATCCCCCCAAAAGTTTTCTCCGGCTCACCATCCCGGCCAAATCCGGAACCCCCGGCCCCCGCCGCTTTACTGCACTGCCGGGATGGCTCCGCACTTTCGCGGATAAAATTTTTTCGTAATCATTTGTTACCGTCTTGTAATCGAATCGTTCTTGCTTTTCCCCCGACGGTTTTCTACAATATAAAACAGAATTGATTTAGGGGGACCTTCTCATGAAAAAGAAAACCATTGCCGCCCTGGCCGCCGGGGGAGCCCTGCTGCTGGCCGCCGTTGTCATCGGCGTGCTGAGCCTGGTCCGGGGCTATTTTATTCTGCTGCCGCCCACCCATATGCAGCTCAACGGCCGGACGGAGGAGCACATCGCCGCCTTCGCCGCCTACACGGACCCCGGGGCCCGGCTGCTGCGGGGCGGCGACCCCACCGACGCCGCCGTCACCGTGGAGGGCCGGGTGAACACCGGCGTCCCCGGGGACTATACCCTGACCTATCAGGCGAACTTCCGGGGCCGCAGCTACACCGCAAAGCGCCTGGTCCATGTGGAGGACCGGGAGGCCCCGGAGCTGACCCTCACCGGCCAGGCGGAGGTCACCGTCTCCCGCTATGACCTGTTCCAGGACCCGGGAGCCACCGCCCGGGACCGCTGTGACGGCGACCTGACCGCCTCCATCCAGGTAACGGACAAAGCCTCCGGCGACGTCCACACCCTGACCTACACCGTTACCGACAAGGCCGGAAACGCCGCCACCGCCACCCGCCGGGTGACGGTCCGGGACATCGTGGCCCCGGTGATCACCCTGTCCGGCCAGCGGGAGCTGTTCGTTCCCCTGGGCGGCGCCTATCAGGAGCCGGGCTACACCGCCCAGGACGACGCCGACGGCGATCTGACCGCCTCCGTCACCCGGGCCGGTACGGTGAACACCGCCTCCCCCGGGGTCTATACCCTGACCTATACCGTCACCGACAAGGCCGGCAACACCGCCACCGCCACCCGGCAGGTGTCGGTGTATGAGAACTCCTCCGGCGGAAGCCCCGTGTACCTGACCTTCGACGACGGCCCCAGCGACCGGGTGACCCCCCGGGTGCTGGACACCCTGAAGGCGTATAACGTCCACGCCACCTTCTTCATCGTCAACTACGGGGAGTCCGGCAAGGCCCTGATCCGCCGGATGATCGACGAGGGCCACACCGTGGCCATCCACGGCTACTCCCACGACTACGCCGCCATTTATAAGAGCGACGAGGCCTTCATGCAGAACATCTACCGTCTGCGGGACCGGCTCCGTTCGGATTTCGGGTATGAAGCCGCCATCATCCGCTTCCCCGGCGGCAGCTCCAACACCGTCAGCCGCCAGTACAGCGTGGGCATCATGAGCCGTCTGGCCCAGCGGGTCCAGGCGGAGGGCTTCACCTATTTTGACTGGAATGTGTCCAGCGGCGATGCCGCCGGTACCCCCGCCTCCTCCGGCCAGATCTATAACAACGTCACCTCCGCCCTGCGCCATGGCCGCAGCAACGTGGTGCTGATGCACGACGCCGGGGCCAAGGGCACCACCGCCGACGCCCTGCCGGATATCATCCGCTACTGCCTGGCCAATGGCTACAGCATCCAGCCCATCACCCCCGCCACCAAGCCCGTCCACCACGGCATTGCCAACTGAATACGCCAGGAGCCCGGCTGTCGATTGATGCACAGCCGGGCTTCCGGACATTCTTCGGCAAAGCTCCCAAAAACAGCGCTTTCAGTCTGTTAAATCCTCCAAATATGCAATTCCCGCGTAAATGTGCGTTGCAGAATGGATGGCGCGGTGTTTACGCTGGCAGAGGAGTGTCAGCTGCTCCATCCAAGAACGGAGGCTTCACCATGAGAAACAGAATCAGGCTTTTTGGGGGGAAGGAAACCGAAATCTTCCACCTGGACAACCAGGTGGGGGCCATCGCCTTCATTCCCGTTCTCAACGTGATCTATTACCTTTTGACCCTGGTCACAGCCAGAGGGCGCAGATTCGCCCTCTTTCTGGAGACCGTCCTTCTGCTGGCCATCGGCAGTCTGCTGATCCGCTTATCAACCGGGTGGCTCCTCAGTGTGCTGTTTGCCCACGTTCTGACGTGCATCGGCATCGGCATCCAGCAGCAGCTGCTGGACGCCTCCCCCGACTCCCGGAAGAAGCTGGGATATGTCATTCTGTTTTCCGCGGTATTTGTGCTGGCCATGCTGGCGATCGCATTTGCAGGCCGGAATGCGCAGAACAAAATGCAGCCGGTCTGCCAGGAGGCCCTGGAGGCTCTGACCCAGCGGGACACGGAACGCTGGCAGTCCTGCCTCCACCCCACCAAGGCGGCGGATGAGCTGCGGGACATGGACGCCTTTTTGTCTGAGCTGGGTATCCCCCTGCGCGGCGACTGGCAGCTGGAGCGTATGACGGGCCACGAGACGGAGATATCGGACAAGGACCGCTACACCACCGCCGAGTTTCGCGCATCGGCGGATGGCCGGAGCTACCGGATCACGATCACCCACCTGCGCAGCTGCGAAGGGTCCGGTATCGTGGACTTCACAATTCGCCCGGACTGAAATACCGTTGAAAAATGAATCCGCGCAGTGCACCGGCACATGAAGCCGGAGGATCACTGCAAAAAGCAGCGGCGGCACGAAAGTGCCGCCGCTGCGCTGTTCTTCTTATCGCTGAATATCCAGATCCGCCGTCACCTGGTAATAGTCGCAGGCGTGGGCGGTATAGCCGGTGACATAGCTGCGGAAGATCATGTTCATCTCCAGGAAGGAGCAGAACACATAGGCGTTGTCGTCCAGAATGGCCTGCTGCAGCCGGATGGCCAGCTCACTCCGGCGGGCGGTATCGAACTCCCCGGCCAGCCGGCTGACCATTTCGGTCACCTCCGCATTGTCATACCCGCCGAAATTATAGCTCATCCCCGGCACACAGCAAGAGGTGAAGAAATACTGGGGGTCCCCGGAGGGGGCAGTGACCATGGCGGAGGCGTACACGTCCCAGCTGTTCATGTCTGCCAGGAACTCCCGGCGGTTGGCCGTGCAGTTGATGTCCACCTCCATGCCGATGTCCTTCAGGGTGGCCTGGGCGGACTCCGCCAGCAGGGGAAGCTCCTGGCGGCTGGGATAGGTCAGCCAGCGGACGGTCAGCTTCACGCCGTCCTTCTCCCGGATGCCGTCGCCGTCGGTGTCCCGCCATCCGGCGGCCTCCAGCACCTGCCGTGCGCCCTCCGGGTCATAGCCCTCGGTGGTCACGTTTTCGCCGCCGAAGCCGGAAAAGCCGTCCGGGAAAGCGCCGGTACCCACGACCCCGTGGCCGTCCAGCAGAGCCGTCACGAAGCCCTGCTTGTCAATGCCCATGGCGATGGCCTTGCGGACGGCGGGATCCTGCATCACGAGGCTGGTCATGTTCATGGAGGCAAAGAAAGCCCGGGAGGTCTGGATGGCCGAGAACTGATAGTCGTCGTTTTCAAAGTTGGGATACGCCTCATAGGCCATGCCGTAGGCCGCGTCGATGTTCCCGGCCTGCAGGGCCGCCGACAGGGTGTCGCCGTCGGAGATGGTGCGGATGGTCAGCTTGTCCAGTTTGGGACTGCCGTTCCAGTAATTGGTATTTTTCGTTAGGGTCAGGTGGTCGTCCGTGACCAGCTCCTGCACCACATAGGGGCCGGTACCGGCCACGATGCCCTTCTCAAAGTCGCTGGCGTCCACGTCGATGATGCAGCCGTAGGGGTCCCCCAGATAGTTCATCAGGGCAGGATTGGGCTGGCTGGTGACGATGGTCAGGGTCTGGCCCTCCGCCTGCATATCGGCGATCTTCGTATCGCCGGGGGCCCGGTCGTGGTTTTCCAGCAGGTGCTCCAGGCACTGCTTCACCGCCGCCGCGTCCATTTTCCGGCCACTGGAGAAGGTGACGTTGTCCTGGAGGACGATGGTCCAGGTCCGGTCGCCGTCGTTGCTCCAGGACCTGGCCAGCCACGGCTCCAGCTCCATGGAGTCCGTATACCGCACCAGGGTCTCGCCGATGCCGTAGCGGATGCAGGCCCAGCCGTTATAGGTCCGGTGGGGGTCCACGGTCTCCTCCCAGTTTTCGGAGTTGAAGGTGGTGTCGCCGATGACCATGGTTTTCTCCCCGGTCTCCGGCGCGGTATTCCCGCAGCCGGCCAGAAGCGTCAGCACCAGGCTCAGGGCCATCAGCAGCAGAAGCGCTCTTTTTCCTTTCATCTCTCTTGTTTCCTTTCTATTTTTCTATATCACAGCACGCTGTCGATCAGGTGCCGGGTATACGCGTGCTGCGGGCGGCAGATCACCTCATCCGGCGTCCCCTGCTCCACGATTTCGCCCCGGTGCATCACCAGCACCCGGTGGCAGAACTGCTGCACCAGGGAGATGTCGTGGCAGATAAACAGGATGGCCAGGTCTCCCTCCAGGCCGCGCAGCAGGTCCAGGATCTCCTTCTGAACGGTGACGTCCAGGGCCGAGGTGGCCTCATCGCAGATCAGCACCTTCGGCCCCATGGCCAGGGCCCGGGCGATGGCCGCCCGCTGGCACTGCCCGCCGCTGACCTCATGGGGATAGCGCCGGGCAAGCTCCCCCGGCAGGCCGCAGCGCTCCATAAGGCGCACCGCCTCCTGCCGGGCCTCCCGGCGGGACAGGCCGCGCAGGCTCTCTCCCACCCCGTCCCCCAGGGTGCGGCGGGGGTCGAAGGACTCCGCCGGGGTCTGGAACACCATCTGTATCTTCCGGTACACCCGGCGCAGGTCCCGGCCGGTGACGGAGGTGATGTCCTCCCCGTCCAGGAGGATACGCCCTCCGTCGGCGTCCAGCAGCCGGGTGACGAGGTTGGCCACGGTGGTTTTCCCGCTGCCGCTTTCGCCGATGATCCCCAGGCGCTCCCCGGGCCGCAGGTCGAAGCTGACGCCGTTTACGGCCGTCAGCTTCCCCTGCCCCGGGCGGGAAAAGGTTTTGGTCAGCTCCCGAACAGACAGGATCGCTTCCATTTCACGCCCTCCTCAGCTTCGGCACGGCCTCCAGCAGCCGCCGGGTATAGTCCGCCCGGGGCTGCCGCAGCACCTGCCGGGTCTCTCCGGCCTCCACGATCTCACCGCGGTGCATTACCAGCACCCGGTCCGCCATGGCGGCCACCAGCCCCAGATTGTGAGACACCAGCACCATGGCCGTTCCGAAGCTCTCCCGCACCAGCAGCAGCTCCTCCAGGACCTGCTTCTGGGCGGACACGTCCAGGGCGGCGGTAGGCTCATCCGCCAGCAGCACCCGGGGCCGCAGCAGCATAGCCGCCGCAATGCCCACCCGCTGCTGCATCCCGCCGGACAGCTCAAAGGGATAGCTATTCAGGATACGGGGGCCGTCCTCCAGGCCCAGCCGGTCCAGCAGCGCCCCGGCCTGCTGCCGGAAGGCCCTCTTATCCATCGGGCCGTGGGCCCGCATCATTTCGTATAGCTGATCTCCCACCCTGCGGACCGGGCAGAAGGAGCTGCCCGCGCTCTGGAAGATCATGCCCAGCTCCGGGCCGTTCAGCCGCCGCCGGGTCCTGGCGGACAGGTCCGGAAGATTTTCCCCCCGATAGAGGATCTTTCCCCCGGTCACCAGGCCCCCGGGGCCCAGCAGGCCCATGGCGGCCCGGAGCAGGGTGGATTTGCCGCAGCCGCTCTCCCCTACCACGCCCAGGATTTCCCCGGCGTGGAGGGTAAAGCTCACGCCGCGCACCGCCCGGACGCCGCCGTAGCACACATCCGTCTGCCGGTATTCCAGAAGCGCCTCCATGGCCTCACCTCCCGCGGTTTTTGGGGTCCGCGTAGTCCCGGACGGCGTCCCCCAGCAGATTGAAGATCATCACCGACACGAAAATGGCGATTCCCGGGGAAAAGGTGATCCACGGCGAGGTGGTCATCAGGCTGCGGGCATCGCTCATCATGCTGCCCCACTCGGCGATAGGCGGCTTGGCCCCCAGGCCCAGAAAGCTCAGGGCCGCCAGCTCCATCATCATGGTGCCGATATCCAGCACGGCCGTCACCAGAATGGGGCCCAGGATATTGGGCAGCATATGCCGCAGCAGAAGCCCCGCCGTGCCGCTGCCGGAGAGCCGCGCCGCCTGCATCCAGGGAGCCTCCCTTCGGGCCAGGGTCTGGCTGCGGGCCAGCCGGGCATATTTGGGCCAGGACACGGCGGCCAGCGCCAGAATGGCGTTGTGCAGCCCGCCCCCCAGGGCCCCGGCCACCGCCAGGGCGAACACCAGCCCGGGAAAGGCCAGGAATATATCGGATACACGCATGAGCACCGCGTCCGCCCATCCGCCGAAAAAGCCGCCGCAAAGGCCCACGGCGGTGCCGAGCACGGTGACTGCCGCCACCAGCAGCAGCGTGGAGAAAATGCTGGTGCGGCTCCCCACGATGACCCGGGACAGCATATCCCGGCCATAGCGGTCCGTCCCCAGCAGATGCTCCGCCGAGGGCGGGGCCTTGGCCTGGCTCAGGTCCTGCAAATAGGGGTCATAGGGGGTCAGATACGCGGAAAACGCCGAAAACAGAATCAGCAGCAGGGCCAGGGTCCCGAAAATCACCAGCCGGGTCCTGACGCCGCGCCGGATGGATGGCTGTCTCATTCCCGGCTCACCCCCAGTCGGATCCGCGGGTCCAGCGCATGGTATAAAAGGTCCGTGACCAGGTTCACCGCCACATAGATCACGGCCATCCACACCACATAGGCCTGGATCATGGGATAATCCCGCATAGTGATGGCGTCCACCGCCAGCTTGCCCACGCCGTCCCACTGGAAAATGCTCTCGATGATGGCCGTGCCCCCCAGCAGACTCCCTACGGACAGGGCCAGCAGGGTGAGGATGGTCAGCATGGCGCACCGGAGCACGCTTCCGCCCAGGATGACCCCCTCCCGGACGCCCCGGGCCCGGGCGCCGGTGACATAGTCCCGGTTCAGCTCCTCCAGCACGGCGGCCCGGACCTGGCGCATATACTTGGCGGACATGGCGATGGCCAGCGTCAGGGTGGGCAGAACGGTGCTGCGCAGGGAGGTCCCCTCCGACAGCACCGGCAGCAGCCTCCACCGGATGGAAAACACCTGCATCAGCAGCAGAGCCACGAAGAAATTGGGCAGGGCGTTGCCGATGAAGCTGCAAAACCGCAGGAAATAGTCCGTGAACCGGTCACGGCGCACGGCGGCCAGGATGCCCAGCGGCACCGACAGCAGCACCGTGGCCGCCACGGACAGGGCCGTCAGCAGCAGGGTGGCCGGCAGCTTGGACACGAAGGTGGCGAACACGTCCCGGCCGGACACATAGCTTGTGCCCATGTCGCCGGTCAGCAGCCCCCCCAGCCAGGAGAAATACTGGCTCAGAAACGGCCGGTCCAGTCCCAGCTCCGCCCGCTTGGCGTCGATGATCTCCTGGGACACCGCCCCCTTGTCGCCGTACAGCTCGGTGATGGCGTCACTTCCGGCCAGGCGCATCATGGCGAAGGACAGAAACGTGACGCCCAGCAGCACCGGGATCAGCTGCAGCAGCCGCTTGAGAATGTATCGTCTCATGCCGCCACCTTACTGCGGCAGGGGACACTTCCGGGCCTCCACCAGGAACATGGGGGTGGAGGCGTTGTTGATCCGCTCCTCCCTGGTCCAGACCTGCCGCCAGATCTCGGTGTCCGCCGCCGCCTGCAGCCCCAGGCCCCGCAGGACCCCCAGGTCCCAGCCCGGCCGCATACGGGCCGACAGCGGCGCCTGCCGGGCGATGGCCTCCATGGCGGACACATCCGTTCCCGCCGTCTCGTCCCGGACGTCGGAGGCCCACAGGTTCTCCCGGTCCCGGGCATGGGCCTGCTCCGCCCCCCGGTCCCACAGATAGCGGTACCAGTTGGCGTCGAAGTTCAGCAGCACCCCGCCGGGCTTCAGCACCCGGGACCACTGGCCATAGGCCCGCTCCGGGTCCCGGAGGTTCCAGGTCACGTTCCGGGTGACCACCACGTCGAAGGAGTCCGCCGGAAAGGTCAGCTCCTCGGCGTTCATCTGCCGGAACCGGATGCACCCGGCCAGAGCCCCGGCGTTGCGCCGGGCCTCCTCCAGCATGGAGGCCGTGTAGTCCACCGCCGTCACCTGATAGCCCAGCTCCGCCAGAATGATGGCAAAAAAGCCCGGCCCGGTGCCCACGTCCAGCACCCGGATCTCATCCGGGCGCTTCCCGGGGTGGTTTCCGGCGATTTTCCCGGCGATCACGTCCCGCCACACGGCCTTCTGATCGGTGGCCAGTTCCTCCCGGTTGACGGCGGAGTAGCCGGAGGCCCGATGGGTCCAGTAGTGGATATTTTCTTCCTCATAGGTGGCAAATGTACGCATAATGTGCTCCTCTCTTTCCGTCAGGGCTTCCGGCCTGCAATGCCGAACATGGGCGCGTGCTCCAGGTCCAGGGGCCCCAGGATCCGCCGCCCCACCCGGGGGTCCACCCGGCAGTCCGCAAAGCCGATGCCCTCCAGCACCTCCCGGTCCCAGGCCGGGCGGGCCCGGCCCACGTCCATGGTCAGGGTGATCTCGTCGTTTTCCCGCTGCAGCCGGTCGGTCATGCCCACATGGCCATAGGGGCTGTCCGCCGGCACGCGGCGGTTCTGGGTGCTGCGGCTGCGGACGTTGGCGGCGTAGTCCGCGTCAAAGTTCAGCAGCACCCCGCCGGGCTTCAGCACCCGGAACCACTGGCCATAGGCCCGCTCCGGGTCCGGCAGCGTCCAGGTGAGGTTCCGGCTGATAACGGCGTCGAAGCATCCGTCCTCATAGTCCAGGGCCTGGGCGTCCATCTCCCGAAACACGATGTCAAGCCCCCGCCGGGCTGCCAGGGCCCGGGCCTCCTCCAGCATGGCGGGGGTCAGGTCCACCCCCTCCACCCGGTGTCCGGCCTGGGCCAGCAGCACCGCGAAAAAGCCCGTCCCCGTTCCGACATCCAGAACCTTTAATTTTCCGTTTTCCGGTAAGTGCTTTTCCAATTCCCGGAACCACTTCCGGCCCATCTCGTCCTCCAATTCGTTTCTCCGGACGGTTCCAAAGTCGTGGGACCGCTGGGTCCAGTAGCGCTGCACTCTCTTTTCCAATTCCGAAATCATGGCCATGCTTCCTTTTCTGGTTTCCGTTTGTGGCTACAGTGCGCCGCATTTTTCTATATTGTAGCGGATTCCGTCCCGCCGCGGAAGCCTCCCCGGGGGATAAAATTTCAGGAATTTGGAGCAGCGGGATTGTTCCGCAGCGCCCTGAAATCGAAAAAAATGCTGCGGCCAAAAGCCGCAGCATTTTTTCGATTTCATCACTCCGCCCGCTGAAGGGAGGACGAGAGCACCTCGTCTATCACCGGAATAGACGGCGCCGCGCCGGGACGGGACACGGCAATGGCCGCCGCCCGGGAAGCCAGGTCCAGGCATTCCCCCTCCGGCCGGCCCTGGGCCATGCAGGCCACAAAGTAGCCGGTGAAGGTGTCCCCGGCAGCGGTGGTGTCCACCGTCCTCGTGCGATAGATCCCCTGCCGGAGCCGCCGCAGGCCGTCGTCATACACGCAGCCCCGGCTGCCCAGGGTCAGCAGCAGACGGCACCGGGGCCATCTCCGCCGCAGGGTATCCAGAATCTCCGTCTCATCGGAGCCGCCCGCCAGAGCCGCGCCCTCGATCTCGTTGAAGATCAGCAGCCACGCCTGGTCCAGAGGAAGGTCCCCGATGTGTTCGTCAATGGGCGAGGGGTTGAACACGATGCGCATCCCCCGCCGGGCCGCCTGCTCCATGATATAGGGCAGGCCGTTGATCTCGCTTTGCAGGATGAGATAGTCCCCGGCCTGAAAGTGCTCCAGCGCCCGGTCTGTCTCCTCATGGGTGATCTCCTGATTGCTGCCGCCAAAAAGCAGAATACAGTTCTGCCCGGCGGGATCCACCTGAATGACGGCATGGCCGCTGGGACCATCGCCGACGGACACGAAGGCGGTGTCCACGCCGCTGTCCCGCAAGGCATCCGTCAGAACGGCTCCGTCACGGCCGACCCTTCCGGCATGACTGACCGCGCCTCCGGCGCGGGCGGCGGCGATGGACTGATTGAGCCCCTTTCCGCCGCAGTGGACGGTGCGGCTGGCAGAGCTCAGGGTCTCCCCTGCCTGCACAAAATGGGGCACCTGATAGACAAGGTCCAGATTCAGCGAGCCATAGCTGAGAATGCGTGCCATACGCTCCTCCTTATGCCTGCTTCTTCCGGCCGCTGAGCAGCTTGCGCAGCAGGGGCCAGCACAGGGACACCAGAGCCAGCACCAGGAAGAAAATGCAGATGGGACGGGTGAAGAAGATGGACGCGCTTCCCTGGCTCAGCAGCAGGGACCGGCGCAGGTTGCTCTCCGCCAGGGGCCCCAGGATCAGCGCCAGCACAATGGGCGCAATGGGAATCTCCAGCTTCAGGAAGAAGTAGCCCACCACGGCGATCAGCAGCATGGCGCCCACGTCGAACATATTGTTCCGCAGGGCATAGGAGCCCAGGATGCACAGCACAAAGATGATGGGGGTCAGGATATAGGGCTTGATCTGGATGACCTTGATAAACAGGCGCACACCCAGCAGGCCCAGCAGGCCCGCGATGATGCCCTTGAGCATGTTTTTGCCGGAAATGCTGGCAATGATGGTAAGGCCGAACACGGCCAGGCAGAAATACTCCGGCGGGCCGAACTTCAGCGCCAGCTTGGCCAGCTGGGGCGCCACGCAGATCAGCACCAGCGCGCTGATGGTGCCGCCGATCCAGGAGGCAAAGGTGGACAGACCGATGGCCCGGCCGCCCTCGCCCCGGGCGGTGAACTGCCGGCCCTCGATCATGGTGGCGGCCGAGGCCGGCGTGCCGGGTGTGCCGATCAGGATGGCGGTGATGGAGCCGCCGTAAATTGCGCCGAAGGAGATGGCCAGCAGCATGGAAATACCGGCCGCAGGGTCCATGCCATAGGTAAAGGGCAGCAGCGTCACGCCCATCACCGAGGTCAGGCCCGGCATTGCGCCGATCATGATGCCGCCCATAGTACTGGCGATCATCATCAGAAGATACTGAGGAGACAGCAGCTCACCCAGCGCTGTAATTACTCCCATATAAACCTCCGTTCTAACTCATATCAGCCCAACAGGCCGGAAAGGATTCCGTTGGGCAGAGGGACCTTCAGGAACATACCGAAGATGGCATACAGCACCACAGGCGCCAGGATCGACACGGCCAGCATCAGCGGCCACGCCTTTTTGAACGGCTCGTTGAGCAGCAGGGCCATCATCACAAACACGACCCAGATGCTGTCCAGCACGAAGCCAAGAATTTTCAGCAGAACAAAATAGACCACGGCGGCGGCAATGCCGATCAGCAGCTTCTTGCTGAACAGCTCCGCTTTTTCACTGCCGCCCTTGCGGAGCTCCTGGATAATCAGAAGGACGCCGCACACCGCCAGGCCCACACAAACGGCCTTGGGGAAAGCGCCGGGACCGATCTCCGTCTGACCCGGCAGCATCTTGAAGGTATCGGCGCAAAAGAAGAAAAATGCGGCAACCGCTATCAGAACCACGGAGAATACAATATTCAGCTTTTTCATAAGTTCTCCTTTCGAGTGTGGGCGGTACACACCCCTGTGCGTACCGCCCACTTGAGTCGGTTAAGACGATCAGTTCGCAGAATTCAGATAAGCGTTGATGATCTTCTCAAAGTTGCCGGACATGCTGTCCAGAATATCGTTGGTCTCCTGAGCGTTCAGGGGCATGTAGGTCATGTTGGCAGCCTCGATCTTCTCGCGGCAGGCATCGCTGTTGATGACCTTCTCAAAGCCGTCGCACAGAGCCTTCTTCACGTCGTCGGGGGGATCCTTGTTGACGCACAGGCCGCGCAGAGCCACGATGGTCAGATCCACGCCGACCTCCTGGAAGGTGGGCACGTCAGGATAGGCCTCCAGGCGCTCGGTGTTGGCCACAGCCAGGACCTTCAGCTCGCCGCTGGCGATGTTGGAGGCAGCCTCGGCGGCGGAGCAGGTCACGGCGTCCACATGGCCGCCCAGAACGGCGGTGAGGGCGGAAGCAGCGCCGTCAAAGGGAACGTGGTTGAAGCTGGCGCCGGTTTCCAGCTCGATGCCGATGGCAGCCAGGTGCCAGATGTTGCCCATGCCGGAGTTGGCCAGCTGGACGGTGCCGGGCTTCTCCTTGGCCTCAGCCAGGAAGTCCTGGATGGTGTTCCAGCGGGAGTCAGCGCGGACGATGATGGCGGCAGGCTCGCCGTTGATGACGCAGATGGGATCAAAGGCGTCGCGGGTGGTCTCGGCGGGAGCCAGGCCCAGCAGAGGCAGCGTGATCAGGTCCACGGAGCAGGTGCCCAGGGTGTAGCCGTCAGCGGCGGCGTTCAGAGCCTCGGTCAGGCCCACGGTGCCGGAGCCGCCGGTCTTATTCTCCACATTGATGGTCTGGCCGAAGGTGTCCTTGCCGCACTCGGCCAGGATCCGCAGGGTCAGGTCCGTACCGCCGCCTACGCCGTAGGGGCAGACAATGGTCATGGTTTTGGTGGGGAAGGCGGTGGAATCCGTATTGTTGTCATCGCTGGGCTTGCTGCCGCAGGCCACCAGCGCAAGAACCATCACAGAGGCAAGAACCAGGGACAAAAACTTTTTCACAAAGCTGGATTTCATTGCTTAATCCTCCTAATTATGTATGTGGGGTTGATAGCTTTCCTTCCGGCTGCTGCCGGATCAGTCCATGTCGGCCAGGAGCTTTTCGACCTTCTTCTTGTTGGCCGCATCCAGCTCGCCCAGGGGCTTGCGGGGCAGACCGGCGAAGTCCAGGCCCTGAGCCTGCAGGGTGTACTTGCAGATCTCCTGCCAGTGGGGCACGCCGTCGACCTTGTCGTGGAAGAAGTAGTCGATATAGGGCTGGATGTTGTTCTGGGCCTTGATGGCGCCCTGAATATCACCGGCCTGGGCAGCGTCCAGGATGGCGCGGCACTGCTTGGGCAGAACGGCGGGGAAGCCGGACAGCCAGCCGTCAGCGCCAACCAGCAGACCCTCCAGGGCGCAGTAGTCGTGGCCATAGAACACGTTCAGCTTGTCGCCCAGGTGGAACTTCAGCTCATGGACGCGGTTGGGATCGCCGTGGGCGGCCTTGATGTCCTGGATGGTGCCGTCGTTGACCAGCTCCTCAATCTCGGGAACGGTCATCTCATAGCCGGCGAACCAGGGGTTGTTATAGATCATCATGCGGATATCCAGCGCGGCGCGGATGTCGCGGAAGTGCTGCATAACGGCCTTCTTGTGGGGATTGAGGTAGTAGGGCAGGATCACCATCACGCCGTCGGCGCCGCAGTCCTGGGCATACTTGCTCATCTTGATGGTGTTCAGGGTGTCGTACCGGCCGGTACCGCAGATCAGGGGCACCTGGCCATTCAGGAAGGACGCCACGTGGCCGATGATCTCGCGCTGCTCCTCCATGTTCATGGCGACGTTCTCGCCGGTGCTGCCGCAGATGGAGATGGACTGGGCACCGTTGTCCAGCAGCCAGGTCAGATACTTCTCCATGCCCTTCTTGTTATAGGTCTGGTCAGCGTTCCAGATGGTCATGGACGCAGGGCAGATACCATAAGGCTTCTTGGCGGTTTCTTTCACTTTCATGATGATTCTTCCTTTCCCATTTTTATCTGTTGAATTTTTATGTAACCTGCTTCGCAGGAAGGGATAACAAAAATTTTTAATTTTTAATTTTTTATAGTCTGAAAAAAGATATCCCTTTCCGATGGCTCAAGGTTATCCCATTGTGCAGTGGAGCGGATAACGGCGCGGCGGTCCGGAGCTTGTTCCGGACGCCGCCAACTCATGGTTGGGGATATCGTTTCGTTTATGCGTGCATTTTGATCAGGATTTTCTGGCAGGCGCCCTGGATATGCTCCTCAATGATGCTGTGGGCCCGGGAGAAATCCCCCGCCCGCAGGGCATCGAGCACCATCTCATGGTCGCCGGAGGCACTCTCCTGCTGCACTCGGGTGTGGCTGGCCAGCAGATAGTTGGCCACAATGAACTGGCCCTGGATCCGGTCATAGACCTCGCTGAGACATCGGTTCCCGGCCTGCTCCACCAGCACCCGGTGGAAGTCCAGGTCCGTGCGGCGGGCACTGACCACATCGTCCATTTCGTTGGAGAGGATGCACTCCCTGGCCAGACGGTCCAGCGTCTGATAGTCCACCGGCAGCGCCTTGCGCTGAATGTCCGTCAGAGCCTGATGCTCCAGCAGAAGGCGAATCTCAATGATGTCGCACACTTCCTTCTCGCTGAAGGTCGGCACGGAGAAATGTCCCTTGCTGGAAAACACCACCATGCCCTGGGTATGCATCCGCTTCAGAGCCTGCTGCACCGGCGTCCGGCTGACGCCGTAGCGCTCGGCCAGCTCGTCCAGGTTCAGGGCCTGGCCCGGTAACCAGTTTCCCCGCAGGATCTCCTCCAGAAATGCCTCGTGGATCGTCACGTCCAGGTTCTTCTTCAGTGCCATATAATTCACCATTCATCCTTGTTTTTTGTCTCTCTGCTTTGCATGCCTATCATACAGCCTTTTTCTGTAAAAAGCAATACACAAAGCTTACAATTTAATTTTTAATTTTTTATTAGAAATGTAAAAAGGGAGTCAGTGAAAGTCCTTGCAAAATCCCCGCCTCATCTACTGAGGCGGGGATTTTGGGAAAAATCTTGGGCTTACGGCAGGAGCTTGTCCCACCAATCCGACCAGGAGCCGAAGCGGGTGTCGCTGCCGTCATCGTCGTCATCGCCGGGGATGATGGGGAAGATAGAGGGCTTCTTGTTGTGCACCGGGCACAGCTCGCCCTCCTCCTTGCCGGTGAGGGTCTGGAGCAGGTACTCGTCGTCCTGGGCCTTGATGTTCTTGATGATCTCGCGGTTCCAATCCAGGGCGGCGATCTCCACCACGCTGCTTTCCGGGCAGTATTCCGTGGCCAGGTGCTTGCCGTCCTTGCAGTAGCGCACCATCTTGTGGACGTTGCAGCTCTGGGTGGGGGCGGTGTCTGCCGCCACGGTGACGGTGGTGACGCGATTGCCCCGCAGATCGTGGGTGCAGGCGTCGGTGGCCAGCAGGCCGCTGTCCTGGCAGACGGTGACCTGGACCAGGCCGGAGCAGCTGTTGAAGTCCTTGTTCTCCAGGCCGTCGTGGATGCGGCGCATGACCTCCCGCCACAGCACGGCGGAGGGGTTGCCCAGGGACTCGGAGAACCGCTCGTTGGACTTGTAGCCCGTCCAGACGGCGGCGCTGTAATACGGGGAGAAGCCCGCGAAGTAACGGTCGCGGTTTTCGTCGGTGGTACCGGTCTTGCCGGCGATGGTCATGCCGGAGAACCGGGCCTCGCCGCCGGTACCGCTGGTGATGACGCTCTTGAGGGTCTGGCGGATGATATAGGCGGTGGTGGCCTTCATGGCCACGTTGGACTCCTTGTTGTTCTCGCAGACCAGGTTCCCCTGGGAGTCCTCCACCCGATAGAAGGTCCGGGGCGGGGTGTACACGCCATCGTTGACGAAGGCGCCGTAGGCCGCCGCCATCTCCTCGGTGGTGACGCCGTATTCATAGCCGCCCAGGCCCATGTTGCCGGACTGCTGGCTGTCGGCCTGGGTCAGGGTGGTGAAGCCCAGCTTCTCCACCATGAAGGTATAGGACTGATAGGTGCCCAGCTCCTCCACCGTGCGCACGGCGCAGGTGTTCAGAGAGCGGACCAGGGCGGTATAGAAGGAGGTCAGGCCCCGGAAGCCGCTGCCGGAGTTGGAGGGCCATGCGCCGTAGCCGGGCAGGTCCCGGACGGGATAGTCGTCGATGGCGGAGGCGGCGGTGATGGTGCCGTTGTCCAGAGCCGGAGCGTACACGGACACGGGCTTGGTGGCAGAACCCGGCTGACGGGCCGACGTGGCCCAGTTCCAGCCCCGGTCCACCTCCTTAGCGCCGGTGCCGCCCACCATGGCCACCACATCCCCGGTGTAGGGGTCCACAATGGTGATGGCGGCCTGGAGGGGCTCGCCCTTGGAGTCGGTGTAGTTCGCATAGTTGGTGTTTTCAAACACGGACTCCGCAATATCCTGAATCTTGGGGTTCTGGGTGGTATAGATCTTGTAGCCGCCGTTATAGACCTTGCTGACGGCCTTTTCAAAGGCTGTGCGGACGTAGCCGTCGGCGTCTGCGGGGTCGTCGGTCAGGCCAAAGACCTCCACAAACTTCTCGGCCACATCGGTGATGACCTCGTCGGTGAAGTAGGAGTTGTTGGCGGTGCTGACCACGGCGGGCTTTTCGTCCTCCTCCTGGGGCCCCACATAGTTGCCCAGGTTGGTGTAGCCGTTGGTGAATACCACCTCCTCGGCTTTGGCGGTGTCATAGGTGGCCTGGTCGATCTTTTCCTGGGCCAGCATGGCGTCCAGCACGTCCAGCTGGCGGTTGCGGTTCTGCTCCCGGGTCCAGTCGCTGCGCAGGGGGTCATACTGGGAGGGGTTGTTGGTGATGCTGATGAGACACGCGCACTCGGCCAGGGTCAGCTCGGACACATCCTTGTGGAAGTACATCCGGGAGGCGGTCTGCACGCCGTAGCACTGGTTGCCCAGGTAGATGGTGTTCAGGTACATCTCCAGAACCTCGTCCTTGGAGTAGTCCTTTTCCAGGGCCAGAGCCCGGTACACCTCCGTCACCTTGCGCTTGACGGTGTTCTCGTTGTTGCCGGTGACGTTCTTGATGAGCTGCTGGGTGATGGTGGAGCCGCCCTGGGTATTGCCGTTGGTGAGGGTGCGGAACACGGCCCGGACAGTACCGTGCCAGTCCACACCGTGGTGGCTTTCGAAGCGCTTGTCCTCGATGGCGATGGTGGCCTCGCGGAGGTTCTTGGGGATGGAATCAAAATCCACCCAGATGCGGTTTTCGTCGCCGAACAGGGTCTGGTACATGACCAGCTCCGTGGTATCTGGATCCTGATAGTACAGCTCCGTGGACACCTTCTGGTCGTACTCGGACATGTCCACCTCTACATGCCCCTTCAGGGACGTGTTGACGTAGGTCATGAAGATCCCCGCGAAGATGGCGGAGGTCAGCACGGTGACCAGGAGGATGGTACCAAGGACGATGCCGATGGTCCGCCCCACACGGCGGCCCTTTCCGGACTTTTTCCCTGTTTTGGCGCTCTGCTCTGTCTTTTTCGGCTGGTTGTCTTTGTTCATGGACAGGGCACCTTCCTTTCTCTGTTACTGGTGTATGCGCCGCACCGATTGCGGCATGGATGAGAAAACATTCTATTCCATAATAAAAACCATTGTACCATACCTGTCAACTGCCAAAAAGTGTCATTTGATAAAAATTTCGAATTATTACATAGATTTTACGCGGAAAAACCGGAAAAATCCTCCTGTTCTCTCACCATATGGCCGCAAATTCACCTCTCCGTTCCCTCCAACCCCCTCCCCCGGCGGACTCTTGACGGATCCCCTCCCCTGTCGTATAATCAGTGGGCCGCCGAAGGGCGGTCAATTCTCAGAAAGCCTGGTGCAAGCTGTGTTTATCCATCGACTGCGGGGCCAGATGTCCGAATCCATGCTGACAGCCTCCTTCATCATCGTATCCGGCGGCCTTCAGGACGCCTATACCTATCTCTGCCGGGGCGGCGTTTTTGCCAACGCCCAGACCGGCAACATTGTGCTGTTCAGCGCCTATCTGTTTGAGGGGGCCTGGGACCACTGCCTGCGGTATCTGATCCCCGTTCTGTCCTTTATGGCGGGAATTTTCGCGGCGGAATGCATCCACCGCCGCTTCAAGCACATGGAAAAGGTCCACTGGCGTCAGCTGATTATCCTGGCGGAGATCGCCGTGCTGTTTGCGGTGGGCTTTATGCCCCAGTCACTGAACACTGTGGCCAACTCCCTGGTGTCCTTCTCCTGCGCCATGCAGCTGCAGACCTTCCGCAAGGTCCGTGGCCACGCCTACGCCAGCACCATGTGCATCGGCAACATGCGCAGCGGCACAGAGGCCCTGTGCGCCTATTTCCACACCCATGAGCCGGAGGCCCTGCGCAATGCCCTGACATATTTCGGCGTCATCGGCCTGTTCGCCCTGGGTGCCGGTCTGGGAGCCATGCTGACCGGCGCATCCGCCGTCCGGGGAATCTGGGTGTCCTGCGCCCTGCTGACCGTCAGCTTCCTGGTCATGTTCATCCACGAGGAGCGCCGGGCCTGAGCATCCGCTCATCGTATAAATACATCCCCCGGCGCAATGCGCCGGGGGATGCCTGTTCTATAGCCTTATTTACTTACCACTCCAGGTTCTTTCCGGTCTCCTTGTCGAAAACGTGGGCCACGTTGCCGCCGAAGATCATGTTGACCTCGCTGCCCATGGGGAAGTGGGCGGCGGCGCCGTTGGTGGGAACAATGACGATCACGTCCTTGCCCTCGGCCGCCACATGCAGGTGCACGGAGGAGCCCATCATCTCGGACACGTCCACGGTGCCCTTGATGCCGTCGGCGCAGAGCATCAGGTGGTCCGGGCGCACGCCCAAGGTCACGTCCTGCTCCGCCACGTTGTGCTCGGCCAGGCGCTGCTGCTTCTCGTCGGACAGCTCCACGGTGACGCCGCCTACGGTGACGGCATACCTGCCGTTCTGCCGGGTCAGCTTCGCGTCGAAGAAGTTCATCTGGGGCATGCCGATGAAGCCCGCCACAAACAGGTTGGCCGGGTGGTCGAACACCTCCTGGGGGGTGCCGATCTGCTGGATGAAGCCGTCCTTCATGATGACGATCCGGTCGCCCAGGGTCATGGCCTCGGTCTGGTCGTGGGTCACGTAGATAAAGGTGGTGTTGATGCGCTGGCGCAGCTTGA
>OGGZ01000404.1_pt1 | contig 49787 bp, 39 predicted proteins | sample 1571371 | NCBI WGS metagenome assembly OGGZ01 (sample SAMEA2582025, study PRJEB24529) | metagenome | biome: Human gut stool | place: China | collected 2011
TTTTCCAGACTTCAAAAGCACGTCCATTACTCAGATATTCAAGTTTAGACCCTGCGACATTGCCTTTGGCGGTAATATCCCATCCACGTAATCGTAAAGCGTATGCCGGTGCGCAAGTCTGGCAGTTGATACTGTATGGAGTATCCCGTTTTTTATCGTAATCGCTGTTCTTCCGGTATCTGTTTCCCCTTTTATCGCGGTATATTCCTTTGGAATCCAAAATATACTCTTCCACATGTTTGGGATTTGCATTCTGTTTGTCCGCCTTATCCACATCCATAGGTTTTCCTTTTTTGATTTTAAGAGCCTTTTCCATTTCGAGGTTGTTCCGGGCAATGGCCATTTTTTCCTCCCCGGTAAGGTAGTCCGGCATTTCCGCAATCATCTCGTCAATACGGGCCATAAGTTTATCCACCGCTTTTTGGGCACCCTTGTGGGCTTCTGCCTGATATGGATGATTGTCGGAAAACAGTTTGCCGTCCGTTCCCGGATTGTTATCCAGTCCGGGCTGGGGCTTGTTCTTGTCGTCTTCGTCCGGAAGTGGTGTCGGCTCCTCGTCGGTGGCAGTGAGGTCGCACTTGCAGTTCCACCGGTCGCCCGGTCGGTGGATGTTCCAGAACGTGTCATCAATCGGCCGGATGGTATTCCAGAACGGGCGGTGGTCAGCCCCCGGATGAATGGAGGTGGACGGTAGCCATTTGAGGTTGGGCAGAATATCGCGTTCGCGCAGGAACTGTTGCCAGTCAGCCGCCTGATGCGCCCGGATGACCGCCGTATCATACTCCGTCCGCAGCCAGTGACGAACCTGATGGGAAGCAATGGGCAAGACTTCCTGTACCCATTTGTCGAACGGTTTTAAAATGCCGTTTGAATCCAATAAAAGTCGTGCCATGTCATTCTGCATACGATGTACCTTGAATGCCGAGAATACGGCATTGTTCCGGAGTATGGCATTTCTGAAATCCTCGTCCGGAGTAATGGCCTTGGATTTGCTGAACCCTTCCTTTGCCGCCTTGTCCATCTTTGCCCATATTTCATTGAACAGGTTGATTTCGATTTCGGTTGCCGGATGAAAGTCCCTGCTGTATATGTTCAGCAAGGCACGCCGCAGCACCTCTTCGGAGAAGTCAAACTCCATGGAGATGCTGCCATTATCAGCCGCATACAGTCTGTCGACTACCAGTCTAAAGCTGCCCCGTCTGCCGGGGCTTTCACGAAAAAACCTTTGAGCCAGTTCCGGAAGTTTCTTTTCTGTTTCGGTGTCGGTTCATCATCCCGTCCCTTATTCGCTGGCTCCGGCTCCTTCTTCGGGCTTGGAATCTGGTCGGCTTGTTCAGCCGTCTTTTGTTCCGCCTTCAGCTGCTCGTAATTGGCCGGTTTGTCGATACCGAATTCCTCATAGAGATAGTCGTCGTCGATGGGGATGTTGAAGTTCTTCTTCAGCTGCGTGAGGATGGATATTTTGGTACCGGCATCCGTTTCCTTCGGTTCGGGGAAACAGAACGTACCCCCTTCGGTGTTGATGCCCATGCGCAGCAGAATGTCCGTCATGTCGTAATTCAGCACGTTGAGCACGTACTTCCGGTCGGCCTCCAGTACCTTGTCCTCTACTTTCTTATGAACCGTACCCAAAGCCTGCGTGCCTTTTTCGGACGATTCGGTGGTCAGCGTATTGCCCAGTATCAGTTTGGAAATTTCGTTGTTGCACCGCTCGCAGAGGCGTTCATAGACATCGGCAGACCCTGTTTTGTTTCCGGCTTCCGTGAGTTTGAGTTCCGTGTCCTTGGCATGGAAGAACTGCGCCAGACTTCCGGCATTGGCCGCATCCTCCATGGCCCGCTGGCGTGACTCGTCGTCGTCGGAATCATAGATATATTCCTGGATAGGCATGCCGAATACCTCGGAGAACTGTGCCCAGTCGCCCGTAGTGTTACGTTTGTAGATGACCCAAGGTGCAGCCTTGGCCAACAGCCCCAAATCGGACGGTGAACCCACAAACAGCAGGTCGGTATATTCATTCCAGGAATGGCCGGTAATGTCCGTCTGGTGGCGCAGGATGAGTTCCCTGACCGGATCCACATGCTTGCGTGGTACCAGGTCATAATCCACCCACTCCTGCAGCTTGTAGAACTGGCAGAGCGAGAAGCCCCAGAATTTCGCATCAAGGATGTCACCCACCAGCCGGTTGAACCAGGGCGACTGTATCTGTTCGTTGATTTTATCGTCGGGCTTCCCGTCCACCCGGAATTCCATGTTGGAGCACAGCACGGCATTCTTTCGCTTTTCGAGCACACAGGAAAGGTGGGTATCCATCAGAATGTCCTCGTAGAGGTCATAAAGTTTGTAACGTCGCGAGAAATCGACATTCTCGGCCACCCTTACGGCTGCCATGTAGTCGGAAATGTCCAGCCCGAAGCGTTTGGGCTGTGTGAGCACAATCACATTCGGTCTCTTTTGTCCCGGCAACGTGAAGTTTCCCCCTACGGTGATGATGCCGGCTTTGTTGTTTTTTCTGTTTTTCTTTTTCATGATGCTTGCTTTTTACCAGTGGTTCGTTCGTTTGCGGTTGCTTTGAATGCGGAAATCCGACCTGCCCGCCCTTTGTTCCTCGGGCAGCAGCGGAGCCCCTTCGATTGAAATGTCCTCGTCGGCCACCGCCTTCATCCATTCCACCGCCCGTTCGTAACGATCCTTGCGTACCTGGGAAAGTTTCTGCGGGTTGTGGATGCAGAAGATGTGATAGACCGCCATGTCGATGACCATCATCAGCACGAGCTGGTTACGGTTCTCGCCGGTGGCTGCAAAAATCTTGTTGCAGTCGTAGCGTTTGCCCAGATAACACCGCATTTCGGCAATGGCCCTGTCCTCGCAAACCTCAATGACCGTTTCGTCTTCGCGAACCAGTGCGTCGAGGATGTCTCGGTGGATGCTCGCATCGTAATCGGTAAGTTCAACAAATTTGCTCATAGTCCTATTGTTTTAGAGTTGTCATAATCTTTTCTTATTCCGTTTTCTTACATCCTTCCGTGATCGGAATACGGGCGGTTCAATGCGCCTGATCAGTTCGTCAATGATACGGTTCGCCCCTTCGACCGCATCCGGTCCGTCGGCCGGATAGCGCATGGTCAGGGTGAACAACTTGAATTGATCCTCCAGTTCCTTCATGTGCGGATTGTCCCGTTCAGCCTCGTTGAGGATGAGGTTCCCCTCGCGGTTGAGCGGTTCAAGGTTGGCCTCGATGCGCGTAGCCTTGTCCGTCTTCTTCTCCTCGTCGCCCCGGATGAACAGCGCAATCTTCTGTTCGCGGCGTACTTTTGCCACCAGCGGTTTGAACACCTGTTGGAAGAAAGGGTCCTGCAGCTTGTTGTTCTCCATGTAGCAATAGACATTGGTCTTGCCCCCGACAAATTCAAGCATCCGGACATACCAGTCAATGAACTCCGCATTGAGCGCCTGTGCCAGGAAAGTCTTGATGACGTAAAGCCTGCCACCCAATTTGCCACAGAGCGAAACCGTCTTGAAGGATTTGCCTTTCTTACCCTTGCTTTCGCCCGGTGCCGGGTCGCCATACACCACGAGGAACTTGAATTTGGAGAGTGCCGGAACCTTGCCGTATGCAATGTTTTCGAATACCTCTCCCACGGAAATCGGGTTGTTGAAATATTCTCCCTGTGCCGCCTTTTTGGATATTTTGGACAGTGTGCGGTCGATGTCCTCTTCCGAGTTCTTTTCCGGCCATGTGGAAAAACCGTTTTTGTCGCGGATGTTCACGATGTCCCAGGAGTCGGCCATTTCGCCCGCCCTCACCACGCAGCAGTCCTTGGCGATGATGTTTCCGCAGAAGATGACCAGTGTAGGTTCGGAAATGGACCTTGTGGGATACAGCGCATTTTCCCACCAGTCCCAGCGCTTCTGGATGATGTCCGGGTTCTTGGTATCCTCGTCCGTATCAAAGTCATCGACCAGCAGTACGTCGGGACGTATGGCCTCGTTTCGCGAACCACGCGGAGATTGTCCGGCACCCAGTGCGCGGAAAGAGACCTTCCCTTTGGTGGTGAATTCATCCTCGGTCCATGAGCCCGGCAGTTCCTGTTTGCCGTAGTATGCCATGATGCGTCCGTTGGCTTCGAGATTGGCCCGGTAGGGATCGAGCAGGCGCACCGCATTGTCCTTGCTGTTGGAGGTCAGAATCACATTCTTTTTGCGTCCGGTAAGCGTGAGATTCATGACGATGAACATGGTGACGGTGGATTTGGCCAGCTCACGGCTCCAAGAAAGCACCTCAAACCATTCATCGTGTGCAATGATCCGCCGGATAGCCTTTTTCTGGAAGTCGGCAAATTCATATTTGACATAATTCGGAAAAAAGAACTTGATCCATTCTATGGGATGTTTCTCAAGATATTCCCGGTGTTTTTCCCGTTCGGCTGCCGTCATGTTCCTATCGACCGGTGTAGCCCTTGCGATGTCTTCTTTGTACTTCTCCCAATCGAGGAGAGCGAGTCTGTCAGTCTGTTTCATTGTCTATCCCTTTATAATTTGTCTTTAATGTACGCATCGGCCAGGCGTGTAATTTCCTTTGCCTTTTCGAGGTCGGCCGCCCGTACCCAGTCGATGAGCCCGGTGAGGACACTGATGATGTCGGCAATGCCCACTTCCTGCTCCATGTTGCGTATGGCCGCCGACAGTTTCCCGAGGATGTCAGCCTCCTTGGATGAGGGGAACCGTTCCCCTTCGGGCCGTTCGGCGATGGCCTTGTTTATTTCGGCCACCTGCCGGTAGAGGTTAGCCACCTGTTCCTGCCTTGTGAGCGTAAGCCCCACCTTCTGTTCCTCCCACTTCCCGGCCCGTACCCAGTTGGACACGGACACCCGTGACACGCCCACCCGGTCGGCGATTTCCTGCTGTGTGAGGTTTTCCTTGAGGTACAAAGTTTTTGCCCATTCCTTTTTCTGGGCATTCGTCAAATCTGCCATAAATCGTCCTTTTTAGTTGTAAATCACGTTACAAAATTGCATGAAAAAGCGGGGTTTGTAAAAGCGCGTACGCATGATGACGGGTTACAGCGTTATGATAACGCCAGAAAACGTTATGATGCGGACGCGGTTTCTTGGTGCCATGGGAATGTTCTATTTTCGCACCATCGAAAGGCGGGGAAACCGCTGGTAAAGACATGACGATGAGCAGATTTTTCAATATTACAACGAGTGACGACGGCACCAGTACGATATTCCTGTACGGGGACATCGGAGACTATACGGAGGTGCAAAGCGGGCGCATAGCCCAGGAACTGATGGAAGCCGAACGCGTGAGCCGACGCATCCATGTGCGTATCAACAGCAACGGCGGGGAAGTGTACAGCGGCATTGCGATATTCAACGCCCTGCGCCATAGCCAGGCCGACATCCGCATTTATGTGGATGGCATAGCCGCCAGCATGGCCAGTGTGATAGCCCTTTGCGGCAAGCCCGTAGAAATGAGCAAATATGCCCGTCTGATGCTGCACAGTGTGAGCGGCGGGTGTTACGGCAACAAGCAGGACCTGCAGCGTTGCATGGAAGAGATAGAAAGCCTGGAAGGCAGCTTGAGTGAAATCTATGCCGAGCGGCTGGGCATGAGCAAGGAAGAAGTGAAACAGACCTATTTTGACGGCGAGGACCATTGGCTGACCGCCAAGGAAGCCCTGGACCTTGGTTTCATAGACGACATCTATGATGCAGACCCCGTGCCGGCAGACAGTACACCGGCGCAGATATATACTTTATTCAATAACCGGCTCGTTGAGCCACAAAAAAACAGAGAAGACATGAATCTGGAAGACGTAAAGAAACGCCCGCGCTTCAAGGACTGCGCGAGTGATGCGGATGTGTTCCGCCTGATGGACCAACTGGAGGAAGAGGCAGGCAAGGTACCTATCCTTACGAAAGAGAACACCGACCTGAAGGCCAAGGTGAAGACCTACGAAGACAAGGCTGAAGCCGAAGACCTTGCCGCCCGCAAGCAGCTGCTTGACGCAGCCGAGCAGGACGGTCGCATTGATGCGACTACCCGCCCCATCTACGAAAACCTTTTGGCCAATGACCGCGAGAACGGCGAAAAGGCCCTGGCCCAACTGCCGGTAAAGCGCCGTGTGATGGAAGACCTGCATCTGGAACCGAATGGTGAAGAAAGCCCCTGGAACAGGCGTATGCGAGAAATTAAGGACAAACGTAAAAAGTGATTGAACTATGGCAATAATTGTAAGAAACACGAATTACAGCGGCGAGGTACTGGAACAGTTGCTGACGCTTGCCGCTACGAGCAATGAGATTGTGGAAAAGGGGCTGATCATGGTGATTCCCGGTGTGGAGAAGAAAATCAGCCTGCCGCGCCTGAAGACCGGCAAGATGCTCCAGAAGCGCAAGGAGAACCCCGGCGTGGAGGATTCGAAGGGCAACTTCAACTACGACGAAAAGAGTCTTGACCCGGTGGACTTCATGGCCTTTACGGTGTTTAACCCCCGCACGTTCGAGAACATCTGGCGCAAATGGCAGCCGAAGGGCAACCTGGTATTCTCGGAACTTCCGCCCGAAGCGCAGAACGCCCTGCTTGCCGAGTTGGCCAAGCGGGTACAGTTTGAACTGGGTGACCACTATGTGAACGGTGAATATGGGGATGATGACGACCACTTGTTTAACGGCATCCTGACCCAGATGGCCAAGGATACTGAGGTGATTGTGGTGGACAGCGCAGAATCGACCATGCTGGGCAGACTGAAAGCCATGCGTGCGAAGATTCCCGTGGCCATCCGCAACAACCCGGACCTCCGCATTCTGATGAGCGTGAACGACTTTGACAAGTATGATGACGAGCTGACCCAGCGCGAGTCCAAGAACACGAGCGAAACCGATGTGAATGCCCGTCGCTACAAGGGCATTACCATTGAGACGCTTGCGGCCTGGCCCGATGATCTGATTGTGTGCACCCTCTGTTCGCCCGATGCCGGCGGCAACCTGTTTGCGGCTGTGAACCTGCAGGACGATGAAGACGTGATTCAGATTGACAAGATCTCGAACGCGAGCGAACTGTACTTCTTCAAGATGCTGATGAAGGCTGACACGAACATTGCCTTCGGTGAAGAAGTGGTGGTGCTGGACAAGCGAAGCAACCCCGTGTTCAAGGCGAGCGAGAAGAAGATTTCAGTTGACCCTGCCAGTGTGACCCTTGAGGCAACCGGTGGCAGTGAAGAAGTGACCGTGACCGCCAGCGGAGAATATGAGATAGGCAGTGCCCCTGCCGGCTTCAAGGTGGAAGCGACGGATAAAGGCGTGAAGATTTCGGCCGGTGCAAACAGTGGCAGTCAGAAAACCGGTACACTGACCCTTACGCTCAATGCCGACCGCAGCAAGACGGCCAAGATTACCATTACCCAAAACCAGAAAGAATAAGATGGTATGGCAAAATTGAAGTATCTGGTAATTCACTGTACGGCAACCCCGGAGGGGCGTGAGGTATCATCGGCGGACATCCGGAAGTGGCACACTTCGCCCGTAAGCCAGGGTGGCAGAGGTTGGAAACAGGTGGGCTACACCGACCTGTTCCACCTGCAGGGCGGTGTGGAACGCTTGGTGAACAACAACGAGGATGCGCAGGTGGATCCCTGGGAAGTGACCAACGGAGCCAAGGGGTACAACAGCGTGAGCCGCCACATTGTGTATGCCGGCGGTGTGGCCAAGGACGGCAAGACCCCGAAGGACACCCGCACCGGCTGCCAGAAAAAGGCACTGGAGAAGTATGTGAAGGACTTCCATCGCAGATTCCCGGATGTGCGCATTGTGGGACACAACGAGCTGGCGGCCAAAGCCTGCCCCAGTTTCGATGTACAGAAATGGCTGAAAGAAATAGGTATTAACCAATAATAAAAGAAGCAATCAATGAAACGAATTATGCTGTTTATGATGCTGATGCTGGGAACAGTATCGGCTGTGATGGCCCAAGGGGCCGATGTTCCGGCAACGGACTATGACGCAATGATTGGCACCTTTGCCGGTTTCGTCGGCGGTGTGGTGGTGCTTACTGAAGGGTTGAAAGGTTTGTTCCCCAACATGAAAGGCTGGGTGACGCAGCTGGTGAGCTGGTGTGTGGGCTTGGTGTGCGCGATGCTACTGTGGTGGCTTGATGCCGGATTTGTGAGTGATGTGAGCTGGGACATTGCCTTGCTCTATGGTTTTGGTGCCTCACTTGTAGCCAATGGGGTAGCCGACACGGGACTGGTGCAATGGGTTATCGGACTATTCCGAAAGAAACGCGAGGAAGCAGAATAAAAGGTTGACTGACTAAAAAACGGGTGGTATGGACTTTAGCGAGATCATGAACATTATTCTTAGCGGCGGCCTTGTGGGCACTGCAGCAGCCATCGGTTCCCTGCGTGCTACGGTGAGGAAAGCGAAAGCGGAAGCGATGAAAGCCGAAGCCGACGCAGAGGGTGTGCGTGTGGATAACGCAGAACATGCCACCCGCGTTTTGGTGAGCAATATTGTGGTACCCTTAAAAGAAGAACTGAATGCAACAAGAAAAGACCTGCAGGCCAACAAGCGCGAAATGGCGCGACTGCGCAAGGCCATTGACACTGCCAACAGTTGCCGCCATCATGATGACTGTCCTGTGCTTGACAGGTTGCGCGAGTCACCGAAAGAGCACGACGGTGGAGAAGATACAGACGGAATCGGCAAGCACCGACAGCGCGAGCGGAAGCCGACGGGCGGGACTGGTGATGGCGGGTATACCGGCGAGTTCGGTGAAGCTGTCTATACCTGCGGACAGCCTCCGTAAACTTCCTGAAGGTGCCGTGTACCGTGGCAAGAGCGGACAGGCGAATCTGACCGTAGGCAGCGACGACAGCGGGAACATCGTGGCCGAAGCCTCGTGTGACAGTCTGCAGCAGCTGGTGCTATGGTATGAAGAAGAGCTGGCGCGCATCCGTAGCGAAACCAAGAGCGAAATTTCAAATGACGTTCAAACAGTAGAAAAACGCCCTCCGAACCGGATGCGGACGTTTATCACAGGTGTATTGGCCGGCTTATTGGCCGGTGTGTTATTAACCATCAAACTTTATAAACGATGAACAAGAATTTCATGTACGGCATAGGAGCCGTAAAGTATAAGGATTTCACAATCGGGTATATTGAAAAGAACTCGTTTGACCTGGGCGGCAAGAAACCCGAGGCCGCGAAGATCGAGGCCGAACAGGTGCAGGGTGCCCCGGTGCTGGTCATCCCACAGAGTAACGGCGGCATCGCCCCGACGTTCAATGTGATCCAGATGAACTATTCGAACCTGCACAAACTGCTTGGCGGCAGCCTGCATTATAAGAAAGAAGACTCGGAAAAGAAAACTCCGATCGGCTGGACAGCCCCGTCGGAGGTGCTTGTCATGCAGGGACCATGGGAACTCTCCCTCGTGTCCGGACAGAGCGTACTGATTCCCAACGCCACGCTGCTTTCCAATCCTGCAGGCAAGCTGACCCTTACAGAAACCTCCAAGATAGAGGTTACGCTCGAAGTGGCGATGCCGGAGGACGGTTCGCAGCCTTACGGCGTGTTCGATACGGAAGCAATACCGGACGAGTGGGGGCAGTACAAGCTGCCGCCGGCGGAAGCCGCGGCTGCAGCATCGCTCCAAAGTGAGGAGGGCTAACGTATGGCTGACCGTTTGGAACAACTGATAGAGATGGAGTGTGCGGACGCGCTGCTTGACAGCGGCGTGTCCGTACCTCTTAAAAGGTGGAAGCTTCCGTGGCTGAAACGCCCGGTGGAGGTGCGTGTGACGATGAAGCGTCCGAGGCTGCGGGGTCAGATTCTGCTGGCGCGGGAATACCTGAAGACGGGTGTCAAACCCGATTGGCAACCGAAGGACAAGACCGAGGAACTGGCCTTTGTGGCGGAGCATGGTAAGGCTGTGAGCCGCCTGCTGGCCTATACGGTATGCCGGGGATACGTGTCGCGGCACGTGGGCATCGGGGTGACAGCGTGGGTACTGCGGAACTTTGTGGAGTGGCGTTATCTGACGGCCATGTTCCGAACATTCGAGCGTCTGATGGGCACGAAGGATTTTATGCGTATTATCAGCTCGACAGCGCGGGCGAACCCGATGACTCCGAGACTGAGCCAGGCAAGGAAGGGGAGTTAAGAACCCGGTATGAAGGTTCCCATAGCCCTTTCGGCTTCGTGTGGCAGATTGCATCGGCGACCGGCTGGAGCGTGGATTACATCCTTGATGGGGTGAATTACCAGACGCTGATCATGATGCTGAGCGACGCGCCGCGGTATGTGCGGAAAAAGCAAGGCGGCGGAAACGGTGCTCCCAGACCGGAACACAGCGCCGAGGATGAAGCGAACGATATAGTAGGATTTTTTCAAAGCAAACTGGAATGAGCAAACCTGTAGAAGTTGAATTTTTGATGAAGGACAAACTCACGCCCGGCATGAACAAGGCCGAACGTGAGGCGCTGGAACTGCGTAATACCGTCAGGCTGCTGGAGGCTGAACTGGAAAGGCTGCGCCTTGCCGGGGAGACGGCTGCCCCCAATCTGGACCAGAGTGCCAATATCGCGCAGATCCATGCACTGGAGAAGCAGCTTGAGGAATTGCGCGGCAAACTGAAACTGCTGCAGGAGGAATCGGAATCCGTGCAGGTCACCCCTGCAGACATGCCCAATGCACAGCGCCAGTTCAACGGGCTTCACAACAGCATCCAGCAGATGGCCCGTGAAATGCCTTCTTTGGCCATGGGACCGCAGATGTTCTTTCTGGCCATATCCAACAACCTGCCGATTTTTACGGACGAACTGGCCCGTGCCCGTAAGGAATATGATGAGCTGCAGAAGTCAGGCAAGAAAGGCACACCGGTATGGAAACAGGTCCTGTCCTCGCTCTTTTCCTGGCAGACGGCCATGACCACCGGCATCATGCTGCTGGTAATGTACGGTGATGAAATCTGGGATTGGACGAAAAACCTGTTCAGTGCCAAAAAAGGCGTGGATGAATTCAACGTATCAGTCAAGGAAATGACCGAGATAGAGAAGGACGGCCGTGCCCAGATGGTGCGTACCCGCTTCGAACTGAAATCGGTCATCGATGAAATAAAGAACTTCACCGGCAGCAAGGAACAGGAAAAGGCGAAGGTGGAGGAACTGAACCGCAAGTACGGGGAATCTTTCGGGTATTATAAAACACTTTCCGAATGGTATGATACCCTTATCCAAAAGAGCGAGGACTATGTACAGGTCCTGCTGCACCAGGCCAATGTCCAGAACCTTGTAAAAAAAGCTGCAGAAGCCGATGAAGAGGTGAATAAAATCAAGGCGCAGAAACCGGAAGAGGCGGAAAGCGCCATGGGTTTTTTCGGGAAATGGGGACAATATATCATGCAGTCAAGCATGGCAGAATCCGGGCAGTTCTATGATGCACAGGCTGCCATTAAGAAACATGATCAGGAAGCTTATGACATACTGTTGAAAAATGCCGAAAACAAACGCGACGGTTATCTGAAAAAAGCGGAGGAAGAGGTAAAGAAAGCGGCAGAAGCAGCCAAAAAAGGAAATATCGGCGGACATACCGACCCCGAACAGTCCGGGAAGAATCCGGAAGCGGAAGCCAAGCAACGGCTTGCCACAGAGCGCAGGCTGGCGCAGGATCTTGCCGCCCTGCAGGCCGAGAACCGGAAGGAAGAGATAGACCGTATGCAAGCCGGTACCGAAAAGAAACTGGCACAAATCGAATATGACTATAACGCCCGGAAAGAAGAGATAAACCGGCAGGAAGCCGACTGGAAGCGTGAGAACAAGGAAGCCGGTCTTTCCACCGGAGATAACGGACTTACCCGGGAGCAACAGGATGAACTTGAAAAAGCCCGTGCCTCAAACACCGAGTCAAGGAAAAAAGCGGAGGCGGACGTGTACAGGGAAGAGGCGGAAGCCATGCGTGACTATCTGAAGGAATACGGGACCTTCCAGCAGCAGAAACTGGCCATCGCTGAAGAATATGCCGAGAAAATCCGCAAGGCACAGTCCCAGGGAGAAAGGCTGACTTTGGAGAAGCAGCGTGATGCGGCTGTGCACAAAGTGGACATGGAAGCCCTTACCCAGAAGATAGACTGGGGAGCAGCGTTCGGGGATTTGACCGGTCTGCTTGCAGACCAGATGAAGAACCTGCTTGGCGAGCTTAAACAGTATGTCAAGACGGATGAGTTCAAAAAAACGGGAGCCGCAGACCAGCAGGTCGTTTACGATGCCATCGAACGGATTCAAAGCATGCTCCCCGGTGGCAACGGGACATTGGATTTTGCCCGGCTGCAAACGCAGATGCACGCTTTGGGGGATGCCGTAACACGCGTGCAAAATGCGGAACTGCAGCAGGAAGCGGCATTCATTCGGTTAAAAGCAGCGCAGACCGATTACAACAAGGCTCTTGAAAGCGGTAACCAGGCAGAAATAGAACGTACTAAAATCGCTCTTCAAATGGCCCAATCGTCCAGCATTTCAGCTGACGAAGAATACCTGAACGCCACCTCTGAAATGAAGGCGCTTGCCGGGGAGGTGAAAAGTGCCTCCCGGGACACGGTTGACGGGTTGAACATGGTATCCGACGGGTTGCACGGCTTTGCGAGCGGAACCTTGCAGGGATCATTTGAAGGAATCCAGAACATGCTTACCGGTCTTTCAAAACTGAATATCGGAGGCAAGGTCGGCGATGCCATCAGCCGGATGTCCGAAACCCTGTCAAGTGCCGGAGTCATCGGACAAATCATATCGGCCATTCTCTCCATACTGGATTTGCTGAAAGACGGTATTGGCCCGATTATCTCATCATTGATAGATACCATTTTCAATGCGATAACCGGAATACTCGACAATATCCTCAGCGGAGACCTGTTCAAACAGATAGGCGGTTCCCTTGTGAATGGTATCGGAGGACTGCTGAACACGGTGTCTTTCGGAGGTTTCAACAAACTGTTCGGCATCGGCGGGAACGCCAGGGAAGTGCAGGCGGCTATAGACCGTCTTACGGACCGGAACGAGAAACTGCAGACTTCCATCGAAGACCTGACCGATACCATTAAGGCAAGCAAGGGGACAAAATCGGTGGAAGCTTACCGGGATGCTTACAAATACCAAAAAGAAACGAATGCAAACTATCTGCAGATAGCAAAGGAACAGGCACGCTACAGCGGAAGTCACCACAGCTGGAACTACTACTGGGGCGGTTTCAACCAGGCACAGATAGACAAACTGAGCGGACAGATCGGCCGCCAGTGGGACGGGAACCTGTGGAGCCTGAGCCCGGAGGAAATGAAGGCACTGCGCAGCAACGTGGATATGTGGACGCAAATCCAGAATACCGGTAAGGGAGGCTATGGCGGGCGACTGACCGAGAAACTGGATGACTACATAGACCAGGCCGGCAAGCTGGAGGAACTGACCGACCAGCTGTATGAAGGGCTGACGGGCATTTCGTTCGACGGTATGTACAGCAGCTTCATCGACAACCTGATGAACATGAAGTACGGTGCCAAGGATGCGGCGGAGGATATATCCGAGTACTTCATGCGGGCGATGCTGAGCAACAAGATCGGTGAGATGTACAGCGACAAACTGAAAGGCTGGTGGGAGAAGTTCGGCAAGGCCATGGAGGACAACGAACTGACCGAGGCGGAACGGAACGCGCTGATGGAAGAGTACATGCAGTATATGGATGAAGCCCTTGCCCTGCGTGACAACCTGGCGGCAGCCACCGGTTATGACAAGACGCAGCAGGGCGGTACGAGCCAAAGTGCGAAAGCGGGCGGCTTTACGGCCATGACGCAGGACCAGGGCACGAAGCTGGAGGGCATGTTCACCGGCGGGCTGCAGCACTGGAGCAGCATGGACGACCGGCTGGAAAGCGTGGTGGAGAAGATGGACACGGCTGAAGGGCATCTGGCCCGGATAGCCGAGAACACCGGTGTGAGCGCCGGACACCTGGGCGAACTGAAGGAAGTGATAAAGAAAATGATACGTGACGGACTAAAAGTGAAGTGATATGGGCAATATACTGAGCGGACTGGTGCTGGTGAACGGCACGGACATCTGGACGGAATACGGCGTGTTCCTGGTGGAAGACCGGCGCGGGGGCATGGAGAACCTGACGGCCATCCTGACCCCGAGCAAGGCCAAGAAGGATACGGCTGTGGACATACGGGAAGAGCACGGGGAAAAATACAGCCCCGTGCTGACCCCACGGAATGAAGCGCGTGACGTGACGCTGCATTTTGCGCTTTACAACAAGACCCAGGCAGGCTGGATGAAGCAGTACTTTGCCTTTGTGAATTTCCTGAAGCAAGGGAAGGACGGCTGGCTGGAGATCCGTTTCCCCCAGCTGGATCTGCAGCTGCGGGTGAAGTATGCCGACTGTACGAAGTTCACCCCGCTGACCTATCTGTGGACGGAAGGTGTGCATGCCGGAAAGTTCCGGGTAAAGTTCCGGGAACCGAAACCGATTATATAACCATTCAAACGCTATTAGAATATGCTTCTAACGATATATGATAAAGCCGGAACCAAGCGTGCGGATGTGGCCGTGAACGACAGCTCGACGCAAAGCAAGGAAGTGCAGGGAGACAATGTGCTTTCCCTGTCGTTCAGCTATTATGCCTTCCTGCCCCTGGACGTGAACGACTACACGGACTATCTGGGCGAACGGTACTGGCTGACAGAACGCTACACGCCGAAGCAGGTGAGCGATGGTGAATGGGAGTATAACCTGAAGCTGTACGGTATCGAGAGCCTGATCAAGCGGTTCCTGGTGCTGGAGACGACGGACGGGGACACCAACCCCCTGTTTACCCTGACGGCCACGCCCCGCGAGCATGTGGCGATGGTGGTGAAGGCTATCAATAACGGCATGGGCCACATTACTGACTGGAAGACGGGTACGGTGGAAGGTACGGAGCTGATCACGATAGACTACGAGGGGATGTACTGCGACGAAGCGCTGAAAGCCATCGCGGAAAAGGCAGGCGGCAAGGTGGAATGGTGGGTTGAGGGGCAGACTGTGAACGTGTGCCGCTGCGAACACGGGGAAGAAATCACCCTTGGCTATGGCAAGGGGCTGACCTCCCTGGAAAGAGATACGAGCAACACGGCCAAATTCTATACGCGCCTGTTCCCGGTAGGCTCGACCCGCAACATCGATGCGGAGAAATACGGCAGCCCGCGTCTGATGCTTCCCGGCGGCAGGAAGTACATCGAGCAGGGCGTGGAGGAATATGGCATCTATGACCATTACGAGCAGGATGCTTTCAGCGGCATCTTCCCCCGTCGGGTCGGTACGGTGAGCTCGGTTCGCAGCGAGGAGGTGGCAGACGATGAAGGAAACAAATTCACCGTCTATTATTTCCGGGACGGGGAACTGGACTTTGACCCCAACCTGTACGAGCTGGCGGGTGAGACAAAACGTGTGTCGTTCCAGACAGGCGACCTGGCCGGACTCGGGGAGAGTGACGACCACTATTTTGAGGTGAACTACGACAGCGCGGCACGTGAATTCGAACTGATCACCATCTGGCCCTACGATGACGACACCCAGCTGCCGGGCGGCAAGCTGGTGCCCCGAGCAGGCGACACCTATATCCTGTGGAATATCCGGATGCCGGATGAGTATTACCGGCTGGCCGAAGAGGAGTTTGCGGTTGCGGTGGACGAGTACAACCGGGACCACTGGCTGGACATTGCCGCCTACAAAGCCCCGACAGACCCGGTATACATCGAGGAGCACGGCATAGACCTGTTTGTGGGCAGACGGGTGAAGCTGGAGAGCCGGAAGTATTTCCCGGAAAAAGGCTACCGTCGGAGCCGTATCACCAAGATCAGCCGCAAGGTGAACGAACCCGGGCAGATGGACATCGAGATAAGCGATGCGCTGCAGGTGGGCAAGTTCGACAAGGTGACGGACAGCATCGGTGCGCTGAAAAGCTATACGAAATCAAAGACGGAAGGCGCTGCCCTTCCGGACATCATACGAAGCTGGGACAAGACGCTGCCCACGGACAACAACCTGTTTTCCGCCCGGCGCAGCCAGAAAGAGTTCCTGAGCAAGAACCAGCCGGACACAGCCAAAGAGTCCATCCGCTTCCTGAAGGGTGTGAGCTTTGGCGAGGCTGCTGGCGGCAAGCCCTGCGGCATCGTGGATGGTGAGGGCAATGCCGAATACTTGACTGCCGTGATCCGCGAACTGCTGCGCAGCACGGAGTTTGTGGACGGGCTGACCGGTGAGGGCTGGCAGCTGTGGATTGACCAGCTGACCGGACTGACAAACCTGACGGTGGACAAAGTGACTGCCCGGCAAAGCCTGGTGGCGCTGGAACTGCTGATCGAGAAGGTGCGCAGCGTGTGCGGCCAGCTGGTGGTGTCCGCTGCCAACGGCAAGATCAAGGACGTGGTGAAGCAGGGCGACAACTACCGCATCGTGTTTGAGCAGGAATCGGGCTTTGTGGCCCATGACCTGATGCGCTGTGCGGTTACGGGTGGTAAGAAACTAAAAGCATACTGGGTGGAGGTGGCTTCGGTGATAGCCGGCGGTGTGCTGGTCCCGGTAAGCGAGTTTGGCGGGGTGAAGCCGGAGGCAGGCGATGAGTGCGTGCTGATGGGCAACACCGAAAACCCGCTCCGGCAGAACCTTATATCCATTGCGGCCACGGAGGACGGGCAGCCCCGTATCGACATTCTGGACGGTGTGAAGGCCAAGAACTTCAACGGCTGCCTTCGTTGCCGGCTGGGTAAGCTGGACGGCATCAGGAGCAGCGCTTTCCCGGCAGACAAACAGCCGAAAGGAAACGGCCTGTATGCCGACAACGTGTGGCTGAAGGGTACGTTCGTGTTGATGACGGGCGAGGACATCCTGACGCGGTTTGAGATAACCGAGGGGAAAATCCATTCAGCCGTGGAAAGCTTGCGCAAGGAAATACGCGAAGAACAGAGTTATCTGGACAACAGCAGTTTTGCCGACGGCATGGACAAATGGAAGACGGGCAGCAAGGCTACGCTGTTCACCCTGGGCGGACGCTGGATCTGGGCGAACGGCGGTCCTTACGGTACGAAGCCGGACGGCCATGCCGAGATACGGACCGAAGGCAAGGTGCCTTATGCCTATATCCGGAACAGCTATATCATGCAGAAACTGGAGGACTTCCGGCTGGTACCGGAGTACCGGCAGACGAACAGCCAGGGCGAACGGGTGCCCGGCGTGGTGTATCTGTCGTTCAGCTACCGGGTTATCAAGGCCGGAAGGTTGAAAATAGAATTTGTGAACGCTGATAAGACCGGGTTTGAGAACTTCAACATGTTCGGCCATGAAGAGGACCTGCCCGTTGGCGGTGAGAAGATGTTCACGTTGGACGGACTTTGGAACGGCACTGGCGACTTCAAGCTGTCGTTTACGGGCGTGATTTACATTTCGCTGCTGGTGTTCAGCACCAACAAGGCGGACGCACTGGCCTATAAGTACCGTACACTGTTCGAACAGAGCGACCGGCTGGTAAAGATTTCAGCGGCGGTCTTCGACAAGGACGGTAATGCGCTGAAAGAGACCGGGCTTGTCATAAAGCCTGAAGGTTCCGGTCTGTATGCGCAGGACAATACAGGAAAGATTGCCCTTATCGGGGTGAGCGTGGAGGAAGAGGACGAGTACGGAAATACCGTGAGCAAAATCAAGCTGACAGCCGACCATATACAGCTGGAGGGACTGGTAACGGCCAACGGCAACTTCAAGATACTGGAAGACGGCAGCATTGAAACGACCAACGGTAAGTTTACCGGAGAGATAGACAGCAGCAAAGGGAAAATCGGCGGCTTTGAGATAGGGAACGGCCGTATCGGTTCTGTGGCCGACTCTCACGGGAGCGGTGGCGGTCTTGCCATTTATGATGATTTTTTCCGTGTCGGCGGCAGCAAAGGATATGTGATGTTCGGTGATGATGTGATACCGTCTTCTGCAGGAGGAGCTTTTACCGCTGTCGGTCGTATCGTGAACTCAGCCCCCAATATATACGGGAATTACGGCTTCGACCAAGCGAACTATGGATTGTTTATAGATGTTACCGGCGGTACGAAGAACTACGGTATCAGCAGCAATGCGGCATTACTTGCCCCGGCGTTTATCAATACGAAAGCCAAGCTGCTTACCTTCGGAAGTGGAAACTACACGGTGGATTTCTCACAACACAATATCATTTTGATGTATTACAATGAACCCAACTACAGTAAGGTAGAGGTTACGCTGCCGTCGGAAAGTTCTGTGGCATACAAGTTCGGCATGAGTTACTTGCCTACCGATTTTGCAGCCATTGTCACGTTCAGGGTCAGACCCGGTTCAAAGAATATCATACTAAAAGGTATCTATAACCACAATGAAGATTTGCAAAACTACGAGATGGCATCCGGGGACTCCGTAACGGTACTTATTACAAAAGCGGACGGATTCCGTTACCAGATATTGAATCATTCATCCTAAAAAACAGATATATATGAAAAAGTTAGATTTCAGGAATTTCAGCGTTCCCACCGGAATAACCCGTCAGACGAGGGAGGTTTTCGATGCACGTGAGCAGATAGCCGATTTGCTGTATACGCGTGTCAGTGGCATCAAGGCCCATCGGCTTGCGTTCAAGATTTTCGAGAGTACCGGCGAGACCGAGTTCAGCGATGAGGAAACCGGGATGATACACATGGCGGTGGAACGCTATTGTCTTCCCAATGTGATAGATGCCCTGAACGAAATCCTGGGCGGGTCAGAAACCGATAAAAACGAATGAGTATGGCAGAAATGACACAAGAAGAACTGGTTCAGGAAGTGCTGGACCGTGTACTCCAGAGTTCTACCGGCGTGGAGGACTTGGAGACCGTCACCTCGCTGAGCGGTGTGAAATCACTGCCCGGGGAGAAGGACGGCAAGATGGTGAACGTCCCCCTGGAACTGATAGGGAAGCCTGCGAGCGATGCCGCCGCCCGTGCCGAGGCTGCCGCCAAGAAAGCGGAAGGAGCCGTAGCCGGACTGGAGGAAAAGACCCAGGCCGCCACGGAAGCGGCCACCAAGGCCAACGAAGCGGCAGCCAAGGCAGAAAACGCCGCTGCCAAGGTGGAACAGACTACGGCAGCAGCCATCGGCGGGGCTACCGCACGCTTTTCCTCATGGATGGAAACAGGCAACGTTTTACCTGACAAGAGTACCAAACCGGGCGGCAGCGTAGTGTATGTAGCGGATGCCGGGAAGTTCGCCTACCACATGGACTCCACCCTGTACGGGGACTGGGATGTGGCGGGTGTGCCTCCTGCCGGCATATTCATGAATGCGGACCGGACAGCCATCCTGCCGGACAAGCTCTACCTGCTGGGTGATGCCGTATATACCGGAACAGGCGGCAGCCTGAGACTGCTGGCCTACCGGCATGAGGTGATGAGCGGGGAAGCTTACGAGGCGCTGCAGGACAAGGATGCGAATACGCTGTATCTGATTTATGAGGAGGATTGACGATGATAACCATAGGCGGTAAGGAAATAACGGCTGCGTATGTGGGGAAACGTGCCCTGTCGGCAGTCTATGCCGGGGCAAGACTGGTGTGGTCTGCGATAAGCAGCTGTTTCGGACTTGGATACTGGAAAGGCGACGAGCCGTGGAACGGATCGGACGCATGGAACGGTAGCAGTAAAACTGATAAATGAATGATTATTATAAAAGGACAGTATTATGGCAAAAAGGAAAATAAGCGGAATCATCAACGCGACTGAACATCCGATGAATCTTGAAACACCATGGAATCAGAAACAGCCGGACGGCACCTATCATGCCTATGCAGGCGATGACATCGAAGCGTTCCTGAAGAAGGAACTGTCAAACCGTACCCCTACCGAGGAACTGGTGAGCGGCGAGACGAAACCTCCTACATCCGGAACGGTGTTCGATGCGATGGTGGGTACGGTGACGGACGTGGATGTGCAGGACAGCGAGGACGGCACCCAGTACGTGATGACCGTCAAGCAGAAGGACAACCAGGGCGGCGAGAGCTCGAAGGAAGTGCGCTTTTCCAAGTACACGGACGATGACAAGGTGGTGGTGAACATCGACCTGACGGACAGCGGCGGTGCGGGACTTCCCGCCTCGCAGTATCTGGCACTGGGCAGCGGCTTTGTGGTGAAATACTCCGTAGGTGTGGGCACTGCCGGTGGCGGTACGGTGGACGGCTACAGCGACCTGAAAGCCCGCGTGATCGTGAAACGCGGTTCGACCGTCATCAGTGAGTTCCGGGATGCGGAGTTTGTGGGCGTTACAGCCGGACAGAGCTATACCTTTGACGCTTCGCCCTACCTGAAGGATGCCACTGCCTATACCGTACAGGTGGAAGCGCAGGCAACTTACCAGGACGGCACGCTGATGAAGACGGCCACGGCCAAGGTGACCATGGTGGCCATGGAGCTGGAGACCACCTACTCGGCGGGCAACGGGCTGGCCGACGGGGGATATAAAAATGACGTGAACATCCCCTTTACTGCCAAGGGCACGAGCGGTGAGAAGAACATCTACTACCGCGTGAACGGCGGACAGGCCTTTACCCTCGGTCTTTCGGCCGGCAGCGGTGTGCAGCAGAAGAACGTGACCATCCCCCTGACACAGATGCAGGAGGGTACGAACGTGGTGGAAGCCTACGCGCAGCATGAGAACTCCGGTGTGGTGAGCCGGGTGCATTACATTACGCTGCTGAAGGCAGGCGGAGGTGTGACAGCGTATGCCGGCCTGATGTTCAGCCACCGGGCAGCGGGGTTCCAGCGTGACTGGAAACACCCGGTGCTGGAGGCAGAGCAGTTCACGGCATGGAACTTCACGTATGCCGGCTATGACCGCGATGCGTACACGGCCCGTGTGAAAGTGACCGACCGGGGCAGCGTGGTGAAGGAAGACCTGCTGCAGCGCGGTGAGACCGGCAGCTACGGACGGACGAACGTGAACGTGGAACCGCTGGACTATCGTGTGTCGTGCGGTGATGCCGTGCTTGAGGTGAAGGTGAACACCACATCGCACCCGGACATTGAAGCCACGCTGGCACCGGATGCCGTGTGTACGTTTGACGCCTTCGGGCGAAGCAACACGGAAAACAACCCGGCAAGCTGGGTGAGCGGTGACAAGCGCATGGAGTTCCGGGACGTGCTGTGGAGCGTGAACGAATACGGTGCCGGTAGCGGCTGGCACAAGGACCGCCTGCTGCTGGCCGGTGGTGCAGGTATGACCCTGACCGCTGACGGTGGGTACCGCCCCTTCAACGAGGCGGACAAACCCGAAGGCTTTGCTATTCGTGATGTGGGCATGACACTTGAGATAGAATACAGCACGGCCAACGTGACGGACACGGATGCGGAGCTGATCACCTGCCTGGGGCAGCTGGACAACGGCAACCGGTACGGGCTGATTGTGACTCCGGAAGAGGCCAAGTTCCTGACCGGTGTGGTGACCGAGGCGATGGATGCCGGACAGGTGCTGCGCTATGAAGACTCGGTGGGTACCAAGTTCGAGCCGGGCACGAATATCCGCATTACCTACGTGTTCTATCCGAACGTGCAGACCAACGAACAGCGCACGCTGATCGGTTTCTATGTGAACGGTGAAGAGTCGGCTGCTTCCAAGTGGCTCGACAAGGTGAATTTTGACATCCAGAGCCAGCTGGAATTTAAGTCGGCAGGTGCCGACCTGAACGTGAAGAGCGTGCGCATCTATAACAAGGCGCTGACCTCGGACGAGGTGCTGAACAACTACATCGTGGACCGCAACCACCTGGAGGATGCCGACGGGGAACCGGGCGTGCGCTCGCTGGATGAGGACAACCGCGTGCTGAACGAAGGAGACACGGTGAGCATGGAGAAGCTGATGGGGCTGATGAAGAAGCGCCGGAACTCGATCCTGGTACTGATAGGCACGGGTAGCGTGGGCAGTGAGGTTCCGAGCGAGAGCGACACGCTGAACGTGGTGGATGCACTGGCCCAGCTGAACGACAAAAAGGCCAACAAGCTGGTAAGGGAGGTCCGTTTCTATAACGGAGAGGACAGGACGCTTGACTTTATCCTTACCAACGTATATGTCCGTATTCAGGGTACTTCTTCCGTGAACTATGCCAGAAAGAACTTCCGTTTCTACTTCCAGAAGACGGCAAGCGGCTGGACGGTTACATTGAGCTACGGGGAGATTGACGGAAACGGCAGGCAGAAGAATCCGGTGGTAACTACCGGCAAGAAAAATCTCTTCAAGTTGCGCAGGAACTCCGTAGGCGCAAAGCTGGCATGTTCCAAATGCGACTTCTCGGACTCGTCCATGACCACCAATACCGGTGGTGCGAAGCTTATCAATGACGGACTGAAAGAGATGGGGCTGCTTACTCCTGCCCAGCGTTACGCCAAAGACCATGGGCTGGAGGATGATTACCGTTCGGCTATCGACGGCCTGCCGTGCGACCTGTTCGTAGCGAAGAGTGTTGATGAAGACCTGACCTATTACGGCCAGTACAACATGAACAACGAGAAGAGCGACAGCTACCCCATCTTCGGCCAGGATGAAACCATCGGCGGCGAGAAATGGGGCGAGGGCGACACGCTGAACTATCTGGAAGCCGACGAGGAAGGACACAAGCAGTACCTGCCCGTCTGCTTCGAGACGCTGAACAACTCCAATCCGCTGTGCCTGTTCCACTGGTTGCCGAGTACCGAACCGGAGCATAAGGATTTCATGGATTACAACTTTGACGGAGGACTGGAGTTCAACCACCCGAAAGATACCTTCTGGACAGACGGCGGAGGGGATGCAGAGGAAGAACCGAATCTGGATGAGCATTTAGGCAAGGGTGACGTATATGACAAGATGTACAAGGCTACCGACCGCATGATGAGTTTTGTCTACCGGTGTGTGAAGGAAACGACTGCGGGCAAGAACATGGTTTACAGTACGGAATCCCATTCGTTCGAGGGGGTGGACTATGAGGACGACGGCGACAAGTTCCCTACCGCCAAGTGGCAGAGCGATACGTTCAGGAAAGAGGCCGGGAAGTATTTCGACCTTCCCCACCTGATTGCCTACTATCTGTACGTGCAGTTCAACCTCGGCGTGGACCAGCTTGCGAAGAACATGCTTATCCGCACATGGGACGGTGTGAAATGGTTGATTGACTATTATGACGGCGACTGCCAGTTGGGTTCTGACAACAAGTCGTTCCTGACCGGGAAGTATGACGACAACCGCCAGACGAAGCGCGACGGGGCTTATGTGATGCAGGGTCATAACTCGTGGCTGTGGAACCTCATCGTGGCCAATTGCTGGGACATGATTGTGGAGATTATGGTGAGCGGATGGAACGGGGGCGCAAGCTTCATGAGTGCTTTCAGTATCCAGAAAGCCATTGACCATTTCGATACCGAACAGATGAAGAAGTGGTGCTCGCGCCTCTATAACAAGTCCGGCATCTTCAAATACATCTATCCGTTCCTGAACGAAATGCCGGTGGGTGCGGACGGAGCCAAACAGACCTATCCGCAAATCTACGGTCTGAAGGGTTCGTTGAAAGCACACCGAAACTACTTCATCCAACGCCGGTATGACCTGAAGCAGGTGGAGTACGGCTATGTATCCACGCTGGGTGCCCAGTTCTACCAGAGTACGGCATCGCTGGACAAGGCCTACACGCTGAAACCGATGCAGTACCGTCTGACCATTCCGTACCGTGTGCAGCTTTCCACCAGCAACGGCGTGCAGGCCGACAGCGGCGTGGTGGATGCGGACGTGCTCCACTCGTTGCAGCTGACCCGTGCCTTCGGTGAAAATGACCCGTTGAAGATCATCGGTGCGGCGAAAGTCAAGGAACTGGTTTGGCATGAGGATGCGTTCGCAATCGGCTTCAACTTCGGTCTGCTGACCTCACTGGTAAAACTCGACATGAGCGTGGAGAAAGCCAGCGGTTACCGGAATGGCTCGTTCATGGCTTCGACGAACGGCATGCTGCTTCTGGAAGAAGTGAACATGCGGAACAACCGGCTGGCCCGGAACGGGGACAACGGCAATGTGGCTACTTTGGACTTGAGCTGGCAGGGCCGCCTGAAGAAACTGGACGTGAGGGGTACGGGGCTGACCCGTGTGAAACTGGCCACCGGTGCGCCCGTTGTGCAGTTATGCCTGCCGGACACGATTGAGGAACTGTTCCTGGAATATCTGACCAAGCTGTCCGACAGTGGCCTGATACTGGAAGGCATCAATAATGTGCGGGGCTACCGCTACACCAACTGCCCCGGCATCGACGGGTTCGCTATGCTGGAACGCCTTCACCAGGCCAGACTGAACGGCAGCGGCAAGCTGGAACGCTTCGTGCTGGAGATAGACCGGGAAGACGACGGAACCCTGCTGAAGAAGTATTACGACTACGGAACGTATACGCAGACGGGTGCCGTGGATGACCGGCATTCGGGACTGAGGGGCAAGCTGACCCTGACGAAGTATCTGGCTGATGAGGAACTGGAGAAGTATGCCGCCCGTTATCCGGAACTGACCATCAAGCAGCCGCCCTATACGATGATTGAGTTTGACGACAGTGTGGCCGACGATGCCAATGTTTCGAACCTGGACAACAAGACGGGGTACAAATTCGGCAATACGTACAAAATGAGCGGGCATGTGAATGCCATCCTGTCCAAGCGCCACCGCGTATTGGCCAAGGTGACCAGGATGCCCACGAGCCGGAAGGTGGAGATAGCCGGGCAGCAGGTGGAAGTGAACAACCCGGACGGGGAGATGACCTATTTCCCCCTGCATGACGAAAGCTCGAACTTCTATGCCGATGCGGAGGATATGAACGATTGCACGGTGGCGAAGCTGGACGGCAGCGAGGGAGACTGGATGATGTATGAGCCGTTTTACTGGAGCAAAGGCATCAACGATTATTTGAACAACAAGAAGTACGCCTGCTACAGCAGTTATCCGGAGGACGAAATGCCCCCGATTCCGGACGCGACGGTACTGACACTGGATGCCATCAAGGAGACACAGGGCGGCTGGCTGGGTGAACGCAAGATCATGAGCGGCAAGCCCACGCTGATGGAATCCTATACGACGGACAAGGCTTATTCCGTGTGCAAAGTGGACGTGTCGGGTTACAGACGTGTCCGCTTCCCGAGCGTTCCAGGAACAGGGCTTATCGGCAGTGTGTTTGCTGATGCGGAGGGAAACATCCTGAAGAGTATTGTGGTGCCGACCATCGGCTTGAAATTTGAAGCCGGCATGTATCTGATAGCAGACGTTCCGGAACGTGCTACAGCCCTGCATTTCTCCATTCTGAACACGGCAGAGTTTGACTGCGTGGTGCTGAGCAACAGCGACAAGATAGAGGACATGGAACCGGATTGGGTGGCCAATGAGGAACATCTGTGTGCCGTTGTGGGCAGTTCTGTAGTGGGCAGCAAGTTGCGTGCCTGCATAACCGGAGCTTCGACCACGGCAAGCATGACATGGACGGACTTCCACTATTACAGCCAGCAGCGTGGCATGCAGCAGATAGATGCCCTGATGCACAGCCGCATCGCGAACCTGAGCTATGCAAAGTACGGGCGTAGGGACATGCAGGAACAATGCGGTGCCGGTCAGCATAACAATAACCGGACAACGGGTGGAACGGCCGACCATGGAATGACAGATACCATCGGCTATGACGAAGCGTATGTCATCAACAACAAAATCACGAATTCGCTGATTGACGGCCTGGTGCATCAGTATGCCTGGTATAAGAGCCGGGACGAATACGGACAGGCGACCGTGGTGCAGGTGAACAATATCTGCTGCCTGGGCTACGAGGACATCTACGGCAACAAGTATGACATGATGGACGGCGTGGATCTGCCGAACGACAGCGGTAACGTGGGCAAATGGCGCATCTGGATGCCTGACGGCAGTATCCGTATGGTACAGGGCAAGAAGGACAGCGGTCAGTGGATTACAGGCGTGGCGCACGGCAAGTATATGGACATGATTCCGGTAGGTAATCTGAACGGATCATCTTCTACTTACTATACCGACATGTACTGGATAAGCACCGCTACGGTCCGTGTGGTCTATCGCGGGTACAACAATGCGAATGCGAATGGCGGTGTGTCGAATGCGAATGCGAATAACGATGCTTCGAATACGAATGCGAATGTCGGCTCGCGTCTGGAAATCTAACAAATCGGCGTACAGCAGCGGGGACGTGTCCCCGAAGCGGTGCCGAGGGGAGCAAGCCACAGCAACAGCACCAGAAAAGGTGGAAAGCTGAAAAATCACGCGTCGGGTGGAGTTTGGTAGGCTGTTATCAGTTCGAAGAAGTCAGACCCGGGGAAAGGAAGGCCCTCATCTTCCATGTTTATTAACCAATAGCTTATGCGCAGGGAAGGATATATTATCGAGGAAATCATCGAATACTCCAATATGTCGGAGGCATTCGATTCGGTACTTCGCGGAACCGATCGTAAGAGGTCAAGGCAGGGACGATTCCTGCTTGCCCATAGGGAGAAGATTATCACCGAACTGACGGCTTCCATTGCGGACGGCTCATTCCGGCTGGGCGGCTACCATGAGAGGGAAATTGAAGAATACGGTAAAAAACGTATTTTGCAGATCCTGTCCATGAAAGACCGCATCGCTGTGTTTGCCATCATGAATGTGGTGGACCGCCACCTGCAAAAACGTTATATCCGGACAACCGGTGCAAGCATCAAAAGGCGCGGTACTCATGACCTGATGAACTGCATACGTACCGATTTGCAAAAAAATCCGGAAGGCACGCTTTACGCATACAAATTTGACATCCGGAGGTTTTATGACAATGCGCGGCAGGACTTTGTTATGTGGTGCTTCCGGAGGGTGTTCAAGGACAAAAGGCTGTTGGTCTTGTTGGAGCGGTTTGTTAAGCTGCTGCCGGAAGGTATCAGTTTCGGACTGCGCAGTTCACAAGGGGCAGGAAATCTGCTTCTGTCTGTATTTTTAGACCACTATCTGAAGGATAAGTACGGGGTTCGTTATTACTATCGCTATTGCGATGACGGACTGGTACTCGGTAAAACGAAAGCGGAATTGTGGAAGATTCGTGATGCTGTTCACGGGCAAATGGGAAAAATAGACTTGGAAATAAAGCCGAATGAACGGGTGTTCCCTGTGGAAGAAGGCATTGATTTCCTTGGCTATGTTATCCGTCCCGACTATGTAAGATTGCGGAAACGCATCAAACAGAAGTTTGCCCGGAAAATGCACGAGGTAAAATCGAGAAAAAGACGGCGGGAACTGATTGCCAGTTTCTACGGCATGACGAAGCACGCCGACTGTAATAAGTTGTTTAAAAAATTAACAGGCAAAGAAATGAGAAGTTTTAAAGACTTGAATGTCGCTTACAAGCCGGAAGACGGTAAAAAGCGATTCCCCGGAGTGGTGGTAAGCATCCGGGAACTGGTAAACTTACCCATTGTAGTGAAGGACTTTGAGACCGGTATCAAAACCGAGCAGGGAGAAGACCGCTGTATTGTGGCCATCGAAGTGAACGGCGAGGCAAAGAAGTTCTTCACCAACAGCGAGGAAATGAAGAATATTCTCGCACAAGTAAAGGAAATGCCGGATGGTTTCCCGTTTGAAACGACCATCAAGACAGAGACATTCGGCAAAGGTAGAACCAAATACGTGTTTACATGAGAAGAGTTGAAGGAAGTTCCGGGGTTTCGCTGATGGAATGCACGAACCCGGTTAAAGACAAATGGCGCATCCGATGGGATGTGCAGGAAAAAGAGAACGGCTCTGCCTCCTACATGGAAGAGGAGTTCGGGCATAAGCCTACTGATGAGGAAATCCACACATTGGTTATGTCCTGGTATAACAGCCAGACTGATGCGGCTATCCTATCCGGATTCGCCTATAATGGTGCCCATGTATGGCTTTCTGTGGAGAACCAGTACAACTATAAGGCAGCATACGATTTGGCCGTTCAGACGGGCGGAGAAACCCTGCCAGTGACGTTTAAGTTTGGTTCGGATGAACAACCGGAATACCATACTTTTACTCAGTTAGAAGAACTGAAAGATTTCTATACAAAAGCAGTAGGATTCATTCAGACAGTTCTGGCTGAAGGCTGGGAAAAAAAGGACAAGTTCAATTTGGAATTATATCGGATTGAGTGATTGACAATCCCTTCGGGGGAGGGATAAAAAAAGCCCCCGGCCTGTTAATATAGACGCCAATCATTTATTAACACAAAACGCCACGAGAGTGCGCGACCGGGGGCAATGCCCTCTGCCGCACTCTCGTGGCGTTTTTACGCATTAAATAAATGATTGGCATTGCAAAAGTACAAAAATGATTGGATATGACATTGTTTGAAGCACTTAAATTTAACAGAGAACCGCTTGAAATGCTTATAAGTTTGGGCGGCAAGCAGGATGACCTTCGATTCATAGACTTATATACGGAGTATGAGGTCATGAAAAAACAAGGTGAAAAGACCACTTATGCAGTGGCGTTTTTGGCAAATAAATATTCGGTAAGCGAACGTAAGGTGTATGATGTTATCAAACGGTTTGGAAAGCACTGCACGCTCGGTGCAGTGTGATTGATGTGCCGGGGATGCCTTGTGTTGTCCGGTAGAGCTACCTTTGTACAACCAAAAATAAAGCTCATGAATAAGTATTACCAGACATTAGACAAGATACTCCAAACGGGCAAAATCCAGACCAATAGGAAAGGGCGTATCAAGTATCTATTAAACGAAAGGCTCATGCTAACCCCCGCTGATTTACTTGACATATTTGAAAGCCACGGGATAGCCAGGAAAAAGCTGAAAGAGGAATTGAAACTGTTTATGCAAGGAGTCCGGGATGTGGAAAAATACAAAGAGGCAGGGATTACCTGGTGGGATTATTGCGGCCATACCCTTGTAAACAGCTATCCAACTTACTTTGAAAAGCTTCCACCCCTCATAACCAGGATTAACCGGGAAAAGCGCAACAGCAAGAATTATGTCCTGTTTCTTGGAGAAACCGGGGTGGAAAGCAACCAGGCACCCTGCCTGAGTCTTGTGCAGTTCCAAATTGATGAGGGAGAATTGGTGCTATCTGCATATCAGCGTAGTTCTGATGCGAACCTTGGGCTTCCGGCTGATATTTATCATCTTTATCTGATGGCAAGGCAGGTGGAGCTTCCCCTGAAGTCCATAACCCTTGACCTTGGAAATGTGCATATATATGAAAATAACATTGACCGGACTCTGGAACTGTTATCCGGAGTTGAAAACATTAAATTTGACTTGAACGTATGAAGAATATGAATTTATCTGCACCACTGCCATTTGTAGGCCAAAAAAGAATGTTTGCTAAAGAGTTTATTAAAGTTTTGGAACAGTTCCCTGAAGATACCGTGTTTGTGGACTTGTTTGGCGGTTCCGGACTTCTTTCGCATATAGCCAAAAGAAGCAAGCCCGATGCTACTGTTGTCTACAATGACTTCGACAACTACCGGTTCAGACTGAAAAATATCCCACAGACAAATAAACTGCTTGCCGATATTAGGGAGCTGGTGGGTAATTCGATACCCAAACATAAACCAATTAAAGGGGAACTTAGAGAACGCATTTTTAAACGTATCGAGGAAGAAGAACTAAATGTTGGGTACGTGGATTTTATAACCTTATCATCCTCACTTATGTTCTCCATGAAGTATAAATTGTCTGTAGCCGAAATGCGCAAGGAAGTCCTTTATAACAACATTCGCAAGACCGGTTATCCGGAGTCTTCTGACTACTTAAAAGGGCTTGAAATTGTATCATGCGACTACAAAGCAGTATTCAACCAATATAAGGATGTTCCCGGAGTCGTCTTTTTAATTGATCCGCCTTATCTTTCCACTGATGTTGGTACGTACAATATGTATTGGCGCTTGTCTGATTATTTGGATGTTTTAAAGATACTCGAAAAGCATTCCTTCGTTTATTTCACATCCAATAAATCCTCCATACTTGAACTGTGTGAATGGATTGGAGCAAACAAAACCATTGGCAATCCTTTTGAGGGTTGTACAAAAAAGGAATTCAATGCCCACATGAATTATTCTGCCGAATATACAGACATGATGCTGTATAAGAAACAGGAAAAATTAGTTCATAAAACAGCTGCTTAGCACTGAACAAAGATACAATTTTTCAAGTAGAAGGCCAAACTTTTGAGCCTTATTTTAATGCCGTTATAAAGCCATTTTTTATGAAATTATAAAGCCGAAACAGAGGTCATTACAAAACTTTTGTTTCGGCTTTTTGAGTGTTGCGCGCTTTCCTTTTTTGAACGCTTCGTTTTGTCCTTTTCCCTGAAAATCGAACGCTTCGTTTCGGATTCTGCGGAAATTTGGATTTGCGGATTATATGTAAGATTGTATATTGTTCCTCCATTGGGTGAATTTGTCCATGATAAATTATTAAATGACAATATAATGCCTTTTTCTTTGTATACTTCTTCAACTGTTATTTCTCCTGTTATATTTTTAGGCTGATATTTGAGAAAGTCGTCTTTTGAACCTGCAAAAAATCCTCCTACCATCGTTAACTTATCTCCTTTTTTAATATCTTTTTGAGGTGAAACCTTTATGTTTAAAATATATCTATATGTTTTATTTGACGAATTTTTATCAAAAAGAATTGCGTCAAATTCCGTTCCATCTGCATTGCATTCAGAGCATCCAGTTTCCTTATAAGTGGTTGAGAATGTGCGTGCATTTTCACTGCTAAAAGCCTTTATGTGAATACTTCTGTCCGTTGAAAACTCTGTGTCAACAGGATTGTTGTCTGGAGAAGAATCATCATTACTTTCACAACTGTACATAAATAGGCTAGCCGCCATTAAAATGAAGAATAGAATTTTTTTCATGATTTTTTTAATTAAAAGTTGAATACTTGTTATTTAATTGAGATTGCAAAGATAATACACGTACATGTACGCTCAAAACTTTTCTGCGATAATCTTTCCTTTACCAATTAAAATGATTGGTATATGACTAAAATAGAAGAATTTGTAATACAGAAAGTGAAGGCTATGAGAGTGGAACGAAGGTGGTCTCAGATGGAATTGGCAGATTATATGAATATGTCTGCAAGTTTCATTGCTGATATTGAGAATCCTAAGCGCAGGGCAAAGTATAATCTAAACCATTTGAATGTACTTGCTAAAGTCTTTGATTGTTCCCCTAGAGATTTCTTACCTGATGTTCCAATAGAAGAAGAGGCCTGAACTTGATAAATATGAAAGTTGCAATTTTGCATGTTAGGGGTGTTGATACCTATAATATTCACTAATCTTGGAAGTGAATATTACTTTTTCTTATTGCATGCCAAATTAATCGTTTTTATACCTGTTTTATAACAGGTATATTCCGAGTGAATTGTTTAAAGTTTTATGCTATTTTTGTTTTTATAATGTAACATATAATATTATGAAAACAATAATTCATTCCATATGGGCTTTAAAAACTGATTTAGGAGAAATAAATAATAAAACGATAGAATTTGACAATGAGCAATCTATTATATACGATTCTGTACATAATGGGACATATAGAATTGAAACCAATAAATTGTATATAAGTTTTCTATGCTATCGATTTGAAGGCTATTGGGGTGATGAATGTATCTTTGGTTATATATCCAAACAGAATAGTTTAGATAAATCTGAATGTGAATTTGAATGTAAAAGCTATATGTCAGATTCGGGAGAGAGATTAAATTATGAGATTCCGAGTAAAGAAGATAAAGTTACCTTCTTAATACATGAGATATATCATCAAATAAGGGACTATAGGGTTGAATTTGGTGATGGTTCTGAAATGACAAAATCGAGAATTAAAGAATGGATAAATCAATTTCATGAAGAGGACAGAGTTATAATATTGGAAGAACTGAAGAATATTTTTTCATCACGGTATTTATCGAGAAATAACGTTTTAGAAGTTTGGGATGATATTCTTACTAAATTAGCAAAGGCGCATAATTTTGAGGACATTAAAAGTTTCCTGTTAAATTGCCACTTTATAAGAACGCAACAAAAAGGTAAAAGTCAGTATGCATTATTAGAAATTTTAGCAGTTTTTATTCAGGATAAATATAATATATCAATTGAAGAATGTGGAAGTTTGTCAAAGAAATATTCTATATATGTTGATGACGTTTTATGTACTGGATTAACTTTTAAAAATGATATAGTAAAATGGTCTAAAGAAGAGTTCTCATCAAATAAAAGTAACTATGAGGCAATATCAGATGGTTCTACAATTCTAATATGTTGCTATATTTTTTTACACACAAAAAACTTTTATAAAAAGATAAAACAAATAAGGTATGAAAAGTTAGAAAAAATTGCAAATATACTACGAGACTCAATGTGGGCTATTTGGATTGATAATTCGATTAATGAAAGCTCGAAGTTGGAAATATTACTTCCAAGACAAGATTTGGCGAGTGAAAAAATTCTGGCTTATGAAAATGAAATAAAATCTAAAGTTGACATTTACACTAGTGAAAAAGGATATACTACAGAGAATGAATTTTATAGAAATTCCAATATACCAACAAAGGAGGTATTTTTTACAACGGCAGATAATCGTAGTAAAATTGAAACTATTTTTTTAGAGAAAGGTATCGATATTCTGAAAAATGCAAACGTGAATAATGATAGAATGAGAGCTCTTGGTTACTCTATTCCTTCGCATAAAAACTTTGGCTTTGGTGCTTTGTGTTTCACATGGAGGAGCATACCCAATAATACACCTCTTGTTTTTTGGTATAATGGCGGAGGTTTTCTACCTTTATTTGATGTTAGAAAAGGGAATGAATCTGTTTTGGCTAACATACATTACAATTAATCTTATTTGATATGGTAGAAACTCAGAAAAAAGATATTAGAATTTATAATTCAAGTGAATGTTGCATATTCCGAAAAACTAAAGAAGAATATGGTGGTCTTTCAAATATGGCATTTGGATATCCGTTAGAAATTGGCGGGTTAAAAATATTGTCATCTGAAGCATTATATCAAGCATTAAAATTTCCAGAATATCCAAAGATTCAAGAAAAGATTATTGGTGAGAGAAGCCCTATGACCGCCAAGATGGTTGCTAAACCATATAAAGATTGCATTAGAAAGGACTGGGAAGAAGTCAAAATTAGAGTGATGAGATGGTGTTTACAGGTAAAATTAGCACAAAACTATATTAAATTTGGTTTGCTTTTAGAACAGACGCATCTAAAAAATATTGTTGAGGATAGTAAAAAAGATGATTTTTGGGGGGCGATAAGATATGGTGAAGAATTTCGTGGAGTTAATGCGTTAGGTCGACTACTGATGGAGCTAAGGTCCCGATATTATAACTATAGATATTCTAGTGACATGTTTATTGTTCATTCGCTAAACATTGTGGATTTTAAACTTTTAGAGCAACCTATTCAAATAATTGATGCAAGAAACTCTTTTTTGGAGTCAATAAAAAAATCATTGAATTTAAATGATATTAATAGTAATAATTTGCTATTTGGAAACAATATGGATAAAGATGAATCTGATGAGAAACAATTAAAAAAGAAAAGTGATGCAAAAAAGAAAAAAAAGAAAGATGATAGCGGAATGTTAAAACTGCCATTTTAGCCAATTTGACGATTAGTTTGTATTTTAAATGAAATTAATAATATTCTGTAGATAAGCAGAAAAGCTAAATTAATATTTGCGATATTGATATTCATACAGAATAGAAATGAATATTAAGAATGTATGCAGATTTCTGATTATTAGTTGTTTATAGGGACTCTGTGTGAAATCGTAATTTGCAGGCATTCACTTTTATAGTATATTGTATATTTGTGAATATTAACTTCCTAATAGGTGTTGATAATACTGACCTTATTTCCTTATATTTTCTAAGCAAGTTGCGTAAAACAAGTGCGTAAAAGAGTGCGTAAATTGATTTGTGTAAGATAAATGCGCAATTATGATTTTTTAGTATATGATTTAATGCTCTGTATTATAAATGATTAATTAAGGATGTGTTCATTTCGACTATATGCATAGGCGGGTATTCCTGTTTGTTGTGCTCATTGAGTTTCGCTTGTTGTTCCATAAGTTCTTCTTTTAAAATACTGTATACATGTATGTCCGCATATTCTCCCGAAGCCAATAACTCTCCGGCCCGTTCCGTTCCTTCAAGGCGGAAGCCAAGCCTGACGGGAATGCCGTTGCTTGCTACATTGCCCGTGGCACAACGTATCTGTATGCGTTTTATGTTTTTGGTTTCGACGGCCCATCGGCATAGGCGGCGGACACAATCGGTCATGATGCCCTGATGCTGGTATTCGGGCAGAAGCCAGTAACCGATTTCCGTGCGGTGATTGGCAAAGTCGGAAAAATGAAAACCTATCAGTCCGCAAATTTCATTCTCTCTGTTCCAAATACCGAATATAGGTTCGTAGCTGTCGGCAGGGGCGGAGAGGACCCCTTTCAGAAAGTTTTCCTCATCGGCTACGGACTTCAGGTTGTCTACAAAAGGCAACCATGTCCGCATATAGTTGCGGTGGGTATCTATGGCACGGTATATGGCAGCGGCATCTTCTACCGTTACTTCACGCAGCACAATATCCGGACGGATTTCAAAAGATACATTTAAATGGTTGAAAGGCTTTGTCTCTTTCTGCCTGTCCTGTATCCTTTCCTTGAGTTTGCTCCAGGCGTGGGTGTCGAACAGGCAGCTTTCGCGCATGGTGTGATACATCTCCTTGAACCGGGACATCGGAATGGTGAAGCTTAATAACTCTGCCTCGAAATGAGGACGGACAGACGGGTCGAAGAATCCCAAAAAGGTTCGTTTGCCTTGTTTCCGGTTTTCAAGGATAGCCTGAGTCACTACGGAACAACAGCCCGAACCGAAAGGAGCTGATACGGCATCCGTTGCATTGCTGTCGAAAAAAGTCCATGTGGTAAGTCCTGCCAGCATGTCCGGCGTAGCAAGAAACAATATGCCTTCCACTTTGTCAAAAGAACCAATCTTGTCGATCCGTGCAAAGTGCAGGTAGGCTTTTTCCGCTTTAGGCACTTGCAATTCCTGTATGAAGTCAACAACCATATCGGGTGTTTTCTTGTATTTCTCTTTCAAAGAGACGAAGCCGGGCACATGTTCCGGCATATCCGTGAAGCCTGTGTAGAACTTGCCGCCTCCACAGCCTATTGCTTCGGCATTGAGGCTGATTATTTTTCCGTTTCTTACTTGCGCCATGCTTTTAAAGAAGCACCCGTTTACTTTCTCTGCCGGAGCTTCCGGTTGGTCGGAGTACCAAAATACGATGGGAAGTCCGGCCTGCTGCCCGAAAGCTTCCCTATAATTGCCTATAAACGTATGTATATCCATTCCCTTCTATTTTTCACCAAAGATAATTAATATTCCGGGAATTTCTTTTCCGGTATGCGAAAATACGGTTTTATGCTAACCGAGCAGCGCCATATAAGCCAGTTCTCCGATGATAAACAAGCTGACTGCACCTATCAGAACCGCTTCGCCCAGCAAATACCCTAATGCTGCATGCAAAATAGTGCAGTGGTATTTGGATATTTCGCTATGATGCCGATGCCGCCAGGCTATCATTCCACACAAGGCGGGAGCAACGAACAGCAGGAATATGAATCCCGCTGTCGATGCTCCCGACCACATGCCGCTTATTCCTAACAGAATTTCCATGAGCAAAGTTCCGCAGATAAGAAAAAGCATGAATAAGGAGAATTTCGGAATGGCAGTTATCTGCTCTCTGCGCATTTTACGGATTAACCATATGTAGGCTACTACTCCTGCAATGGGCAATGCAAGAAGAAAAAGAAGGATGATAGTGGCCATTATATAGGACAAGATTATCTTCATTTTCGGTAAATATTATTTTTCTTTTCCAAACAGTAAGTACATATAATTAGCTAATAGCGTATTTTATTGATACAAACTGATTTAAACTATTTGCTTCTCTCAAATTAAAAGGTACTGACGAGAACCTTTGATGCAAATATATAAGAAAGAAAATATAAAACCAAACAACCGATTGGTTTTTGAAAAATAAGAAAGAAAAACCGGAAAAGTGGCTGGAAAATTAATCAGGAGTGGACAGGAAAACCGGGAGTGTTATAATTGTTTCTGAATACGAGATACATTATGATTCCCGTTAAAGCATGTTATAAATAGCGGAAATGGTGGTAAAAGGCACTGCAACGTAAAAAAGATGGTTCCGAAAAAAGAAGCGGATGAAATACATGGGCATAAAAAAAGGAGTACCGCTGTACTCCAACCTTTGTTAACCTTAAATCTAATACTATGAAAAACACGTTGCAAAGATACGGACATTTGATAAATCTGCAAATTATCCAAGGAAAAAAGCATGTTTTATAACATTTATTATAAGATTGAACTTCTTTTTCGGACTTGTTTAAATTTTGTTCGATATTCTTCTCAGAGCTGTTTTGCAGTTGGCTGAGGAGTATAACGGGTTATGTGACGAATAAAAACAAGAGAACAAGCCGGAAAGAGACTCGGAAGAAGCCTGAATAAAATTCTTTTTTAGCTTGTAAATGTCAGGGGAAATTGTGAATATTTGTATTATAAAAATCATAACTCTGCTAAGAGCGGTATATATTAACTGAATTATCGGCATATGATATGACAAATAAACAAATGAACCCGGAGAGCATTGACAGAATAGAACATAGTACTTATACGCCTCTGGAAAAGAAATATCTGAAAGTGCAGTTTGTCAAAGTGACATTGGTTTATCTCGGCCTTATGGCTGTTTCGCTTTTTCTTCTTTGTGCAGAGGGGTTTGCTTACCGGTATGCCGCTACTATCATTGTTGAATGCGGTTTGCTTGTAGCATCCGTTGTTAATTTGCTGATTCTTCCCAAGGCATACAACTATAAAGGATTCGTTATTCGTGAGCACGATATAACCTTTCGCTCCGGGATTATCTTTCCTTCGGTTATTACCGTTCCTTTCTGTAAAATTCAGCAGGTGAGTGTTTGTCAGAATCCTGTTACACGTCTGTTTGGACTGTATTCCGTTGACTTGGTAAACGGAGCCCAATTGTTGGCTACAATCAGAATTCCCGGACTGACGGAAGAGAGAGCAGATAAAGTGAAGGCGCTTGTCATAGAAAGTATAAAAAATGAAAACAAATGATTTCTCTGCGCCGAGGCGAATGAGCAAAAGCGCGTTCGTAATATTCCTTGTCAACAACCTATGGCTTTATGCGAAGTATTTTCTTTTTATAGTCATTCTTGAATTGTTTAATTCGGAAAAGAAATTATCTTTTATTGAAGCGGCTTTGGATTTTTTGGTTGTTTTGGCAATCTGTCTGACCTTGGCAGCAGTCATTGCTTTTATCAATTATTATTCCAAAAAGTATTATGTGGAGAATGGAAATCTGATTTTCATTCACGGTTTGGTACGTAAGGAAATTACCAGTATATCTTTGACGAAAATTCATTCTTTGCGTACTAAACAGGGATTGATTTATCGTTTGCTGGATATGAAGGGAGTATCATTTGATACGCTTGCATCGCAATCGGAAGAAATAGAAATGATTCTTGACAATGAAGATTGGGAAGCATTGCTCAGCCGGATAGAAACTTTGGATAGTCAGACACAGATACAGGCATCCGAAGCAGATAAGATTGAAGAGAAAACCGATGGATACACTACCAAGTTGAGCGTTGGTAATTTGAATCTGATTAAAGGAGCACTTTGTCAAAACCACCTTCGGGGCATGGTTGTATTTGGAAGTATTTTAGTTACTTTATATGACCAGATTATATCGGTCAATGAAAATGCTGTGGAATATTTTTATGGTTACATGGCTACACATGCCGATTTCTTACGGCTTTCATTATCAAGTTGTATCACTGTTGCCGCTATCTTGTATATAGTTACATTGCTACTATGGTTGGGTAAAGTCTTTTTGCGCTATTTCAATATGGATATACGTATAGACCGGGAACAGTTGTTCTTTGAGAGCGGACTGATTTCGCGTAATAGCAGCCGGTTCTCATACGATAAGATTTGTACTGTTTATATCAAGCGGAATATCATAGAAAAATGGTTGGCTTGCAGCACTGTTATGCTGAAACAGGCATTGAATGCCACTGACAGGAATAGAGGAGCGGATGTCAGAATTTATGGTTCAGACTCTGCTACAACTTTTCTGGACTGGTGGTTGGGAAAGGATTATGCATCTTCGCAACCTATCGTTTCTGCTCAATCCGGATACGGCTTATTAGGCTATACCATCCGGTTCGATCTGTTGGTTTCGCTTGCAGCCGGTATAGCCTTATGCTATTTTCAATATTGCGGTTGGCTTTGGCTCCCGGTCGTTTATATGCTGATATCCCTGATAAAAGGGATTTTTGCCGTACGTCGGAGTTCTATCACTTTAAAAGAGGATTATGTGGAAATCAATTCAGGAAAGTTTGCAGAAGTGAAAAACTATTTCAAATATTCGAACATGGAAGTGGTTCGCATGACAGCTACTCCTTTTACTCCTTTTTATCACAGAGTAAATCTTGTCATTTCTACCAATGGTTCCTCCTTTACCGTAAGAAGCCTGAAAGAACAAGAAGCTAAGGAAATCTATGAATTGCTGCTGTATAATTGCTATATCAAATGAGGCTGATGGAGGCTTGCTGTTTATTCCATCGGCGGAATTATCTGTGCACATATATTAATTCCGCCGTTTTTTCTCTATCTCTTTTTTAGGAATTTCAGCCTTTGGCTTCCTGGTACATAAAGCGTTTGATACTCTTCTTGGCGGTCTTTTCAAACTCCTCGAAGTGTATTTTTACTTTGGTAATCTGGCAATATGCCGGCAGAAGCAGGTTCAGTTCGTTCCGGTTGGCTTCCATTGCCTTCTCTATATCGGTTTGTTGCAGGCCGTGGGCAAAGGCATCGTCGAAGTCGGGATAAATCAGGGCTACGAGTTTGTCATGCTGCAATACAATCAACGACTCCGAGACGTAAGGCATGTTATTCAGTTTGCTTTCTATCTCTTCGGGATAGATGTTCTGTCCGCTGGAAGTGAGAAGCATATTCTTGCTGCGCCCGCGTACGGTGACGTAGCCGTCGGCATCCATTGTGGCGAGGTCTCCTGTGTGCAGCCAGCCGTTGACATCTATAATTTGGGAAGTGGCTTCGACATTCTTGTAATAGCCCAGCATAAGGTTGCTTCCCCGGCAGATGATTTCGCCCGCTACATGCTGAGGATCGGGAGAATCTATCTTTACTTCCATGCGGGTAGTGGCCTTTCCGCACGAAGCGAGCTTCAGGGTTTCCCAGCGGCTGGAGCAGATGATAGGACCGCATTCCGTCATGCCGTAGGCAATGGTGTAGGGGAAGCCTATCTGTTTGAGGAAGCGTTCCACGTCGGCGTTGAAAGGTGCGCCACCGATGATGATTTCATCGAAATTGCCGCCGAAGACATCCATAGCCTTTTTGCGCATGTCCGCTTTTATCTTATCGTTGACGATAGGCATCCGTAACAGCAGCTTACCTATCTTGTTGTCTATGAGTGGCAGGATGTTTTTCTTGATAATCTTCTCTACGATGAGCGGTACGCAGGATATGACGCGCGGCTTGATTTCGGAAAATGACTGCGCGATAATCTTTGGCGACGGCATGCGGGTGAGGAAATAAAGGTGTGCGCCTGCCGAGAAACCGTAAAGAAAATCGTAGACCATGCCGAAAACATGCCCCAGAGGGAGCATGGATACGATATGGTCGCCGGGACGTACGGGCAGCATTTCGTGGCAATAGGCTATATTGGACCATAAGCTGCGGTAGGGCAGCATCACGCCTTTGGAATAGCCGGTAGTGCCGGACGTATAATTGATAACCGCCAGCTCTTCGGGCGACTGTTCTTTGCGGTAGCAGATATGTTCGGGACGGAAGTTCTTGGGATAGCGCGTGCCGTAGATGGCGTTGCGGTGTTCGAAAGCTTCCATGAGCCGTTCGTCCCGGCAGACAACTGGAGTAAAATCCGTCAGCAAGACAACTCCCATGAGCAACGGCATGGCTTCTTCGTTCAAGTTCTCCCAAGCCCGGTCGCCGACAAAAAGGAGTTTGGCTTCGGAGTGGTTGACGATATTATGTATGTTGTCTGCTTTGAATTCGTGAAGAATAGGAACGATTACAGCACCATAAGTCACTGTTGCCAGAAAGCAAACCGCCCAATGGGCGCTGTTACGACCGCATACGGCTATTTTATCACCGGGCTGGATGCCGGCGCTTTCCAATACGATATGAAATTTAGCGATCTTGCGGGCAACATCTTTATATTGTAGGGTTATTCCTTGATAGTCTGTCAGAGCGTTTCTGTCCCAGTTTTGTATGATGCTTTGTTCGATATAGTCGATGAACAGTTGTTCTTGTTCCATGCGTATATTTGCACACTTTAGTTAAAACTGCGCAAATATAGGGCTTATAGTGATGCAATGCAAGTGGTTTAAAGTTTTTTTCATGAGGGTATGTCAAATTTAAAATTCGCTTACTATTTGTTTTTTTAGGCATGGGATTACATAGGTTTCACGGAAAAAGAATAAAGAAAATCTGTGTTTTCCGTATAATTCCGTGCCTAAAAAACAAATAGTGCATTTTCTCCCTCTTATTTCCTATTCTTTGGTCTTTTCAGAAATAAGCAGCAGCTTGTCTCCCACATGAAGTTTCAGAGTGCCGTTGGGTATCAGGTATTCGTTGTCGCGCTTCACTATCATAACGAGAGTTCCCTGGGGCAGATTCATGTCTTTGAGGGTATCGCCTTTCGCGTCGAGCATCTCCCGGGTGACGGTTACATCGCGCAGGTCGGAGTCGATATCTTCGGGCAGTTCCACTCCGAAGTCGTTACCTGTCTTTTCCATCGGGGTGGAAAGCCCCATGATGCGTGCTACTTTAGAGACGGTAGTACCTTGGATGACGAGTGAGAGGATGGTGATGAAGAACACGATGTTGAAGATTACATCTGCTCCCGGCACACCTGCCACTACCGGATAGGTAGCGAAGATAATGGGAACCGCGCCTCGCAACCCTACCCAGGACACAAACATTTTGGACTTCATATTGATACGTTTCCCGAACGGGAGCAGGCAGAGGAACACGCTGAGCGGGCGTCCTATGACAATCATGAATACGCCGATGAGCAATGCCACGACTGCCACTTCCAGCATTTCGTGCGGGTTCACCAGCAGACCGAGACAGAGGAACATGATGATCTGGAAAAGCCATGTCAGTCCATCCATAAACGTGTAAATCTCTTTGCGGTGCATGATTTTGTTGTTACCCACCATCATGCCAGCAATGTAGACGGCGAGGTAGCCGTTGCCCTTCATCAGATCGGTAATGGAGAAGGTAAAGAATACGAACGACAACAGCAGAATGGGGTAGAGCGACTGGTTGTCTATATTCAGCCTGTTGAGCATAAGGATGGCCAGCTTGCCCAGCAGATAGCCGGCGGCAGCACCTACCACAAATTGTATCACGAAAGAGAAGGCTATCTGCGAAGCACCCATACCCGAGGACTGGATGAGCTGGATAAGTACGACAGTCAGCATATAGGCCATCGGGTCGTTGCTTCCGCTTTCCAACTCCAGCATGGGACGCAGGTTGTGCTTCAGGTTCATCTTCTGCGAGCGCAGGATGGCGAATACCGATGCCGAGTCCGTAGACGACATAGTGGAAGCCAGCAGCAGGGAGGTGATGAGCGGCAGGTGGATATTGGTCCAGCTCATGCCCGACAACCACCATATAAACAGTCCGGTAAACAGCGCCGTCAGCAGCACACCGAAAGTAGACAGTACAATACCGGGGGAGAGGATAGGCTTGATTTCGGTGAACTTGGTATCCATTCCGCCCGAAAACAGGATAATGCTTAAAGCCACCATACCGATGAACTGCGCTTCTTTGGCGTTGTGGAATTGCAATCCGAGTCCGTCGCTGCCGAAAAGCATGCCCACCACAAGAAAAAGTAACAAGGCGGGAACTCCGAAACGATAACCGGTTTTGCCTACGATGATGCTGACAAAAAGTAAAATAGAACCTACAAGTAAAATGTTTTCAGCTGTAAATAGCATAAATAGTGTGTTATGAGTTTTATTGGAAAATACTTTTTGTACCTTTGTGTACAAAGATATTCATTCTTGACAACAAAACCAAAACTTAATTGGTTCAATTAAATTTCAATACAAAAGTTGTCTCCTTTCCGGCTATCAGAGAGAGGCTTCCGCCGGATAAGCGCATGATTTGCCGGGAGATGCTCAGTCCGATGCCGCTTCCGTTTTCTTTGGTGGTGAAGAAAGGAATGAAAATATGCCCGGCAATGTCCGGAGGGATGGCAGGGCCGTTGTTGGATATTTCTATCAGTACGGCTTCGGCTTCGTTGCAGTAGGCGCGTATGTTGATGTGTTTTTCCGTAGTCGCTGCGTTTGTTTCCGCTGTTGTTTCCGCATTTGTCCCCGTTGCTGCCGGAGCACCCGTTTCAAAAGCCTGTATGGCATTTTTCAGTAAGTTTATGATGACTTGCGAAATGAGGTTTTCGTCGGCATAGAGTATCAAATCGTCGGGAACGATGGAAACATTGAACGTAACCGGGGTGTCGGGATATTGATGGCGCGCCAGTTCCGCCATACGGTTGATGAAGCCTTTGAGGTAGAACAGGGACGGTTCGGGAGTGGGGATGCGCGTAAACCTGCGGTAGGATTCTACGAAAGCGAGCAACCCTTTGCCTGTGGCACTGATTGTTTGCAGACCGTGCCGCATCTCTTCTTTCGATATCCGGGTTTCGGTCAGTTTCAGCAGGGTGTCGCTCAGGGAAGTGATGGGGGTTACGGCGTTCATGATTTCATGGGTCAGCACGCGTGTAAGGCGTATCCAGGAGTCTATCTCCTTTTCGTCCAGTTCGTTGTTGATGTCGTTCAGGGCGAGGATGCGCAGGTGCTCTTGGCGTACGGTGATGTCGCTGACGCGGACAGATAGGTTTACGGTTCCGCGTTCGTTGCCGAATGCCGCCTGGAACTTGTCGCCGGGACGGCAGGCGGTGAGCGTATCCGTCAGATGGGCGTCCACGCGCGACAGTTGGCGGACGTGCGTAAATACTTCCAGTCCGAGCAGGCGCAGGGCTTCGTTGTTCTTTTGATAGACGGCTCCGTTGTCGTTCAGCACGATGATACCGGTGTTTACACAGTCGAGGATAAGCTCGTAGTACTTCTCCCGTTGGGCGGTTTCACTCTTTACATTATGCAGGATACGGGCTACGCGGTTCAGCGAACGGTTTACGAGGCGGTTGTCTTCGGTTCCGTCCGTTTCGGAGAAGTGGATGGCGGTATCGTTGTTTTCGATGGCATCGAGCATGAAAAGAACTTTACGGGTGTGGCGGCGGTACAACCGTTGCTGCCAGTATACTGCCAAAGGAAGAAGCACGGTGAACAGGACAGCCCAGAGCAGAGGGGCGCCCCAACCATGCGCACCCGGCGACTTCAGAAAGAACAGCGTCCACATTATGCCGGCAGCCGTGGCTGTGAGCAGGCTGACGACAGTCCGGAAAACGTAATATTGGCTGATATCCTTAGGTTTTTCAAAGCCCATACTTCTTCATTTTATTGTAAAGCGTCTGCCGGGTAATTCCCAGTTGCGAGGCCACCGCCGAGAGATTGCCGCCGCACTTGTCCAGCGTGTGGCGTATCATTTGCTTTTCCATGTCTTCAAGAGTGGATGCGGCAGGCATTTCCGGGGCTTCGTTCCTGCGTTGCAACTGGAACAATCCGGCAGAGAGGAATGCACCGTCGCAGATGATAACGGCTTTCTCGATGGCATGTTCCAGTTCGCGGATGTTGCCGGACCAGGGGTGCAGCATCAGCTTCTCCCGCGCCGCATTGTCCAGACGCAAGGCCGGCTTCCCGTATTGCTTGCAGAAACGTGTGATGAAACGCTCTGCCAGTGGGATGATATCTTCCTGCCGTTCACGCAGCGCAGGAATTTCAAGATGGATGGTGTTGATGCGGTAGAGCAGGTCTTCACGGAATTCTCCTTTGTCCGCCATTTCGGACAGGTTGCGGTTGGTGGCGCAGATAAGGCGGATATCTACGGGAACGGGCGTATTGCTGCCCACCCGCACGATGCTGCGGCGCTGGATGGCGGTCAGCAGTTTGGCTTGCAGGTGATAGGGGAGGTTGCCTATTTCATCGAGGAAGAGCGTGCTGTGGTCGGCAACCTCGAACTTTCCGGGACGGTCGGCATGGGCATCGGTGAACGCCCCCTTCACATGGCCGAAAAGCTCGCTTTCAAAAAGGCTTTCGGTAATGGCACCCATGTCCACGCTTACCATTTCCTTGCGGTGGCGTGCGGAGAGGGCATGTATCTCGCGGGCAAGCATCTCTTTGCCCGTACCGTTCTCGCCGGTGATGAGGATGTTGGCATCGGTGGCCGCTACCTTTTCTACCAGCATGCGAAGCTGCTGCATGACGGGGCTTTCTCCCCAGTACATGGAACAAGCGGTGCTTGCAGGCGTGGTTGCTGTTTTCTTCCCGGATGCAGGGGCGTTTTGTGCGGCATTCAGCAGGGTTTCCACTAATTTCCCGTTATCCCAGGGCTTGACGATAAAATCCGTTGCTCCTTCCTTTATCCCCCGTACGGCAAGGTCTATGTCGGCATAGGCGGTGAACAGCACTACAGGGAGCGCCGGATATTGTTTCTTTATTTCGTGCAGCCAGTAAAGCCCCTCGTTTCCGGTATTGATGCCGGATGTGAAATTCATATCGAGAAGCATTGCCTGCCAGGTGTCTTCGCGTAAGGTGGCGGGAAGGGTAACCGGTGAAGAAAGGACGGTTATTTTATCAAAATAAGGCTTCAACAGCAGTTGCAATGCGGTGAGTACGCCGCGATTGTCATCAACGATAAGAATGTTTCCGGATTTCTTCATGGCAGAACGATGTCTTGTTATATTTGTGAGGGCAAATATATTCTATTTTCCCGAGAAAGAAGGGAAAGGAGAGGAATAATTCGGGGACTTTTTCATTGGGCTTTGCTGCCCGGCAAGACACATGGATGTTTTTTATAAGGAGCGGAAGTAACAAAAGCAGTAGCAGAAGAGGGGCTGCGCTACGTTCCGCCTCAGGGTACATGCCGTACCACGACAAGGTAGGTGTCATACCACGGTGTGGTATACGTTGTACCACGGCATGGTAGATGCTGTACCACCGCAGGGTACATGCCGTACCATAGCGAGGTACTTCTTGTACCACCGTGGGATACATCTCGTACCACTGCAAGATACAGCCGGCGACCTTGCGGTAACTGTAATTTCACTTGAAAGACATGTCTTACAGCAACTGTAGCTTCACTCCGAAGGACAAGCTCAGGTAATCCTTCGGCTTCAGGTACTTGTTGGTGAATGCACTTACGATGTACAGGTCGCAGGTACTGATTTCGTAGAACAGCGTAATGGCTTTTGCCGTAAATCTGCGGCGCGGGTCGATATCATACGTAATGCGTTGTCCGAGGAAAGCGTGGATGCGTACTTTGGACGAGAAACCGTAGTAGCCTTTCGGATAACGATCCGGTTCGTTCACCCAGAATTCATCGCCGAACACGGTATTGAAGTACATACCGCAGGTAAGGGGTTCTGCCGAGAACCGGCTTTCTTTGATTTGCAGGCTCCAGGGGATGTAGTTCTGCTTCAAGGTAAATGTCAGTTTGGTGCAGTCGGACTGATATTTGGGCAGGACACCCAGAAAAACATCCGTTTCCCATTGGTTGCGCTTGCCGTAATCCCAGCCCGTACCCAGCGAGAGGAGTCCCATATTGCCGGCAAACTGTATCTTGGTGTGCGTCGGAATCAAAGCTTCCCATCGTTTGCGGTAGCGGTGCACGCGCCGGTCGTAACGGCTGTGGCGTGTACGGCCGGCAACGACGGTGTCGGGTTTGCGTTGCAGGTAAACGGTATCGTGCTTTACGATAATCACCGTATCCCGTTCCTGTGCGGAAAGCGGGCTGCACCACAGCAACAGCAGGCAGATGGCGGCGAGTGCCGGCAGATTAGAAATAGACCACTTCGCGCTCATATCCTTCGGGTGTTATGGTGAATACATAGTAGTTGCGGTTCTTCATGCAGTCGCTCATGTAGTACATGATGCCGTCCTCAAAGAGGTTTTCCTCGAAAACGTGGTGCTCGTGGGCGGCAGTGCAGAATTGTATGCCGGGAAATTCGGTTACGTAGCGGTGAAAGACGCGTGCCACGTTATTATTGAACTGGTCGGCATAGGGACGTACGTGCATGGACACAACGGTTTTGTCGAATTCGTCCTTGCGGTCGGTAAGCTCTTTTTCGAGGAACGTGAAGTCGGGAATGGGGCGGGAGTAGTCAAACTCCATAGCGTTGGTGTTGAGGCATACGAACTTCACCCGTCCGGCAATGAATGAGAAGTTAGGGTCGCCGAATACGGCGCGGTATGTTTCTTCTCCCGTGCCGAGGCAGTCGTGGTTGCCTATCAGGGCTACGTAGGGCACACGGAGCTTGTTCATGATGTCGCGCTGCCACAGAAACTCGTCCGTCACTCCGAAGTCGCTCATGTCACCGCCGTGGATAACGAAGTCGATGTCATCGCGCTTGTTTATCTCTCCCACGAAGTCCAGCGTTTCGTCGTACCAGCGTTGCGAGTCGCCCATGGTCACGAACTTAATCGTTGTCTTGTCCTTGCATTTCTGCTCTATCTCCGCAATATTATGGGCGTTTACATCGGTTTCACCGTTGATGCGTACATCATACGGATGATAGTCTATCATGTCGCAACTGCCCATAAGCAGGCAGAGGAATGACAGGAGTAAAGGTTTATATGGCTTCATCATAATAACTCTATACAGTCTATATCTATGAAAGTTGAATTATCTGTCAGTATATATCTATGGAAACTGAGGGCAAAGGTAAAGTTTTCATTCGATAGAAAAGTTGTCCTATTTTCCGTTTTTCTGTTCTGTAAGTGATGATTTGGCTAATCAGGCCAGGGGTTGCAAAGAATAAATGTCTGTTTATCTGATTTGTAGGCAGGCATTAAGCAGATAGTATTTGATTATTCGGCAGGCTGTGTCTAATTATTGGACGGGTGGTGTCTAATAATTAGACACTTGTATATGGATTATTTATGCGGGATTGACTGATAATCAAAACCATAACTCCTTTGGCACGCTTTCTGCATTATTATAGGCAGGAAAACATGGCGGCAAGCCATGTATTTCCGATACTGTAGGTTTACGAATTATAAATTAGTATACGATGAAACAAATCTATTATGTCATTCAAACACTGCTTCGGGGACGCGGCTCGAATATCATCAAGATAATCTCCTTGGGATTAAGCCTGACGATGAGTATCCTGCTGTTCTCCCGCGTGGCGTACGAGCAGAGTTTCGACACCTGCTACAAAGACTACGACAATCTCTACCAAATCTGGTCGGTATTTACCGTTAAGGGCGAGAAGTATCCGCCGCAAGAGCAGAATTGCGGCCCTGTGGCGGGCGCCATACTGGAGAACTTTCCCGAACAGGTGGAAGCTGCTACCAGCACCTGCCATTGGATGAATGCCCCGTTATACAATGAAAACGCCCGTTTTGACGAAAGAAAGATAGTGGCGGATTCACTCTTTTTCAAGACAATGGGTATCGAAGTGCTGAGCGGTAATCCGGTGAAAGACCTTCAGCAGCCCAATGTGATTTTCCTAAGCGACCGCTTTGCCGGGAGAATATTCGGCGGAGAGAATCCGGTGGGAAAGACCGTCAACTACAATCACGAGAAAGACTTTACGGTGAAAGGTACTTATGAGGCATTGCCCGAAAATGCAACCGTCCATCCTGAAGCCGTTATCTCTATGCCCACCTTGTGGAACGACGGAGTCGGCAACTACTCATGGCGCGGGGGAGACAGTTATCCCGAATACATCCGTTTCCGTCCCGGTGCGGACAAGTCGGTGGTGAATGCGCGTATAGACGCTATGATAGAGAAATATCGCCCGGAAGAGGACAAAAAGAAGTATGGCTATACGGCGTTTGTAAAGCCTATCCGTGACACCTACCGCAATTACGAAAGCGTAGAGCGGATGCGTAATATCATGACCGTCCTCGGCCTTGCCATTCTTTTCATTGCGGCGCTGAACTACGTGCTGATTTCCATTTCCTCACTTACATACCGTGCCAAAGCGGTAGGCGTGCATAAATGCAACGGGGCGAGCGGTGGCAAGATATTCGGCATGTTCCTTTTGGAAACGGGCATTATCATTGCGGCGGCGTTGCTCCTGATGGCTTTGGTGCTGCTGAATTTCCGGGAGTTCTTTGAAGATACCGCTGCGGCGAAACTTTCTTTGCTGCTTGCTCCGGAACGTATCTGGGTTCCGCTGACGGTGGTCGGCATACTGTTTTTGGTGGGCGGAGTATTGCCGGGACGTTTGTTTGCCCGTATTCCCGTATCCCAAGTGTTCCGCCGCTATACCGAAGGGAAGAAAGGCTGGAAGCGTCCGCTGCTTTTCATCCAGTTTGCAGGGGTGGCATTCATTTGCGGACTTATGTGCGTGGTGATGGTGCAGTATCAATATGTGCTGAACAAGGATATGGGGTATAATCCGCAGCGTATGGCGTTTGCCAATGCCTATTGGAACGAGGATAAAGAGAGTGATGCCGCTCTCCGGTTCTTTAAAGGGCTTCCTTATGTAGAGGCGGTGACCAGTGCCAACAATACGCCTGTCAGCGGATATAGCGGCTCTATGATTCGTGACGCATCGGGCAATGTGCTTTTTTCCACACGTGCCTGTTTCTATATGCGGGAGGACTATCCGGCAATGATGGGCATGGCGTTCAAGGCGGGGCGTATGGCACGTACGAAAGATGAGATAATCGTAAATGAAACATTTGCGGACATGATGCATTGGGGAAATGATGCCGTGGGGCGTACCGTCGATGTAGACAATGCTGCACAGATGAAAGTGGCGGGGGTGCTGAAAGATTTCCAGATAGGGGATTTCACGGAAGCCAAGATGCCTTTTGTCGCCCGCTATAATCAACATTTCACGGGGACGGTACATGTTCGTTTGAAAGAACCTTTTGTACAGAACCTGCGGCAACTGAACAAGGATGCAGCCGATGCCTTTGGCAATCAGACCATCGACTTCGTCAGCTATGAAAAGCAGATTACCGATTCCTACAACAGTGTCCGCGTGTTCCGCAATGCCACACTGATGGCGGCCGTAACGATGTTCTTCGTCATGCTGATGGGGCTGATAGGATATACTGCCGATGAAGTACGCCGTCGCGGCAAGGAGATTGCCATCCGCAAGGTCAACGGTGCGGAAGCATCCTCTATCCTGGAATTGCTTTCCAAAGACGTGCTTGTCGTAGCATTGCCGGCAGTTGTTCTCGGAACCCTTGCATCGTGGTACATCAACGGTATTTGGATGGAGCAGTTTGCCGAGCAGGTTCCTCTCGGTTGGGTTGTATATCTGCTGGTGGTAATCGCCAATCTGGCGGTAATCGTAGGTTGCGTCCTTTGGAAGTCCTGGCGGATAGCCAACGAGAACCCTGTGAACAGTATCAAGAGTGAATAAAAAAGCGTATAACATAGAAAAACAAAACAATATGATTAAGATAAACGACATCAGTAAAGTATTCCGTA
>OGGZ01000409.1_pt1 | contig 49275 bp, 48 predicted proteins | sample 1571371 | NCBI WGS metagenome assembly OGGZ01 (sample SAMEA2582025, study PRJEB24529) | metagenome | biome: Human gut stool | place: China | collected 2011
GTGGCTGATATATTGATTTTTGAAAGCTATCTGGATATAATAGAATAGAAAAGTGCAACAAGTTGCAAAAATCTTTCGCAAGGAGGCTTTAAGATGGAGATTCGCAGAGATTTTTATTGGGAAAAATTGATAAAAAGGAAAAACAACGGACTTATTAAAGTAATTACCGGTATTCGCAGATGTGGCAAATCCTATTTACTGAATAATCTGTTTTATCATCACTTATTGGAAAGCGGAGTTGATGCTGACCATATTATCCGTTTTGCATTTGATTCAGCAGATGATCTTTATCTCATTGAAGAAAATCTGATTCAGATTGAAAAGGAAAAGCGTGGAGTTGACCCCGAAAAGTTCATGGCATATATCCGTTCCAAAGTCGTAGGCGAAGGAATGTATTATCTGCTTCTTGATGAAATTCAGATGTTGGATTGTTTTGAAGCTGTTTTGAACGGTTATCTGCGCAAAGATAATATGGATGTATTTGTGACTGGAAGTAATGCAAAATTACTGTCCAAAGACATTGCCACCGAGTTTGCCGGTCGTGGCGACGAGGTTCATATGTATCCCCTGAGCTTTGCTGAGTTTATGACCATATACAACGGTGATAAGTACATGGGATTATCTGAATATATGCTGTATGGCGGTATCCCTCTGGTTGTTCTTCGTGAGGGAGCAAACGATAAGGCAGTTGCATTACAAACTCTGTTCAATGAGATTTATCTTCGAGATATTACCAAGCGTAACCGAGTGAAGAATATTGGGGAACTGGAAGATCTATTGAATATCCTTTCCTCTGCCATTAGTTCGCTGACCAATCCGGAAAAATTGAAGAATACTTTCAAGACGGTAAAGAAATCCCGAATCACTTCCGCTACCATCAAGAAATATCTGGATTATTTTGAGGATTCATTCTTGATTGAATCAGCACAAAGATATGACATTAAAGGAAAGGCATATATTGAAACTCCGAAGAAATATTACTTTTCCGATCTTGGACTTCGCAATGCAAGAATCAATTTCCGTCAGTTCGAGCAGACCCATTCTATGGAGAATGTAATTTATAACGAACTTCGTATGCGTGGCTACAGCGTGGATGTAGGTGTAATACCGATTGCAGAACGAGACCAGGATGGTAAGGTTATCCGCAAACAACTTGAAGTTGATTTTGTATGCAATCTTGGTTCGTCCAGATACTATATCCAGTCTGCATACTCGCTGCCAGATGAAGCGAAGCGTACTCAGGAAATTAGACCCTTCAGAAAGATTGATGATTCTTTCAAAAAGATTGTTATCACAAAAGATATTGTTCAGCCCTATTATGATGACTATGGTATCTTGACTGTAAACATTTATGACTTCCTTCTTGAACCGGAGATTATTGAAAAATAAGTCTTATCCAAAGTGCTACTTGAAGTTGCGGAATCGCAAAATGAGGTTGGTAGATTATTCGCACCTTTATATCTATAATTGATGGTGAAATGGAGGTGACAAGCTATATGAGTTTTGCAGATAACTTAAAACTATTACGAAAAGAGCATCATTTGTCGCAGGAAGAACTTGCGGAATTATTGGATGTTAGCAGACAGGCTGTTTCAAAATGGGAGCAAGGAAACGGGTATCCAGAGGTAGAAAAACTTCTGTTGCTTTCAAGTAAGTTGAACGTTTTTTTAGATAGTCTCATGTCAACCGAAATAGCGAAGGAAACAAGCAATAATGCTAATGTAACCGGAACTATAGTTATTACTTCTCCGCATGAAAATGTGATAGCGACCTGCTATAAAGTTCTTTCCTCTGGGAAAATGCTGGGTGGTAAATCATCACCACAATATTCATTGTTTGGAGTGAGCAAAGGAATAGCATCTTTTGGGGGAGAACCTACTACTTTCTTGGGATGGTATGCAGATCAAGAGCAGATAACAAAAGAGATTTCTGAAATTCAAAAAGCGATAGCGGAAGGAATCCCAACATATACGCTGAAGTATAGTGCTAAAACCGAACGACGTTGGGCAAAAGTTAAAATCGTTGAAGAATAAAGAATCTAACATAGTAGTCATGCACTTCGGTGTGTGGCTGCTTTTCTTTTTTGTTCAATTTTCGCTCAATCGGCGCTCAATGTGTTTTGCGCCCTCTTTCAGTAGAATGAAATTGCAATGAAAACAGCACCAAATCAAAAAATTCGGTGCTAATTCAAAGCAAATCTACTGAAAGGGGGCATTTTTTATGAACACAAACAAACACAAGGAGGTACAGAGCAAATGAGAGAACTGAACAACATCAAAATCATTGCCGTGGATCATGGATACGGCAACATCAAGACTGCCAACACAGTTACCCCTACCGGAGTGACCGCCTATGAAACAGAGCCAATTTTCTCCGGCAACATTCTGGAATATGGCGGAATCTATTACCGCATCGGGGAAGGTCACAAGGAATTTATCGCAGATAAGGCCATGGACGAGGATTACTACATTCTGACCCTTATGGCAGTTGCCAGAGAACTGAATGTATACGGCATCCGTGAAGCCGATGTGCATTTGGCTGCCGGTCTGCCGCTGACCTGGATTCGCAAACAGCGTGAAGATTTCCGAAGCTATCTGCTACGTAACAAGGAAGTGGCCTTCCGATTTAACGGCAAGGACTATCATATCCGTTTTGTTGGATGCAGTCTGTTCCCACAGGGATACCCTGCTATTATCAATCAACTGGGAAATTTCAAGGGAACAAATCTTCTGGCAGACATCGGAAATGGCACAATGAACATTCTGTATATCAACAACAAAAAGGCTGTGGAAAGCCGTTGTTGGACAGAAAAGTTCGGTGTCAATCAGTGCATGATTGCTGCCAAGAATGCGGTACTGGACAGCTTCGGCGTGAAAATCGAGGAATCTACCGTTGAACAGGTGCTTCGTTTCGGAACTGCTGACATCAGCAAGCCGTATCTGGGCTGTATTACTTCCGTAGCAAGACGATATGTGGCTGATATTTTTGCTACACTTCGACGCTACGAATACAATCCGGATCTGATGCGCCTGTATATCGTCGGTGGTGGCGGCTGTTTGGTCAAGCACTTCGGACAGTACGATGAAAACCGAGTGACTATTCTGGATGATATTTGTGCGACAGCCAAAGGTTATGAATATCTCGCCTTTGCCAGCCTTCGCAGGAAGAAGTAACCCATGAGCGAGAATATCCGCAGCACAAACCTTCGCTTCAATTTAGAAAAAGATACGCAGATGCGAGCATGGCAGTATCTTCAGAACATGGACAAGAAGCATTTCAAATCCTACAGCAATGTAATTGCCGTGGCTCTGGTGGAGTATTTTGAACGCTACTACCGCAGTCAGGATGATCCTTACTTTGAAACCAGAGAACGTGAGGAGCGATTTGTAAATCAGATTATTTCCTCTGTAGAAAGTGCCATGGAGAAAACACTTCCGGTATTTCTTGCAGGCTGTATGACAGGAATTTCGCAAGTGCCTGTTACAGCAGCTCCGGCACCACAACAAGAACCGGATGCAGAGCTGGATTGGGATTTCCTTGGAGAATAAGTTTTCTCCAAGCTGATCTCACAGGAGGGAGGTGAACACATGACACAATTCCTGACACAGGATAGCCTGATACCGCCCTATATGGCGTTCCCAAGATTTTTACTGGACAAGGAAGGTTTGAGCGAAACTGCAAAAATTCTCTACACTATTTTGCTCGATCGAGCAAGGCTATCACAGAAAAATGATGGTTGGACGGATGAACAAGGTCATGTGTTCATTCTCTTTCCCATCAAGAATCTGGCAGAGGTCATGTACAAAAGCGAAATGTCCATTAAAACTGCGCTGACAGCTCTGGAAAAAGAAACTCTGATTGTACGAAAACGTCAAGGTGCAGGATTTCCGAACAGGATTTATGTAAGAGTTCCAACGGAAACTCTGGCTCAGACGGACAGAAATCTTTCCGTAAGACAGATGGAAAACTGTCCTACTGATAGAAAGAAATCTGTCTCTGTAACAGACAGAAAACTGTCCAGTAGTAATAAAGAGAAGAGCAATATAAAAAGAACAAATTCAGAGAGTAAGGATAATCGCACCGCCTATGGTTCCTATCAAAATGTATTCCTGACCACGGAGGAACTGTCAGCTTTACAAAGCGAAGTACTCTATTATCAGGAATACATTGAAAAGCTGTCCAGATATATGGCATCCAGCGGAAAGCAATATGCCAATCATGAAGCTACCATACGAAGCTGGGCGTTACAAGACCATCCTGCTCCTGTCAAACGAATCTATGAATGTAAGGAGGATGAAAGTCTATGAAACCAATAAACAACGCTGTGGACGATTTGTTTCAGCCGAGGGAGATTGCGGAAGATGAATATCTGAATGAAGCTGACGGACTGATCTATTGTTCCAAATGCCATACTCCCAGACAGCACCGCATTGAACTGAAGGAACGAGTATTCCTCCCAACAGTTCGCTGCCGTTGTCAGCAGGAAGAATACGACAAAGAAGAAGCTGAGCGCAAGCATCAGGAATTTCTCATGCAGGTGTCTCGTCTGAAAGCCAATGGATTGCAGGATAAATCTCTGCATGATTATAACTTTTCCAATGATAAAGGCTACAATCCAGAAATGCAGAAAGCCTATGACTATGTAACACATTGGGAAGAAATGAAATCCAACTCCTTGGGATTACTTTTCTGGGGAGATGTGGGAACCGGTAAATCCTTTTTTGCCGGATGTATCGCCAATGCATTGTTGGATAAAGGCATTCCGGTTCTGATGACCAATTTTTCCAGAATCCTGAATACGCTAACCGGAATGTATTCTGATGACAGAAACCAGTTCATTGACAGCTTTAATAAATACAGTCTGCTGATTATTGATGATCTGGGCATTGAGCGTAGTTCAGAATTTGCGCTGGAACAGGTATTCAATGTGATTGACAGCCGTTACCGAAGCAAGAAACCGCTGATTGTGACCACCAATCTGACCTTGGATGAGTTGAAACATCCGAAAGATCTGGCAAGATCCTGAATTTATGACAGAGTATTGGAGCGTTGTGTTCCTCTGAAAATCAACAATCAGAATATCAGAGAGCTGAACGCAGCCGCCAATATGCAGGCAGCACGAAAAATATTAAGTTCCGGTACTTAATTTCACAGCCGATGGTGCTGAACAATTCGCCTGTCAGTACACAGAAAGCCTAAAGATTGCAAAGCGAATTGTATCTGCACCATCTACACCGGATTACAGTACCACCCCGATACCAGAAAGGAGATTTTATGGCAAATAACAGACCTATGACTGAAGATGAAAAGAAATTATTGCAGGCACAGCACAGAATGGAAGCGATCGAAGCCCGCAACCGTCAGAAAGAGCGAAAAGCAAGAACCAGACGTTTGATCTAGATGGGAGCTGTGTTGGAGAGCGTTTTCCCAGAAGTTCAGACTATGGAGCTTGACGATGTGAAGATGGAACTGAAAAGACGATTAAATACGGAAGAACGATTGAAGGCATAAGCCTTGGCAGCTTTGCTGCTATCCCGAAGGGCGCACTTACTCACCACCCATAAAATGGGCGGTGGTATCCCCTTCGGGGTCGTGCGCTCTGCGAGGCTTTGCGGCTCCTTTGGAGCCTTATGTACAATGCCACACTTTTTCAAATTGCTGTCATTGTCCACGCAGTTTCCACAAGTACAACCGCTGATGCGTTTGTAAGCAGGGGTACAATTTGTACCCTACCTTGCGCCAACTGCCTGCGGAAACCTGCCACCGGCAGCTTTATCGCAGAAATAGGTGCGGTTGGATGCTGCGGCACAGGAAGGAGGAAAATAGTGAACTATTTCCATTTGGAAGCAAAAATTGTGAGCCGTGGCGCAGGCCGTTCTGTTATAGCGGCTGCCGCTTACGCATCTTGTTCCAGACTCTATAATGATTACGATGGACTGACCCACGATTACACTCGAAAACATGGTTGTCTGTATAGTGAAGTCTTTCTCCCACAGTATGCACCGAAAGAATGGAAAGACAGACAGTTGCTTTGGGAAGCAGCCGAAACTGTAGAGAAAACAAAGGACAGCCGATTGGCGAGAGAACTTGTAGTTGCGCTGCCATCGGAACTGTCCTTGGATGATTGGAAGAATATGTTGGAGCGTTTTGTTCGTGAGCAAGGCATTGACCTTGGAATGTGTGCGGATGTGAACATCCATGACCCATACCCTCCAGGGCATAATCCTCATAGCCACATTTTATTTACCGTCCGTCCTTTGGACGAACACGGTAAATGGCAGGCAAAGACCCAGAAAGAATATCTCTGTAAGCGTGGTCAAGAAGAACGTGGCTTTACTGCTGACGAGTTCAAAGTTGCCAAGACACAGGGCTGGGAGAAACAATATATGTATCAGTTTGGGGAGAAAAAGGAGTATTTAACCCCGTCTGAAGCTGAGAAAATTGAGGGATGTATCAGAACATCAAAGACACCTAAAAGTACCCGCTATGGGAGACAAAACCCTCTTACAGAGCTTTGGAACAGCGAAGAACAGATATTTGCGTGGCGTAAGAGTTGGAAAATGATTATCAATGAAGAACAAGAACGTCATGGTATTGCTGACCGTGTGGATTGTCGCAGTCATGCCGCCAGAGGGCTAACTGAACAGCCTACGGTACACGAAGGATACCACGCAAGAAAACTGGAATCCATGGGAATTGTGTCTGACCGCTGTGAGCTGAACCGTCAGATCAGGGCAGACAATAAGCTCCTGCATGAACTGAAAAAACAGGTGCAGAAACTGATGAAAGCAGTCAAAGCAAGTATTCCTGCCCTTGCTTCTGCATTGGAAAGTCTGCGTGACCACATGGTTCTGATTCAATATCAGTTGATCGTAAATACTTCTCAGCAGGAAGCGGTATCTTTTCAGAAAAGTCTTTTGGCTGATATGCTGACTGAATACAAAAATGTAAAAGCAGAAATCAAAGCTAAAACCGCTGAGAAAAAAGAACTGATTGCAGAACAGAAAAACTGCGGTATTCACTTCATCCGTGCAAGCAGACTGGGAGAACAGATAGCTAAGTTGACTGAGGATATTGAAGAACTGAAATTCCAGAAAGCACAGTTGCTATCCCAATTGAATTGTCAGGATAATGGGATTGCATCCCAGGACAAGAAAGTAAAAGAGATGGATACTTTCCTTGGGAAACTGGAACAGCAACACGCTACTCTGTCCGAGCAGAAGGAAAACGATAAGCAAAAGTTTCTTGAAATCCGAAATGGTATTGCTCCAGAGAACCATGATGCGGTTATGGCAGAATGTGAAGCGATTCGTCCAGATGGCAAGGTTGGTCTGGTTCAGAAACTGTATGCAACTTATAAGGATAAGTATCGCTCTGAAATTTTCGATGAAGCCAACCGACAAATTGATGCTGAGTTGCAGGAAAAGCCGATTTTGAAGAAAAAGCGTTCTATCAGCGAACAGCTAAAGTCGCCCAGACAGGAAGTACCGCAATCGAAGAAACAAAAGAAAAAAGAATACGAACGATAAGAACAATACAGCTGTTACTTCTGAATAATAGTAACAGCCGTATCCCTTATTTGTTTTTATATTTGATGATAAGCTCGTTGAATTTGGGATGATCTCGAAGGTATGCACACTCAGGATCAGTTTCCAACCCATTAAGAAGAACTGATATCATCTCCCTGGACTGAACTGCTTTGGTTTCAGGAGCCATCCTATGATACAGAACCGATTCTGTCAATGACCAATGCGTAGTGAGCGCTTCAAGCATTTGTTTCAGTAAATGAAGCATCTTGTCTGCATTCTTCTGTTGTTCCACAATTTGATAAGAAGCAACATATCTGTTGTATTCCCACATATCGAATACATCTACCATGGCGCTTGCTTTCTCTGCAATCTTACAAGCAAATTCTGTGTTCCCAGAAGCCAATTCAGCATCAACCAGTTTCGTCAGAAGCATCTGAACTCGGGTAATGTCTTTGAATAATGCCTTTTCCAGTTCTAATACAGCCAAGTCCGCTTTGTGCTGTTGTAAATAGATGGATACCTGAAGCATAAGTTTATCTGGCAATGCACTAATGAGGTCGGTTTTATCTTGAATAGTATCAAGAACCTCTTGTGCTGCCTCTGTCTTGCCCTGACGAATATAGCGGCTGACTCTCATATAGTTGGCGCTGTTTCGTATCTTTTCATCGTTGCTCTCAGCCAACTGTAAATACCAACCCGAAATCTTTGTATCAAGGCTATCAATCGGTAAAGTATCATCGGCTGTCTGCAACAGCATGGAATCCAGAATAATCGTGACATTGAGAAGAAGCTGTTCGTTGTGCGGGTAATCGTGTATCTTTGCTTCAGCCACATCAAATGCAGAAAGAATATCTTCCCTCGCTTGTTTGGTGAGTTTGTTGCAGAAAAATCCAATTTCATCCGCAGACAGATCCTCACTAAAACAAAACAACGTATTCAAGTCAATTTTCAAAAGTCTGGCTAACGGAGGAAGCAATCCAATATCAGGGCTTGTTATACCTTTCTCCCATTTACTGACTGCGGGAGTTGATACGCCGAGATAATCAGCGACCTGTTCTTGGGTTAATCCAAGGAGTTTTCGTTGCTCTTGGATGACTATGTTCATAGGCATATCTTATTCTCCTTTGAGGTATTCCAAAAAGCTTTTTGTTGTCTTTATTATAGCAAGATGATATTCGTTGCACAATCGAGCAGATGTTAACCAGAGAGAAAAAAACTTAACCACAAGTTAAGAATCACGACTGCTCCAAAGTGAAGTAGCAGTCGTGATTCTTTTGGGCTTTATTCGATATCTGTGATTTCCCAATCATTATTCACCAGATGGGTAAAGCCTTTATTTTCATCTTCATTCGGAATAGATGCTGTCCAGATGATTTCTCCGTTTTCACCAAGGGCAGTTATTGTTAGTCCACGCAAATCAGTGTAGCCATTGAGGTGTTCAAGCCATATGCGTTCGCCTTTCTTGAGTAGGGAACCATCTGCATTTTCAAAACCACCGCTTGAGTTTGGCATTGAAAGCTCGATACTTTTAACACCTTCTGCACCGATGGTCAGATAATACTTGGCAGGTTCATCTGTATTGGAAGAAAAACCTTCAACTTGGAGACAGTCATTTTTGAACACCAAGCGACCGGATTCAATAAGTTCGTCCGTATTATATTTCATTTTAGTTACATAGAGGTATCCATCAGCTTCATTAAATCTGAGGGTAAAATCGAAATTTCCTCGATCAGACAGCTCATAGCTTGCTCCGTTTGCATAGTCATAGATGATGACACGGCTATCAATCATGCCAGATCCCCAACTGATTGTAGAACACAGTTCGGGCAAGCTGTCCCCGGTAAGGTCGCAGAAATAGGCGTTCCAAATCGGCATACCGGTATATAGAGGGGTGATTCCGTCCTCGGTTACGGCCTCCATCTTTTCCGGATACCAACGGAAGGTTGCATCCGGAAACTCCGGAATATTGGCTTCCATTCGTCCGTCCCACTGCATTTCCTCTGGGTTGTCGAGATAGTCAAACCACTGTTCTGTTGTGCCCCTGTTAGTAAAACTAAAATCAAGCATTAGCTCTCTTGCGGTTTCCGGATTAGTGATAGGATAGCTGAAAGAAGGTTTCACACCATTGTCAACCCATATCTCAGAGAAATCAAAAGAAAAATGCAGGTGTAAGTTATCATTTATAGTAATGGTAAAGCTGTGATCCCGATTGCTATCCCTGTTTTGAGAGATTGAATTGCGGCCCACCCTGATTTTGTCCATCGTTGCAATAAAACGGTTGCTGTCTCCATCGCTGCAGAAAACAGAATCGCTGTTATATCGGACAGTCATTGATCGAACATCGCTCAATGCAGCGCTCATGTCAATTTCATCAATCGTCCATTTGGTAAGCGCTGTGCCTGCCGGATTTGTCAGGAAACAAACCGCAACGACCACACAAGTAATTACAGCCAGAACGATAATCCAAAACGCAGGTTTCTTGTAATTCATCACAGACTTTACACGCTCCTTTACGCCTACCTCACCAAAGGCGAGAGGACAAGCGGCAATCATACGACGGTTCACGCTGCAAGCCACAAGTGCTTGGGTATAATCGGCTCTCTCTTCATTGCTAAGTTCCTTGATGACTTTTTCATCACAAGCAAGCTCGATGTCACGACACAGAAGCACATAGGCCAGCCACATCAGCGGATTGAACCAGTGGACAGTCAGCAAGAGGAAGCCAAGGGGTTTCCACCAATGGTCTTTATGGCAAATGTGCGCCTGCTCATGGGCAACAACGTGTTCCAGATCCTGATCGTTCATGCTGAACGGGAGATAGATTCTTGGCTTAATGATGCCAAGCACAAACGGAGAGCTGACATTCTCGCTCTGGAAAATGTTGTCCTTGTAGCGAACAGCAGTATCAATTTCTCGATGCAGACGCCAATAGCTGATAACGGTATAGGCGACTAAAAGCAGAATACCAATAGTCCAAACAATGGTAAGAATGGTCATAATATTATTACCATTGTTTGCAGGAACAGTAACACCTTCAAAATACCGATCTCCAAGATAGTCATTTATCCGGTTATCAATGGGAGTAATGCCGGTCTGAACATCGAAGCTCGGCCCGGAGATTATTTTTTCAGGAAATGTTTCTGCACTTGGAATAAGGCTCAGTGCGCTCTCAAAAGAAAACGGGCAGATCAGTCTGACAGCCACGATACCCCAAAGCAGAACATTGACCCACTTGGGAGCTTTCTTCAAAACAAGCCTGAGTATCAGCACAGCCAGGATAAGCCAGCTTGCCGATATGCTCATGTTGATGATTTTCAAAAAGAGTTCGTTCATTGTGAACCTCCTTTCCTGATGCGGTCGATCATGCGCTGTACCTCATCAAGCTCATCTTCGGACATAGCCTGATGCTTTGTAAAAGCAGCGATAAAGGCAGGCAGAGAACCCTCGAATTTCTTCTCAACCAGTTCGTCGATCTCACACGCCTGGGCTTCATCTTTGGAAACGAGAGAAGTAACAGTGCCATTGTCGTTCTTCAGCACACCACGCTCTCCAAGACGCTTGATAACGGTATAAGTCGTAGTTCTTTTCCATCCGAGTTGATCCTGGCACAGCTTTACAAGCTCGACAGCAGTAACCGGCTCATGCTCCCACATAATCAAACAAAAACGATATTCACTTTCGTGGATCTTCGGAATTTCCATATTCACAGCCTCCTTGTCTACACGGTTAGACTTTGATTATAGTCTACGCCATTAGACAGCAAAAGTCAATGCGTCAGGAAAGTGTTCATAAAGAATTAAGAAACTCAGGAAAGAAGAGCAGGCGTACTATATTGACAAAGTTACTCTACGGTTGTAGAATATAAGTAACACTACAAATGTAGAGGAGTGATTAGATGAAGGATATTATTCGCCGGTTGCCTGACGCTGAACAAGAAGTGATGCAGGCAATTTGGGCTTGTACTGCTCCCGTTGCAAGAACGGATATTGAGGAAATTTTGTTTAAGACCCATCCCATGGCAATGACGACCTTGCTGACTTTGCTTACCAGATTAAGTGAAAAGGGCTTTATTACGATTGAAAAGAATGGACGCAGGAGTTACTATACCCCGTGTATTTCCCAGGAAGATTATCTTGCATCTCAAAGCAAGAATTTCTTTGAAAAGCTCTGCGGTGGGAATCTATCAGTCTTTGCAAACGCTCTTTGTGATAGCGGATTAACCAAAGATGAGATTTCTGCACTGCGCACCCTCCTGGAAAGGGGCGAACTATGAGTACAGACCTCTTGATTAAAGGACTATTTGCAGGTGCTTTTAGCCTTGCATTTGCTTGGGTGGTATTCTCCAGATACGACGGAGAAATAGGTTCTGAATCGAAAAGCGAAGGTGGGCAGAAATATCTCCCACTTATTCATGGTGCTTTACTTCCTGCTTTCATATTAACGCTGATTCTTCTTGGCCTGAAGTTTTATGGCACAGCACCAACAATGAAAATGGCATTAACCATGTGCTTTGACATTTTCTTGCACATAAGCCTTTACTATGTTGTTCTCATCATGGTACTGCCATTTCTAAGGAAACTCATCAGCGCCCGTGCTTGTGCTATGCTTTGGTTATTGCCAAACTACTTGTATATAACGCAGCAAAGCTATATGGAGATTCCCAAACCTCTAATTACGCTTCACGCATCAAGCAAGCTGATTAAAGCTCTTGCCTCAATTTGGCTGATTGGTTTCATAGCGGTTTTTGGGTGGAATATCGTAAGACATTTGGTATTCCGTAGGAAGATATTGAAGAATGCTGTTCCAGTAACAGATTCAGATGTATTGACACTCTTTAAAAGTGAGCTTGAGGAAACAGCAGTACATAGACCGAAGTTCCAACTGTTAATGACGGATGATGTATCAACGCCATTAACAATCGGTTTGTATAGACGCAGCACAAGAATCATTTTGCCAAAGAAAAGCTATTCATTGGATGAGCTACGGTTGATCTTCAGGCATGAACTGATCCATATTTGCAGAGAGGATAGTTGGGCAAAATTCTTTATGATGTTTTGTACCGCAATGTGTTGGTTCAATCCGCTGATGTGGGTAGCCATGAAAAAGAGTGCGGAAGATATGGAGTTAAGCTGTGATGAAACGGTACTCCTTGGGGCAGACGAAAGAACAAGAAGTCGGTATGCAGATCTAATCTTGGGTGCTGCCGGTGATGATAGAGGATTTTCCACCTGTCTTTCTGCATCAGCTTCCTCTATGCGTTACAGACTGAAAACTATTGTAAAACCTAAAAAGCGCCGTACAGGAGCTTTGGTTGTTGGTTTGACTTTCTTTGTTTTGTGTATGACTTGCGGATATGTCTCATTGGCTTATGGAGAAGATACCGGAGCAACGACTATTTTCCGCAACCATGAACTGACCGAGTTTGTAGCCGATGATATTACTGTTATCGGTGGAACATACACAAACGGAATTGATAATGTGGACGCTGGAGCATTGAATGAATATATTGCGGGGCTTCGCACCCAGGAGATGACAGGTAATTACTCTTATTCAGAAGATAACAAGGATCTTTCCATCTGGTATAACAGCCCATACGGAATCGTGTTGGTTGATCTCCATACTGATTACATCCAAGTCATATATCTAAGTGACAAGAATGATGTATGGTATACTTACCATTTGCCTGAACCTACAGATTGGGACTATGTTGATACTACTGTACCTCCATTGCCGACTGCAAAAGTAGAGTTGTCGGATGGAACACAATATGGCGGTAGCCATCTTGATGCATCTGTCATTAAGCTGATCTGGAATTATGATGGTCAAAGTATTGTTCTAAGGGATAAGGAATTAGATCCATCCGAAGGTTCTGGAATATACGGTTCAGATCTGTATCTGAAGTATTTGAATGCGACCGTTACATTCTCTATGCCCCTTGTTTCCAATGTAGAGGTTCTTATAGAATCGTGGGATTACAGTTCAAGTTACACAGTTGCTCTGGATGCGGCAGATAGCATTACTTTCGAGGTGCCTGACTATCCTGCACACTATACGATCACAGCATCATTCCAGGGAAGCAACGGAGTTTACGATGTGACCTTTGCATTTAATATAGGAGATGCGGACAGCATATAAAAGAAGCCACGGCAGCTACTTCTCGGTAGGCCGTGGCTTTAGTACTTTATTAGCTATAAATCAGTTCACTCAATACAATTTCTTCTGCTGCATTACGGATGTTATTGCAAGCCCCCACCCATGCCATCTGATCACGAGCCTTTAAGGCTTCGTTTACACCCTGTCGTTCTTTCATTTGCCGGGTGAGCAGTTCCATTCTCTGATTAGCGGTAGCATCTACCTCATTCAGATGCTTAACCAGTTTGCCATCAAGCAAAAGTGTATTATACAACACTTTGTGATGTTCCTTCAGATGACGCAGACGCATTCCGCCGTATTTGCCATAATGTGGTTTTTCTTCTGGAAGTGCAAGATCCGGATAATACATTCCGTCTGCACCCAATGTATAGGTTCCGCCCATTTCTTCAAAGATTGACTTCATAGAAATACCTCCAATCTGTTTACTTTATTGCTACGCTATGTTATAATACCACAAGACACATCACATATCAAGATAAGGAGGATATGAAATGCGGAAAAATGAAGACATCATAGCTATCTATTCCCGTAAGTCTAAGTTCACAGGCAAGGGTGAAAGTATCGGCAATCAGGTAGAACTATGTAAAGAATATATTCGTTTACACTATGGTGATGCAGCCGCAGATAAAGTTATTGTATATGAAGATGAAGGTTTCTCTGGTGGCAATCTGAATCGTCCTGATTTTAAGAAGATGATGGATGCTGCCAAGAAACGAAAGTTTAAGGCTATCATTGTTTACCGTCTTGACCGTATCAGCAGAAACATCAGTGACTTTGCAAGTCTGATTGAGGAACTGGCTCGTTTGGATATTTCTTTCGTTTCCATTAAAGAGCAGTTTGACACAAGCACCCCTATGGGACGAGCCATGATGTATATTGCATCTGTTTTCTCACAGTTGGAGCGTGAAACCATTGCAGAACGTATCCGTGATAATATGCACGAACTGGCAAAGACAGGTCGTTGGCTTGGCGGTACTACCCCTACTGGTTATGCTTCCGAAGCAGTCAAGAGTGTTACGATTGATGGAAAGTCTAAGAAAGCCTGCAAATTGAAACTGATACCGGAAGAAGCGGATATTGTCAGAATGATCTACGACTTGTATGTTGAAACAGACTCTCTGACATTGACCGAAGCCGCTTTGATCAAACAGGGAATTAAGACAAAGAATAATAATTACTTTACTCGTTTTTCCATCAAAGCTATTTTGCAGAATCCAGTTTATATGATTGCAGACGAAGATGCTTATCAATTCTTTACTCAGCATGATACAGACTTGTTTTCAGACAAAGATGCTTTTGATAACAAGCATGGCATTATGGCATACAACCGTACTGATCAGGAAAAAGGCAGAGCAACAAAGTACCTTCCTGCAAGTGAATGGATTGTATCTGTTGGCAAGCATCCGGGGCTGATTCCGGGTAAAGTGTGGGTACAGATTCAAGAATCTTTGGAACGCAATAAATCCAAATCCTTCAGAAAGCCACGCAGTAATGAAGCACTTCTGACAGGATTGTTGTTCTGCAGCTGCGGTGAGCGTATGTATCCGAAAATGAGCAAACGAAAAACAGCAGATGGAAAAGTCATTTATACCTATGTTTGCAAAATGAAGGAACGCAGCCAGCGTTCTGTGTGCAACAGCAAAAATGCCAATGGCAATACATTGGATATGGCTGTGGTCGAGCAGATTAAAATGCTTGCGGAGGATAAGGATACTTTCATTGCACAGTTGGAACAGAGCCGTAGATTCTATACTGGCAATCGCATGGACTATGAGCAGCGACTTGATGAAATGAGAAAGGAAAAGGCAGAAACCGAGAAGAAAATCAATTCTCTGGTAGACTCCCTTGTAGATATGGGCGACAGCCCTGCCAAGGCACACGTGACCAAACGAATTGAACAGTTGAACCAGGAATACCAGTCCCTTGAACAGCGTATTCAGGAACTGGATGGTCTGACTTCCCAGCACGCTCTTAGTGATATTGAATTTGATTTGCTCCGTCAGTTGCTGACTATCTTCAAGGATGGAATTGATGAAATGACTGTTGAACAGAAACGTGTGGCTATTCGCACCATTGTGCGTAAGGTGGTTTGGGATGGCGTCAACGCTCATGTAATTCTGTTCGGTGTCAAGGATGATGAAATCGAGTATCCGGAAATTGCTACTGCTGCATCCGGTAATACAGAAGATGATGATGAAACCGAGGAACTGGTAGACTTCTCCGACGTAGATTATGATGATGACGATGTGGAGGATGACCGCCTGGGAAAAACTGAACCCCTCAGTGCATCAAAAACGCATTGGGGGGAGGATAGCAAACGAATTACTGATGATGTTCCGGGCAAGAAAGAAGACCATGAGGGAAATTTCACTGTATGAACCGATTGGGACGGATAAAGAGGGAAATGAGATCAATCTATTAGAGGTATGTGTGCAGGAACAGGTTGATGTGGTGGAAAGGCTGGATACCTCTGATAAATTAAGAGGTCTTGCCGGACTTATCAACGAAAAGTTAAATGCCAGAGAGCGACAGATCATCATGCTTCGCTATGGACTGATCAACGGTCATGAAAAAACACAGAGAGAAATAGGTGCAATGCTTGGAATATCCAGAAGTTATGTCTCAAGGATTGAGAAGAGAGCACTTGAGAAGTTAAGAGAAGGACTGGAGGAAAAAGGAGTCCGTTAGTACGAGTTTTTACATTTCAGTACGAGTTTTTACATTTGGCTTGAGATGGAATCACGGATATGTTATAACTACCCATACTTTAATAGAGAAAGGTTATGACATATGTATAGTAAAATTTATACAGGAGCAATCAGCGGTATTGACAGTCTGATTGCTACAGTAGAAGTGGACGTGTCAACAGGCATGCCCACTTTTGAAATGGTAGGTTTATTAAATCATGAAGTGCGGGAAGCCAAAGAAAGGGTCAAGGTCGCACTTAAAAATACCGGTATTGAGATACCACCCAAAAGAATCACGGTGAGCATCTCTCCCGCAGATATGAGAAAGGAAGGTGCCGCATACGACTTGCCTGTGGCGGTAGGAATGCTGGTTTCACTGGGACACCTGCTGGCAGAACGCATACAGGATACGTTGATTGTAGGAGAGCTGGGACTGGATGGAACCGTGAAGCCTGTGAAAGGAATCCTGCCTATTGTGCGAAAGGCGAAGCAGGAAGGGCATAAAAGGTGTATTGTACCATTGGAAAATGCAAAGGAAGGTGCAATTATTAAGGATATTCAGGTGATTGGCGTGAGATCCTTACAGGAGACCATTGATTATTTGATTCTACAGGAGAAAGACAAAGCTTCCTTCCTTGTACCGGCTGAATATGACAATGATACAGACACAGAAGAAGATTCCTATGATGTGGATTTTGCAGACATTAACGGGCAGGAGACTGTGAAAAGGGCAATGGAAGTGGCGGCAGCAGGGTTTCATCATATTCTGATGATAGGACCGCCGGGAGCCGGTAAAACGATGATGGCGAAACGCCTGCCTACAATACTGCCCGACCTGACAATGGAAGAAAGTCTGGAAGTATCTACGATTTACAGCGTGGCAGGGCAGTTGGATACTCAGAAAGCTCTGATTACCAGAAGACCTTTTCTTTCTCCACATCATACGATCTCGGAACAGGCACTGGCAGGGGGCGGCAGGATACCCAAACCGGGAGTGATCTCCCTGGCGCATCGAGGTGTCTTGTTTATGGATGAACTGCCGGAATTTCGAAGGGGAGCACTTGAAATTCTGCGGCAGCCACTGGAAGATAAAGAGATACATATAGCCAGAACATATGGAAGCTTCACATATCCTGCGGATTTCATGCTGGTTGCAGCACTTAATCCATGTCCCTGCGGTTTCTTCCCGGATAGAAATAAGTGCAGTTGTTCAGATAATGAAGTGAAGAGATATTTAAACCGTATCTCTGGTCCTATTCTGGATAGAATTGATGTAGCCATAGAGACACCAAGAGTAGATATCCGCCAGCTTGCAACAACACAGAATAATGAAAGCAGTGCCGCAATCAGACAGAGGGTATTACATGCACGGGAAAAGCAGAGAATCCGTTATACAGGAACAAAATATCGGTTCAACGCAGAACTGAGTTCTGGAGATATCAAAAAGTTTTGTCCTCTGGGAGAGAAAGAACAGGAACTGATGGAGCAGGCATTTCATCAGATGAATCTGTCAGCCCGTGCCTATCATAAAATTATAAAAGTAGCCAGGACAATAGCTGATCTGGATGGCACTGACGACATCGAATATGAGCATCTTGCAGAAGCAATCTGCTACCGGACCAATGATGCCAAGTATTGGAACGGAGGAAACTGAACATATGGCATATAATATAGAAGAAACACAGGACATTCCCTATGCTGCATGGCTGGATTCCATCCCGGGATTTGGAAGAAGCAGGTGTTACCAGCTTGTAGAAACAGCAGGTTCTGCCAGAAATGCATACGAGATGCCAGATTCGGATATTGCCTTTTTACTGGGTGCAAAAGCATTGGCAGTATGGCAGCAGCACAGGAAACTGAAAGAACCGAATGCCTTATATGAGACATACCTGCATCAGGGAATCTCTTATGTATATTATAAAAGCAAGGAGTATCCACAGAAGCTGCGAAATATTCCAGATCCGCCTTTTGGTATCTATTATAAAGGAAGCCTTCCTGATCCTGCATATCCTGCGGTAGCAATGATCGGAGCCAGAAGATATAGCGACTATGGCAGGAGTATGGCAGAATTATTTGCCAGAAGATTTGGACAGGCTGGCATTACCGTAATCAGTGGCATGGCAATGGGAATTGATGGCATCAGTCAGAGGGCAGCAATCAATGCCGGGGGAATATCCTATGGAGTATTGGGATGTGGTGCAGATGTAATTTATCCGGAGTCTAACAGCAGGTTATATTATGACCTCATAGAAAAAGGTGGAATCCTGTCAGAGTATCAGCCCGCAACACCACCCAGGGCAGGACTTTTCCCACAAAGAAACCGTATCATCAGCGCCCTTGCCGATGTGGTACTTGTAGTAGAAGCCAGACACAAAAGCGGCACACTGATTACTGTTGATATGGCGCTGGAACAGGGGAAGGAAGTGTATGTGATTCCCGGAAGATGTACGGATCAACTAAGTCTGGGATGCAACCAGCTGTTAAGACAGGGAGCGCTGGCAGCAACAAGTCCGGAGGACATTATGAAAGATATGGGATGGCAGCAGGAGGTTTTGACAACAGAGCCTGTCAAAAGAAGACAGATATCAGAGCTTGCACAGCACATACTGGCTGTACTGGATGTCCTTCCCTGCACCAGTGAAGATATTGTTTCTGCCCTGGCAGGGCGGCAGTATGGATACTCTGTACCACAGATATATAAAGGAATTACAGAGCTTGAACTTGCAGGACTGGCGAAGAGGTCGTCAGGTCTGCTTAGAAAGACTGAATTGTAGTTTATTCGTGAAATTTACTAATTTTACTTGCAACACCGCATAATATGGTGTATAGTGGTTCACGATTACAAAAAATCATCAAATTGTATGTGATAAGGGGTAACTTTATGGCAAAGTATTTAGTGATAGTGGAGTCACCGGCGAAAGTTAAGACAATCAAAAAGTTCCTTGGTAGTAATTATGAAGTACTGGCAAGTAATGGACATGTACGTGATTTACCAAAGAGTCAGTTAGGTATTGATGTTGAACATGATTATGAACCCAAGTATATTACTATCAGAGGTAAAGGTGACATCCTGGCGAAACTTCGCAAAGAAGTGAAAAAGGCGGAAAAAGTCTATCTCGCAACTGACCCTGACCGTGAGGGGGAAGCAATATCCTGGCATTTGTATATAGCACTAAAGCTTGCAGACAAGAAGGTTTACCGAATTACATTTAATGAAATAACCAAGAATGCGGTAAAAGAATCTCTGAAAAATGCAAGAGAGATCAACACGAGTCTTGTAGATGCACAGCAGGCAAGAAGAGTACTGGACAGAATGGTAGGTTACAGAATTTCACCACTTTTATGGGCTAAGATCAAGAGAGGCTTGAGTGCAGGACGAGTACAGTCAGTTGCTCTTCGTATCATCTGCGACAGAGAGGACGAGATTAATGCGTTTATTCCAGAAGAGTATTGGACTCTGGATGCACTTTTCCAGATAAAGGGTGAGAAGAAACCGCTTGTGGCGAAATATTATGGAACCACAGAAGGCAAAGCTGCCATTTCTTCAGAAGAGGAATTAAACAAAATTCTCAAGGATCTGAAGGACGCTGATTTCAAGGTAACAGATGTTAAAAAGGGTGAAAGAATCAAGAAAGCACCGCTTCCTTTTACAACGTCTACTTTACAGCAGGAGGCAAGTAAGGTATTGAACTTCTCTACACAGAAGACAATGAGACTGGCACAGCAGCTGTATGAAGGCGTTGAACTGAAAGATGCGGGAACAGTAGGTATTATTACCTATTTACGTACTGACTCTACCAGAGTGGCAGAAGAAGCTGTAGCTATGGCAAGAGATTATATCACTGAGACTTATGGCAGTGAGTATGCGGCACAGGATACAACGGAGAAAAAGAATGGACAGAAGATTCAGGATGCACATGAAGCAATCCGTCCTACCAATATTCGTTATACACCGGCTGAACTCAAGGATTCACTCAGTCGTGACCAGTTCAGACTTTACCAGCTGATCTGGAAGCGTTTCACAGCCAGCAGAATGAGTAATGCCAGATATGAAACGACCTCAGTGAAGATTGATGCCAGAAATCATCGTTTTACAGTTGCAGCATCGAAGCTTGCTTATGATGGATTCATGAGTGTATATCGCGATGATGAGGATGAGAAACAGGAATCCAACACACTGGTAAAGGACATTACGAAGGATACACAGCTGAAGCTGTCTGAGTTTGAACCCAAGCAGCATTTCACACAGCCACCTGCACATTATACAGAGGCTTCTCTGGTACGTGCACTTGAAGAACTTGGAATTGGACGTCCAAGTACTTATGCACCTACAATTACAACAATTCTGGCAAGACGTTATGTTGTGAAGGAAGATAAGAACCTCTATGTATCTGAGCTTGGCGAAGTAGTGAACAATATGATGAAGGATGCTTTCCCTTCTATTGTAGATGTGAATTTCACTGCGAATCTGGAGACTTTACTGGATAAGGTTGAAGAAGGTGTTATTGACTGGAAGACAGTAGTGTCCAACTTCTATCCTGATCTGGATGAGGCAGTAAATAAGGCTGAGAAAGAACTGGCAGAGATTAAGATTGCAGATGAAGAATCAGATGAAATCTGTGATGTATGCGGTAGACGTATGGTAATCAAATACGGACCGCATGGTAAGTTTCTGGCGTGTCCGGGATTCCCGGAATGCCGTAATACCAAACCATATTTTGAAAAGATCGGTGTGGCATGCCCCAAGTGTGGTAAGGACATTGTTGTCCGTAAGACGAAAAAAGGCAGAAAATACTATGGATGTGAGAACAATCCTGATTGTGATTTTATGGTATGGCAGAGACCGTCAAATGAAAAATGTGAACGGTGTGGCAGTATCATGCTGATTAAAGGTAATAAGCTGGTATGTGCCAATGAATCCTGCGGTTTTGTAAAAAATCGCGTAGAACAGGAATCAAAATAGGAAAGAATTTATGCAATTTCCAAAATAACTCAAAAAAAATATGCAATTCTGTTAAAATATGGAGTAAACTTGAAATATCTTTGGTGACTATTGAAAAATTAGTAATCATATGCTAAAATGCCCAATAGAAGTAATTGCAGAATTGACAGGCGGGTTATTTGGAAAACTTGGAGGTTTGCTATGAGTAGTGTACAGTTATTAGACAAAACAAGAAAGATTGGAAAACTTTTACACAATAATAATTCCAGCAAAGTTGTATTTAATGATATTTGTAAAGTAATGAGAGATATCGTAAACTCAAACGTATTGGTAATCAGCAAAAAGGGTAAGGTTCTTGGCGTAGGCACCTGTGAAGGTGTTGAGGAATTAAAGGAACTTGTAGAAGATAATGTTGGTGGATTTATTGATCCTATGCTGAATGAAAGACTTCTGGGTGTGCTTTCCACAAAAGAAAACGTAAATCTTGCTACACTGGGATTTGAGAGTACAGATGTACGTAAGTTCCAGGCAATTATTACTCCGATTGAGATCGCAGGAGAGCGTTTGGGAACATTATTTATTTATAAATGCAATGAGCAGTATGATATTGATGATATTATTCTGTGTGAATACGGCACTACAGTTGTAGGACTGGAGATGCTTCGTGCAGTCAGCGAAGAGAATGCAGAAGAGAATAGAAAGGTAGCTGTTGTAAAGTCTGCTATTTCTACATTGTCTTTCTCAGAGATGGAAGCTATTACACATATTTTCGACGAATTAAACGGTACAGAAGGTATTTTGGTAGCCAGCAAGATTGCAGACAGAGTTGGTATTACAAGAAGCGTTATTGTAAATGCTCTTCGTAAATTTGAAAGCGCAGGCGTTATTGAATCACGTTCTTCAGGTATGAAGGGAACATACATTAAGGTATTAAATGATGTTGTTTTTGAAGAAGTAGAAGCTTTGAAACGTCAGTTAAATAAATAATAAACGGATTTATTTTAAGTAAACAAAAGTCCAATCACTTTGATGACAGAGTGGTTGGATTTTTTTTGTGTACATAAATATATGGAAGAAATTATAAAATGTGTGAAATGTTGGTTTCATATGTGACATTCGGAAAATAATGGAAATTTACATAACACAGAGAAATAGTTTCCATAATATTGCAAAATAATGAAAAATTATCTTGAAATTATCTGAAAATAATATATAATGAAATAAGAAACAGGATAATTATGTAAATTTAATAATTATTCAAAGCTTTGAATAATGTATTAGGAGGAGTGCAGATGTTTAGTTCCAATGTATTTGATTACATCAATGTACTGGGGTCAACAGCAGACGCTGCGGCAACGAGACATGATATTATCTCGAATAACATAGCGAATGTAAATACTCCAGGTTACAAAAGAAAAGACATCCGTTTCGAAACTGAATTAAAGCATGCTTTTGCACATTCAGATAAGGATTCAGTGGATGCCAGAGTGAAGAACCTTGATCTTGAAGCTCTGACACCGGAGACTTATACAGATTATGCTGAGCTTTCTTACCGCTATGATGGCAATAATGTAGATATTGATACAGAGAATGCCATACTTGCCAAGAACGAGATCAAGTATAACGGTATCATCGACAGCATTAATAAGGATTTCTCTAATCTGAAGCTTGTAATGAAGTGATGCAGTATGCCTGATTCACAAATTGTATGAATTGTATGAGGTCATACAGGAAAGGAGTAATATGGGAGTATTTGATACTTTTGATATCAATGCATCGGGAATGTCAGCGGAACGGTATCGTATGGATATTATTTCACAGAACGTAGCCAATGCAGAGACTACTAGAACAGAAGATGGTACGCCCTATGTGAGAAAAGTAGTTACTTTCCAGGAGAAACAGGACACAACAAACAGAAAGTTCTCACACATGCTGGATACTGCATTCAGCAATTTAAGCGGCAGACCATTGGGATGTACGAATTCAGCAGAGCTTACAACTGCTGGAAAAGGCGTAAAAGTAGGCGGTGTCTATGATGATACATGGACAGAATCTAATATGGTATACGACCCATCACATCCGGATGCAGATGAAAATGGATATGTTACATATCCGAATGTAAATACCATTACGGAAATGACGAACCTGATTGATGCAAGCAGAGGCTATGAAGCAAATGAGACAGCATTTGAAGCCAGCAAAGCAATTGCACTGAAAGGATTGGCAGGTTTATCACAGTAACGGGGGAATGAAACATGACAGTAACAGCAGCAAATGATATCGGAAGTCTTTACAATGTGAGCTCAGATGCAGTGAAGAATATTCTGGCTGGTTCATCTGATACAACACAGGGAGACAACGAGAACATGTTCGGCTCCATTCTGAATGCGGCAATCAGTAATATCAATGATACGAATAACTGCATTTCAGATTGGGAAAATGAGGAAATGAAATGGGCGATGGGTATTTCAGAGAATACCCACGACCTGACAATTGCAATCGGTAAGGCAGAGACAGCATTACAGTATACAGTGGCAGTAAGAGATAAACTTTTATCAGCCTATAATGAAATTATGCAGATACAGATTTAGCCTCAAAATGATGTAAAAGGGATTATGAGGATCGGGAAAAGGAGACACTTGAGATGGTTGACAAGGTGATGGAGATTGCAAAAAAAATCTTAGAAAGGGTTAAAGAATGGTGGAATAAATTCAAGCCAAAGCAAAAGACTTTGATCATTTGCGTGGCAGCCGGAGTTTTGATCGCAATATCCATTCTGGTAGGCGTGCTTACCAGAAAACAGTATAAAGAACTGGTGGTATGCGAATCAACAAAGGAAGCTTCACAGATTAGGGATTTGCTGGATGGACAATCGTTAGACTATAAAGTGTCAGAAGATGGATTGTCATTTCAGATTCTGAGCACTCAGGTTTCAGATGCAAATCTTTTGCTGGGAGCAAATAATATTCCAACTTCTTCCTATACACTGGATGATGTATTGGACGGCAGCTTTTCTACAACAGAAGCAGATAAGCAGAAACGTTATCGACTGTATCTGGAAAGCCAGATGGAAGATGACTTGGAGAGCTATGCTGCAGTAGAGACTGCAACTGTTCAGCTTACAATTCCAGAAGATAATGGAACCTTAATTGCACAGACACAGGAAACCTATGCAAGTGTGCTCCTTCAACTTGCCTCAGATGCAAGCTTTGATGAAGAGAATGCAGCAGCTATGGCAAGATTCGTTGCAACAGGATTGGGAAATGCAACAACTGATAACGTAACAATTACGGATATTAACGGAAAGATATGGTTTCCGATTGAAGATACATATTCCTCTGTTGACAAGGCAGATACCATGATGATGGTAAAGCAGGAAGCAGAGAGCCTGATTAAGAAAGAGGTCAGACAGGTTTTATTAGGAACGAATGAGTTCACACAGATTGAAGTAGCAACTAATCTCTCCATGGACTTCTCCAAGAAAGAAGTAGTAGAACACAATTACACACCTGCAGATGGACAGGAACAGGGTGTCCTGTCACATGAAGAAGTATATCAGTCCAATGCAACAGATGCATCCGGCGGTGTACCTGGAACAGACTCCAACTCTGAGACAGACTACATGATAGATAACTCTGCTTCAACTAACTCCAGTACCTATGAGAGAAAAAGTGATTATCTTCCGAATGAGAAAATCACAACAACAACAGAGCCTACGGGAACTATTGTATACACAAACAGCTCAGTATCAGCGGCTATGGTAAGATATAAGATTCTGAAAGAAGAAGATGCACAGCTGCAGGGATTCCTGGATGGCGTTACCTGGGATGAATACAAGCTTGCCAATGCAGGCAGAACCAAACTGGATGTGGATGCTGATCTGGTAAGTCTCGTTGCAAATGCAACAGGCATTCCAAACAAAAACATTACTATTGTGGCATATGAAGAGATGCAGTTCATTGATGCACCTGCAAGCAAGGTTTCTTATAAAGATATCATTCAGATCGTATTGATCATTATTATCCTTGGATTACTTGGATTCGTAGTATTTATGAGCCTGAGAACCAAGAGAGAAGTAGAGGAAGAGGAAGAACTCTCCGTAGAAGATCTGCTGCAGTCTACACAGCAGGAAGAGCTCGAAAGCATAGAATCAGAACAGAAGTCTGAAGCAAGAAAGCTGATCGAGAATTTTGTAGATGAGAATCCAGAAGCAGTAGCAACCTTGTTACGTAACTGGCTGGAGGAAGATTGGGGGTAATTGGGAATGGCAGAAAAAGAAAAAGAACAGCTTACCGGAATCCAGAAAGCAGCAATTCTGTTAATTGCATTAGGACCGGAAAAATCCTCTCTCATATTTAAACATTTAAAAGAAGAAGAAATAGAAGACCTTACACTGGAGATCGCTAATACAAAGAGCGTATCTCCAGCAGTAAAAGAACAGATTATTAATGAATTTTACGAAGTATGCCTCGCACAGCAGTATATTGCAGAAGGTGGTATTGGATACGCCAAGGAACTTTTGGAAAAGGCACTTGGTCAGGAAAAGGCGATGGATGTTATTGGCAAGCTGACAGCATCCTTACAGGTTAAGCCTTTTGAATTTGTTAAGAAAACGGATGCTTCCCAGTTATTGAACTTCATTCAGGACGAGCATCCACAGACAATTGCTTTGATTTTATCGTATCTGTCTTCAAGTCAGGCTGCGACAATCCTCGCAGCCCTGACTCCCGAAAAACAGGCAGATGTTGCAAGAAGAATCGCTACAATGGACAGAACCAGCCCGGATGTAATCAAGGAAGTAGAGCGAGTATTGGAATCCAAGCTCTCATCTTTAGTAAACCAGGATTACACAATTATCGGTGGTGTCGATGCAGTAGTCGATATCTTGAATACAGTAGACAGAGGAACAGAGAAACATATCATGGAGACTCTCGAAATCGAAGAGCCGGAACTTGCAGACGAAATCAGAAAGAAGATGTTCGTATTCGAGGATATCTTGCTGCTTGATGACAGAGCAATTCAGAGAGTACTTAGAGATGTTGATAACAATGATCTGGCAGTCGCGCTCAAGAGCTCTAATGAAGAAGTACAGGCAGCTATCTTTAACAATATGTCCAAACGTCTGGCAGAGATGATTAAGGAAGACATGGAATTCATGGGACCTGTTCGTATGAAGGATGTTGAAGAAGCACAGCAGAAGATCGTTAATATTATCAGAAAACTGGAAGACTCTGCAGAGATTGTAATCTCCAGAGGTGGAGGTGACGAGATCGTTGTCTAAAAGTGGTTTATTAAAATCAAACTGGGTCTATGTCAATCCTACGGAGACCAGAGTTATTGATACCAATGCCATGGTGGAAAGCAAACTGAAAGAATTATCTGAGAAACTGGCAGCACAGACCAGAACAGATGACGAATTCGCAGATGGCTTTACACAGGGAATTGATGCCAAACAGGTCGCAGAGCTTGTAGGAGAAGATAATCAGATCATAGGTGGAAACGCTCCTGTAGAACCTCAGGGACCTACGCAGGAAGAATTAATGCAACAGGCTGCTGCTGAAATAGAGAATATGAAGCAGCAGGCGATTGCTGAAATTCAGAATGCCAGACAGCAGGCAGTAGAAGAGGGCAGACAACAGGGATATCAGGAAGGACTCGAACAGGGACATCAGGATGGCTATGCCCAGGGGCATCAGGAAGGACTCGACAGTGTAGCACAGCAGCAGGCGACATTAAATTCAGAATATGAAGCGAAAGCTGCTCAACTGGAAGAGGAATATTGCAGTAAAGTAAAAGAGCTGGAACCCAAATTTATAGACACTCTTACAGATATTTATGAACATATCTTCCAGATCAGTTTGAAAAATTCCAGAGAACTGGTCGTACATTTACTTGCAAATACCATGAGAAACCTGGAAGGCGGTAATGGCTATCTTATTCATGTATCCAAGGATGATTATCCATTCGTCAGCATGCAGAAGAAAGAACTGGTGAAAGGAACCAGCATTGATCCTGAAGATATGGATATTATTGAAGATGCTACACTGGATCGAAGCGAATGTATGATAGAGACAGGGAATGGTGTCTTTGACTGTAGTCTTGGTACACAATTGGAAGCTCTTAATGAAGAGTTGCGTCTGCTGGCATATGAACCGTCAACAACAGATAGAGGATAGAAATAAGTATGGACACAGCAATTAACTTTGACAAATATCAGTCAGTTCTGAATAAAACGTATTTTAAGAAGCTTGGTAAGGTAGAGAACGTAGTAGGTCTTACGATTGAATCGGCGGGACCGGATGCCAAACTGGGTGACTTATGCCGTATTTATACAGATTCGGAAAAACAGAATTTCATATTGGCTGAAGTAGTTGGATTTAAAGAGAAAAAGACATTGCTGATGCCATATGAAGTAACAGAAGGCATTGGACTTGGATGTATCGTGGAAAACATGAATTATCCATTGAGTGTTCAGGTCGGTGATTTCCTGTTAGGTAAAACACTCGATGGCTTGGGAAGATGCATAGATGAATATCAGACGGATGTGCGTTCAATACAGAGATATCCGTTGGAAGCACCTCCTCCTGATCCTATGAGCAGAGAGATTATAGATGAAGTCCTGCCGCTTGGAGTGAAGGCTGTAGATGGTCTGATCACAGTAGGTAAAGGACAAAGAATCGGTATCTTTGCCGGTTCCGGTGTAGGTAAGTCTACGCTGATGGGTATGTTTGCAAGAAACACCAAGGCTGATATCAATGTAATCGCATTGATAGGAGAGCGTGGACGAGAAGTCCGTGAATTCATCGAACGTGACCTTGGTGAAGAAGGTATGAAGCGTTCTGTAGTCGTTGTAGCAACTTCTGATAAACCGGCTTTGGAGCGAAACAAGGCTGCCAAAACAGCAACGGCAATCGCAGAGTATTTCAGGGATCAGGGCAAGGATGTATTGCTTATGATGGATTCCCTGACCCGATTCTCTATGGCACAAAGAGAAATAGGACTTGCCAGTGGCGAACCGCCTGTTACCAGAGGATATCCACCAAGTGTATATTCAGAGATGCCAAAGCTTTTGGAACGTGCAGGCAGAGCCAGAGTAGGATCTATTACAGGATTGTATACAGTTCTGGTAGATGGTGAAGATTTTAACGAGCCAATTACAGATACTGCGAGAAGTATTCTGGATGGACATATCATGTTGACCAGAAAGCTGGCGAATAAGAACCATTATCCTGCAATTGATGTCTTACAGAGTATTTCCAGATGTATGTCCATGGTAACAGATAAGACACACAGAGCAGCAGCCGGCAAATTAAAAAATATTATGGCGACATATAATGAAGCAGAGGATCTGATCAATATCGGAGCGTATAAGAAAGGCAGCAATCCCAATATTGATAATGCGATCAGCAAGATAGGAGCTGTGAATGATTTCCTTTTGCAGACTACAGATGAAAAATATGATTTCAATCAGACAGTGGAAATGCTGGAGGGACTGTTTGAAGGATAAAGAGAGTGATGGACGATGGCGAAGTTCCGATATAAAATGCAGAGCATTCTGGATGTAAAAGAGAAACTGGAAAATAAGGCAAAACAGGATTTCGCACAGGCAAATGCCAGACTGGATGCAGAGAAAGTGAAACTTGTGGAGCTGCAGAAAAGACGAAGCTATTATATGGAAGAAGGACTCAGGCTTCGCCTGGAGAAAATTGATATCCGCAAGATCAGAGAAAACAAAATGGCTGTGCTGAAAATGGATGAGTATATCAAGAATCAGATGGTACAGATCAATCTGGCATCCAGAGAAGTGGAAAAAGCCAGAAGTGCATTGCAGACTCTGATGCAGGAGAGAAAGGCACATGAGAAGCTAAAAGAAAATGCTTTTGAAGAGTTCATGAAAGAAGAACAGGCTCAGGAAAGCAAGGAAATAGATCAGTTAACTACTTATACACATGGACAGAAAATAGCGGGAGAACAGAACAATGGCTAGTAAAAATTCAAATATGAGTACGGATGCGCCTGAAATGCAGATGCAACAGCTTAAAGAAAGCAAGAAGCAGTTCAAACAGGAGCAGAAGAATCAGAGAAAAGAAGCAAAGAAAAAAGCAAAGGAACTGGAGAGTCAAGAGCGTGAACTGGATGAACAGATAGACGGCAGCAGCGCCTCTGTTGTAATCGTCACGCTTTTTATCATTCTGATCTGGTTAGGTATACTGGTATTGCTGGTGAAGATGGATGTAGGCGGTTTTGGCTCTAATGTACTGACTCCTATTCTGAAAGATGTTCCGGTGATCAACAAGATATTACCTTCAGAAAGTACAACAGAAACAACGAAAAATGAAGAAGCCTATGGTGGATATAATAGCCTGAAAGATGCTGTAGAACAGATTAAGACACTGGAGAAGCAGCTTGATCAGGCACAAAGTACCAATGCTACCTATGCAGAACAGATTGATACGCTGAAGACGGAAGTACAGAGACTGAAGACTTTTGAAGACAATCAGGTAGAATTCCAGAAGATAAAAGAACAGTTTTATGAGGAAGTTGTATATGCGGAGAATGGACCGGGAGCAGACGAGTATCGTCAGTATTATGAAGAGATGGATCCGACTACCGCAGAAGCATTATATAAACAGGTGATTCAGACAGAAGCAGCAGATAAGCAGATGCAGGAATATGCCAATACATTCAGCAACATGCAGGCATCAGAGGCAGCAGCTATTCTGGGTAATATGACAGATAATCTGGATCTGGCAGCTTCTATTCTTAAAAATCTGGATGTAAGTACCAGAGGAGCAATACTGGGGGCTATGGATTCTGCAATTGCAGCGAGAATTGTCAAAATAATGGACCCTAACTCTTAAAGAAACTTTCTATTTATCCGATATATATTATGTAACTATTCAGAAAGGAGGACACAAATGACAAGCGCATCTGTAAACAACGCGGGTTTGGACGCAAGTATTATTCCGGCAGCTGTTAAAACCGTGAGCAGCCAGAACATGCAAAAAGGTCAGGATTTTGGGAAAATCATGGATCAGGCAGCAGGTAAAACTAAGAAAGACAATACTTTTGAAGTGAAGCAGGAAGTAAAGGCGGATACATCCAAACCAAAGAAAACAGATATGGATCAAAAGCCTGTTGCAGATAATAACACAGTGCAGGAAAAACCGGAGCAGAAACCGATTCAGGAAGAGACAACTGTGGATGAAGATGTAAAAGACGCAGTAAATCAGGCAACTGATGAGCTCTTGGATGAGATCAGTGACGAACTGGATATTTCACAGGAGGAACTGATTGCAGTTCTGGAACAGCTAGGTTTACAGCCCATTGATCTATTGCAGGATAATAATCTTGCACAGGTTGTTGCAACCGTACAGGGAGCAGATTCATTAATTGAAATCGCAGCCGATTCCCAGATGTATCAACAGCTTCAGAATCTGGCTCAGACAGTGGATACCACAATTGAAGATATCCTTGCACAGACTGGGCTGAGTGAAGAAGAACTGATGGCAGCTCTGGAACAGATCAAGGCAGAGCAGGGGCAGACAGCAATTACAGAACCTGTTAAGGACAATATTCTTCCATTTGAACAGAATGTTGAGCCAGAAGACCTGGAAATGAAACAGCCACAACAGGAAGATGATTCCATACCTGTTATAAAAACACAGACAGACACACAACGGTCTGCACAGACTACTGAAAATGTGACAGAGGTGTCACAAATGACGGAGGAAACCCACAGGCAGGCAGGCAATCAGGAAGAGGAAAATCCCTCATATCAGGAAGGCCAGGAGAATCTGAACAAGTTCCAGAATTCTCTGGATGAGAATCTGCAGGTGGCTGAGCAGGAGAGCATTCCTACCAGAACAGTGGACACAGAAAGCATTATGAAGCAGTTAGCTGATTATATGAAGATTCAAAAGGGCACTGAACTGACAGAAATGGAGATGCAGCTGCATCCTGCAAGCCTTGGCAATGTGCACATTCAGCTGGCAACTAAAGGCGGTGTGGTAACAGCACAGATTACAACACAGAATGAAGCCGTAAAGAATGCAATTGAGACACAGGTCGTTCAGTTAAAGGATAATCTGGAGGAGCAGGGTGTCAAGGTTGAAGCAGTTGAAGTATCGGTGGCAAGCCATCAGATGGAGAAGAATCTTGACCAGAACGGACAAGATCATCAAAGTCAGGAGCAGGACAAGACAACTGGAAGTATTCGCAGAATACGTAGAAGTAACATAAACCTGAATCTCTACAACAGTGATGAAGAAGCATTAGAAGAAGCCGGTGGACTGGATGATGCAGCAAGAATTGCTATGGAGATGATGACAGCGAACGGAAATACCATGGATTTATTGGCATAGGGCTGATATGGAATGTTTTAGAAAGGAAGATAATATATGAGTTTAGTAGCACCATATGTAGACGGTAAATTACAGACATCTACAACTTCCTCTGATTCTTTGGGCAGAAAGAGCAGTAATTCAGTAGTAGACAGTGATACATTCCTTACACTTCTGGTAGCAGAAATGCAGAATCAGGACCCCCTGGAGCCTACCAGCAATACAGAGTGGGTATCACAATATGCAACATTTACACAGGTTCAGCAGATTAGTGAAATGGCGGATTCCATGGATCTGGTAAGAGCGAATAACCTGATTGGTAAAGAAGTAGTCATGAAAGTTACCAGCAGCAGTACAGGAGAAACAAGCTACAAACGTGGCGTTGTGGATTATGTGGTTGTGGAAGAGGGTAAACCTTTACTGGTAATTGATGAGGCAAAATACTCCCTGAGTGATCTGGATACTGTAGCAAGCAAAGAATACTTCAATGCTTATGACAAGTATACAGAATTCGCCAAGAAGGTAGCAGCACTTCCATCCCTGAAAGTGGTCGACAAGTCTTATCAGAACACAGTCCAGAATATCATGGATCTTTATAATGGAATGTCTGACTATGAGAAGAATTACCTCAAGACATACGCAGCAGGTTATATTGCTTCTTATGAAGCATATGTAAAGAAGCTTAAGAGTCTGGGAGTTACTTTTAATGAAGGTACGCAGACAAAGGAAACTACTCTGGATGACCTGATCAGTGCTTTTGATAAAAAGATGACAGCACTGATGGAACAGATAGCAGCTTTAAAAGGAAGTAACAGCAGCAGTGGAAGTTCATCATCCGGAAATACTGATCAGAAGACAGATGGCATAACACCCGGAGGCAATGACCAGAAGACTGATGGAACAACATCTGGGGATAAGAATCAGAAAACAGATGGTACAGAATCTGAGGATAAGAATCAGAAAACAGATGGCTCAGAATCGGGAGATAACACACAGGCATCTGACAAGACACCATCCACCGATGACAGCCAGAAGACAGAGAATCCTGATTCCGGTGATAACAATTCAGACAAAGATCAGGAATCTGGCAGTACGGATGCAACCGGCAGTGCAGCGGACGCAGATAATGCACAGACAGGCAACAGCAGCAATAATACGGCTTCAGGTGATGAGGATATTGCAGATCTGTTGACGCAGAACAATACGACCGTGTAGAAAGTAACATGCAGGCATGGCTGCAAGGGTAAGGAGGCAGTAAGCAATGAATATCAGCAATAACCAATTCCTTTCCATTGAACAGCTACAGGAACAGTATCTGAAGCAGCAGAAGAAAATCCAGCAGGCAAAGACCAGCGGGGGGTTCAGCTTTGAAGAGATTCTACAGAAGCAACAGACTGGCGAAATCAAATTTTCAAAACATGCTACGAACAGATTAAATGACAGAAACATTGAATTAACTTCTGAACAACTGGAAAGGTTAAGCGATGGAACGCGAAAAGCAGGAGAAAAAGGTATCAGGGAATCACTGGTGCTGGTAGATGAGCTTGCATTTATCGTGAATACCGGAAGCAACACAGTAATAACAGCAATGGATCAGGCAGAAACAAAAGAGAATATATTTACAAATATTGATGGAGCCGTAATTATATAACAGCCGGACCTTACAAGGAGGCTTGTGTTTTCCGAATGATAGAAGAAAACAGATACGGCATCAAACAGGAGGTCATTTCACTATGATGAGATCACTTTACTCTGGTGTATCAGGCTTGAAGACACACCAGACCAAGATGGACGTTATTGGTAACAATATCGCCAACGTTAATACAACTTCATACAAGACCATGTCAATCAACTTCTCTGATCTGATGTATCAGACCACACAGGCAGCGACAGGACCTAATGCCACAACAGGGGCAGCAGGAACCAACCCAAGACAGATTGGTCTTGGTGTACAGACAGCAGCGATTTCCACTAACATTACACAGGAGGGCGCTACACAGTCTACGGGTAATCCGTTCGACTTAAAGATTTCCGGTGATGAGTTCTTTATCGTAAGCGATGGAAGTAATACATATTTCACAAGAGACGGTTCTTTCTATGTAGATGCAGCCGGTAATCTTGCAATGTCCAGTACAGGATATAATGTAATGGGCTGGGGCGTTGATGAAGAGACAGGTAATATCAAGAAAGATACGGTTAAGCCGCTGGTAATCATGGGCAGTGATTATCTTACCTATGGCGCTGAGAATACAACTGCTGCAACGGCATCCGGTATCATTGACTGGAATGATGGTGACCAGGGTGAGAAAGCAGGTAAGACATTAAGCTTACAGATTTATGATAATCTGGGTTACAGCTATACAGTTAAGTATGGACTTCATAACGCAGTAGAAGGAAAAGAAGGAAAAGATTACAAATTCTATGTAACACTGGATTCCATTACAGATTCAACAGGCAAAAAACTTGATATCAAAGATGTTACATTTGGTACAGGAAATACTAAAACAAATATTGAACTGGATGGAATGAATTATGGTGTATCTGGTGCAACTGTAAAGCAGGCAAAGTTAGCAACACCTGCAGGAAATCCAGCAACTATTACACAAATCGCATATGCAGAAATAAAAGATACAACTACCAATACGACAACTACAGTTCTTTTATATCCGAGTTCTGCAGAACTGGCAAATGTTAATAGCCTTGATTTGGGGAATGGTAAAACAATTAACCTACAAGGTCAGAATATTAAAGTATTATTTGACGGCAATGGTAAACCGGCAGATAATGCATTATTCACAACGCTATATGGTGACAAAATATCGCCGGCGGATATAGTTAAAGGGAAAGTCAATGCAGATGGAACATTAACGGTAACTGAGAGAACTGTGACCAACTCAGCAATCCTTAGTTATTCCGGTAAAGATGGTAAATTCCAGACCAACGGAAGTACAGGCGGTGAAAACGGTGCAACCATGGATCTTACCAGTCTGGGTAAGGCATTTACCAATGTTACCGTAGATTTCTCCAAGGCAGTTGTTACTGACAACAAAGGTAAATCTACAATCAGCCTTGAGAAAGGTGATAAAAATGATAAGAATGCCGGACGTGAGAGTGGTGCTCTTCAGGGTGTATCCATTCAGACTAACGGTATGATTTATGCATCATACACCAACGGACAGAAGAGACTTCTTGGACAGATTGCTGTAACAGAATTCGCCAATGCATCCGGTCTTCAGAAGGAAGGAGATAACCTTTATTCATCCACTAAGAACTCCGGTGATTTCAATGGTATTGGTATTGACATTACAGAGAATGGTGATGCCATGAATACAGGTGTTCTGGAAATGAGTAATGTTGATCTTTCTTCCGAATTTACAGATATGATCACGACACAGAGAGGTTTCCAGGCAAACAGCCGTATCATTACAGTATCAGATACACTTCTGGAAGAGTTGGTTAATCTGAAGCGATAACATTAACTACATAAATCATTGACAACACAGGAATGACATCATAGAGAATAAACAGATTACAAAGGGGTTATGCGAGTCATGACCCCTTTTCTGATAAACTGCACTACAACATTCATCCTGCATTATGGAGAAAGAAAGGAAGCTGCAATATGATAGAGATAACAAAGCTGAACGGAGCCAAAATGCTGGTAAATACCAGCTTGATCGAAACAGTAGAAGAGACACCGGATACTGTGATTACGTTAACTTCTGGTAAAAAAATCATTGTAAAAGAAAGTAGACAAGATGTGAAAAACTTAGTAAAATTAGCAAGAAAAGAAATTTTTGCGTCAGATAAAGAAGATAATTGATATTTTTATGTAAAATATTCAGAAAATTGTTGCAATTTATGTAACCTTACAGTATTATAGTAATAGAGATTAGCAAAGGGACAAGAACTTTGCAGATAAAAGGGGTGTGTAGAAGTGGATATAGCGTCTTTAATTGGTATCGTTGCGTGCCTAGGACTGGTTATGTTCGGTATTGTATCGGGTGATGACGGTATGGCAGCGATAGGATTCTTCGTTGACTGGCCATCCATGCTGATTACTTTTGGTGGTTCATTCATGGCTACTATGGCATCAGTAACGTTGCCGGATTTCATTGGCGGACTGAAAAGCTTTACTTTGATTTTTAAGACAGAGTCAGCCAATATACCTGAAATGATAACCAAGATTATTGATCTGTCCAACGTAGCAAGAAAGGAAGGACTTCTTTCTTTGGAAGAAGCAGCCAGTGATCTGGATGATGCTTTTATGAAAAAAGGTATTCTTCTGATCGTCGATGGTACAGATCCGGAACTGGTCAGAGGTATTCTGGAGACAGAGCTGGTAAGTATTGAAGGAAGACATAAGGATAAAATAGGATTCTGGGAGACTTTGGGTTCTATGGGTCCTGCATGGGGTATGATCGGTACTCTGGTAGGTCTGGTTATCATGTTACAGCATATGACAGATCCTTCTTCCCTTGGACCATCCATGGCAACTGCGTTAATTACAACATTCTATGGTTCCCTGCTTGCAAACTGGATCTGCGGGCCTGTCGGCAATAAATTAAAATCCAAGAATGCGGCTGAAATACAAGCAAAAGAAATTATGATCGAGGGACTTTTGTCTATTCAGGCAGGAGAGAACCCAAGAGTTATTGAAGAAAAATTAAAATCATTTATGTCACCTAAGGACAGACCTACTGCAACGGAAGAAGGAGCTGGAGGTGAAGCTTAATGGCGAAGAAGAAACCTGAAGAAGTAAAGAAGGGCCTTGACGAATGGATGGGTACTTTCTCGGATATGATGACTTTGCTGATGTGCTTCTTCGTTATGCTGTTCGCAATGTCTAATGTAGATGAGGCAAAATTTGATGAAGTGTCACAGTCCTTCCAACAGAACTTCAGCATTTTTAAAGGTGGAGCCAAAGCAATCGGCGACGGGGTTCTGGTCAGCAACGGTGTCAGTCAGTTGAACATGCTGGATGAGTATATTAACAGTACTGGTAAAGTGGCAGACAGTGACACACAGAATACTGAATTCAAAGAAAATGCCCAGGGTGAGATGGATTCCAAGATGCAGGAGCTTGCAGAAGAACTGGGAGCATCCAAGGAAGAAATCAAGGAATTACAGGAATCTATCCAGAATCTCGAAAATGAGAAATTAAAGCTTTCCGAGGAATTGGCAGAAAGAATAGAAGAATCGCTGGCAGAGAATTTTCTGTCAGATCAGGTTGATGTAACATTTGACGCAAATTGTGTTGTTCTGACATTCAACGGAGCTTTCCTATTTGATTCAGGCAAGGCAGATCTCAAGACAGAAGCATTGCCAATGTTAAATAAGATCGGAAAGATATTGAGTAAATATGCGGATGACAACATAGAAATAGAAGGTCATACCGATTCTGTTCCACTGAATGGTGGCAGATATGAAAATAATGATGTATTGAGCAGCTATAGAGCGTTAGCGGTATTTGATTACCTGAAGGATAACGCTTCCATAGATCCAAGTATTATGAAGCATTCGGGACGAGGGGAATATGAACCGATTGCGGATAATTCAACGCCGGAAGGCAGAGCAAAGAACAGAAGAGTTGAAATCAAAATCTATAACGCATTGAGTGCCTATTAAAAGGGGGAGTGCATGAAATGAAAAAAAATCTATTATCTATTATTATTCTTGCATTGTTAGTGGTGAACATCGTATTATCAGCAATTATGATGATCAGCGTAACAAGCGCATCTAAGAAGACTGCAGCACTGGTGTCTGATATCTCTACCATTATCGGACTGGAGATAGACGGATTACCCAAATCAGAGACAGTCGGTTCCGTATCCATGGCAAACACAGAAGTATACAACATATCCGATGAGCTTACCATTCCACTTAAGAACGATGAAGATGGAACAAGCCATTTCGCAGTAGGTAAGGTTTCCTTATCTATGGACAAAACCAACAAAGATTATGAGACATATTCTCCTACTCTTGAATCCAAAGAAGGCCTGATCACAGATATCATTTTCAGTGTATTCGGAAGCCATACAATGGATGAAGCCAAGAGTAACCCGGAAGTCCTCAAATCAGAAATTTTACAGAAGATTCAGGAATTATTTGGTTCAGACTTTATTTATGGAGTGTCCTTTAATTTCTTGTATCAGTAATATATCTCTTAAATCAGGCTACAGGGGGTGATTGGCGAAATGGGAGACGTATTATCTCAAAATGAGATTGACAGTTTGCTTGCAGCGTTGAGCAGTGGCGAACTGGACGTAGAGGACATGCAGGAAAAAGATGAAAAACAAGTCAAGAATTATGACTTTTCCAGACCTGCCAAGTTCTCTAAGGAACATCTTAGAACGTTGGGCATGATTTTTGAACATTATGGAAGATTACTATCTACTAATTTACCGGTATATCTACGGAAGAACGTACAGGTAAGTGTAGCGAGTTCGGAAACAGTAACCTTTGCAGAATTTTCAAATGCATTATCGAACCCGGTATTACTTACAATTGTCAACTTTTCACCGATGCAGGGCAGTATTATTATGGAACTGACCAGCGGACTCGGTTATGCGATCATTGACAGAATGCTGGGTGGCAAAGGAGAAACACTGGAAAAGACCAGAGAATTCTCCGAAATAGAAATGAGCATTATTGAACGAATCATGGTTATCTGTATGCAGCTGCTTAGGGAACCATGGAAGAATGTGGCGGAGATTAATCCATTTCTGGAAAGAATTGAGACAAATCCGCAGTTCGCTCAGATCATTTCACCCAGTGACATGGTAGCGTTAGTTACCATGAATGTTAAGATCGGTGATGTGGAAGGGTTGATGAATGTATGTCTTCCGTTTTTCACATTAGAGTCCGTTATGGATAGATTGAATACGAAATTCTGGTATTCCAATCTACAGAAAATGGATGAAGAAGATTATGAACAGTTTCTTGAAGTTATGGTACGTAAGGTGGATGTGCCTGTTAAGGCTGTCCTGGGTAAGAGCGTGATCACAGTAAATGATTTCGTAAATATTCAGGTCGGTGACATCATCAGACTGGATTCCAAAGTGGATGACGAGATGGATGTTTATGTAGGCAATATCAAGAAATTCACCGCAGTGCCGGGAGCTAATAAAGAGAATTATGCTGTGAGAGTAACATCAGTGATACGGGAGGAGGAGTAAAGGCAATGGATGGTATGTTATCTCAGGATGAAATAAATGCGCTGCTTAATGGCGTTGACTTGTCAGCTGATGACAAAGGCAGTGCGGCTGCCACCACTGCAACAGTGGATAGTAGTGAAGAAGGGTTAACAGATGTAGAGAAAGATGCGATTGGGGAAGTAGCCAATATCAGTATGGGGACTTCTGCAACTACACTGTATTCTTTAGTAAACCGTAAGGTCAATATTACAACTCCGGTAGTTGAAATGACTACTTGGGAAGAAGTAATGACCAACTATGAAAAACCATGTGTTTTTATTCAAATCAAATATACGGTAGGTTTGAATGGCACGAACATTCTGGTACTGAAAGAACATGATGTAAAAGTCATTACAGACCTGATGATGGGTGGAGACGGTACCAATGTAGATGGAGAGATCAGCGAATTGCATTTGAGTGCAATTTCAGAAGCCATGAATCAGATGATGGGATCTTCGGCGACTTCTCTTTCATCCATGCTTGGCAAGACAATTGATATCAGCCCGCCAGAAGCTAGTCTTGTAGATCTTCAGACAAAAGAACCAGCAGAATTATCTCCTTTCCTGGAGGATAAATTCGTTAAGATTTCTTTCAAAATGCAGATAGAAGATCTGGTTGATTCTACATTGATGCAGTTGTATCCATTGGATTTTGCAAAATCCATTTACAAGACATTTATAGAACAGCAGATGGGTGGAACAGTGGAAGAAACACCAACACCGCCACCTGCACCACAGGCAGCAGCACCAACACCGGCACCCGCACCCGCGCCTACACCACAACCTGTTCCAACACCGCAGCCTGCACCACAGATGCAGATGGGTATGCCTCAGGGAATGCCAATGAATCAGATGGGTGGACAGATGGGGATGCCTCCTACAGGAATGCCGATGAACAATGGAATGCCTATGAATGGTGGAATGCCTCAGTATGGAGCACCATATGGAATGCCGAATGTAAATATTCAGCCGGCACAATTCCAGAGCTTTGCTCCTGCCAATACAGAAATGGTGAGTGCAGAAAGCATTGGATTAATTAAGGATGTACCATTAGAGGTAACTGTAGAGCTTGGCAGAACTACAAAATCTATTTCTGATATCCTGGAATTTGCTCCGGGAACAATTATTGAACTGGACAAGATAGCCGGAGAACCTATTGATGTTCTTGTAAACGGTAAGTTCGTAGCTAAGGGCGAAGTTGTAGTTATTGAAGAAAGCTTCGGCGTCAGAATCATGGAGATTATTAAATAGACGTCACAGTCAGGCACAAATAATTTGGAGGAGAATTTAAATGGCAAAAAGAATTCTAATCGTAGATGATGCTGCATTTATGAGAATGATGATCAAAGATATTTTGACTAAGAATGGTTATGAAATCGCAGCAGAAGCAGAAAATGGCAAAGTAGCTGTAGATAAATACAAGGAAGCAGCACCGGATCTTACACTGATGGATATTACCATGCCGGAGATGGATGGTATTCAGGCACTGAAAGGAATCAAGGCAATTGATCCTTCTGCAAATGTAATCATGTGTTCTGCAATGGGACAGCAGGCAATGGTAATTGAAGCAATTCAGTCCGGCGCTAAGGACTTTATTGTAAAGCCTTTCCAGGCAGAAAGAGTATTAGAGGCAGTAAAGAAAGTAGTAGGTTAATATGCTGTTATCAATGACATCTAACAGGTTAGACTCCATAGTTCAACTGATTACCGCAGTATGTATCTTTATATTTGTATTAGCTTTAGCTTATTTTACGACGAAATTCACAGCGGGCTTCCAGAAAAGTAAACTGGCAAGCCCAAATGTGGAAGTTATTGAAACTTTTCGGCTTACGCAGAATAAATATATTCAGATTGTAAGAGTCGGCACCAGATATTATTCCATAGCTGTCTGCAAGGACACGATTACGATGCTGGGAGAATTAAACGGTGAAGATCTTACGATACCGGAGACGGGAACTGGAACGACAGTGAGTTTTAAAGAGATTTTGGACAAGGCAAAAGGAATTAAGCATAAGAAGTAGGTGGGTTCATGAAAGATTTAAAACTTCGGGATAAGGTCAGAACCTTATTGTATATGATAGGAATGGTTGCAGTACTGTTTATGGCAGAGACTACAATCGCATATGCAACAAGTGATGATGACGCTTTATCTAATTCCATTCTCTCTGAGCAGCCGGTAGATGAGAACAGAACGAACATCAGGGAGCCGGGTTCGTCAGAGAATGCAGATGACTTAAAGCAATTAAATATAGCGAACAGCCTTACAGTTTCTTATGACGGAGGCAATGGAGAACTGGCTGGAACATTAAGAATTTTATTAATTCTGACAGCAATTTCTCTGGCACCGATTTTGCTGGTGACGATTACTTCTTTTACAAGAATTCTGATCGTACTTCACTTTACAAGACAGGCACTTAATACTACATCAGCGCCACCAAATCAGGTGCTGATTGCAATTTCACTGTTTCTGACATTCTTTATTATGCAGCCTACTTTCAGTCAGATTTACACAGATGCTGTAGTGCCTTTTGAAAATGGGGATATACAGTTGGAAGAGGCGATGGATCTTGCGATTGCTCCGATGAGAGAATTCATGGCAGGTCAGACGCAGGTTAAGGATGCAGATGCATTCATGCAGATAGCAGATATTCCCTGGGATGGTACGGACTGGAAAGAAGTACCGACATCGGTATTGATTCCAAGCTTTATCATCAGCGAGCTCAGATCGGCATTCATAATAGGATTTATTATCTACATACCGTTTATCGTTATAGATATGGTAGTTGCTTCGGTACTGATGAGTATGGGTATGATGATGCTTCCACCAACGACAATTTCAATGCCATTCAAGATTCTTTTATTTGTACTGGCAGATGGATGGAATTTGGTCATAGTAAATCTTGTCAGAACGTTCTATTAGGAGGTGCGGCATGAGTACAGAAATGGTAACAGATATGATGCAGGAAGCGTTGTTTCTGATATTAAAGACGTCAGCACCGCTTTTGATCATATCGCTGGTAATAGGTCTGGTGGTCAGTATTTTTCAGACAGTTACATCAATTCAGGAACAGACCCTTACCTTTGTACCTAAAATGGTAGGAATGTTCGTCGGATTGATGATTCTGGGACATTGGATGTTAAATGAAATGTCCGGTTATATGGAAGATTTGTGGCGAAATTTCACAATCTATATTCGATAAAAGACAATAATCGGAAGGGAGCTCTTAGACAGCATGGTTGACTTATCTTTTCCGGTGCGGGAGTTGGAATATTTCCTGCTGGTGTTTGCAAGAGTTGCAACTTTTGTATTTGCAGCACCGTTCTTTAGTCAGAAGGGTATACCCAATCAAGTAAAAATTGGATTAAGTGTGTTCGTTGCCTATATTATGTATGCTTTCGTTCAGCCGCACACATATCCGGAATACAGTACCGTATTTGGTTATAGTGTCATTATAGCGAAGGAAGTGGCAGTAGGTCTGTTCTTGGGAGCAGGAGCACAACTGTGTACTTCCATTGTTTTATTTGCGGGAAGAATCATAGACATGGAGATTGGACTATCCATGGCGAATGTATTTGATCCAACTACCAATCAACAATCATCTATTTCGGGATTGTTTTTACAGTATGGTGTCATGCTCATTCTGTTTGCGACAGGGCTTCACAGATATCTTCTGGCTGCTCTGAAAGAGACATTTACACTGATTCCCATAGGCGGGGCAGTATTCCATATGGATAATCTGCTGGCATGTGTAGTAGGATTCCTGAGTGATTATATTGTTATAGGTTTCCGTATATGCTTACCGGTATTTGCAAGCATTATGCTGATGAATATCGTGTTGGGACTTCTTGCCAAGCTGGCACCGCAGATGAATATGTTCTCTGTTGGTATTCAGTTGAAGCTGTTAGCAGGTCTTGGTGTACTGGTATTAACGATAAGTATGCTGCCCAGTGTATGTAATTTTATTACAACGAAAATGCAGCAGATGGTTGTAGCCGTAGTGAAAGGACTGATGTGATGTTAGAATTAAATCTGCAGTTCTTCGCAGCGGAAGGACCTGGCGGTGAGAAGACAGAAGAACCTACTGCCAAAAAGAAACAGGATACAAGAAAAGACGGTAAAGTAGCAAAAAGTAAGGAATTATCCAGCGGCGTAGAGCTGATAGCACTTTTCCTGATATTGAAGTTCTGGATTGGCAATATGGGAGAAGGATTTCTGGAATTATTCCAGAACATATATGAGAAGTTTCCACAGTATACCACATATTGGGGAGGCAATATCGCTAAAAGAGATTACAGCATTCTTTTTCGGGATGTATACATAGATATATTGAAGCTGTTGCTTCCGTTCTTCGCAGTAGGCGTTGCAATAGCATTCATAGTCAATATGGTTCAGTTCAAGTTTCAGATATCCACGAAGCCTTTACAGCCCAAGTTCAGTAAGCTGAATCCGGTATCCGGCATGAAGCGGCTGTTCTCGGCAGAGAAACTGATGGAGCTGTTTAAATCCATCTTAAAGGTTATCCTGATTTGCTATATTGTATATAGCACAATAAAAGATGAATGGAAATATTTGTTTCAGTTATATGATATGCCTTTGAATCAGGCGATTGAGCTCATAGGCAGTATTGCTGTTAATCTGGGGCTGAAAATATCTCTTTTCTTTCTGGTCATCGCATTTGCTGATTTTGCATATCAGAAGTACAAGTTCAACAAAGACATTAAGATGACAAAACAGGAAGTAAAAGATGAATATAAAAATGCAGAAGGTGATCCGCAGATCAAAGGTAAGATCAGGCAGAAGATGAGAGAAGTCTCTCAGAGAAGAATGATGCAGGATCTGACCCAGGCGGATGTGGTTATTACAAACCCGACACACTTTGCAGTAGCAATTAAGTATACGCCAGAGGCGCATTCAGCACCTGTGGTAGTAGCAAAAGGAGCAGATTATCTGGCGCAGAAAATAAAGGGGATAGCCAGAGAAAATGGCATAGAGATTGTAGAGAACAAGCCTCTTGCCAGAATGCTGTATGCGAATGTAGATGTAGGCCAGGAAGTACCGCCTGAACTGTATCAGGCAGTGGCAGAAGTATTGGCGATGGTCTACAAAATGCAGGGAAAGCTATAAGACATCAAAGGGGAGATTTAAAGGATGAAGAAGCAGGACTTAGGAGTAGCATTATATATACTTGCAGCATTCGTCATGTTGATTGTTCCAATACCGAACACATTATTGGATATACTGCTGGCATTTAATATGGCACTGTCGTTTACTATATTGTTCACGACCATGTTTGCCAAGGAAGTACTGGATATGTCCTATTATCCAACTATCCTGTTGTTTACAACAATATTCAGAATTGCATTGAACGTATCTTCAACACGTTTGATCCTTTCTACAGGTAATCCTGGTAACGTGGTTGCTACCTTCGGACAGTTCGTAGGCGGCGGCGACATGGTAATCGGTATTGTAGTATTTATCATTCTGATTCTGGTGCAGTTCATTGTTATCAATAAAGGTTCTGAACGAGTAGCAGAAGTAACAGCCAGATTTACACTGGATGCGATGCCTGGTAAACAGATGGCGATAGACGCGGACTTAAATACAGGAGCCATTACAGATGCACAGGCAAAAGAGAGACGACAGAAATTACAGGATGAAGCAAGCTTCTTCGGTTCCATGGATGGTGCTGTTAAGTATGTAAAGGGAGACGCAACGGCAGGTCTTATTATTACAGGTGTCAATATCATCGGTGGTATCCTCATGGGTATGTTAAGACAGGGAATGGACATCAACTCAGCTCTTGATAAATATGTCATCCTGACAATCGGTGATGGACTTGTCAGCCAGATTCCTTCTTTGTTGATTTCTTTATCAACAGGTATTCTGGTAACGAAAGGCTCCAAGGAAGCAGACTTTGGTACAGTGCTTGTAAAACAGCTCTTTGGTCTGCCCAAAGTACTCTACATGGTAGGTGCGGTTTTGGTTTTCCTTGGTATCGTAACACCTTTGAACAATCTGATTTTCCTGCCCTTAGGTGGAATCTTCATTATCTGCGGCAGAATGATAGCCAACACGATAGAGACTGCGCAGATAGAGACACAGGCAGATACGGAAGAGGAATCGGCAGAAGAAATCAGGCGGCCTGAGAATGTGAATTCACTGTTACAGGTGGATCCGATTGAACTGGAATTTGGATATGGTATCATTCCACTGGCTGATGTGAATCAGGGTGGAGACCTTCTGGATCGTGTTGTTATGATCAGACGTCAGATCGCACTGGAACTTGGTACAGTTGTTCCTATTATTCGATTAAGAGATAATATCCAGTTAAATCCAAATCAATATATTATTAAGATAAAGGGCATTCAGGTCAGTGAAGGAGAGATCCTGTTTGACCATTATATGGCAATGAACCCCGGATTTGTCGAGGAAGAGATTTCCGGTATACCAACCTTTGAACCATCTTTCCATTTGCCGGCAATCTGGATTACAGAGAGTCAGAGAGAGAGAGCAGAGAGTGCAGGATATACAGTAGTAGATCCGCCTTCTATCATAGCAACACATTTGACAGAAATCATCAGACAGTATCTTGCAGAGCTTCTTACCAGACAGGATGTACAGAATCTGGTCAACAATGTCAAGGAATCCAATCCATCACTTGTGGAAGAGCTTGTGCCTAAGCTTCTGGGACTGGGTGACATTCAGAAGGTATTGCAGAATCTGTTAAAAGAAGGAATCTCTGTCAGGGACCTGGTTACTATTTTTGAAACACTTGCTGATCATGCAGCAACTACCAGAGATACGGATATACTGACTGAATATGTTCGACAGAGCCTGAAGAGGGCAATAACCAATAAATATTTCCCATCTAATGAAACCACCAGCGTGGTTACGCTGGATCCGAAGCTGGAGCAGGAGATCATGAGCAGTGTCAAACAGACAGAACAGGGTGCTTATCTTACTCTTGATCCGGACAAGACAAAGGCAATTATGGCTTCTGTTGAAACGGAAGTTGGCAAGCTGGAGAAGCTTGGCAAGAACCCTATCGTAATAACTTCTCCTATCGTCAGAATGTATTTCAAACGACTGACAGAAGATTATTACAAAGACCTCATAGTTGTTTCGTATAACGAAATAGATGCAAATGTAGAATTACAATCGGTAGGAATGGTGACAGCATAATGATTATTAAGAAATTTCAGGGGAAAACAAAGGAAGAAGCACTGGAGTGCGCTAAGAAGGAACTGGGCGAAGGCATTGTAGAAATGAATGTCAAAACAGTAAAAGCAAAAGGATTGCTGGGTGTTTTCACAGGCACCAAGATTGAAGTAACTGTGGCAAAAGAGGAAGAAAACGAGAAGTATGGAATTGCATCAGCCAAAGCTCATAGCGAGAAGGAAGTTAAGGATGGCGTGGCGCTGTCTTTAAGTCAGGGCAAGATCATCCCGATGAAGCAGCCGGTTAAGGTGGCTGTAGGACAGGACATGGAAGCCACTTCTATGGAAGAAGCAAGAGCGATGGGACAGACTGTTGCAGATGTACTGTCCTCCTTCCCACAGACTATGAAGAATCAGCAGGCAGGAACAAGAGAAAATCATAATCAGCAGGCAGCACAGGAAGCCAAGATGGATGCAGGCAAGGGAACTGTATTAGAGGAGAAACTTGATACATTACAGAATCTGCTGGAGAAACAGTTGTCTGCACAGGAAGAGAAAAATACACAGAGTGAGAAAGAAAAGCAGGAAGAAAGTCAGCAGGAACAGGAAGAGAACCGTGCAAGAGTATCCTTCTTACGTTTGCTTTATAACAAACTGATTGATAATGAAGTCAATGAGAAATATGCAAATGAGATCATTGACGAGATAGATAAAAACTGCAAGCAGGACGTTACCATGGATTATATGCTGTCCGAGATATATCAGAGAATGATATTAAAGCTCGGCAAACCATATATGATGGAAGAAGGAACAGGACCCAAGGTTGTATTTTTTGTGGGACCTACAGGTGTAGGTAAGACGACTACCATTGCGAAGATAGCTTCTTCTTTCAGAGTTGAACAGAATAAGAAAGTAGCGCTTCTTACAGCAGATACATATCGTATTGCAGCAGCTGAGCAGTTACGGACTTATGCCAATATACTTGAAGTACCATTCAGAGTGGTATATACAGCACAGGAAATTTCACAGGCTATTGAAGATTTCAATGATTATGACTATGTTCTGGTAGATACTACAGGACATTCTCCTAATAATGAAGCGCAGAGAGAAGGAATGGCAGAACTGGTCAGCTCCGTTGAGACAACTGCACGTAAGGAAATATTCCTTGTTCTTTCAGCTTCTACCAAATATAGAGATTTGATGAAAATTGCCGACACCTATAAGGAGATCGCAGACTATAAACTTATTTTTACTAAACTTGATGAAACTTCTACCTTGGGCAATATTTATAACCTGAAGATGTATACAGGAGCACAGTTGTCCTATGTTACATACGGACAGAATGTACCTGACGACATCGAGTATTTTAATCCACAGTCTACTGTAAAGCAGTTACTCGGTGGTAAGCGTTAAAAGGAAGGAGTTAAAAGATATGGATCAGGCTGAACAGTTAAGAAATGTAATAAAATTAAATCCTGCTCCAAGACCACTTGCCAGGGTGATTACCGTAACAAGTGGTAAAGGTGGCGTTGGTAAATCAAATACAGCCATTAATCTTGCATGTCAATTCAGAAAGCTGGGTCAGAGAGTCATCATTCTTGACGCTGATTTCGGACTTGCTAATATTGAGATTATGTTTGGTACAGTTCCTAAACACAATTTATGTGATTTAATATATCAGGGCAAGAGTATTACCGATATCATAACCTGGGGACCTATGGATATCGGATTTATTTCAGGAGGATCTGGAATTGCAGGTTTATCCAATCTGAGTCGGGATTATCTGAATTATATTATACAGAATCTTGCCAGACTGGATGCTATCGCTGATGTGATTATCATTGATACCGGAGCTGGAATTTCAGATGCAGTACTGGATTTTCTGGTAGCAAGTGGGGAAATCCTTGTAGTTGCCACACCGGAACCCACATCAATCACGGATTCCTATTCACTGTTGAAAGCGTTGAACAGTCATCCGAGATATTCACGTGAAGAGTCAGGAATCAAGGTAATAGCCAATAAGGTGTCTTCCATAGAAGAAGGCGAGATCATGTTCAATAAATTAAATTCTGTAGTAAACAGATATTTAAAACTTCCAATTACCTATCTGGGTGCTATTCCACAGGATTCCCACCTGGAAGCAGCAGTTATGCAGCAGATGCCAGTCAGCATGCAGAGTCCGAATTCAAAGTCTGCCAAGGCATATGAAAAGATGGCATATACACTGATGGATAAGGAATATGATAGAACATTGACCAAGAGAGGTATGGCTGCGTTCTTTTCCCATATTGTAGCCGGCAATAAGAAAATGGGGTAACAGAAAGGCTGGGGGGATATGTATAGTTTTGGAGAAGCAAGAAAACTGGATCAGGAGGATTCTATGATAGAGAAATTCATTTCTCCGGGAGATAAACTGGAGATGAAATCCACAACAGATGTAAAACTGCCGGATGGCTCAGAAGGAGTCCGACTCTACAAGTCCACAGTTTATGATGTGTTGGATGATGGAAGAATAGAAATCGTAATGCCTATGGAGCAGAGCAAGCTTGTTCTGCTCCCGGTTGATGGAGAATACGAGGTCTGCTTCTTCTCACATGGAGGCATGTATCGTGCAAATGTACGCATTCTCGACAGAGATAAAATTAATAATACATATGTATTGATCGCTGAAATGATCACCAATCTGCATAAGTTCCAGCGAAGAGAATATTATCGCTTTAACTGTGTGATTGAGATGAAGATGAGAGAACTGAATAAAGCTGAGGTGGAGGCATTCAGTAAGAATCTTGGATATCTGATATCCGATGCAGATATGTTAAGAGGTGTTATTGTAGATATAAGCGGAGGGGGGCTCCGCTTTGTGTCACGTACACCATATCGTCAGGGCACTGTATTGTATCTGAAGTATAAACTGGAGATTGCAGACAAGGAAAAAGAATTCAACATGGCAGCAATGGTATTATCTTCAGAGCAGATACCAAATCGCGCGGATGAATATCAGAATCGTGTGAAATTTTTAAAGATGAATACCACAACACGGGAAGATATCATCAAGTACATTTTTAATGAAGAACGTAAAAACAGAAAAAATGGAAAAGGTTAATAAAAAGTATGACAATATCATTAAATGCACCAAAAAATAAGAAAAAAATATTGGTAGTTGATGACTCTGCACTCATGAGAAGAGTCATGTGTGATATAATCAACTCAGATGAACGATTTCAAGTGATTGAACAGGCAACAGCTTTGGGCGAAACGGAGGCAGAAG